>Ga0126312_10000592_pt1 | contig 22098 bp, 19 predicted proteins | sample Plot104A_FD_92537 | JGI IMG/M metagenome (GOLD analysis project Ga0126312, IMG submission 92537) | Serpentine soil microbial communities from UC McLaughlin Reserve, CA, USA - Plot104A | ecosystem: Environmental > Terrestrial > Soil > Grasslands | place: USA: UC McLaughlin Reserve, Lake County...
ACGAACGCGAGGCTGCACTCGACCGCCTGGCCGAAGCCGGCCTGCTCTCGGACGAGCGCTTCGCCGAGGAGCGGGCCGAGACGCTCGCCGGCCGCGGCGCGAGCAACGCGCTGATCCGCCAAGACCTCCGGCGCCAGGGCGTCGACCACGCGTCCGTCGAGCATGCGATCGACCGGCTCGAGCGGGAAGATGAGCGAGCCGCCCGCGTATTCGAGCGGCGGGGAGGCGGGACGCGGGCCCTGCGGTACCTCGCGGGCCGTGGGTTCTCGCCCGAGAGCCTCGAGCGGCTCGATGCGCTAGAGTAGAGGCACTCATCCACCATTTTGCCTGCACAGAAACGTTTTCTGAAACCGAAAGACGATCCGATCACTGATGAGCTCGACAACCAGCGATGCGGCGGAGGCGGCGCTAGCTAGAGGACGCTAGCGGCACCGAACGGGTGCGGCCGTCGCGCACGGCTGCATTTTTCAGAGGCGCTCTCGGCAGGCCCGATGGCGGGTGGTAGTTCGACCCCCAAGGAGCGCCCATGCTCGTCGTCGCCGGAATCATCATCGGTCTCGTCCTCGGGGCGGCCGTGCTCGCGCTCGTCCTCAAGCTCCAGCACCGCACCGGGCTCGGCGAGGCCGCGCGACGCCGGGACGAACTGATCTCCGAGGCCAAGCGTGAAGCCGAGAACCTCCGGCGCGAAGCCGAGATCGACGCGAGAGAGCAGGCGATGCGGTTCAAGGCGGATGCCGAGCAGACGCTCCAGGAGCGCCGAGGACAGATGGCCACGCTCGAGGAGCGCGTCCTCGCGCGCCAGGACGAGCTGGAGTCGAAGCTGACGGAGCTCCTGCGCCGGGAGCAGGGCCTCGCGGATCGCGAGATCCACATCAAGGAGCTCCAGCAGCAGCTGAAGGAGGCGAAGGACGAGGAGCTCGAGGAGCTCGAGCGGGTCTCCGGCCTGACCGTCAACGAGGCCCGCTCCGAGCTCCTCGCCCGATCGGAGCAGCTCATCCGCCACGATCTGGCGCGCCGCCTCCGCCAGCTCGAGGAGGAGGCGCAGATCGAGGCGAAGCGCCGGGCACGGAACCTCGTCGCCGACGCGCTCCAGCGCGTCGCGGCCAGTCACGCCGCGGAGACCACCTCATCCGTCGTCGAGCTGCCCTCGGACGACATGAAGGGGCGGATCATCGGCCGCGAAGGGCGGAACATCCGCAGCATCGAGCACCTGACCGGGGTCGACATCATCATCGACGACACGCCCCAGGCCGTGGTGCTCTCCTCGTTCGACGGCATCCGGCGCGAGATCGCGAAGCTGACGCTGACGAAGCTCATCGACGACGGCCGCATCCAGCCCGCGCGGATCGAGGAGATGTACTACCAGTCGAAAGCGGAGATCGAGGACCACATCAATTCGGCCGGCGAGCGCGCCATCTTCGAGGCGAACTGCGGCGACGTCCATCCCGAGCTCGTGAAGATCCTCGGCCGGCTTCACTACCGGACGAGCTACGGGCAGAACGTCCTCAAACACACGCTCGAGGTCGTCCACCTGACCGGGATCATGGCGATGGAGCTGGAGGGGAATGTCCGCACCGCGAAGCGCGCTGCGCTGCTGCACGACCTCGGCAAGGCGCTGACGCACGAGGTCGAGGGCTCGCACGCGCAGATCTCGGCCGAGTACGCCGGCCGTTATGGCGAGACCGAGGCAGTCGTCCACGCGATCGCCGCACATCACTACGAGGTCCAGCCGCAGACCGTCGAGGCCGTGCTGCTGATCGCCGCCGACGCGATCTCGGGCTCCAGGCCCGGGGCGCGCGGCGACACGCTCGAGAACTACATCAAGCGGCTGGAGGCGCTCGAGGAGATCGCGGCGCGCAAGAACGGCGTCGAGAAGGTCTACGCGCTCCAGGCAGGCAGGGAGATTCGAGTGATCGTCAGGCCCGGCGAGATCGACGACGACGGCGCCGTCCTGCTCTCGCACCAGATTGCGCGGGACATCGAGCAGGAGCTCGAGTATCCCGGGCAGATCAAGGTGACCGTGATCCGCGAGTCGCGGGCCACGGAACTGGCCAAGTAACTAAACCTGGTAGCACCGGTTGCGACGGTTCCGAGCCGTGGAATCCCATCGTTACAGTGTCTGCGGCCCATGCAGCGCTACCACGTCACGACCTTCGGCTGCCAGATGAACGCGCACGATTCCGAGCGCATCAAGGGCATGCTCGAGGAGCTCGGGCTGGGGGAGAGCCACGTCCAGAAAGATGCCGACGTCCTCGTCTTCAACACCTGCACCATCCGCGAGAAACCCGACCAGCGGTTCGCCGCTCACCTTGCGCAGGCCCGCGCACTAAAGGAGCGCGAGCCCGAGAAGGTGATCGCGGTCGGCGGGTGCTACGCGGAAGCGCAGCGCGAGCGTCTCTTCGAGCTCTACCCGTTCGTCGACGTCGCGTTCGGTCCCGGATCGATCCCGCATCTCGGCACCTGGCTCGGTGCAGGCGGGATCGGCGTCCCGCGCGGCAGCTTCGGACTCGAGCAGAGGGCGTTCGCCGGTCAGCTGCCGATGCATCGCGAGCGTCGCTTCCAGGCCTGGGTGCAGGTCTCCATGGGCTGCAACTCGAAATGCGCCTACTGCATCGTCCCGTCGGTTCGCGGGCGCGAGCAGAGCCGCCGACCTGGTGACGTCGTGGCAGAGGTCAACCGGCTCGCCGGCGAAGGGGTCCGGGAGATCACCCTCCTCGGCCAGAACGTCAACTCCTACGGCCGCGACCTGCTTCCCGAGGTCCGGACGCACTTCGGCGAGCTCCTCCGGGCATGCGACGCCGTCGAGGGCATCGCGCGCATCCGCTTCACGAGCCCGCACCCGAAGGACTTCCGCGCACCGGTGATCGCAGCGATGGCCGATTGCCAGTCGGTCTGCGAGCACACCCACCTGCCGCTCCAGTCCGGATCGAGCCGCGTCCTCAAGGCGATGCGGCGCACCTACAGCCGAGAGCGCTTCGTCCGGCTGGCGCACGAGCTGCGCAGTGCGATTCCCGACCTCGCCCTGACGACGGACTTGATCGTGGGTTTTCCCGGCGAGACCGAGGAGGACTTCCGCGAGACCATCGCCGCCGTGGAGGAGGTCGGATTCGACGGCGCCTACACGTTCGTCTTCTCGCCACGGCGGGATACGGAGGCCGCGACGATGCCCGACCAGGTGCCGGACGAGGTCAAGCAGGAGCGCATCGAGCGCCTGATCGACGTCGTGCAGCGCGTGGCGCAGGAGCGGAACGCCTTCCGCGTCGGCCGGGTCGAGGAGGTGCTCGTCGAGGGCGCAAGCCGCACAGACTCGAGCCTGCTCCGAGGCCGAACGCGGCGCAACACGACCGTCAACTTCCGCGGCACCGCCGCGCCCGGGGAGCTCGTCGAGGTCGCGATCGAAGCCGCGACTTCGACCACGCTCCGCGGCTCTCAGCTGGCCGCAGTTGCTGCCTGACCGCCCTCGAGACCTCGTCTGGGACGGCTGCCTCAACGTCCGTGACCTCGGCGGGCATGCCGTCGCCCATGGCGGTGAGACGCAGTTCGGCCGGATCGTCAGGGCAGACACCGTCCGGCGCCTGAGCGAAGCGGGCTGGCGCGCCCTCGTCGACTACGGCATCCGCACGATCGTCGACCTCCGGACCGACGAGGAACGCACGGCGGATCCGCCGGCGGAGCTGCCGGTCGAGGTTCTCCACGTCAAGTTCATGGAGGACACGCCCGAGGTCTTCGCCAGAGCCGACGCCGCGAGCGTCGCTGCACCGGATCTCGTTGCCGCGACCCGCGACGTGTACCTGATCTTCCTCGACGCCTTCCACGCGAACGTCGCGGCGGTGATCGAGGCGGTGGCGGACGCGCCGCAGGGAGGCGTCGTCGTCCACTGCGCCGGTGGCAAGGATCGAACGGGGCTGACCGTTGCGCTCCTGCTCCGACTCGCGGGCGTCGGCGTCGACGAGATCGCCGCGGACTACGCCCTGAGCGAGGAGCGGCTGCGACCGCGCCACGAGCGCTGGCTTGCGGACGCCGCGGACGACGAGGAACGCGAGCGCCTCCGCCGCATGACCGTGACGCCTTACGCGTCCATGGTCCGGGTGTTGGAGGAGCTCGAGCGGCGACACGGCAGCGTCGAGGCGTTCCTGGTCGCAGGCGGCGCGCGCGAGGGCATCGGCGAGCGTGTCCGTAAGCGCCTGACGAAGTGACGCCTGACGTCATCGCCGTCTTCGGGCCGACGGCGTCGGGCAAGAGCGCCGTCGGCGAGGCGCTTGCCGACCGGATCCCGGCGAGGCTGATCTCCGCCGACGCGATGCAGGTCTATCGCGGTGTGCCGGTCCTGACGAACCAGTCGGAGCGCCCGACGGAGCTCGTCGCGATCTGGGAGCTCGATCACGAGGCGTCGGTGGGCGAGTACGCACGCTTGGCCCACGCGGCGATCGACGAGACGATTGCCGCGGCTCGGACCCCGATCGTCGTCGGCGGCACCGGTCTGTACCTGCGGGCCGCACTCGTCGAGCTCGAGCTGCCGCCGGCGCCCGCGCCGGGCGCGCGGGAGCGCTGGGAGCGGGAGTACGACGAGCGCGGCCCGGACGCGGCGCACCATCTCCTCGCCGAGCGGGATCCCGAGGCCGCCGCGCGCATCCACCCGAACGACCGCCGCCGGGTCGTCCGTGCGCTCGAACTTGCCGAGGCGGGCGCCTCCCTCGCGCCGCGCGAAGCGCGGCTGTGGACGGAACAGACGCGCCACCGGACGCTCATTGTCGGGCTCGAGGTCGCGAAGGAGGAACTCGACCGCCGGATCGAGGAGCGGACACGCGCCATGTTCGAGCGTGGCGCGGCCGAAGAGGCACGGCGCGCATTGGCAGGCCCGATCTCGTCGACGGGACGCACGATCCACGGGCTGTACGCGGCAGCGCAGCTGGCGGAGGACGAGGCGCTGGAAACGTTGGTCCGACACACACGGCGCTACGCGGCCTACCAGCGCAAGTGGATGCGGCGCATTCCGGGCCTTGTTAGCCTGCCCGCCGATCGCCCTCCGGGTGAGGTGGCGGATGCGATTCTCGAAGTGGCACGGGCTCGGCAACGATTACCTGCTGGTCCTGCGCGCCGATCTGGACGCGCCGCTGACGGCTGAGCAGGTCAAACGTCTCTGCGACTACCACTTCGGAGTCGGCTCCGACGGGGTGCTCGAGGTTCTGTCCGTGAACGGCGACCGCGCTGAGGTCGTGATCTGGAACCCGGACGGGTCGACGGCGGAGCTCTCCGGCAACGGCACGCGTATCGCCGCGAGGTGGCTGGCGCGCCGCAGCGGGTCGGATACGGTCACGATCGCCGTCGGGCCGCGCGAGGTCGTAGCGCGCATGCGCGGCGGCCTGCACGTGGAGACGGAGATGGGGCCGGTGGAGGTCGGCGACCCCGAGACCCTGGAGGTCGCCGGCGAACAGCTGGAGGTAACACCTGCGTCGGTCGGGAATCCCCATGCAGTGGTGCGACGCGATCCCTTCCGCGACGAGCTTCTGCGCCTCGGGCCGCGGCTCGAGACGCACGAGCGCTTCCCCGCGCGCACGAACGTCCAGCTCGTGCGTGTGGACGGCGACGACGAGCTGACGGTCGGAGTGTGGGAGCGAGGGGCGGGCGAGACGTTGTCCTCGGGAACGAGTTCTGTGGCCGCCGCGGCGGTGGCGGTCGCGCGCGGCTGGTGCACGAGCCCCGTTACCGTCCATCTGGCGGGCGGGGATCTCGTCGTCGACCTCGACAGTCAGTGGAACGCTCGGCTGACGGGCCCGGCGCAGGAGATCTTCAGCGGCGACACGGCGGAGGAGTTCGAGGCGTGAGGTTCGCGAGCCGCCTGGACCAGGTTCCGCCGTACCTGTTCGCGGAGCTCGAACGCAAGATCGCTGAGCGGCAGTCCCAGGGCATCGACGTGATCAGCCTCGGCATCGGTGATCCGGACCTGCCCACACCGGCCGCGGTCGTGGAGGCCGCGGCGGCGGCGATGAACGATCCGGGCACGCATCAGTACCCGACGAACCACGGCACTGCCGAGTTCCGCGAGACCGCTGCCGCGTTCTACCGAGATCGCTTTGGCGTAGAGCTCGACCCGGAGAGTGAGGTGATCCCGGTGCTTGGCGGCAAGGAGGCGGTGGGGCACGTCGCCATGGTCTGCCTCGACCCCGGCGACGTTTGCCTCAGCCCCGAGCCCGGATACCCGCCGTACACATCCGGGCCGGTGTTCGCGGGCGCCGAGGTCCACTACCTGCCGCTCATCGAGGCAAACGCCTTCTTCCCGGCCCTCGGCGAGGTCCCGCCGGACCTGGCCGCGTGCGCGAACCTTCTCTACCTCGACTACCCGAACAACCCGACCGGAGCGATCGTCCCGCACGGCGCCTTCGAGCAGGCCGTGGCGTTCGGCAAGCGCCACGACCTGATCGTCGTGCATGACAACGCCTACTCGGAGATCACGTTCGACGGCTACGTTGCGCCCAGCTTCCTGGAGACGCCGGGGGCGAAAGAGGTCGGAGTCGAGATCTTCTCGCTCTCGAAGGGGTGGAACATGACAGGCTGGCGCGCGGGCCTGATCGCCGGCAACGGAGAGATCGTCGAACGGTTCCGGCAGTTGAAGTCGAACCTCGACTCCGGGCTCTTCGAGGCGGTTCAACGCGCCGTCGTCGTTGCACTCACCGACGAGCGCGACTTCCCTCAGCGGATGTCAGAGGTCTACCGGCGAAGGCGCGACGTGCTCGTGGAGGCGCTCGCCCAGATCGGCCTCGACGTCGAGGCGCCGAAGGCGACACCGTACTTCTGGGCGCGTGTGCCGGACGGGCACACCTCGGCGTCGTTCGCGTCGCTCGTGCTCGACGAGGCGAACGTCGTCGTCTCGCCGGGGCCGAGCTATGGGCCGAGTGGCGAGGGTTTCGTGCGTTTGTCGCTCACGGTCCCGGACGAGCGCTTGGAGGAGGCGGTGCAGCGGATCGAGAGCTCGTTGCACGCGTCCATAATTCAGACGTGACCGCGAGACAGCCGGACCCCGCGCCGGGCGCGCAGCCGGAGCGGGGCTTCATCACCGCCGTCCTGCCGCAGGGCGCCGATCCGGACCGAGAGCTCGCCGAGGTCGAGGAGCTGGCACGGACGGCCGGTGTGGAGCCCATCGGCAGGCTCGTCCAGCACCGGGCGCAGCCGGACCGGCGGTCCTACGTCGGAAAGGGGAAGCTCGAGGAGCTGAAGCAGTCGTTCAAGGCCTCTGGCGCGGAGTCGCTGCTCGTCGACGGCGAGATCACGCCGGCTCAGCAGCGCGTGCTGGAGGACGCGCTGCAGACGCGCGTCGTCGACCGGACGCAGCTCATACTCGACATCTTCGCCCAGCACGCGTTCAGCGCCGAGGGCAAGCTCCAGGTCGAGCTGGCGCAGCTTCAGTACAACCTGCCGCGGATGCGCGGGATGTGGCAGCACCTCGAGCGGCTCGGCGGCGGTCTCGGCACGCGCGGCCCCGGTGAGTCGCAGCTGGAGACCGACCGGCGGCTGGCGCGGCGCCGTGTCACGATCCTCCAGCGGCGCCTCGAGGCGCTGCGCCGCCAACGCGACACGCGCCGGCGCGAGCGGATGCGCTCGGAGACGCCGACCGTCGCGCTCGCCGGGTACACGAACGTCGGCAAGTCGACGCTGCTGAACGCGCTGACGGACGCGCAGGTAGCCGTCCACGACCGGTTGTTCGAGACGCTCGACCCGACGACACGGGCGTTCGAGCATGAGGGCCGGCGCTATCTCGTCACCGACACCGTCGGCTTCATCCGGCGGCTGCCCCACGACCTCGTGGAGGGCTTCGCGGCGACGCTCGAGGAGACGCTTTCGGCCGAGCTCGTGCTCCACGTGGTCGATGCGTCGGCGCCGGACGACGAGCTCGACCGGATGATCGCCGCAGTCGAGGAGGTGTTGGGCGAGATCGGCGCCGGCGGACTGCCCGTCGAGCTCGTGCTGAACAAGATCGACGAGGTCGATCCGCTGGGGCGGCGCCGACTCGCCAACCGCTTCCCCGCCGCGCCGCAGGTCTCGGCACTGACGGGCGAGGGGCTCCCGGAGCTGCGCGCGCGGGTGGCGGATCAGTTCGCGGAGCGCTTCGAGCTCGTCCGCCTGCTCGTCCCACATGCGGACGGCGCGAAGCTTGCGGAGCTCTATGCGCTCGGCACCCCGATCGACGAGCGAGAGGATCTCGAAGACGGCGTCTTCATTCGCGCCCGCCTGCCGCGGCGCGAACTCGCGCGCTTTGCGCCGTACCTGATGGCAGAGGCCAGGGAGACGCACAGGGCATCGCGGTGATCGAGCTCCCGGTTCGCCGCCTCCGGGACGACGCCATCCTTCCGACCCGGGCTTACGCCGGGGACGCAGGGCTGGATCTCGCCTCCTGCGAGCGCCACGAGGTCGGTCCCGGCGAGCGTGCGGTGATCCCGACCGGCCTCGCGGTCGAGATTCCGGAGGGCCACGGGGGCTTCGTGCTGCCGCGGTCAGGCTTGGCCGCTCGGCACGGGATCACGCTGCTGAACGCGCCCGGGCTGATCGACGCGGGCTATCGCGGCGAGGTGCAGGTCGTCTTCCACAACACGGATCGCACGGAGACCTTCGTCGTCGAGCCTGGGATGCGGATCGCGCAGCTCGTCGTCCTCGCCGTCCCCGGGCTGTCGCTCGTCGAACGCGGGGAGCTCGCCGTCAGCGAACGCGGCGAGCGCGGCTTCGGCTCGTCGTCGGCGTAATGGGCACCGAGCCGCGCATCCGGGTCTCCGCGATCCTGCGCTGGGAGGAGCGCATCCTGCTCTGCCGGCACGAGAAGGCGGGCAAGGAGCACTGGCTACTGCCCGGCGGCGGCGTCAATTCCGGCGAAAGCCTCGTCGATGCGCTCCACCGCGAGCTCCTCGAGGAGGTCGGGATCGAGGGCGAGCTCCCCGTCGAGGGACCCGTTGCGATCGTCGACTCCATCGCGCCGCAGCGAAGCTTCGCCGCGAAGCACGTCGTGCACATCATCTTCGCCGGCGATCTCGGCGGTCGTTCGCTGGAGACGGTCAGCTCGCGCGACGCCGCGGTTCGAGGGCATCGGCTGTTCGGCGTCGGGGACCTCGACGACGTCGTGCTCCATCCGCCGATCCAGCGGTTCCTCGCCCGCTGGCGGCCGGGCGACCCGGTTGTCTACCTCGGGCCGCTCTGGGTCCCGTAGCGGGGGAATGCGCCCGACGGCGCACATGCGGCGCACTTCCGTCGGCCACCCATGCGCCGCCGGCGGATAGGCTCGCAGCGGGGAGGAGGTTGGGTGTGCCTAGGAGTACCTGCCCCCACGGGCTCGGGCGCGCGCTGACGAAACGGCGTGAGCCTCGTGCTCAAGCGCGTCCGGCAGCGGCTCGAGCGGGACGACGTCGGCCGCATCGGTCCGATGCGCAAGGGCCGCGCCGAGCAGCCAGTCCGCCAGCCACGGGTTGCGCGGCAACAGCGGCCCGTGGAGGTACGTCCCGATCGCGCGCCGGACGCGGCAGCCCTCGTAGCCGCTCTCGCCGTCGTTCCCGAACCCCGTGACGACGCGGCCGAGCGGCTGCACCCCCGGATCGAGCATCGTCCGTCCAGCGTGGTTCTCGAAACCGGCAAGCGTCCGCCGCTCCCCGGGCGCGAGCTCGCACTCGAGCAGCACATCGCCGATCATCCGCCGCTCGCCGGTGATCGTGTACAACGGGAAGAGCCCGACCCCCGGCAACTCCGCGCCGCTCCGCTCCCGGTAGAAGCGGCCGAGCAGCTGATACCCGCCGCAGACCGCCAGCAGCGCTGCCCCTGCCTCGACGGCCTCGCGCACGCCCGCCTTCGCCGCCAGATCGTGCGCGACCAGCGCCTGCTCGCGGTCCTGGCCGCCGCCGACGTAGTAGAGGTCGTGCGCGCCGACGCGAACCGCCTCACCCATCCCGATCGCGTCGACCTCCAGCTCGTGGCCGCGCCATGCCGCCCGCCGAGCGAAGACGGCGATGTTGCCACGGTCGGCGTAGATGTTCAGATAGTCCGGATAGAGGTGCGCGACGCGGATCTTCACGCCGCGCGTTCCCAGTACGGACGCGCGAACCCGCGCTCACTGACGATGCCGCGCAACGCGAGCATCGCGGTGTAGGTCGGGACGACGACCAGCTCCGACCCCGCCGGCGTCAGCTCGAGCCCGCGATCCAGTGCCCGGCCGAGCTCCGGGACGACCTCGAGCGCCCGTTCCTCGTAGCCGGCGTACTTGAAGCGGAGCGCGAGCTCCGCCGCACGTGCCCCCGAGACCACCACGCGCTCGAGCCGCTCGAGCAGCGGCTCGAAGTCCACGTCCCAGATCCAGGAGACATCGCGGCCGTCCGCGATCCCGTCGTTGAGCGCGATCACGGCGAGGCGGGGAGCTCCGCCCGAGACGAGCGTCCGGACGACCTCGTTCGCACCGGCCGGGTTCTTGACGAGCAGCATCAGCACGGTCCGATCGCCCATCTCGAGCCGCTCGAAGCGACCAAACGCAGGCGTGAACCGCTGGAGGCCCTCGCGCACCTCCTCCCGCGATGCCCCGAGGGCAAGCGCGAGACCCGCTGCGGCCAATGCGTTGTAGACGTTGTAGAGGCCGGGCAGGTTGATCCGGACGCGAAAGGCGCCGTCCCCGCCTGCGAGGTCGAAGGAGACGGACTCAAGGCCGTGCAGGTCGATCGCCCGCGCCGTGAGGTCGAGCGGCGGGCGGGAGTGCCCACATGCGGGGCAGCGGTAGGCGCCAAGATGCCCGACGTATGCGGCCGAATACTCGTACGGCGTGCCGCAGCGGAGACACCACTTCGAGTCGGCGGCGTGGGGGAGAGCCGGCGCCGCGCGCCGCGGGTCGTCGACCCCGAAGACGATGCTGCCCCGGCGCTCGCGCGCGAGGTCCCCGACCTGCGGGTCGTCGCCGTTGACGACGAGCATGGTGTCGTCGGCGAGATCCGCCACCGCGCGGCGCCAGCGCTCGGCAACAAGCTCCAGCTCGCCGTAGCGGTCCAGCTGGTCGCGGAAGAGGTTGCCGAGGCACAGGGCGCGGGGACGAACGCGCCGCGCCACCTCCGGCAGTGCGGCCTCGTCGACCTCGAACAGTCCGAGCTCGGCATCGCGGGCGGAAAGCAGCGTCGATGCGACCCCCGAGAGCAAGTTCGCGCCGGCGCTGTTGTGCGCCAGCCGCACGCGATCTCCGAGGATCGCCGCGACCATCGCCGCGGTGGTCGTCTTGCCGTTCGTCGCCGAGATCAGCGCGGATCCGCGCGGAAGCCGCTCCGCCAGGCGTTCGACGCCCCGGGGGCTGAGGGTGGTGAGCACCTTCCCCGGCACCGTCGTTCCGCCACCCGTCCGGAGGAGTCGTGACAGGCCGCCGGCGACGCGCGCGGCGGCAATCCCGGCGGGAAGCGGCACGCGCGCTCTCACGGCCTGAGCCTAGCCAGCGGCTCACCCGAACGGGCGCTACGCGCATCAGCCGCTCGATCACTCGAACAGGGGAACTTCCCGGGTCCTCCCCCCGAAGGGTGATGAGCAAGCCGTTTTCGCCGCCCACACTGCGCTGGGTTTCACAGTTTCAACCGCGCCGAGGGGCGCAGTCGAGGGAGAGAGGGATGAGGAGAAACGTCAACAGAGAGAACAGCAGCAGGCGGCAGACGAGAAGGCTCAGCCGCGCGCTGGCCTTGCTCAGCATCACAGCTCTGGCACTGGCGGCCTCGCCGGCCGCGCTCGCGCATGATCGCGGCGAGCCGGGTGCGCCCAGCGTCCAGCAGCAGATCTTGACGGCATTTCTCGGCGTTCCGACGGTCATCCAGCGCTTCGCGTCCTGGTCGGACTAAAGAACGGCCGAACTCAACTGCGGCCCGCAAATTGCGGAAAGGGAGAGACTGAATGAGCGGTAACGGCACGTCACCCAGGGGTGAGAATCGCTCGAGCGCCCTCTGGGGGACAGGGAACCGGGGCGGAGACTCCCGGTCGAACGCGCTTTGGGGCAAGGGCGGACGCGGCCTCGTCACTGCACTCGTTGCAGTGCTGGTCGTCGCGGCTCCGCTCGCTGCCGGGGCGCGAAAGAAGGGCGAGCAGCCCTCGACGACGTACATCGACCCGGTCCTCGTCGCGAAGGCGAACTCCACGCCGAACGCGCTGGTCAAGGTGATCATCCAGACGACGGGCGTCAAGGACGGCGCCGAGGAGGCGTACGACGCCTTCCACGGGATCCAGGACCGCTCGGGCGAGAACCCGGCGGAGAGCCTGAAGGCGAAGTACCGGTTCATCGGCTCCGTCGCGGTGACGCTGAGGGCGAAGAAGGTCTTGCAGCTCGCCCACCTGCCGAATCTCACCGTGACCTACGACGCGCCGATCAAGCTCAGCGGCACGATCGCGCCCGTCACGCTTACGACGAAGCACATCTGGCCGACGGCCTCGGGCCTCAAGCCGATGTGGAACAACCGTCCGGCGAGCGGTCCCGTGCCGACTATCGCCATCGTCGACTCCGGGATCGAGAAGAACCGGGCCGACTTCGATATGGGTGCCCGGGTGATCGACGACGTCGTCATCACCCAGCTCGCGGCGAACTCTCCGGGCGACGGCCGAGGTCACGGGACGTTCGTCGCCGGCATCGCAGCCGGTAGCGCGAAGGATCAGACCGGGGCAGCTCCACAGGCCAACCTGATCTCGCTCGACGTGATGGACGACAACGGCATGGCGCGCACGAGCGACGTCATCGCCGCCGCCGAGTGGATCCACAAGAACCGCACCTCGAAGAACATCAGGGTTGCGAACATGTCGCTCCACTCCACGGTGCCGAGCAACTTCATCAATGACCCGCTCGACAAGGCCGTCGAGAAGCTCTGGTTCGCCGGCGTCACCGTCGTCGTGGCCGCAGGCAACTACGGCAAGGAAAACGGTCCGAGCGGCGTCCCCTACGCGCCCGGCAACGATCCCTTCGTGATCACCGTCGGCGCGATCGACCTCGAAGGCAGCACCAGCATCCAACGGCACGACGTTCCGAACTGGTCGGCGTACGGCTATACGAACGACGGGTTCCGGAAGCCGGAGGTCGCGGCGGCCGGCCGATACATGATCGGTCCCGTCCCCGCGACCGCCACACTGCCGAAGACCAAGCCGGAGAACGTCGTCGGCGGCGGCTACATGCGCCTGTCGGGGACGTCGTTCGCGGCGCCCATCGTCGCCGGCGCTGCCGCCCAGCTCGTGATCGAGCATCCTGCGTGGACGCCCGATCAGATCAAGGGCGCGCTGATGAAGCGGGCGCGGTACGTTCCCGACGCGCCTGCGGGCTCCGCCGGAGTGGGCGAGATCAACGCAGCGCGGTCGTCGCTGCTGACGGCCCCGCCGGATCCCAACGCCTCGCTGAACAGGTTCCTCAAGAAGGACCTGCTCCTCGGAACGACCGAGTTCGCCGCCTCGGCATGGTACGCAGCTGCGAAGGCCAACGCCTCCTGGGACTCGGCTTCCTGGAGTGACGCCTCGTGGAGCGACGTGTCCTGGAGCGATGCCTCCTGGAGCGACGTCTCCTGGAGCGATGCCTCCTGGTCGGATGTCTCCTGGAGCGACGTGCTCGCAGCGGCCGACGTCAGCTGGGAGGACAACGCCGAGGGCGAGACCGGAGCTCCGGCGGGGGACTACATCATGACCCCGGAAGAGGCAGCCGCCGCGGCGGCGGATCCCGAGCTCAATCCGACCGCGGCTGCGACGTCCGTCCAGCCGGCTCCGGCGCCGTAAGCACCGACTTCAGTGCTCTCAACGAGCCGGGGCCGCGCAAGCCGCCCCGGCTCACCCGTTCGGGGGAAATGCCTCTCACCCTTTCGGCGATACCTAGAACGGGGGACGCCCCACCCACTTTGCCGCCGTACGTTCAGGCTAAGTGGGTGCGAGGAACCCACGTTTCCTGACGGTGAATGAGGTCTTGCGGCCCATGAAGCAAGGAAGCAGTTGATGAGTGCGATCCCGAGCGAGATGCGCTTCGGGAGCGAGCTCCCAGGTCGGGACTCCGTACGCGAGCGGCTCTCTCTGCGCGCCCTCGTCTACCTCATCGCCGTCGCAGGCATCGCAGCGGCCGTCGCCGGCCCGTTTCTCCCCAGGCTCGAGCACCGCACCGACGGCTGGATCACGTTCCTGATCCTCGCCGCCGCGGCCGGGGTCGCCCAGCTCTTCCTCGTGCGCACGGGGAAGAACACGTCGTACCACACGACCATCGTCTTCCTGATCCCGGCGGCGCTCCTGCTGCCGCCGGAGCAGGTCGCGCTGATCCCGATCATCCAGCACCTGCCCGACTGGCTGAAGAACCGGGCGGCGTGGTACATCCAGAGCTTCAACATCTGCAACTACACGATCTCGATCCTCGCGGCGTCCGGTGGCGCGTACATGGTCCACCAGGCGGGTCTGCTGGACGACTTCCCGAACCTGACGTTCGCACTCGCGGGGCTGACGGCGTGCGCGCTGCTTGTCGGAATCAACCACTCGCTCCTCGCACCGATGCTCGCGCTCGCACGAGGCCACTCCATTCGCGAGTCCGGGCTGTTCTCGCTTCAGAGTCTCTCGACGGACCTCGTGCTTGCGTCACTCGGCGTCGGGATCGCCACGTTCTGGGCGATCAACCCGTGGCTTGTACCGTTTGCGATCGCGCCACTCGTCCTGATCCACCGCTCACTCTCCGTGCCGAAGCTCGAGGCCGAGGCCCGCGTCGATCCGAAGACGGGGCTCTTCAACGCGCGCCACTTCGGCCAGGCGCTGAACGAGGAGCTCACGCGCGCGGCGCGCTTCGACCGGCCGCTGTCGTTGATCATGGCCGACCTCGACCTCCTCCGCGAGATCAACAACAGCTACGGCCACCTCGCCGGCGACGCGGTGCTGAAGGGCATCGCCGAGGTTTTCCGTGCCATGCTGCGCCACTACGACGTCCCGGCGCGCTTCGGCGGCGAGGAGTTCAGCATCCTCTTGCCCGAGACGAGCCCGGAAGAGGCGATGGAGATCGCCGAGCGGATCCGCAGGGCTGTCGCCCAGCGGCGCTTCGACGTGGAGACCTCGAGCGACCCGATCCGCGCCACGGTCTCGATCGGCGTCGCCGCCTACCCGCGGGACGGCGCCGACCCGAACGAGCTGATCCACCAGGCCGACCTCGCCGTCTACCGCGCGAAGCTCCAGGGACGCAACCGCGTCCTCGACGCGACGACCTCCGAGCCGCTGGCGATGCCGCCGGCACGGCGCGCGCGCCTGACCGCCGTCACCGAGGACGGCGACCACGTCGTCCCGTTGCCGCCAGTCGACGAGATGACGCCGGGCCAGGAGCGGCGTCACGCGCCGCATCGACCTCACGCCGTGCAGGGCCCACGGTTCTTCTCGCTCTCGAGCCGGCTCGCGACGCTCGTCGGCGTCGTCTCGTTCATCGGCGTCACCGCGGGCGTACTCGGCGCGATCTTCGGGACGGCAACGGATGTGTTCGGGCTCGTCGCGCTGATCATCCTCGTCGGGCTCGGCCAAGCCGTCGCACTCGAGGTGGACGACGGCTCGATCTCGGTCAGCGCCGTGGGCGCCCTCGCTGGCGCCGCGCTCTTCGGACCCAGGGCTGCGCTCGCGCTCGCGATCACCACCTGCGTCGTGGACTGGAGCGCCAAGCGCTACCCGCTGCATCGCACGCTCTTCAACATCGGCGCACTCTCACTCGCCTCGCTCGCAGCCTCCGCCGCGTTCGCCGCCGGCTTCGAGGGGAGCCTGGGCGAGCTGATCACAGTCGGGGCGGGATTGGTCGCCGGCGCGGCGTACTTCGCGGTCAACACCGGGCTGCTCAGCCTCGCGCTCGCGATGGAGGGTCACGAGCGCTGGTGGCGGGCCTGGCACGAGCGGTTCCTGTGGCTCCTGCCGCACTGGGTCGTCTACGGCTTCGTCGGCGGCGTCATGGCGATCGCTTACCACGCGGCCGGGCCGTACGCCCTGGCTGTCTTTGCGGTGCCGCTGCTCTTGATGCGCAAGACCCAGGAGGCCTACCTCCGGCACACACGCAAGAGCGCCCAGAAGCTCCGTCAGGCGGCGGAGACGATCCAGACCCAGAACGTCTCGCTCGAGAAGGCGAACCGCCTGCTGCGCGAGCGCTCGACGGCGGCGATGGAGAGCCTCTCGGCGACGGTCGACGCCCGCGACGCGTACACCGCAGGTCACTCCCGGCGTGTCCAGGAGCTGGCGCTCGCGATCGGGCGCGAGCTCGGGCTGTCGAAGGCGGAGCTCGACCTGCTCGGTCACGCGGCACTCTTCCACGACATCGGGAAGCTCGCGGTCCCCGACGCGATCCTCCTCAAGCCCGCGACGCTGACGACGGACGAGTGGGACCTGATGCAGCGCCATGCGGAGGAGGGGGCGCGCATCATCGACCGCCTCGGCTTCCTCCAGGATGCGGTGCCCGCGATCCGGCACCACCACGAGCGTTTCGACGGCACAGGCTATCCCGATGGCCTCAGGGGAGAGGAGATCCCGCTCGGGGCGCGGATCATCCACGTCGCGGACGCCCTCGACTCGATGCTGACGACGCGTATCTACCGCGCCGCCCGTCCCGCGAAGGAAGCGATGGAAGAGCTGAAGCGCTCGGCCGGCAGCCAGTTCTGCCCGCGGTGCGTCGCGGCGCTCGAACGAATCCTGCCGCCGGAGCTGCTTGAGGACGAGAGCGCGCGGCAGGCTATGCTCGCCGCCTCGGCCTAGCACCCATCCCGCTCGCCTGCACTTGCATCTGAGCGAATTCGCTCTATCCTTCTTGCTATGGCGCGAAGACCAGCGCGCGAGCTGCTGGCCGGCCTCGACCGTGACGCGCTCGCCAGCTTCCAGGCCGGAATCCGGAAGCGCTACTCGGACGAGGAGATCGTCCGCCAGCTGCTCGATTGCGCCGCCCGGCTAGGGCGGTCACCGTCCATGCGCGAGTTCTCGGCCGACCCCGAGACGTCGGTACATCCGCAGACCGTCATCGAGCACTTCGGGAGCTGGAATGCCGCGAAACGGGCCGCCGGGCTCGTGCCGCGTCGCTTCGCGACGCGTGAGGAGCTCCTCAGGCAGCTCCGCGAGTTGGGGGAGAGGCTCGGCCGCACGCCGACGGCGCGCGACCTCGACGAACACCGCGGCTCGATGCCCTCGAAGTCGCTCTACTGGCACACCTTCGGTTCGCTGACGCAAGCATTGCGCGAGGCCGGCTTCGACGTGCCGGTGGGGGAGGAGCGGCTCGAGCGCGCCGTCGACCAGGGCGGAGAGCTCGCGCTCCAGCTCGGCCACCTGCCGAAGTTCCAGGAGTGGGCGGTGGCGCGGAAAGAGGATCCGGCGCTGCTGACGGAGTGGCAGGTCTACCGGATGTTCGACGTGCGCCGCGGCGCGTGGTCGACCTTCCAGTTCCTGATCAGGGAGCGGTTAGTGGAGGAGGGCTACGAGGTGAGCCGAGACGGGAAGGTCTCAGGCCGCCGCAGCAAGCGCCGTCAGCAGGCGTAGGCAGTTTTCGCGCTCGCCCGGCGCCCGCACTGCCGGAAGCGGCGCCTCCGTGTATTCCCGATCCGGCGCGAAGCTCTCGCGATGTGTCTCGCGGCCGTGCTCGAACCTGAGCAGGGTTCCCTCGGCGAGCTCCCGCTTTAGGAGCGGCATGCGCATGAAGTACTCGAAGACCTCCAGCGCGTGCCGGGTCGAGGCGAAGAACGTCCCCTCGGGGGCCATCCCGAGCCATAGCGGCCGTGCCGCGCCGCGGGCCAGGTAAAGCACATTTGGCTCACGCGCATCCAGCCACGCCGTCGCCATCGAGCCGCGGAGCTCCTCCATCGTCTCGGCGCGGGCGCCGAGCGTCTCCGCAAGCGCGAAGATGGCCTCGCTGTCCACGGACATCTCCGGGACGTCGCGCTCGAACCTGTAGGTGGCGAAGATCTCCTCGTCGTTGACGATCGTCCCGTTGTGGATCCCGACGACGTCGCCATGGCGGACGGGGTGGTTGTTGGCCTCGATCGTCGGGTGGCCCTTGGTGTAGTCGCGGACATGGACGAGGACCTCCGAGGCCTCCTGCGGGACCGTCAGCTCGCGGAGGAGTGCGCTCGCGCCGGCGCGGCGCTTGTGGACGACCGTGCCTCGAGCGGTCGACCGGTACGCATAGCCGACGGCGTCCCGGCCGCGCTCGGCGATCCCGGCGAGCAGAGCCTGCGCAGCGAGAGTCCGGGCGATTCCCGCGCCCGGATCCAGGCTATATCCCGCTATTCCGCACATCGTTTGATCGTAAGAGTGGCCGCAGACAGCGTCGCTGAAACCCCTTTCTCCTAAGACGCGTAATGCTTCCTTTCGGTTAGTTGCGGAAAATCCTTCACTTAGTTACGTAAATCTGGTGTCCCTCGAACGAGGGAACCCGGCGTCACAAAGCCGCGCCGATACAGCCCACGATGGAGCCGAGCGTCCTTCCTGAGCCCGACCCCGAGGTCGGGACCCCCGAGCGCCATCTCGAGGTGCTTCCCGGTGCCGGCGGGCTCGACGCCCCCGACGTCGAAGAAAAAGAGGAGGCGGCTCCGGTGGCGGACAGCACGCCGCTCCACGATCCGCTCAAGCTCTACGTCCGCGCGATCGGGGACGGGCGCCTGCTGACCGCGCAGGAAGAGCGTGAGCTGGCGCGTCGCAAGGACGCGGGCGACGAGGCTGCGAAGGCGAAGCTGATCGAGTCGAACCTCCGCCTCGTGATGTCGATCACTCGGAACTACACGAAGGCCGGCGTGCCGCTGCTCGACCTGATCCAGGAGGGCAATCTCGGCCTGATCCGGGCGGTGGAGAAGTTCGACTGGCGCCTCGGGTTCAAGCTCTCGACCTACGCGACCTGGTGGATTCGCCAGGCCGTGGCCCGGGCGCTCGCCGACCAGGGACGCACGATCCGCCTACCCGTCCACGTCGCCGAGCAGGCCCGCAAGATGCTCCGCTCCCGCAGGATCCTGACGCAGAAGCTGAACCGCGACCCGACGGTCGAGGAGGTCGCGAAGGACAGCGGCTTCACGCCGGAGCGTGTGCGCGAGCTGCTCGAGCTCGTCGAGGATCCCGTCAGCCTGGAGACCCCGGTCGGCGACGGCGAGAGCCTCTACGGCGATCTGATCGAGGACACGAAGGAGGACGGGCCGGACGCGGCGACCGCGAAGCACCTGCGCTCGGCGGAGCTCGCGGCGGCGCTCCTCCAGCTGAACCCCCGCATGCGGCGCGTGCTGACGATGCGCTTCGGCCTCGAAGGGCACTTGCCGATGACGCTCGAGGAAGTGGGGGCGGACCTCGGGATCACGCGCGAGCGGGTCCGGCAGCTGGAATCACGCGCGCTGCGCGAGCTACGGACGGTCGCACCCGGCCTCCAGCTCTACCTCGAAGCCTGACGGCTCAGCGTTTCGCTGAGAGTCTCACGAAACGGGCAGAGCCCCTTTCGCGGCGCTGTTAGCTCACCGATTCGATCTCGTTCAGCCGCGAGAGGCGCTTGAGCGCCTGGCTTTCGATCTGCCTGACCCGCTCGCGGGTGAGGTCGAGGCGGCGGCCGATGTCCTCCAGAGTTCGCGGCTCGGAGTTGTCGAGGCCGTAGCGGAGGATCAGGACGTGCCGCTCGCGGTCGCTGAGCGCGGCGAGAGCCCGAGCGAGCGCCTGGCTGCGCAGGAGCACCTCGACCTGCTCGTCCGGCGTCGGGCCGTCGCCGGCGACGAAGTCGCCGAAGACGGCGTCGTCCTGCTCACCGACGGGTTGGTCGAGGCTCGTCGACGCATGGGCGGCGGCCTTGACCTCCTTCGCCTGCTCGATCGGGAGGCTCGCCTCCTCGGCGACCTCCTCGAGCGTCGGCTCGCGGCCGAGCTGCGTCCAGAGCATCCGCTCGGCCTTGTTCAGCTTCTGCAGCCGCTCGACGATGTGGACGGGCATCCGGATCGTCCGGGCCTTGTCCGCGAGCGCGCGGGCGACGGCCTGGCGGATCCACCACGTCGCATACGTCGAGAACTTGAACCCCCGGCGCCAGTCGAACTTCTCCACGGCGCGGATCAGGCCGAGCGTGCCTTCCTGGATCAGGTCGAGGAACGGGAGGCCCTGGTTCCGGTAGTTCTTCGCGATGGAGACGACGAGCCGCAGGTTGGACTGGATCATCCGCTGCTTTGCCTGCATGTCGCCGCGCTCGATGCGCTTGGCAAGCTCGACCTCCTGCGCGGCGGTCAGCAGCGGGTGGCGGCCGGCCTCGCGGAGGAAGAGCTGCAGCGCGTCGGTCGTCGTCTCGACGAGCAGCTGCGGCTGCACGACGGGCTCCGGAGCGCGCTCCTCCTCGATGATCTCGATCCCGCGCTGCTCGAGCTCCTGGCGGAACGCCTCGAGCTCGAGGGGGTCAAGCTCGAGCGGCTCGAGCACCTCGTGGAGCTCCTGCTGACGCACGGCACCGCCGGCTTGCTCGGCTGCCTCGAGCATGTGCCTGACGTCCTCGCTTCCGAGGACTGTCTCGATCTCAGCCGTCGTCATCCCGCTGTTTCGGTATTTCCCAATAGTGGCGACGCGAAACTGGAAGCACCTCCCGAGGCGGTTCCGAGCATAGCCCACATGGCGCAACGCCGCAGAAACGCCAGCGCACGAGAACAGACGTTATGTCAAGTTCGAGGAGAAACGCCCTGATCGCCTCCTCTCGCCCGCCGAGGAACCGGCTTAGCCGCTTCCGAGCAACAGAGGCGTCAGAGTGAGCGTGCTCTCGGCGCTTCCTTCGAAGTCGGCGTGCGGCTTCAGACGGTCACCGGAAGTCGTGAGACTGCCGGTGAGGTCGGCGCGCCCCAGGCCGCCGCGCCATAAAAAAAGTTCTGCCACCAGCTGAGCCGAAGCTCCTCCGGTGGCAGAACTTTCGCCGAGCCGATCTCGCTTTCGTCCACCGATCTCATTGACTTTCGCCTTCCGGCTACGGCCCTCGCGATCGGCTTCGTCCTAGTCGCGTTCCGTACTCGACGCAGCAAGGACACTAGGGCGCCCTCAAGCCAGATTCAAGGGGTCCTCATGCCCTAATCGTGCGAACTTCCCGCTCTTTGCAATCTTTTCTTTTTTCCACATTTCCACAGCCATCCGTGCATTCTGTGGATAAGTCGGTTCGCGGTAGGATCGCCTCGTGCACCTGCGCATGCCGAGCTTCGACCGCGGCCTCACGTCCTTCCTCTGGGCGTTCGGCCTCGGTCTGTACCTGTGGCTGGGCATGCTCGCGATCGGGGTGTCGGGCGCCACGGCCTTCATCTTCGCCGGGCTCTCTGCCGGCGCGATCTTCCTCTTCGTACGCCTCTACGGCGGCGACGAGGTTCGCCCGCCCCGCCGCCGTCAGTCGACGAACAACCGCGCCGGGGTCCGGTGATCCCCAGCGAGCGCGCCCAGCAGTCGGTGCGCGAGCTCGCCGCCTAGCACCGCCTCGAGGCGTTCCCGTCCCCTCGGAGGCTCGGCGAAGCCGGAGAGGCGGGCGCAGTGGTCGATCAGGCGGCTGACGGCCCTGCCATCAAGAGGCGGCGTCTCGTTCACGGCGGTTTCGTTATCGACCTTTGCGACGGCCGCGCCGATCCCTGGCGGGAGTGAGCGCGGCGAACCTGCTGAAACCTTGCCTCGCTCAGTACTCGATCAGCGAGTGCAGCGGGTACTTGGTGAGGCGCTCGCGGCCGTTGAGGAACGACAGCTCGATGATGAAGCAGACGCCGACGACCTCGCCGCCCAGCTGCTCGACGAGCCCACCGATCGCCTCGACCGTTCCGCCCGTCGCGAGTACGTCATCGTGGATGACGACGCGCGCGCCGGCGCTGATCGCGTCGGCGTTCAGCTCGAGCGCGTTCTGCCCATACTCGAGCGCATAGGTGGCACTGACGGTCTCGGGCGGGAGCTTTCCCGGACGCCGCGCTGGGACGAAGCCGCACGGGACCGCGCTCGCGATCGCGGCGCCGAGGATAAAGCCCCTCGCCTCCGCCCCGAGCACGAGATCAGGATTGTGCTCGCGCGTCCACGCGGCCAGTTCGTCGATCGTCTGCCCGAGGGCTTCGGGGTCGCGCAGCAGGGGGCTCACGTCCTTGAAGCCGACACCCGGCTCCGGCCAGTCCGGGACTTCGCGAACGCGCGTCCTGAGGTCGACGG
>Ga0126312_10000593_pt1 | contig 22094 bp, 21 predicted proteins | sample Plot104A_FD_92537 | JGI IMG/M metagenome (GOLD analysis project Ga0126312, IMG submission 92537) | Serpentine soil microbial communities from UC McLaughlin Reserve, CA, USA - Plot104A | ecosystem: Environmental > Terrestrial > Soil > Grasslands | place: USA: UC McLaughlin Reserve, Lake County...
CGGCGAGCGGCAGGTCGTAGTGCAGCTGGACTCTCGCCTGGGAGAGGAACGCCATGTCCACGTGCGTCCCGCGGCGCTCCTGGCAGAGCTCCATCACCGCACCCACGTGCTCTCTGGGGCAGACGATCGTCGCTCGAATGTAGGGCTCGCGGATCTCGGCGATCTTGGCGCGGTCGGGCATCTCAGCGGGGGAGTGCACCACCACCACCTCAGCGCCATCGGTGAGCGTGACCTCGTACTCCACGGTGGGCGTCGTGGCGAGGAGCTCGAGGTCGTATTCCCGCTCGAGCCGTTCACGCACGATGTCCATATGGAGCAGCCCGAGGAACCCGCAGCGGAAGCCGAACCCGAGCGCCTGGCTCGTCTCGGGCTCCCAGGTGAGGGCGGCGTCGTTGAGCGCCAGCTTCTCGAGCGCGTCGCGTAGGTCGGGGAACTGGTCGGTGTCGACCGGGAAGAGGCCGCAGAAGACCATCGGCTTGATCTCGCGGTAGCCCGGCAGAGGCTCGGTGGCCGGCCGCCGCTTCTCGGTCATGGTCTCCCCCACCCGCAGCTGCGAGACGTCCTTGATCCCTGTGATCAGGTAGCCCACCTCGCCGGCGCGCAGCGACTCGACCGGGGTCATCGCCGGGCCGAGGAAGCCGATCTCGTCGATCTCCGCCTCGGTACCGGTCTGCATCGCGCGGATCGCCACGCCGCTCCGGAGCTCCCCGTCGACGACTCGCACGTAGGCGATCACGCCCCGGTACTGGTCGAACTCCGAGTCGAAGATCAGCGCGCGGGCCGGGGCCGTCGCGTCCCCGCTGGGCGGTGGGATGCGGGTGACGAGCGCCTCCAGCAGCTCCTCCACCCCGTCGCCGGTCTTCGCGGATATCTCGACCACCTGGTCCTCTCCGAGCAGCTCCGAGATCTCGCCGGCCACGCGGCCGGGCTCGGCGCCTGGGAGGTCGATCTTGTTGAGAGCGGGAATCAGCTCGAGCCCGGCGTCGACCGCCAGGTAGGTGTTGGCGACCGTCTGCGCTTCTACCCCCTGGGAGGCGTCCACGAGCAGGAGCGCGCCGTCGCATGCCGCCAGCGAGCGCGAGACCTCGTAGGTGAAGTCCACGTGACCGGGGGTGTCGATCAGGTGGAGGCGGTAGAGCTGCCCGTCGCGCGCGGTGTACTCGACACGCACCGCCTGCGCCTTGATCGTGATGCCGCGCTCGCGCTCGAGATCCATCGAGTCGAGCAGCTGCGGGCGGTGATCACGAGGATCGACCGCACCCGTGAGCTCGAGGATGCGGTCGGCGAGCGTCGACTTCCCATGATCGATGTGGGCGATGATCGAGAAGTTGCGGATGTTGCGGGCGGGCCCGGCCATGCGGCGTCTGAGTATGGCGATGAGCGGCGCCTCCGCCTGGGATGCGCGGCGGGTCCCGGGCGCACGGCGCCCAGGCCTGCCATGTGTAGCCGGCCGTCGCTGCGCGGCGCCCAGGCCTGCGATGGGCGGCGGCGCCTACGCCTGGGGCTCGCGGCTCACCAGCAGGCGCCTGATCTGCCGCGCCTCGGGCACCCGCAGCACCCAGACCGCCGCCGCGTACACGACGAACCCCGCCGAGATCCCGCTCAGGACCGACACCGCCTGCGCCACGAACGAGCGCCCGAGCGCCTCGTCGAGCACGTGCCACACGCCGTAGGCGGCGCCCCCCAGCAGCGCCCCGCCCACCAGCATCCGCAGCCCTACAGCCAGCGTGCGCCTGCCCTCCACCCCGCCCAGGTCGCGGCGGAGCAGCCACCCCTGCGCGAGGCACATCACGACCGTCCCCGCCACCGTGCCGAGCACGATCCCCGCGATCTCGAACGGGCCGTACAGCGCCGCCGCCAGCGCGGCGTTGACCAACAGGTTGAGGCCTGAGAGGGCCGTCGTCGCCCAGGGACGCTGGAGGCTGAAGAACGTGCGCGAGAAGAGCAGGCTCACGCCCTGGAACGGGAGCGAGAGCGACCACCAGAACATCGCCGTCGAGGTCAGGTCGGTGGCCTCGGCGCCGAAGACGCCGCGCTCGTAGACGAGCCGCGTGATCGGCTCGGCCAGCACGGCCATGATCACCGCGCTCGGGATGAGCAGCAGGCAGATCAGCCGCACCCCGTTCCCCATCGTGCGGCGCAGGTCGTCGTGCGCGCCGCGGGCGGCGAAGCGGGACAGGGTAGGGAACAGGATCGTCGCGATCGAGATCGAGAAGAGCCCCTGCGGCAGCTGGTAGATGCGGAAGGCCTTGTCGATGGCCGCCGGCGCCTGGTCGGAGACGAGCGTGCCGAAGAACGAGTTGATCAACAGGCTCAGGTTGATCAGACCGAGCGCAAGGGTGACCGGCAGCATCAGCTTCAGCACCCGCCTCACGCGCTCGTCGCGCCAGTCGAGCGTGAAGGTGAACCGCCCGCCGCGACCCCGCAGCCACGGCAGCGGCAGCGCGAACTGGACGACGGTGCCGACCAGGATGCCGATCGCGTACGCGTAGATCTCGTCGTCCTGCGGCAGCACCGGGATCAGGCCGACGAGGGCGGCGATGATCACCAGGTTCCAGGCGACCGGCGCGAGCGCGGGGACGGCGAAGTGCTCGAACGAGTTCAGCATCCCGACGACCAGCCCGGACAGGGCCAGCAGCAGGACGATCGGGAACATCAGCCGGGAGAGGTTGACCGTGAGGTCCTGGAGCGCCGGCTGGTCATCGAAGCCGGGAGCGAGGAAGGTCATGATCGGCTGGGCGAACAGAACGAACAGCGCCGTAAGCGACCCGAGGATCAGGCAGATCAGGAAGAAGAGGCTCGACGCGACGCGGAACGCCTCCTTGCGCTGGCCCTTCTCGAGCAGCTCGGTGAACACGGGAACGAACGCGCCCTGGAGCGCGGCGTCCGCGAATAGCGCCCGCACCAGGTTGGGCACCTGGAAGGCGATCGTGAACGCGGACATTGCGCCGCTGACGCCGAAGTAGCTCGCGGCGACGACCTCGCGCACGAGGCCCATGACGCGCGACAGCCCGGTCGCGAACGAGAAGAACGCCGTGCTGCGGGCCAGCCGGAGCGCGTGGTCGCGCCGCTCGGGCGCGTCGGTCGCCACGCGCTAGACTGGGCCCCCGCCGCGCCGCCTCACCGGTCGCGGCGTCGGTGCGTCTATGGCCAACATCCCTTCACAAGAAAAGCGGATTCATCGGGCGGAGCGCGAGCGGCTCGAGAACCGCCGTCGCACATCGCAGGTGAAGACCTGGTTCCGGAGGCTCGAATCGGCTGTCCGTGAGGGCGACTCCCGGCGCGCCGACGACGAGCACCGCACGCTTGTCTCGCGCATCGACAAGGCGATCAAATCGGGCGCGCTGCACCGCAACAACGGGGCTCGTAAGAAGACGCGCGCCGAGCGCATTCGCTCGGGCCTGTCCTAACGGTCTGGCGTCAGCCGGCCGCCCGGGTCAGCGCCAGCGAGAAGGCGGTGTCCTCGTCGAGCTGGACGTCGCCGCCCCCGCGGAGGTCGATCTCCAGGTCGGCGAACACGCAGAGAGCGCGTTCGAGCGCCTCGACGTCGGCGTCCCTAGCCCGCGCCACCGTCTTCTTCGCGAGCCACGGCGGGGCCCTCAGCTCCTCCGCGACCTTCTGCTCGGGCATCCCGGACTCGAGCAGCGTCGCGGCGCGGTGCACCTCGCGCAGACGGCGAACGATCGTGTAGATGAGCCGTGAGGGGCGCTCGCCGTGCGATCCGAGCTCTTCCGTCAGCGCGATCGAGGCGGGGAGGTCGCCGGAGACCAGCGCGTCGGCGAGGTCGTAGACCTGAGGAGCGGCGTCGGCGGACGCGAGGCGTTCGATGTCGTCCACCGTGACGGTCGCATTCGGGTGGACCGCGAGTGCGAGCTTCTCGAGCTCCCTGCTCAGCTGCTGCTGCCTCGTGCCGACGCGCGCCACCAGATGCTTGGCGGCCTCCTTGTCGAGCTGGACTCCGAGCTCGCGCGCGCGTTCCGTGCACCACTTCGGCAGCGCCCACGGCTTCGGAGCCTGGTACTCGCGCACGTCCCCGCCGGCCGTCTCGACCGCCTTGACGAGCTGGCCACGCGCCTTGCCGCGCACGATCAGCACCAGGACGGTGTCGGGCGGGAGCTCTGCGAGGGCGGCCTCGAGCGGGGCGAGCTCTCCGGCCTTCCACGCGCCGGCGTGGTCTACGAGCAGGTAGCGCGTGCCGGGATCGAAGGTGAGCGCGGCTAGGGCGGCGACGACCTCCCCGGGCTCGGAGACGCGCGCGTCGAAGGTCTCCAGCCCGCCCGGACCACGTTCGCCTTCGGCGCGGCGCCTCACACGGGCCCGCCAGGCGTCGATCTTGGCGTCATCGTCGCCGCAGACGAGGTAGGCGGGCTTGAGGTCGGCCACGGCCGCCAGTCTACGAGCGCGGACGGGCGTGTCGACGGTCGACGTAGTGCCGGAGCACACCGCTCGATCTCCGATCGAGCGCCGGAGCCGGGATCGGCTTCGACGGCGACTGACCGATCGATCTGCGATCGCCTGGCCGGCGCCCCGACGGCGTCCTCGGCTTTTCAATTCCCCGTCTGAACCCGCATGCCCCCTTCGTCGATTGTCAGCGTCACCGTGCCGTCCTGATCGGTGCGGTAGGTCGGCACTCCGGCCCGGTCGAGCGCCGCGAGGGTGGAGGGCCTGGGGTGTCCGTAGGTGTTGCCCTCGCCGACCTCGATCGCGGCCATCTCCGGCCGCAGGCGCTCGAGCACCTCGGGCAGGCCCGGGTCGGCGCTCCCATGGTGGGGCACCTTCATCGCCTCGACGTCGGGAAGGTCGAGGGGGAGCAGCGCCTCACTCTCGGCGTCCGCGGACAGGAAGAGATCGAAGTCGCCGGAGCTCACGACGACGACCACGGCACGCGGATTCGGGTCGTCAGGGGGCGGGCCGGGCGGCCGAGGCGGAGGCGAGAGGACGCGGATCGTGAGGCCACCGGCATCGAGCCTCATCGGCGCGATGGCCGGCACCTGGCGAATCCCGCGCCGGGCGGCCTCGCCCAACACGGCTCGAAAGCCCCGATCACGGGTTCGGTCGCCGCCGTTCAGCAGCAGGCCGACCGGGAAGCGGCGGAGCACGTCGCGCAGACCGCCGTGGTGGTCGCGCGAGGGATGGGTCGCGACTACGAGCGCCAGGCGGCGAACGCCGGCGCGTCGCAGCAGGCGGCTGACGCCGGCCTCCGGCGGCCCGCCGTCGACCAGCACCGCCGTGCCGTCCGGATGTTGGATGAGCGTCGCGTCGCCCTGCCCGACGTCGAGAAAGCGGACCGTGAGCCGGCTCGGCGGCCCCGGGGCGGAGAGGAATCCCGACGCGCCCACGGCCAAGGCCGCAAGGGCGGCGGCCACCGTCGCGAGCCGCCGCGCTCGCGTCCGGCGGCGCCATGCGGCTGCGAGCCCTGCGGTGCGCGTACCTGCCGTCCGGGCAGTGCGCCAGACCCCGGCGGCGGCGATCGCGATGGTCACGTACGCGGCGACGACGGCGGCCGGGCTGCCGAGTGGAAGCGCCGCCTGGCCACCTGGGAGGTCGGCGAATCGCTGCGCGAGCGTGCCGAGGTAGGAGGTTGGAAGCCGGGCCACCGGGCCGAGGGCGTCCGCGACGCCCGACGCCGCCGGCAGTACGGCCGCCAGCTCCCCGAGCCCGGCCTTGACCATCCCCAGCCACATCGCGGGAGCGACTGCGGGCAGCGCAAGCAGATTGGCCGGCAGGCCCGCGAGCGGAACGGAGTCGAAGTGGTAGGCGAGCAGCGGCGCGGTCGCGACCGTGGCGGCGACGGTGATCGCGCAGCCCTCCGCGAGCCCGCGCAAGAGGCGCCGCCGGAGACCATGGCCGGCCTCAGCGGGCAGGCCGCCGTCCCCGGCTTTCTCCGCGCGACCGTCCGTCGCGGGGTCGCCGGTGGGCGGCGGTGACCGAGCCGCATTCGACGGTGCCGCCAGGAGCGATTCGGCGGCGGCCGCCAGGGCGCGGGCGAGCGGGCGGCCGAGCACGAGGATTCCCGCGACGGCAGCGAAGGAGAGCTGCCAGCCGGGATCGGCGCAGGAGCGCGGGTTCAGCGCGAGGGTCACCGCAGCCGCGAGCAGGAGCGCGTACCAGCGGGAGGCCGGACGGGAAAACGTCATCGCCGCCGTCGCCGCCGCGCCCATCACCGCGGCCCGCTGGAGGGAGGGGCCGGCCCCGGCCAACGGGACGTAGATCGCGATCAGGCCCAGGAGCGCGATCCCGCGCCCGCGAGGACCGAGTCCAGCGACCCCGAGCAGCGGCAGGGCGAGCGCGGCAAGCAGCATCACGTTCTGGCCGCTGACCGCAAGCAGGTGAGCGAGACCGGCGGCGCGCCAGTCCTCCCTCGTGGCGGCGTCGATCCGCTCGTCCTCGCCCAGCACCATGCCGCGTATGAGCGCGGCTTCAGGCGGCGGCAGGCCTGCCGCGACCGCGCGCTCCGCCCGTACTCGCATGGCGTCGATCTCCCCGGCGAGACCCCCGCGCCGACGGCCCGTCGCCTCGATCGAGTCGAGCCAGAGCTCACCCGCAACGCCGCGCCGGCGCAGGTACGCGGCGAAGTCGAACTCAGCGCCCGGGCGGCTGCGCGGCGGGCGGGTGACGCCTCGGACCCGGAGCTCGGCGCCGATCGCCAGCCCCGGGGGCCAATGCATCCAAAGCGACGCGCGCCCGAGCAGCCGCATGCCCCTCGCCGCACCGGACGTGACCCGAAGCTCGGCCCGCGTGCCGAACGGCGAAGCGCGGGGGCGCTCGAGCAGGATCGCCCGGCCGGCGATGCTTGCCCCCGGCTGCAGCCGCTTGCTCGGAGCGTCGATGGCGTCCAGGCGTGAATCCCCAACAACCGCGCCGACGAGCACCAGCGCGGCGCAGACCGCGCCGAGCGGCGCCGCTCGCAGCGAGACCAGCGCGGCCAAGGCCACGGCGGCGGCCCCAAGCGCCATCCGCGGAGCGACCGCCGCAGCGCAGAGCCCGCAGACGAAGGCGCCGAGCCCCGCGTGATAGGGACGCCGGCGAACGAGTGAGGACACTCTCGACGCCGTCACCCCACCCATCACATGGCCGCACGCTAGGAGCCCTAGACGGCCGCCTCAATGCATTTACGTCACAGGTGTGCGCCGGGACGTCGAAAGCCTGCCCGCGGGTGGCAGCCAGGTCGCCGACGGCGGGGAGGGGTCGAGGGCCTGCCGGACTGGGCGTCGAGATGTGCGGGCGGGCCACTGGACGACGGGAGCCGCCGGCGCGCGTCTCCGGGCGACGGGAGCCGCGGCGCGGCGGGCGACGGGAGCCGCGGCGCGGGTCGCACGGCTACAGGAGTCGGAGCTCAGCTCGGGCCGGCGGCGGGAGGGCGCTGCGCCGCCCTCCCGCCGATCAGCACGACTACGTCGTCAAGGCACCGAGCCGGATGGCCGTGATCTTCGCGTCACGGGCCTGCCACGCAGTGCCCGCCCGGCATCTGATTGCGACGCTCGCGCTTCGCCTGATGCGCCCTGCGAACTGGAGCGGGTGCGTCGAGAGAGGAGCGCTGGGCGTGGTCGCTGCGAACTGCCCCTGACTCGTGGAGTCGACCTGGCTGGAGCTCACCGTCAATTCGCAGTCGGAGCTCGTGTTCTGGAAGGTCCTGACGATCACCTTCGCATTGATCGCGTAGATGCCCGCCGGGAGCCCACGCGACACGACCGTTGTGTATTGGGGTCCCGGCGGCGACTGCGCGGGACCCGTGAAGCTGCGCTCGACGGCGAACGCCTTGGGGCCGGCTGGGCCGGCCGCGCCTGCTCCTTCCGGAGCGGCGATCGACGCGAGCGCGATGCCGGCGGCCGCGACGCCGAGCAGGACGGCGACCGCGATGGCGGCCTTGAAGAGCCCGGGGGCGGAGAAACTCAACATCGCTGGAACCTCCGAGGTTCGTTGGTGGGGGCACTCCCAGGCCCACGGTAACCGTCGGCCTGACCCGACTCGTCAAGGCTGCAGCCCGTCGCGCAGGGCCTTCAATCGTTTCTCGCCGATTCCCTCCACCTCGCCAAGCTGGTCGAGCGAGCGGAAGCCGCCGTGCTCCTGGCGGTACTCCACGATGCGCTCGGCGAGCGTGGGACCGATTCCGTCGACCTGGTCCAGCTGCTCGGCGCTCGCGCTTCCCAGGCTCGGCTTTGCACCGGCAGAGCCACCCGCCGCCGTTCCGGGCGCGCCGGTCGGGGATGCTCCGGCGGCCGGCACCACTATCTGCTGCCCGTCCTCGAGCTTGGCGGCGAGGTTCACTGCGTTCAGGTCGGCCTTCCGTGTCGGGCCGCCGGCGCGCCCCAGCGCCTGCGCCACCCGCGTGCCGACCGGGACGCGCAGCAGACCGGGCCGCTTGACCGCCCCGGCCACGTGCACATACACGCCGGACGACTCCCCACCTCCCGCGGAGACGGCTGCTCCGCCGGAGGCATGAGCGCCACCCGCCCCGCTCGTGATGCGACCTGCGGCCGATCCGTCGATCTTCACCGGGGAGCCCCCGGCATCCTGCCCTCCCCCGAACGCGCGCATGAGCGCGAGCGTCCCCAGCACCGCAGCGACCCCCCACGCAATCACCGTCCCACGAGAACCTTCGAACATGGCGCCACCGTACGAAGTGTCGGGTTACACGTGGGCGCCGTTCGGTTACAGCTAAGCGACAAGTCCATCACGGGTGTGCGGGAGGCGGGGAGGGCCTATCGGACGTCGAAGCCGGACAGTCCCTCCGGCTCCTCGTCGCTCGTCTCGATGCGCTCGACCTCCGCGCCGCGAGGCCCCCGCTCGCACCAGTCCACCATCGCCGCCACGGCCTCCGGCTCACCCTCGAAGACCGCCTCGACGGCCCCGTCGGGCCGGTTGCAGACCCAACCGGCGATCCCACGCCGCTGGGCCTCTCGACGGGTCGTGTCGCGGTAGAAGACCCCCTGGACGTAGCCGTGAGCCACGACCCGGCGGCGGACGAGCTCGCTCACAGACGACCTCGCCGTGACCGACGCTGGCAGACTTCCGATCCGTTAAAGGTGTCGTGAGACGGCAGTGAGGTCGACGACCAACGCTGGCAGACTCCCGCGCCACCGGCGTTATTCGGGATGAGAAGTGACATCGAGCGTGGAATGGACATCGGGTCTTCGCGAGGGGAGGTGAAGTCGAGCATGGAAGCGAAACCGCGCGCGGAACCCGCCTGGGGCGTGGACTCGGAGTATGGACGCCTGCTCGACGTGCTGCTCTGCCCCCCGGACAACTTCCGTTGGCTGCCTACCAGCGCGATCTCGCGCGCCACGCTCGACAGCGGCCTTCTCTTCGATCGAGAGACGGCCCTCAGCCAGCACGCCGAGATGGTCTCCGCCTACGAGGAGGCCGGTGTCCGCGTTCACTTCCTCGAGGCCGACCGGGCGCTTCCCTATCAAGTGTTCGCGCGCGACTCGAGCGCCATGACCCCCGGGGGCCCGATAGTCACCCAGTGCGCCCAGTGGTGGCGGAGGGGCGAATACGCGCCGGTCATTCACTTCTACGAGCAGTGCGATATCGCGATCTGGAAGATGGTGACCGCCGGCTCGATGGAAGGGGGCGACTTCATGGTCGTCGAGCCGGGCTGCGCCGTGATCGGCACCGGCGAGGAGCGCACGCAGGAGCCGGCCGCGAGGCAGGTGGCGGGATGGCTGGAGGCGGAGGGCTGGGAGGTGCGGATCGAGCGAATCCCGCCCCACTTCCTGCACATCGACGTCCTGGCGTGCATGCTCGGGGAGAAGCTCGCGGCGGTCTGCCTGGAGCAGGTCTCGACCGGCTTTGTGCGCTGGCTCGAGTCGAAGCAGGTCGAGATCGTCCCCGTGACGCTGGCGGCGGCGCAGAAGCTCGGAGTGAACGGAGTCTGCCTGGGGGGCGAGCGCGTGCTCTCGACCGCCGAGTCGAAGGACCTCAACCAGCGGCTGCGGGCGCTGGGCCTGACCGTCTACGAGCCCGAGTTGTCTGCATTCACGCTCGGTGGCGGCGGCGCGCACTGCCTGATGCAGGCCCTGCGCCGGGAGCGGGTCGGCTGACGCAGCTCGACTCCCGGCGGGTGATCGCGGACCTTCGCGAGCTGAACCGCGTCACCGGCGGCGCCGACGGGGCTCGCCGCGTCTGCTGGACCCCCGAGTGGGAGCGCGCGCGTGCCCTCCTTCGTGAGCGGCTGGGCGAGATCGAGGGGGTCGCGGTCGAGGAGGACGAGGCGGCCAACCTCTGGGCGACCCTTCCCGGCGACCTCCCGCCGGCGGTCGCGGTGGGCTCGCATCTCGACTCGGTCCCGCACGGTGGCTGGCTGGACGGCGCCCTGGGCGTGATGGCTGGGCTCGAGGTGCTGCGGTCGGCCGCGGCCGAAGCCCCCCGTCACGCGGTGACGCTCATCGACTTCGCCGACGAGGAGGGCGCCCGCTTTGGGCGGAGCCTGTTCGGCAGCTCGGCTGTCGCGGGCACGCTCGACCCGACCTCGCTCGAGGGGCTGCGCGACAGCGACGATAGGCCGATCGGAGAGGTGCTCGCCGAGTACGGCGTCGACCTCGACGCGGCCGGGGCGGCCGCCGGCCGGCGCGGGTCGCTGACCGCGTACCTCGAGCTCCACATCGAGCAGGGACCGGTGCTCGAGCGCGAGGGCGTCCCGGTCGCGGCGGTGAGCGGGACCTTCGGCGTCGAGCGCTACCGCTTCCGCTTCGAGGGACAGGCCTCGCATGCCGGCACGACGCCGATGGAGCTCCGCCGCGACGCCGGGTTGGCCGCCGCGAGCGCGGCGCTCGTCGTTGAAGCGGCGGCGCGGCGGCACGGAGGGGTCGGCACGAGCGGGACCCTGCGGCTCGAGCCGGGGATCCCGACCGCGGTGCCGGGCGTCGCGGAGCTCGTGGCCGATCTGCGCCACGCGGAGGCCGGGCCGCTCGGCGCCATGCTGGAGGACGTTCGGGCCGGTGCACGCAAGGCGGCGGACCGGCGCGGATGCTCGCTCGCCGAGTCTGAGGTCTGGCGGATCGAGCCGATCCCATTCGACGAGCGGCTCGTGGGCGCGGCCCTCGAGGCGGCCGGAACCGGACGCGTGGTCGCGAGCGGCGCTCTCCACGACGCCGCCGAGATGGCTCGGCACATCCCGGTCGCGATGATGTTCGCTCCCTCGACCGGCGGGCTCAGCCACACGAAGGAGGAGGACACCCCCGAGGCCGACCTCGAGCGCGCGATCGACGCGTTCGGCCACCTGGCGCTGCGGGTGATCCGGGGGGAGGTGCTGGCGTAGGCCGGGCGACGAAGGGCGTCTCGCAAGGGCGCAGGAGACGGGCAGGGCTGAGGCCTAGCCGCGAAGGCCGCGCCCGCAACGGCGCAGGAAGCGGACCGGCTCGGCCCGTCCGCGACCGAGGACGCCGCGAGGAGCGAGGATCCGAGGATTCCCGGCTTATGACTCCACGACCACGCGCAGCGTGCGCAGCGCGCGGTCACTCGCCCCTCGAAGGCTGCCCCCGCTCGCGAGCGTCTGGGCGATGTAGTCGAGCGTCTCCGCTGTCAGGCGCTCGCCGGGGAGCACGTTCGGGATCCCGGGCGGATAGGCCGCGAGCGACTCGGCCGCAACGCGTCCGACTGCGGCCCGAGTCGGCACGATCTCCTGCGGACCCAGGAATGCCTCGCGTGGGGTAATCACCGGCTCTCCCCATGGAGGCGGCGGGGCGAACGCCTCCAGCGGCACGCCGCCGTCGTCCTTGCTGGCCGCGTCGATGACGCTCCTGAGCGCCTCCACCAGCTGCTCGCCGGCGGCGGTCGCCTCCTCCCCCATACCGAAGACGGCGACGATGACGGTCTCGCCGGCGAGCTCCATGATCACGTCGTGGCGCTCCCGCAGCAGCCTTGCGAGCTCGTAGCCGCTTCGCCCGGTGCCGCGCACGTCGATCGCGAGCCGGAGCGGGTCGTAGTCGAAGACCCCGGCGGCGCCCGTGAGCCGCTCGTCGAGCACATCGAGTCCGGGGATCTCGCGAACGGCCGCGCGGGTGAGCTCGAGGCCGCGCAGCGTCTCGCCGAGCAGCTCCCGTCCGGTGACGGCCGCGCTTCGCCGGGCCGCGTCCAGCGAGCCGCACAGCAGCGCGTTCGGGCTGGTCGACTCCACGAGCGTCACGCAGCGGTCTACGACCCCCTCCTCGATCAGGTCGCCGTGTCCCAGGTGCACCATGGCCGACTGAGTGAGGCTGCCGACGATCTTGTGGGTGCTCGAAACGACGAGATCGGCGCCGCACGTGAGCGCGTGAACGGGCAGGTCCTCGTGGAAGGCGAGATGCGCGCCCCACGCCTCGTCCACGACGAGGGGCACGCCGTGGCTGTGCGCGACCTCGGCGAGCCCGGCCACGTCAGCCACGGCGCCGAAGTAGGTCGGCGAGACCACCGTCGCGCCCATCGCATCCGGCGCCTCGGTCAGGGCGCGGTCGAGCGCCTCGGAGGTCACGCAGTGGGCGATGTGCAGGTTGGGATCGAGCTCGGGCGCGACGAATTTCGGTCGCAGGCCGGACATGATCAGGGCGTCGATCGTGGATGAGTGTGCGTTGCGCTGGGTCACGACCTCGTAGCCCCGGTGCCCGAGCGTCAGCAGCGCCACGTGGTTGCCCTGCGAGGCGCCGTTGACGAGCCACCATGTGCGCCGCGCGCCCCAGGCCTCCGCCGCAAGACGCTGGGCCTCGACGAACGGCGTGGGGTCGTCGCCCACGTCGATGCCCCAGGTCAGCGCCGGGATGTCGAGCTCGAGCGCACGCTCGCCGATCGCATCGACGAGGCCGGGATCGGCGCCCCGGCCGCCCTTGTGGCCGGGCACGTGGAAGCGCCCCGGTGAGCGGGCCGCGAAGGCGCGCAGCGCGTCGAGGTACGGGGTCGCCGACTGGTCGGCCGCTTCCTCCTCACGCTCGCGGCCGGTCGCCGGTCTGGGCACGGACACTGGCGCGAGTCTATGTGCTCCTCGCCGAGGGCGGCCCGAGGACCGCTTCCACAGCGGCCTCCGGCGACTCCGCGAGCTCGATTCCCTCGATGTCCCAGGTCGACAGCCCGACCACCCGCTTGCCGGCCCGGAGGGCCAGCGCTATCTCCGAGAGGGTCCCGTAGCTGCCGCCGACCGCGATCAGCGCGTCGGCCGCCCGCGCCACGAGCGCGTTGCGCGCCTCGCCGAGGCCGGTCGCCAGGGCGACGTCCACGAACCGGTTCGCCTCGGTGCGGTCGAACCCCGGCAGGATGCCGATCGTCGTGCCGCTAGCGTCCTTGGCGCCGCGGCAGACAGCCTCCATGACCCCGCCGAGCCCCCCGCAGACCACGACCGCCCCCCGACGCGCGAGCTCGGCGCCGACGGCCTCGGCGGTGGTCATCTCGGGGGCCGAGGCGTCGCTCGGCCCCACGACGGCGACGTAGGGAGGTCCCGTCAGGGTCGCTCGGGCCCGGGCGGTCCTCCGGGACGACCGCGAGGCCGCCGCTCCGGGTCGGACAGGGGTCGGCCGGGTCCCCCGCTGCCCTCCATCTCGTCCGCGCGCGCCGTCGGCGCCGACCGCGTGGTCGCGTCCGGATCCACGCCGGCGCCCTTGGGCCGGCGCTCGCGCGGCTCGACCGCGAGCGAGATGTGGGTACTCGACAGCAGGGCGCCCGCGACCATGAGCGCCCCGCCCGCAAGCGCAAGCCAGATGCCGATGTCCTTCCCCGACCCGCCCGCGGCGGTCACGACCGGGGGATCGTTGAGGATCTGGACCACGACGACGAACACGGTGAAGAGGGCGACCCCCAGCGAGATCGCCGGCGATACGGCATCCTTCACCAGGCCCAGCCCGCCGGCGAGCGAGAAGATCGTCAGCAGGGCCAAGCCCACCAGCAGGATGTCGACGAACTCGAAGACGGTGAAGCCGCTCACGCCGTCATACCAGTCGAGGAACAGGCTGACGATCAGTAGCACGGCGCCGATCCCCGCGACGATCGGCCCCATCGGGATGTCGCGCTCGCCCGCCAAGAGGGGCGTCACTCTACGACGAAATTCACCAGCTTGCCCGGCACGACGATCGCCTTGACGATCTGCCTGCCGTTCAGTCGCGCCGCGAGCTTGTCCGAGCTGCGGGCGAGCTCCTCGAGCTCCTCGCCCGAGGCGGTCGCAGGCGCCGGAAGCCGGTCGATCAGCTTGCCGTTCATCTGCACGACGAGCTGGATCTCGTCGCGGACGAGCAGCGCCGGGTCGGGCTCCGGCCACGACTCCTCCCACACCCGGCGGCCTGTCATCAGCTCGTACACCTCGGCGCCGAGGTGGGGCGCGAACGGGAATATGAGCGAGCCGGCGGTTGCGACCGCGAAGCGGACCTGCCCCGGGGGCGACGAATCGCGCCGCCGGTAGATCTCGTTCACGAGCTCCATCACAGCCGCTATCGCCGTGTTGAAGGAGAAGTTCGCGCGCATATCGCGGGTCACCTTGTCGATCGCCCAGTGCGCCTTGCGCAGGAGCTCGGTCGCAGTGCCGTCCGAGGCGTCCTCCGGCGAGGTGCGCGCGGCGGTCTCCGCTGCGATCGTCCACAGCCTCGAGAGGAAGCGGTGCACGCCGCCGACACCGGCGTCGGACCAGTCGGCGTCTTGATCGGGCGGGCCGATGAAGAGGATGTAGCAGCGCAGGGTGTCCGCCCCGACGCGCCCCACGTACTCGCTCGGCGAGATCGTGTTGCCCTTCGACTTGGACATCTTCGCGCCCTCGCGCGTGATCATGCCCTGGGTGAAGAGACGCGCGAAGGGCTCCTGGACGTCCAGCAGGCCCAGGTCCGCCAGCGCCTTCACGAAGAAGCGCGCATACATCAGGTGCAGGATCGCGTGCTCGACGCCGCCGATGTACTGGTCGACGGGCATCCAGCGATTGACGACGTCCGGGTCCCAGGGGGCGGCGTCGTTGTGGGGGTCGCAGTAGCGCAGGAAGTACCAGGACGAGTCGACGAAGGTGTCCATCGTGTCGGTCTCGCGCCGAGCTTCGCCGCCGCACTTCGGGCAGGTGGTCCGCACCCAGTCCTCGGCGGCGGCAAGCGGCGACTTCCCCTTGGGCGCGTAGTCCTCGACCTCCGGCAGCTCGACCGGCAGCTCGTCGTCGGGCACCGCCACGAGCCCGCAGCGACCGCAGTGGACGATGGGGATCGGGCAGCCCCAGTAGCGCTGGCGGGAAAGGAGCCAGTCGCGAAGCCTGTAGTTGACGGCAGGTCTCCCGAGGCCACGCTCCTCGAGCCAGGCGGTGATCGCCCGCTTCGCCCCCGGCGCCGCCATGCCGTCGAACTGCCCGGAGTTGACCAGGCGCTCGTTCTCGGTGTGGCCGACGAAGGCCTCGCCCTCGGGCGCGGGCTCGTCGCCCTCGACCACTCGCCGGATCTCCAGCCCGTACCTCTCGGCGAAGTCGTAGTCGCGCTGGTCGTGCGCGGGCACGGCCATGATCGCGCCGGTGCCGTACTCCATCAGCACGTAGTCGGCGACGAAGATCGGAATCTGCTCGCCGGTGACCGGGTTGGTGACGGTGCGCCCAAGCGCCACGCCCGTCTTCTCCTTATGCTCGGCGCCGCGCTCCTCGGCCGACTCGGTCAGCGAGCGGTTCACGTAGGCGTGGACCTCCGGCGAGTCGTTCAGGCGGAAGACGTCCGGGTGCTCCGGTGCCATGACGAAGAAGGTCGCGCCGAAGAGCGTGTCGGGCCGCGTGGTGAAGACCGGGTAGTCGATCCCGAGCTCCTCGCAGCGGAAGACGACCTCGGCGCCCTCGGAGCGGCCGATCCAGTTCTCCTGCATGGTCACCACGTGCGGCGGCCACTCGATCGTCCGCATGTCCTCGAGGAGCCTGTCGGCGTATTCGATGATCCGGAAGAACCACTGCTCCAGCTGCCTCACCTCGACCTCGGTTCCGCAGCGCTCGCAGCGGCCGTCGATTACCTGCTCGTTGGCGAGGACGGTGGCGTCCTTCGGGCACCACTTGACCGCCGCCTCCTTGCGGTAGGCGAGCCCTTGCTCGTACAGCCGCAGGAAGATCCACTGCGTCCAGCGGTAGTACTTCGGCTCGTGGGTGCCGAACTCCCGCGTCCAGTCGATCGAGATGCCCCACTCGCGGAATTGGCGCTCGAACTCCCGGATCGACGCCTCGGTCGACTCGCGCGGGTGCTGCCCGGTCTTGATCGCGTGGTTCTCCGCCGGCAGCCCGAAGGCGTCGTAGCCCATCGGGTGCAGGACGCGGTCGCCGTGGCGGCGGCGGAAATGCGCCACGGCGTCGCCGACCGAGTAGGTCTTCAGGTGGCCGATGTGGGGCTCGCCCGAGGGGTAAGGCAGCATCTCGAGCACGTACGCCCGCGGGCGCTCGGCGGCCTCCTCGTTCGAGACCTCCCAGGTGCCCTCGTCGGCCCACACCTGCTGCCACTTGGACTCGATTCGCTTCGGGTCATAGCGCTCCACGATGAGGAGCAAGGGTACAGTCGCCCGTCGTGGAAGCGGCCCGGATCCGGCTCTCCTACGTGCCCTCGACACGCACTACACGCGTGGCCGCGGCCTTCCAGCTCGCCGTGACGCGCGCGCCCGCGTGCAGCCCGAGCGCGTTGGCCGAGGCCTGCGTGATCTCGGCCGCCAGCGGCTGCGGGCCGGCCAGGCCGAGGCGGACCCGGTTGCCGAGCGGCGTCACCGAGAGGACCTCCGCCGGGATGCGGTTCTGGGTTGAGCCGTGCGGCGCATCGCACGCGGGCTCGATCGCGATCTCCCACGGATAGACGCTCACCGCCACCGGGCCTTCGCCGCTGTCCGTGCTTACGACGTGACCGCCGCCGTCGAGGTCCACGCGCGTCAGGCCGTCGGGTCCGCGTCGGGCGCGTCCGGTAAGCACGATGGCGCCGGTGAAGTCGGCCACGAACGCCGACCGCGGCGACGCGGCGAGCTCGGAAGGAGTGCCCTCCTGCACGATCTTGCCCGCGTCGATGACCCCGACCCGACTGCCCAGCCCGGCCGCCTCCCCGAAATCGTGGGTGACGAGCAACGCCGGCACCTCGACTTCGCGCAGGACGGCCGTCAGCTCGCGCACGGCGCCCGCGCGGGTGCGCGCATCGAGGGCGGAGAGCGGCTCGTCGAGGAGCAGCACGCCGGGGCGGCGGGCGAGCGCCCGCGCCACGCCCACCCGTTGGCGCTCGCCGCCGGACAGCGTGCGCGGGCGGGCATCCGCCCGGCCGCGCAGGCCGAAGCGCTCGAGCAGCTCGAGCGCCCGTTCGCGGCGCTCCTTGCGGCTCAGTCCACGCAGCGGATAAGCCACGTTCTGCCACGCGCTGAGGTGAGGAAACAGGGCATACTCCTGGAAGACGTAGCCGCAGCGCCGGCGCTCGGGCGGGACGTTCACCCCGCGTTCGGTGTCGAGCCAGGTCTCGCCGTCTCCCTGGACCAGGCCCCGGTCGGGTCGGAGCAGCCCGGCGGCCACGCGCAGCACGCTCGTCTTCCCCGCGCCGGATGGTCCCGCAAGCGCCAGGCACTCGCCCGCCTGCACCTCGATCGACACGTCGAGGCCGAGCGCGCCCAGGCGCGTGCGCGCCTCAACCCTGAGGGGCGCCAAGGACCTCGCTTCCCTGTACGAGCTTCACGGACAGCAGGATCGCGCCCGACACCGCGACCAGCACCGCCGACAGCGCGAGCGCGGAGTCAAAGTCGGTGGCGAAGCGGTCGTAGATGGCTAGCGGGACGGTCTGGGTGATGCCTTGGAACGACCCGGCGAACATCAGCGTCGCGCCGAACTCGCCAAGCGCGCGCCCGAGGGCCAGAGCGGCGCCCGCCGTGAGGCCGGGCATCGCCGACGGGACCATCACCCGCAGGAAGCCGCGCGCCTCGGATGCGCCGAGCGTGCGGGAGGCGTCGAGGAGGGTCCGGTCGACGGCGGCGAAGGCGGCCATGGCCTGGCGGACGTAGAACGGCGAGGCTACGAACGTCAGCGCGACGACGACGCCGGCAGTCTGGAGCGAGAGCTCGATGCCGGCGGCTTCGATCACGCCGCCGAGGATCCCCGAAGGGCCTACCGCCGCGAGCAGGGCGATCCCCGCGACGGCGGGCGGGAGCACCAAGGGGAGCTCCACGAGCGTCACGGCGAGCGCCTTGCCACGGAACGAGCGAGTGGCGAGGAGGTAGGCCGCCGGCGTGCCGACCACCAGGATGATCGCGAGCGAGGTCGTGGTGGTCCGGAGGCTGAGCCAGAGGGCGTCGAGCGCACCCGGCTCGCCGAGGCTGTCGATCAGGTCGCGGGGGCTGCTGTCGACGAAGATGGCGACCACGGGGAGGGTGAGGAAGGTGAGCGCGGCGGCTAGAGCGAGCCCGAGTAGGGCGGGAAACCAGGGCGCCGCGCGCGACCGCCCGCCGACTTTGCCGGCACTCGAGCGGAGCCCGCTTCGGTCGATCATGGCGCGGCGCCGAAGCCGGCCTTGTCGAGCTCCTCGGCGCAGGCGCCGTGGAGCAGGCCGTCCACGAAAGCATGGGCTTCGGCTGGTTGGTTCGCGCCCTTCACCACGCCGGCTGCGTAGGTGGCGGTTGGTTGGAGGTCGTTTGGCAGCGCGATCGCCGTCAGTTTGCCGTCGGTCGCGTTCACGTCGGTCACGTAGACGAAGCCGGCGTCCGCCGCGCCCTGGGTGAGCTTGCCGACGATCCCCTTCACATCCGGCTCGTTCGAGCGGACGTTCCCGAGGATCGCCTCGCTCTCCGCCTTTGGCAGCCGCGACAGCACGTCACGCGTGTAGGAGCCGATCGGCACGGAGCCGGAGCCGATCGCGATCTTGACGCCATCCCGGGACAGGTCGTCGAGGGATCGAATGTCGCTGTCCCGCGGGACCGCGAGCACCAGCTCGTTCGTAGCGAATTCGACCGGCGTGCTGAGCAGTCCCTCGTCGTTCAGGTCGCGTGGCAGGATCGTGTTCGCGGCAGCGAAGACATCCGGTTTGAGGCCCTGGCGAATCTGGGCGGCGAGCTCGTCGGAGCCGGCGAAGGAGAGGCGCACGGTCGCGCGCTCGAACTTGGGGGCGCACGCGGTCAGCGCCTCTGTCATTGAGGACGCGGCCGATACGACGAGGCGCGGCCTGTCGCCTCCGCTCCCGTTGTCGTCGCCACCGCCGCAGGCGGCGAGGCCGAGGGTCGCGGCAAGCGTCAGCCACACCGCTCCGAGCGCGGCGCCCGAAGCGCTCTTGCTGCGTCGCGGGCTCGATCGCCTTCTGCCGCGCGTCACCCCCGCTCCACCATCACCGAGGTCGCCTTCACTGCTGCGGCGGCGGGTACGCCCGGCGCCAGCCCCAGTTCCTCGACCGCGTCGCGCGTGACCGCGGCCGTGATGCGGTGTGGTCCGGCCTCGATCTCGACCAGCGCCATCACCCCGTCGATCTCGACGGAGCGCACGACGCCCGGAAAGCGGTTCCGGGCGGACAGCGTGTCGCCGGCACGGTGCCGGGCGGGCCGGCCGGCAAGCCGCTCGACCTCCCGCCGCGGGACGCGCCGGCGGTTCGCCGGATCGCGCGTCGTGCGCAGCTTGCCCGCCCGCTCCCAGCGGCGCAGTGTGTCGGCGCTGACACCGATGGCGCGCGCGGCGTCGCCGAGCAGAAGGCCCTCGTCCCGTCGTCGCATCCTCTTGCCTAAGCATTGCATAGGCAGGCTGAGATCGGTCGACCGGTTACCCTCGCGCGGATGGCTCCGCCGCGACTCCCTCCGCACGTCGCGGCGCTCGCGACCGAGCTCGCCGCCCTCCCCGGCGCGCTCGCCGTTGTCCTCGGCGGCTCCCGCGGCAGCGCGACACATCGGCCCGACAGCGACTGGGATCTCGGCGTGTATTACCGAGGCTCACGGCGACCCCTCGACCCCGAAGACCTCCGCCGCCTGGGTCGCCAGGGGCACGTGTCGGAGCTGAACGAATGGGGCCCGATCATGAACGGCGGCGCGTGGCTCACGATCGACAGCACGCCCGTCGACGTGTTGTTTCGCGATCTCGACACGGTCGAGCACTGGCTCGACGAGGCGGAGTCGGGCCGCTTCGAGGTGCTGGCCCAGAACGGCTACATCGTCGGTGCGCCGACGTACTTGCCGGTCGGAGAGCTCGCGATCTGTCAACCAATCGCCGGCGAGCTGCCACGTCCGAGCTTCCCGGACGCACTCGCCGCGACGGCCGCCGAGCGCTGGGAGAGACGAGCCGCTGTCGCGCTGATGTTCGCCGGAGGCTATGCAGGCGCGGCTGACGTCATCTGCTGCGCGGGAATGCTTGCCGAGGCCGCCCTCTGCGCCGCTCACTCACGGCTTGCCGAGCGCCGCCAATGGGTGCTCAACGAGAAGGGGCTCGTACGGCGCGCCGGCATCGACGCGGTCCAGACGCTGCTCGCGACGCCGGGCGCCACGAGCGCGGAGCTCGGCGACACCGTCGCAGCGGTCGTCGCCGCACTGGGCACCGAGCCGCTCGCCGCCCGCTGACAAGCCGGCGGCGCGCCGAGCCGGGTTCTGATCGCGGCACCTTCACTGCGTTTTCACCTCTGCGCGCTGGGCTCCGCCTACGGTGTCCGCGATGGGCGGCTCCTTTGCCCTCCGCGCCCGCTCGGCGGTCTCCTCGCTCGCCGGACAGGGCGTGGGCGAGCGGATCGGGCGGCTGCTCGGTCGCGGGCCCGACTACCAGGAGCTGTACAGGTTGCTCGAAGACGCCGGGCGCAACGTCGCGCGGTCCACCTCTCTGCTGCGCGACCTCATGCGCTCGTGGCCGGACGGCGCGACGAGGCGGCTCGAGCTCGTCGACGTCGAGCACGACAACGACGTGGTCACCCACGACATCATGCACCATCTTCACGCCCGTCTCGCGGTGCCGTTCGAGCGCAGTGACGTGCTCGCGCTCGCATCCGGCCTCGACGACGTCGTCGACTACGCCGAGGAGGCGGGCGACTTCCTGGGGCTCTACCGCGTCGAGGCGCCGATGGACCAGGCGATCGAGCTCGCCGACACGTTGGCCGCGGCGGGCGGCCAGGTGGCCTCGGCGCTCTCGGAGCTCGACGACCTGGCCGCAGCCAAGCCGCATCTGAACGAGATCGACCGCCTCGAGAACGAGGGCGACCGCATCCTGCGCGAGGGCCTGACCGCCCTATTCGAGGGAGGCGTCGACCCGATGGCCGTGATCCGCTGGAAGGACATCTTCGAACGGGTCGAGCAGGCGATCGACGCCTGCGACCACGTTGCGCACACGCTGCGAGGTATCGCCGTCAAGCGGGCCTGACCTGGGCTGACCTTCGAGGGCCGGCATCAGCCGGGCGTAGGGCTTCCCCCTTCGGCTGATGTGGATCTCCTCGCCGGCGGCGGCGCGTTCGAGGTAGTAGCCGAAGTGGTTGCGGAACTCGTGACAGCCGGTTTGCACTAGGCCGGCGCGCCGTCGGAAGAAGTGGAGCTGAGGGGACTCGAACCCCTGGCCTCCTGGGTGCCACCCAGGCGCTCTCCCAGCTGAGCTACAGCCCCAGTGAACTCAAATTGTGACGCAATGTTGAGGCAAGCCCTCTGGCCGTTCAGGGGAGGTGTCAGCCTAAGCCAAATCTCCCGCCGCCCCACGGCCAAGTCCTTCGGCAGAAGGTAGCAACGGTCGCGGCCTCCGCAATAGACAGCAACCGCGTCGATCTCGTCCTCTTTGTAGCTGGCCAATACATAGCCACTGGGGGTGCAGCGGGCGCTCCGGAGGTTGACCTTGATGATCGCCGCGTGCTCGTCGAGGGCACCCCACTTGCACTGGACCCGCAGGATCCGACCTGCAATCTCTAGCCCCAGGTCATAGCGGCCGTGCTCCTGCACCGGTCGCAGCACCGGGATGCCGAGTTTGGTCGCCCCGGCCGCAATCTCTGCCTCGGCTATCGCCCCCTTGTGGTTCGTGCTCAGCATGTCGAACACATGTTCCCACGAGGAGCGGATGGAATCAGCCGACGGAGCGGGCTGGAGCTTCGCCCCAGAGCTGCTCGAGGCGGTAGTACTCGCGCGCCTCGGGCGTGAAGATGTGGACGACGCAGTCCCAGTAATCGAGGAGGATCCAGCGGGCCTCGCGGTCGCCCTCGGTGCGACGCGGCAGGAGGCGCTCGTCCGCGTGCTTGAGCTCCTCGTAG
>Ga0126312_10000594_pt1 | contig 22077 bp, 24 predicted proteins | sample Plot104A_FD_92537 | JGI IMG/M metagenome (GOLD analysis project Ga0126312, IMG submission 92537) | Serpentine soil microbial communities from UC McLaughlin Reserve, CA, USA - Plot104A | ecosystem: Environmental > Terrestrial > Soil > Grasslands | place: USA: UC McLaughlin Reserve, Lake County...
ACGTGCGCGACGTGAAGCTTGGCTCGCTCCGGCGCGAGATCGGCATCGTCGCGCAGGATCCCTTCCTCTTCTCGGCGACGGTGCGGGAGAACATCGCGTTTGGACGCCCCGAAGCGTCGCAGGAGCACATCGAGGAGGCTGCGCGACTCGCGCAGGCCGCCGATTTCATCGAGGAGCTCCCGGATGGCTACGACACGATGGTCGGCGAGCGCGGGATCACGCTATCCGGTGGTCAGCGCCAACGGCTTGCGATCGCGCGTGCCCTGCTCGTCGACCCGCGGATCCTGATCCTCGACGACGCGACGGCGTCGGTGGACGCGACGACCGAGGCGCGCATCCGGCTCGGGCTGCGCGAGGCGATGAGAGGCCGGACGACGATCATCATCGCGCACCGCCTTTCGACGCTGGCGCTGGCGGACGAGCTCGTCGTGCTCGACCGCGGCCGGCTCGTCGCACGCGGTACGCACGAGGAGCTGCTGGAGCGAAGCCCCGTCTACCGCGAGATCTACGAGCACGGGCTGCTCGAGCGCGAGTTCGCCGAGCGCGTCGAGGCGCGTGCCGAAACGGCGGAGGCGTCGGCGTGAAGGTCTGGCAGCCCGGGAGCCACCTCTCCGCGCAGCGCGACGCCACGGTCGAGGACTGGTCGTGGCAGCGCACCGCCCGCCGGATCTCGACCCTCGCACGGCTGACGGCGCCGTACAAGGGACGGACGGCGCTCGCCGTCCTCGCCCTCCTCGCCGCGACGCTGACCGCTCTGGCGCCGCCGTACCTTGCGAAGCTCGCTCTCGACGACGGCATCCGGCAGCGGGATCTCCGGGCGCTGACGATGATCGTCGCGCTGTTCCTGGTCGCCGGCCTCGCGAGTCTCGCAACCTCGGCGGCCCAGACCTACTTCACGGGTTGGACAGGAGAGCGCATCCTCGCCGACCTCCGCAACAAGCTCTTTCGCCACCTCCAGGGTCTCTCGCTCGGCTTCTACGAGCGCAATCGAGCAGGCGTGATCATCAGCCGGCTGACGAACGACGTCGACGCGCTCGACCAGCTGGTGACCGACGGCGTCACCACGCTCGTCCAGAGCACGTTGATCCTCGTCGGCTCGGCCGCCGTGCTCTTCTACCTCGATTGGCGGCTCGCACTGGCGACGTTGTCGGTGGTCCCGGCGCTTGCGGTCGCGACGGCGATCTTCCGCATCCGAAGCTCGAGGGCCTACCGCGCCGTGCGCGAGCGTCTTGGGCTCGTCACGGCGACTCTCGCCGAGGACATCGCCGGCATGCGCGTCGTCCAGTCGTTCACGCGCGAACCGGCTCGGCGGCAGCACTTCGAGGAGGTCAACGCCCACTATCGCGCGGCGAACCAGCAGACGGTCGTGAACAGCGGCGTCTATTTCCCGTTCGTCGACTTCCTCTCGTCGGCCGCCACGGCCATCGTCCTCGGCTACGGCGGCTACCTGCTCTCGGAAGGCCAGGTGTCCGTCGGCACCCTCTTCGCCTTCATCCTCTACGTCTCGAACTTCTTCGACCCCGTCCAGCAGCTCTCGCAGCTCTACAACACCTTCCTGGCTGCAGTCGCAGCGCTCGACAAGATCATGGACGTGCTCGACGAGGTTCCAGAGGTCGAGGATCGGCGGGGCGCCGCCGAGCTGGGCCGGATCGACGGGGATGTCCGGATCGAAGGCCTCCGCTTCGGCTACGGCAGCGGCCCCGAGGTGCTGCACGGGATCGACCTCGAGGTCCCCGCGGGAACGACGGCGGCGGTCGTCGGCCACACGGGCGCCGGCAAGTCGACGATCGCGAAGCTGCTGGCGCGCTTCTACGATCCGCGCGAGGGCGCGATCACGGTGGACGGAACGGACCTCCGCGACGTCACCCAGGAATCGATCCGCCGCCAGCTCGGGATCGTCCCGCAGGAGGGCTTCCTCTTTGCGGGCTCCGTCCGCGACAACATCGCCTTCGGCCGGCCGGCCGCGACGAGCGATCAGATCCGCGAAGCGGCCACGGCCGTCGGCGCGCACGAGTTCATCATGCGGCTCGAAGACGGCTACGAGACCGACGTACAGGAGCGCGGCACGCGCCTCTCGCTCGGCCAGCGGCAGCTCGTCGCGTTCGCGCGCGCGCTGCTCGCCGACCCGCGGATCCTGATCCTCGACGAGGCGACGTCGTCGGTGGACATCGGCACGGAGCGGCGGATCGAGACGGCGCTGCGCACGCTCCTGGCCGGCCGCACCGCGTTCGTGATCGCCCACCGGCTCTCGACCATCCGCGGCGCCGACCTGATCGTCGTGCTGGAGCACGGCAGGATCGTCGAGCAGGGCTCCCACGAGGAGTTGATGGAGCGGCAGGGCCTGTACACCGCGCTCTACGGCGACTGGGCCGCCGACGTCGCCTGATCCCGATCCGTTTCAGACACGCGCTTCTTTCGTTCCTGGTTCTTCACTGCACCTGGTCCCGTAAAGGCCCGGCGTGCCGCCCGTCGAAGGAACGGTCGTGGTCGGAGAGGTCGTCCGGGAGAGCTGGCGCCTGTTCCTCGGCCGGTTCTGGCGGACACTGCTGATCGTCGGCCTGCTGCTCGCGCCGCTCGAACTGGCGCTCGCAGTGCTCGATCCCGAATTCACCTCCGGCGGCGGCAGCGGCTGGGCCCTCTGGGTGCTCTTCTCCTCGGCGATCACGCTCGTTGCTTTCCCGTGGATCATCGGCGCCGTGGTCCACGATGTCGCCGAGGGGCACGAGACCGCGACCGGCGCATACCGCCAGACGGCGCATCGCCTGCCGGACCTCGTCCTCTCGGCCCTCGTCACCACCGTTGGAATCCTCCTTGGGACGATCGCGTTCGTCATCCCCGGCCTGATCCTGATGGCACGGTGGGCGCTCGTCGTTCCGCTGATCGTGCTGGAGCACGCGCCCTGGCGCGTGGCGCTCGGACGGTCGAACGAGCTCGTCCGCGGCCGGACGGGACGCGTGCTCGTGATCTTCCTCGTCCTGACCCTGATCGGCGCCGTGCTGGCCGCGGTCCCGGTCGCGGTCGGCTACCTCGTCCTCGGCGGCGTCCTCGGCGCGTGGCTCACGGCGATGGCGATCAACACTATCTTCATCGCCTTCTACTCATTCGCGCCCTTCTCGCTGTACAGGCGCCTTCGCGGCTAGCGCTACAATCCGACACCCGTTGCGGGGTCGTCTAATGGTAGGACGCTCGGCTCTGGACCGAGTAGTCTAGGTTCGAATCCTAGCCCCGCAGCCTGAAGAAAAAGGGCCGCAGATCGCGGCCTTTTTCGTGACTACGCCGCGCGCCGACAAGGACGACGGCCACCACGCAGAACGCGATGAAGCTCGCCGCGAATGACAGCTTCGCGCTGATCAGGCCGTCTCTCTCCATGTGCACGACGGTGACACTCCGACGGGAGAGCTTCAATCGTCCAAGCGGCCATTTACCGCAGTTGTCGGTCCGTGCCGTCCGGGTCGCTCGTATAGATTCCCGCCGTGCTGACGGATGCCCTGCGGCGTGGCGCCGCCGAGTTCATCGGAGCCTTCGCACTCATCTTCATCGGAGCCGGCGCAGTGCTGGCCGCGGCGCCCAGCGGCGAGCCCGGCGTCGTCGCGATCGCCTTGGCGCACGGCTTCGTGATCGCCGTCATGGTCTCCGCCGTCGGGCACATCTCCGGAGGGCACTTCAATCCCGCGATCACGCTCGGGTTCCTCGTCACCGGGCGCCTCGCGCCACTCCTGGCCGCCATCTACTGGGTCGCGCAGTTCGCCGGCGCGGTCGCTGCGGCCGGCCTCCTGCGCTGGATCTTCGACGATGCCTCCGAGGGGAACCTCGGCGCGCCGGTGCTGAGCCCGTCGATCCAGCCCGAGGCGGGCCTCCTGATCGAGGCGATCCTGACGTTCTTCCTCGTCTGGGTGGTGTTCGCGACGGCCGCAGACCCGCGGGGCACGTTCAAGTCGATCGCGGGGCTTGCGATCGGCTTCACGATCTCGATGGACGTGCTGATGGGTGGCCCGCTCACCGGCGCGGCGATGAACCCGGCCCGCGCTTTCGGCCCCGAGCTCGTCGCCTGGGACTGGGACAACTTCTGGATCTGGTACGTGGGCCCGCTGGCAGGCGGCGTGATCGCGGCGGTGGTCTACGAGCTGCTGTATCTACGCCCGCCGCGCCCCGCCGTCGTCGGCCCGCCCGAGACGGGCGTCGAAGAGCCGCGGCCAGGCGACACCGCGCTCAGCTAGCCCGCAAGCCCCCCGTCAATAGCGCGACAACATTCTGCTCAGCTCGGGCGATGTCGGCGTCGCGATCGGGCAGCTGCCCGAGCACCCAGCTCGAGAGCACCTCCTCGAGCGCCCCGTAGAAGACGACGGCCGCCAGCCGCGGGTCGAGGGCGTCGCGGAACTCGCCCGTCTCCTGGCCTCGCCGGACGATGCGCTCGAGCGCCTGCATGGCCGCGGTGATCTCTTGGAGCTCCTGCTGGACGTGCTGGTTGCGAGTGACCTCGCGGACGAGCACACGGACGAGGTCGGGGTCCCGCCGCCAGGTGCGCAGCAGCAGCGCAGTAACCTGCCGGACGGCCTCGGACGCCGGCACGCCCGCGGCCTCGACCTCCTCGACGCGCGCGAGCATCTCGGTCCACGTCGTGCGGAAGATCGTCTCCAGCAGCGCTTCCTTGGAGTCGAAGTAGTGGTAGACGAGGCCGTACGCGATGCCCGCCTCCTCGGCGATGTCGCCGACGCGCGATTCGTGGAAGCCTTTCTCGGCGAAGACTTTCACGGCCGCAGCGAGGATCTGACGCCGCCGATCGGCCTGGCGATCCGCTCGCGCAGCCACGGACGAACCTTAAAAGAGTGCAGGGCCGGGCGGGGTCGAACCCCACCCAGCCCTGCTTCCGTGTCACCCGCCCGGGGGCACGGAAACCTTCGTCGTCTCCCTAGCTTGCGAAGACCCCCACGGACCAATCAACTTTGGTTGATTCGTCAATCAGTTTTCCGGTCGAGACGTCGACGTTCCTCGACGGAGAGGTTTTCCTGCGGCGCACCACCCGGTCCGCTCATGACCGTGCCACCCTCTTCGACGACCTCGCGCGGGTCGGCGTGGCGGTACTCGTCGCTCTGCGTTCCTCCGCGCGGATCGTCCTCGCGGTTCAGAACCGTCGGGTCTCCCTCCTGACGCGCCGCGGTGGGCTCGTCATCCTTGCGGCGGCCCAGGATCCTGTCTCGTAGCCCCACGCGGGCGTCCTACCCACCCGCCGCTACACTGAATCGCTGCCCGGCGCATTCGTCTAGTGGCCTAGGACGCCGCCCTCTCACGGCGGTAGCACGGGTTCGAATCCCGTATGCGCCTTCCTACTGCGCTTGGCTACGCGGAAGCCGCATGGTTGCGCGGGTCAGGTGAGTCAGGGATGCCGGAAATGCTCGTGCGGTGCCTACCCCGGTGCCTACCTCAGTCCGGCCGCTTCCGATCGCCGCGTTAGGCGCGGCGGACTCCGATGCGATCGAGCGCCGAGGCGAGGACCGTCGCCGCGTCGGGCTCGTCACCCGCCCACGCCAAGTCGACCTCGTAGGCAAGCGCGTCCCCGTCGTCGCCGCCCACGATCAGGCGCACCGTCCAAGCGCCCGGTGGTAGCCAGTCGCGCTCGTCGCTGAGCTCGTAACCGTCGGCGAGCTGGAGGTGTAGGTGCCATCTCGCGTCCGGGGCGTCCGGGAAGTGACGGACGGCGGCGGGTTCGCTCGGTTGGTTAACGACGCTCGCCGGCGCGAGGTCCTGCCTGTAGCGTGCTTCGCGCTCGCGCCGTCCGTCGTCAGGGTTGACTCGGACGCGCCGAAACCGACCTAGCCCGACGGGGCGCGCGGCGTCCGAGAAGATCACTGAAACGTAGGAATCGCTTTCCTGCCCGCCAACGCTCGGCCAGCCAAGAAACGGGCTGCCGAGGCGAGTGAATGGATCTGCCGACTCTGTCCTGCGATAGCCATCGAGCACGACACGCGCGTACTTTGCTGAGCGCTTGCCCTTCGCGTTCCTGACCAGCAGCCGAAGGTACGGGGTCTCGTCTCCCTCAACGCGGCTGTGTGTGCGCTCAGTGTCCTCGCGCAGCGAGAGGCTGGGCCGACGCCAGTAGGGAAGCGCCACAGCCCCGATCGCTACTAGGAGCGCCACGATCGAGATCGCCAGTGGTCCCCAGTCCAGAAGGTCCTGGCCCTCTATTGCGAGCGCCACGCTGCAGCGTCTAGAAGGGAGGCGCGATGTGATTGAGCGGCGGGCCTACCTTGGGGCGACGATGGCAGCTACTAGTGGTCGATGGCTCCGCTGAGCGTGCCGGAACTAGCTCCCGTCGTCTGGTCCAGTGTGCTTTTCAGCGTGAAGCTGCCGGTTGCGTCGGCGAAGCGTCCCGTACCGCCAGTGATGGTGTAGACCTCGACAATCGAGAGCGTGGTGGGACTCGTCCGGATCGCTTGTCCGGCGACCGTAGCGAGCAAGGTGTCGCCGTTTGCCGCCGTGAATGTTGCGGCCCCGGTGGACGACAGGGTCGGAATGTCGATCACCATCGTCACGTGCTCCGTGTACCTGCCGAGATACGTGGCGGTGCCCGTGCCCTCCCGATCCAAGAAAAGGGTCGGGAAAGCGACCGTCCCCGTTTCAACCGCGTTAACCCTTCCCTTGAATGGAGTCTCAGCCGCCACGGCGACTGCGATGCTCGCCAGCGATACCGCGATAGCAGCAACCAGTCCGACAAACAGCGGACGACGAATCTTCATTCCCTCCCCTTTCTGGAAGCGATCGGCTGCCGATGACCAGCAGGCTGCGCTCCACCGTAACCAGTTGTGACACAAGAGACAAGAGCGCCGCGCCACGCTAAGTAGCTCGTGGCAGGAACCCCGAAGTCGCCGCCTAGACTGCGCCCGTCAAACGAGAACCCACGGTTCGACCGCCGGCACACTGGCGGCCTCGAACGCGAGCACCGACGCGACGGCCGCATCAATCAGCCGCCCCGGTCCCGGCTTTTCGAGGGTGAAGCGTCCGCGGCCGTCCTCGTCTCGCCCGACCGGCCGAAGGCGAGCGTTCAGGACGTGCCGCGTCAGCACCGAATCGCCGGTGTGCGAGATTCGCCCCTCGGCTAGCGCGACGCGGAAGCGATCGACGGCCGGCGCCATCCGCGTGACGCTGTTCGTCGGCAGGTCGACGATCTTGCCCGTCCAGCGCGCGGCCCACTGCTCCATCTCGCTCGACCAACCCCACGGATCGCAGTACACATAGGTGACGTCATAGGTGCCGAACGCGTCCTCGAGCGCGCGGTGGATTCGGGAGCGATCGACCCGCCACTCGGCGATCTTCGGCCGCTCGAGGATCTCCAGCGGGTACAGGAATCCGTCGAGCGTGCAGGCGACGAGCGCCGTGGCATCGTGGGAGTGCGAGCCGTCGAAGCCAATCGCGATCCGCTCACCGGCGATGAGCTGGCGCGGCACATGTAGCGACTCCCACAGGGCCGGATCGACAGCGGCCAGCGTGCCCGCAGACGGGCTGTTGAAGAAGAATCTCGCGACCTCAGACCACGGCGCGCCGGGGTCGCGGATTTCGCGAAGGAGTCGTTCGAGATCGACCCAGGGAGCGCCCGCGTAGACCTCGGCGAGCAGCGTCTGCAGCTCGGCGTCCTCCATTGCCGGATCGGGCTCGCGCGACGGCCGCCGAGCCTCGAACAAGATCCCCGGCCGGCCTTCCTGGAAGTGCTCTTCCGTCTCCTCGGCGACTGAGCCCTCACCGAGCTCCGGTGCGTTCGCCAGCTCGAGCGTCCGCCCGTCCATCTTCGCGGCGTTGCGGCGCAGCACGCGGGCGAGCCGCTACCGCCTGCCCGTGTTGGTGCTCGACGCGACGGGGATGCGAATCGGCGAACTCGAAGCGCTCACCTGGGGCGACGTCGATGAGCCGCGCCAACGCTGGCGCGTGTCGGGCGTTGTCGCGAAGACAGGACGCGCCAGGTGGGTTCCGGTGCCAACCGAGCTCTTCCAGGCCGTCACCGCGCTCGTCGCGCGCGATGATCGCATTCCCAAGCGACCGGTCTTCCAGGGCTTCGGTGGCGATCGCTTCCGAACAGCGATCACGCGTGCTTGCACGGCGGCCGCGATCCCGACCTTCTCTCCCCACAGCCTCCGTCACCGCAGAGTCACGTTGCTCCATTTGGGCGGGATGCCGTGGGCGCGGATCGGCGAACTCGTCGGCCACGATGACCTGATGACGACGGCTCGGACGTACACGCACGTGCTGATCGACGAGCGGGAGCTTGACTATGAGACGATGCTTACCGGAGCGCCGCGTGGGACGGCGCCGGAAACCGGAAGGAGTACCAAATGAGAAGGCGCACAGCCGTGCTGGTTGCGGGCCTAACACTCGCAGCAAGCGGTGCAGGTGCCAGCGTTGCCGCGGCGTCGGCCCCTCCGAACCCTGTTTATGGGACCAGCGGCGCGTGCAACATGGTCAACCCCAACGCGCAGTTCGGGATGCTGACCAAGGCTGTCCAGGGCGGCCCCGGGTTAGCCGGGATGTTCACAGCCATCTTCAACACCACCGGCGTCCAAGAGGGAGCCTGCCCGATCCTCGGCGGCCCCTAGAAATCCGGCTCTCGTAATCAGGGCCCAACTCGCGTTCCGCGCGGAGCCAGGGCAGCCCAAGCGGTTTCTTTCGACTGCCTGAGGTGGGCACGCTCGCGCTCGAACGGTGCCTACCCCCGTGCCACCTCGAGACGAAAAAGGGCGTGATTGCAGGCCGGTTCGAATCCCGTATGCGCCTCTCAGCCGCCTCGAGACTCTCGATCGTCTGCTAGGCGGCTTTTCCGGTGACGTCGTAGATACGGCGAAGCGCCTCGTTCTCCCTCAGGAAGGCTGACACGATCTCGGGATCGAATTGTTGTCCGCTTCGGGCGATCACCTCGCTGGTTGCGGCCTCCCAATTCGCCGGCGCTCGGTACGGGCGCTCGCCGGTCATCGCATCCACTGCATCGGCGACGGCGAAGATCCGGGCGCTGAGTGGAATCGACAGCCCGGAGAGATGATCCGGGTAACCCGTGCCGTCCCAGTGCTCATGGTGGGAACGGATCACGTTGAGGCCCTCGCCGCGGAGAAAGGTCACTTCCGCGAGGATCTCGGTACCGATGACCGTGTGCTGCTGCATGACGTCGAACTCGTCGGCAGTTAGCGGACCCGGCTTCGCGAGCAGTTCGTTCGGCACGCCGATCTTCCCCACGTCGTGAAGCAGGAAGCCGTACTCGAGGCTCGGGTCGCTCAGCAGCTCGGGCTCGACGGCGGCCGTGAGCTGAACCGCGTAGTCGCAGACGCGAAGCGAGTGGAGCCCGGTGCCGGTGTCTTTGGCCTCAAGCGCGCTCGCGAGCGCAGCCACGGTGCCCAGATAGGCGTCCTGAACCACTCGCCGTTGCATCCGTTCGATCTCGAGCAACCGCCCGAGGTCGCGGGCGTAGAGGAGCAGCTGCTCATTCGCCTGCTCGCCGACGTCCGTCCTCATCTCGACGTCCTCGGCACCCGCCATCCGGTCGATCATGCTCACCAGCTCGAGCGGGCTGAACGGCTTGCGGAGAAGGGCGTCGGCGCCGGCGCCGATGGCGTCCTCCTCGGCCAGGTCGGAGCCCGTCAACAGGATGACCGCGGGCGCGCCGAAGACCGGTTTTTGCTTGAGCGCGGCACAGAACGAAAGGCCGTCGATACCGGGCATCGCAACGTCGAGCACGACGACTGCGGGACGCCAGAACCGGGCGAGATCGGACGCACGCTGGGCGTCCTCCGCCTCCGCGACCTCGAACTCGTCAGCGATCAGCGTCGTGTGAAGAAGCATGCGCAGGGCGGCATCGTCGTCGACGATCAGGATGCGCGGCTGTTTGACCGGCCCGCTGCGGCGGGTCAACGACGTCGGCCCTGCGAGGAGGGGCGGACGCAAAGGAGTTTGGCTCAGCGGCGTGCCGCGCGTGGCCTCCGCCTTGTCAACTCGCGCGCTCCGGTTCAGCGCGCGGCCGAGTGCGACAGCGATGGGAACCGCCAGGACTGCCCAGGTGAGCAAGCCCAGGAGAAGCCAGATCAGCCAGTTCGGCACTTGCGCTGTCCTCTCACTCGCTGCGGCGAATTCCTCAGCATCTCCCCGTTTCGGCGCGCCGCAGCGATAGAGCCTCGTTGCCTGAGTATGCGGACAGTTGACGACAACACATGTCAAGTCGGCTGGAATCCCTCGTTCGAGTGATGCTTCCGGCGAGCAGCGTCCATGGCCAAGACGACTGAGAGCCACGTGAGGTTCCTGCGCGCGGCGCGGGTCATTCCGGAGGGCTTGTGGACGGCCTACGGCGAGATCGGTCTCGCTGCGACCGGGAGCAACAACGCCGCCCGCGCCGTCGCTCGCTGCGCCTCCCGAAGCAAGAGCTTTCCGAACGCGTGGCGCGTCATCCACGCCGACGGATCGATCCCCGACGGCTGGGGCGGCGGAGGCCGCGGGCCGCAGAAGTGCCGCGAACGGCTCGAGGCCGAAGGCGTTCGCTTCTACAACGGTCGCGCCGATCCCGAGAAGAAGATCCTCGCCGACGAGCTCGAGCTGCTCTTAGCCCAGCGCGAGCTCTTGCCGGACGGTCCCGGCGCGCTGGTGGCGAGCCTCGACGACGACGGCTGAGCCGGCCGGCGCCGCAACCACCCACTCCACCTTTGCTCGGTCGCTCGTTGCGTCATCTGAGGCCCACCAAAGCAGCGACCGCCGGTGGACGCGTCCCTGCAGCTGTCCGAGCTCCACCTTCTTCTCGCCGCCGATGACGTGCCCGCCCTCCGGCAGCGTGATCTCGACCTCCAGGGGCCGCACCGCCTTCCGCTCGATCGCCTTCTCCGACACGCTCGTCGGCAGCCAACCCGTGTTCTCCAGGACGAGCCGCACGAGCCAGCGGTCGGAGCCCAGCTCCTCCACCTCCGCCGACCGAAGCTCCAGCCTGGGGGACGCCAGCAGCTGCCAGATGGCGAACTCCGTGTGCGGCGCGATCTCGCGCTCGAGGAACTGCGGCGGGACGTTGCCCCAGCAGTACATGAGGTTCCAACCGCCGAGCTCGACCTCCCCCAGCTGGTCGTGCTCGAAGCGGTACCAGTCGACGTAGCCCTGCCCGTCGAGCTGCTCGTCGCTCCAGCGCAGCAGCTTGAGGTCGTCCTCCGGCGGGTGGTCCCGGAGCCAGTCGATGAACTCGTAGTCCTCGATCCCGGCCTCGCGCTGGGGGCTCCAGAACTCGGTCGTCCAGGAGAAGACGCCCAGGTGGTCGTAGAGCCAGTCGTTCGCGCCGCCCTTGACCGTCTGCTTCGGGTCGTACTTGAAGTCGTGGAAGATCGAGATCGCGGGGTAGCCAGTGAGCTCCGTCGCCTTCTCGCCGATCAGCTGGTACGCCCGCAGATCAGGCGTCGGGAAGTGCTCGTCGGGGTAGCCCGAGTAGGGGCGCAGGTGGACGCCGCTGAAGGTGTGGTACGCGATGTGCCCGGTGATGTTCGGGCGCTCGACGATCGCCTGCACCATCGCGCGGATCTCGGGCTCCGAGGTCGGGTAGGGGCCGGCGCCGTACTGCTCGGCCTCCACCGCCCACTCCATCGGGAAGTTGCGGTTCAGGTCGAGCCCTTCGAGCGGCGGCGCGACCTTGATCGTGACGCCGTCGTAGTTGCGGATGCGCCCCTCCCAGAGGACGCGGTAGAAGTCACCGTCGACGTCATCCGGCTCACGCCGGACGAGAAGCCGAGGCTCGTGTGGGTGCGCCTTCCACGCGCCGTTGGCATCGCGGAGGCGCATCATCAGGATCCGGCCGTCGCCGTCGAGATCCTCTTCGTGAAGCCCGTCGACCTCGTCGACAAGCGGCCACGGACGCGTGCTGGAGCGAGTGAAGCGCGGCCGATCGGCAAGGGCCAGCTCCGGTCCGTCGGGGTTCAGCCGCGGGATCACGTAGAACGCACGGGTGTCGAGGACGTGGGTGACGCGTGGGTCCTCGCCGTGGCCGGAGAGCAGTCGGTCGATCAGGTGGAGGGCTGCCGTCGCGCCCGTGACCTCGAGCGAGTGGATGTTCGCCTCGATCAGGAACGCGGGCTTCTCGAGGTCAGGCCCCGTCTGGAAGTTCGTGACGGTGCAGAGCCAGATCTCGCGGCCCTCGAATGAGGAGCCGATCGACTCGAGCCGGTACAGGTCAGGCCGCTCGTCGGCCCATCCGCGGAGAATCGCTGTCAGCTCGTCGTACCGGTAGAACCGGTCGAAGCGAACCTCAGGCACCCAACTCGGCGAGCAGAGGCTTCGTGTCGTGGGGGTCGAAGCCGAGCCGGCCCGCAATCTCCTCGCTCGTCGGCCGGGTGCCCTCGGCAAAGAGCGCCCGCAGGTGGTCGCCGGTCTGGGGACTGCGCCACCAGTCCTCCCCTACCTCGCGCACCAGCCACTCGCGGAGCTGCGCAGAGCGGATCCAGGCGCGGAGGTAGTCGGCGGAGTAGAAGCCTGCGTCCATGTCCGCGAGGTAGGCGTCCGGGCGGTACGAGATGCCGGTCGCTGAGGTCAGCAGCCGGTGGTACTCCTCGGGCCCGGCGGCGCTGCCGTTCCCGAAGTCGCCCCAGAACTCGAGCTCGAACCCGAGCTTCGCCGTGTACCGCCTGAAGAGGAGCGCCTCCAGAAACACGGTCGCCTCGGCGTGGTCCGCCGCCTGGTCGTCGGAGACGTCGAAGTACTGCGCGTGCCAGCCCGGCTCCCGGGAGATCGCCTCGAAGATGTACGAGTAGATCTCGGTCAGTGCGTGGTCGCGCGAGAGGTTGCGGAACGTGTACGGCAGCTTCGGGTCGCAGTTGCCGTAGTGGAGGGCGTGCCCGGCCTCGTGGAGGAACGCCTGGTAATCGTGGAGCCCGCCCTGGGCACGCGTAATCAGGTGGACGATCTTGGGCGGGTCGGAAGCGATCACACAGGCGCGCGGCGACTTCTGCGGACGGTCGTCCAGGTCGAGCTTGATGTTCGGCTCGTGGTTCAGGTCGAAACCGAGGTGCTGCAGCGTCTGGAGGCAGACCTCCGTTGCACGCTCCTTGGTGTAGGTCGCTTCGAGCGGCGAGAGCCGTCGAAGCCAGGAGACGTGGTACGAGGTGGGCACCTCGGGGCGCTCCTCGCCGAGCAGCCTGTCGAACCAGCGCTGTGACAGGCGGCCGTAGACCTCGTCGGCGCCACGGCTCGCGGCGTCGAGCACGCGCGAGAGCTCCCGCAGCGAAATCCCCTTCTCCTCCTCGTTCCGCACGACCGGGTCCGGCTCCTCGGAGAGCTCGGCGTCGAGCTCCTCTCGGGCGCGCAGTAGCTCCATCCGGTCGTCGTTGAATGCCGCGGACGCATTGCCCTGCAGCGTCCCGAGCTCCTCGCGGTCGGCGAAACGGTGGAGCACGGCGAGCTGCGCCTGGGCCGAGCGCAGCGGCAGCTCGTCGCCGCGGTAGGTGACGCGTGCGGCGAGGATCGCGTTCTCGAGCGTGTCCTCCCGCTCGCTGAGCTCGATGTCCACGAGCCCCGACTCGCAGGTCTTCCGGAGCCGGTAGATCCGCTCGCGCTCCGCGTCGGAGGCCCCGGACTCGGCCTCCTTGAGGGCGCCGAGCTGCTCGCGCGTGAAGAGTTCGCGGTAGCGCGCGACGATCTCGGCACGCTCCGAGACCTCCTTCTCGCCGACCCGGACCGCGCGGCCTTCCTCCGCGCGCTCGAAGAGGTAGCGCTGGAGCTCTGCTTCGTACTCGGCGGGCGTGCGAACTGCGGTGACGCTCACTGGCGGCGGGGAATCTACCGAAGGGAGCGGAGCCTACGGAGCGGCCAGCCGGCGGACCGTGCCGGTGAGCTCGTCGATGCCGAACGGCTTGGGGATCACGGTTGCGCTGTCGGGTAGGCGACTGCCCGGGCTTCCCGTCAGCAGGGCGAGCGACGAGGCGAGGCCGCGCTCCTCGATCTTGGGGACGAGCGAGTGGCCCGACTCGTGGCCGAGATGGAGGTCGAGGAGGACGACGTCGACACGACCGTTGTCGAGCGCCGCTTCGGCCTCATCGATCGTGCCCGCCTCGACGACCGCGTAGCCCTCGAGTTCCAGGTTGACTCGACAGAGAAGCCGCAACGAGGGGTCGTCGTCGACGACTAGCACCGTCGTGGTGTCGACCCCCACCGTCCGAGTGTAGCGGTGGATTTCGAACCGGTCGGTTTCGGGCCCGCCCGCCAATACCCCGTACCCGATCGGCACCGACGTGCGTTTATTGCTTTGAAATGAGATCTCCGCGGGAGTCCGAGCGGCAAAACGTGGTCCGGAGATGCCTCGCGGCGCGGCTTCCGCAGCCGACGGCGAGCTTTCGCCGCCGCGCGTGGCTCGACTTTCAGCGCGCGCTCGACCCGCTCGGGCCGCCTAAGCCGCTCCGCCGCCTCGAGCCCTGAGCCGAGCGACGCTCTTCTCCCGCCCGAGCAACGCGATGCTCTCGAACAGGCCCGGCGAGACCCTCGACCCCGTCACGGCGACCCGAATCGGCTGAAACGCCTCCCGCGGCTTCAGCTCGAGCCGGTCCGCGAGCTCGCGCAGCGCCGCCTCGATCATGGGCGTGTCGAAGGGCTCGACTCGCTCCAGGAGCTCCGCGGCCTCTGCGAGCACTCGTCCGTCGAGCAGGGATTCATCGGGGGTGACGTCGTCGAACAGGAAGCGGACATAGTCCGGGAACTGCGACAGCGTCTCGATCTTCTCCTGGACGAGCGGCGCCGCCTGCCGCACCAGCTGCTCGTCCCAATCGATCTCGTGCTCGCGCAGGTAGGTGAGGACTGCCTCGGCGTACTCGTCGGGCGGGAGGTTCCGCAGGTGGACGCCGTTCAGCCAGGCGAGCTTCTGATAGTCGAAGACGGCGGGGCTCGAGGAGACGCGGTCGAGTGAGAAGAGCTCGACGAGCTCGTCCCGGCTGAAGACCTCCGTCTTGTCGTCGTAGGCCCACCCGAGCCGGGCGAGGAAGTTCACGAGCGCCTCGGGAATGTAGCCCTCGTCGCGGAAGTCTTCGACGGACTGGGCTCCGTGGCGTTTCGAGAGCTTCTTTCCGTCGGTGCCGAGGACGTCGGGGACGTGCGCGTACACCGGCGGCTCCGCGCCGAGCGCGCGCAGGATCTGGATCTGCTTCGGCGTGTTCGAGACGTGATCGGCGCCGCGGATCACGTGCGTGATGCCGTCGAGCATGTCGTCGACCGGGTTCGCGAAGTTGTACGTCGGCCGCCCGTCGGAGCGGATCAGCACGAGGTCCTCGAGCTGCTCGTTCGGGAACTCGATCCGGCCGCGGATGACGTCGTCCCAAGCTGTCGTCCCTTCGTCCGGCATCCGGAAGCGGACCGCACCCTCGTCCTCGTAGGCCTCGCCCTCCTCGACGAGCTGGCGCGCGAAGCGCGCCGCGTCCGGCATCCGCTCGAGCTGGAAGCGGACCGGCCCGTCCCAGTCGATCCCGAGCCAGGAGAGCGAGCGCTGGATCTGCTCCGTCGATTCCGCGACCTCGCGGCTCGTGTCCGTGTTTTCGATCCGCAGCAGCACCTCGCCGCCCTGGCCGCGCGCGAAGAGCCAGTTGAAGAGGAACGTGCGGACCCCGCCGATGTGAAGGAAGCCCGTCGGGCTCGGAGCCATGCGGACGCGGACGGGAGGCACGCCACTATCGTAGGCTCGTGCTCTTCGGCGGCCATGTTTCGGGCGGCGTGAAGGCCGCGCCGGAGCGGGCGCAAGCCATTGGAGCGAATGCGGTGCAGCTCTTCGTCCAGAGCCCGAGGGCGTGGCGCTTCCCCGACCACGACCGCTCGGTGCTCGGGAGCTTCGCGGAGCGGGCGCGCGGCGCCGGCATCGAGGCCGTGCTCGTTCACGCGATCTACCTCTGCAACTTCGCAAGCCCCGACGACGAGATCTACGGCAAGTCGGTCTCGACGCTGAGCAGCACCGTCGACGCCGCCTGCGCGATCGGCGCGGACGGCGTCGTCTTCCACGTGGGATCGCATCTCGGCAGCGGCTTCGAGGCGGGGCTCGAGCGGGCGGCTCCGGCGGTCGAGCAGGTGCTCGAGCGGTGCTCGGAGACGACGTGGCTTCTGGTTGAGAACTCAGCTGGGACCGGGGGCACCATCGGACGCTCGCTCGAAGAGCTCGCGACCCTCGTCGACCGCCTGGGCCGCCATCCGCGCCTCGGGATCTGCCTCGACTCGTGCCACCTCTGGGCTTCGGGCTACGACGTCACCGATCAGGTGGCGCTCGAGTCGCTGCTCGACGAGTTCGACACGCGGATCGGGCTCGACCGGCTGCGGGCGCTGCACGTGAACGACTCCCAGACGCCGCTCGGCTCGAACCGGGACCGCCACGCGAACCTATGCGAGGGACTGATCGGCGACGGGCTCTCCGTCTTCCTCGGCAACCCGCGGCTGCAGGAGCTACCGGCGGTCGTCGAGACCGAGGGGCAACAAGGCAAGGGCGCCGACGAGGAAGAGATGCGGAAGCTGCGGGAGCTCTGGCGCGCCGGCGCTAGGAAGAGCGGGACACCTGCGCGAAGACGCGGAAGCTCGGGCGGCCGACCGGCAGCTCGTGGAACTCGGGGTTCACGCAGCCGAGGTCGTCGGACCGGCTGACGTAGGTGCTTTCGACCTCCGCGCGGCACATCGGCAGCGGGTTGCGCGTGGCCCTGACAGCGCCGAAGCCCGGCTTGCGGGCTTCGGCTTCCTCCAACAGCTCGAGGTCGATCTCGACCCCGAAGACCTTCTGCATGCAGCCGACGTACGTTCGGCCGACCTCCTCGAAGGCGTAGAGGAACGGGCATGAGCGCGCGACGCAGGCGCCGGGGTAGACGACCTTGTCGCAGTGGACTCCGCACCGGCGGCACTCGACCTCGTCCTGCGGCCGGAGGGGCAGCTCCCGCAGCGGACGAGTCAGCTCGTGTGGCGCCATGTGCGGATTTTGCGGCACGCTTTCCCGCCTGCGCAAGACTTGACAGGGGGATCTGATCGCGCTAGGCCGGTTACTGGGACGTTGCTGGTCGTAGGCGTGCGACGGTCGTTCGGCCCGCTCGCCAGACCCGCCTGATCAGGTCGCGAGGCGGTCGACCACGTTGAGCACGTCCATCAGGGTGAACGCCTGGTAGTCCGGCTCGACGCCGTGGGACCCCTCGTCGGCGCGAAACCAGAAGGCCTGCACCGTCTTGATGCCGACGCGGGAGGCGCCGAGCACGTCGGCGTCGAGGCGGTCGCCGACAAACAGCGCTTCGCTCGACAGGACGTCGAGCTCGCGCAGGGCACGCACGAAGATCGCGGGGTGTGGCTTGCGCTTGCCGACCTCCGACGAGAGCACGATCACGTCCACGCGCTCGCCGATCCCCTGCCGCTCGAGGATCGGCTGGAGCAGCCACTGCGGGCTCGCCGTGTTCGAGACGAGCGCGAGCTTCAGGCCGCGCTCGCGCAGCGCTTCGAGCAGCGCGTGCGCCGACGCAGCGACCGCATAGTGCGACGACCACGCGTCCTGCGCCGCATGGAGAAAGAGCCGCACGTCGTCGTCGGCGAGCTCTACGCCCTGCGCCGCGAACGACTGAGTCATGACGGCCGAGATGTCGATCTCGTCCTCCCCCGCGAGTGGGAAGAGCTCGGCCTCGTGCTCGCGAAGGTAGCCGGTGAACGCGGCGGCGTCGGGAAGCCCGTCCCGTGTGAGCGCAGCGAGGCCCGCCGAATGCCCTTCGAGCGCGATCTCGTCGCTCCATTCGTCCTCCATCAGGGTGCCACCCCAGTCGAAGAGAACCGCCCTCAGCACGGCCAGTAGGCTAGACGGGTGGCCAGGACGATCCTGTGGGGCTCGCTCGCCCTTGCCCCGGCCACGATCCTCGTCCACTACGCGTTTCACCCCGGCGAGGTCGTCGAGTTCGTTCTCGCCGCGGCGGCGCTCGTGCCGCTCGCGTGGCTGATCGGCGAGGCGACGGAGCAGGCGGCCCACCACACCGGGCCCGGCATCGGCGGCTTCCTCAACGCGACCTTCGGGAACGCTCCCGAACTGATCATCGCGCTGCTGGCCGTGAACGAGGAGAAGTACGAGGTCGTTCGCGGGTCGCTGAGCGGCAGCGTCATCGGGAATCTCCTGCTCGTGCTCGGCTTCTCGCTGTTCTTCGCACGCCGTGGCCGAATCGACCGCGAATCCAGCTTCGTCTCGCTCGGGCTCGTAGCCTTCGCCGTCGTCCTCTTCCTGGTTCCGGCCGTGCCCGGTTGGGACGGCGACCCGGAGCGGCATGCCATCGCGAGGCTGTCCGTCCCGATCTCGGTCGCGCTGCTCATCGTGTACCTCGGAGTCACATGGCTGACGCTCCGGCGCCACCGTAGGCTCCACATCTCCGACCGGGCCTCGGAGATGGAGGCCTGGACCTTCGCGACGGCCATCCTCGTCCTCGGGCTCGCGACGGTGGTCACGGCCGTGATCGCCGAGATCCTCGTCGGCTCCCTAACGGTCTTCGCCGAGGAGGCGCATCTGTCGGAGTTCTTCGTCGCCGCGGTGATCGTGGCGATTGTCGGCAACGCCGCAGAGCACGGCGGCGCGGTCGTGGTCGCGGCACGCGGGCAGATCAAGCTCGCGGCCGAGATCGCGCTCGCCTCGAGCGCGCAGGTCGCCGTGTTCCTGATCCCCGCGGTCGCCCTGCTCTCCTGGCTGATCAACCCGCTCGCACTGTCGTTTCGGGTCGTCGAGCTCGCCGCGCTCGCCGGCGCGACGCTGTTCACCTTCCTACTGCTCTTCCCGGGGCGCTGCACCCGTTGGAGAGGCGTGGTCCTGATCCTCGCCTACGCGATCGTCGCGGCTGCGTTCTTCGCGGCGGGAGAGCGCTAATCCTAGGCCCGGGCGAGGACGCCGAGGGCGCGCGGAACGAGCTCGATCGCCTCGTCGATGTCCTCGTCCGTGACATCCAGGTGCGTGACCGCCCGCAGGACCGTCGGGTGGATCGTCGCCGAGAGGCCGACGCCGGCCTGGTGGAGGCGCTCGAGCGCGTCCGAGTAGGTGAGGCCGAGCGGGGCGACGTCGAGCTGGACGAAGTTCGTCTCGACGTCGTCGGAATCGACAGGCAGACCGGCCGCCGTTAGCCCCTCGGCCAGACGGCGGGCGCGCAAGTGGTCGTCGGCGAGCCGCTCGATGTTGTGGTCGAACGCGTAGACGCCGGCCGCAGCAACGATCCCGGCCTGCCGCATCGCGCCGCCGAAGAGATGCTTGAAGCGCCGCGCGCGATGCATCAGCTCGGAGGGCCCGGCGACGAGGGCGCCGAGCGGGCAGCCGAGGCCCTTCGAGAGACAGATCGTGACGGTGTCGGCATGACGCGCGATCTCCGCGGCCGGGACGTCGAGCGCAACCGAGGCATTGAAGAGGCGCGCGCCGTCGAGGTGCAGCCGCAGGCCGAGCTCGCGGCAGGTGTCGGCGACCGCCGCGACCTCCTCCAGCGGCCAGACGCGCCCGCCGGAGCTGTTGTGCGTGTTCTCGATCGAGACGATCCGCGTGATCGGCGTATGCCGATCGTCCCACAGTCGGGCGGCGGCACGGATCTGCTCCGGCGAGAGGCGGCCACGGTCGCCCCGGAGCGGACGGGTGAGGAAGCCGCTGAGCGCGGCGGGAGCGCCGAGCTCGGAGATCAGAATGTGGGAGTGCTCCTCTGCGAGCACCTCGTCACCGGGCTCGCCGTGCAGCCGGAGCGCGATCTCGTTCGCCATCGTCGCCGTGGGCACGTAGACCGCTTCTTCCTGCCCGAGCAGCGCCGCCGCGCGCTCCTCGAGCAGGTTCACGGTCGGGTCCTCGCGCTTCTGCTCGTCGCCGACCTCGGCACTCGCGATCGCCTGGCGCATTCCCGGCGTCGGCTTCGTCTGCGTGTCGGAGCGGAGGTCGATCACGGCCGTGATTGTTGCAGTGCCACCATCCGAGGGATGGCACGTTGTCGGCCGCCGGCCGATGGTCCAAGCGACCGAAAGGGGAAGCTGGAATGAACGAAACCGCGGCTTCTCTGTGGCAACTAATACGCGATGACGAGCTCGTACGGCGCGGTGCCTATGTCTGCATCGGCGTGGTGTGGCTCGCAGCCGCCTGGGCCGATCTGAAGGTCCTGCTGCTGCTGCCGATGATCGCCGCCGCGGTCTACTTCCTCTACCACCGCAGGCCGGAGATGGAGGATGAGACCGACCTCTTCTGACAAGCGTCGCTCTACAACTCGCTGATCGTCGTGGGACTTTCAGCGAGCACCTAGACGCCCTTCGGAGCCTCGACCTCGGTGCGTGTCGCCGGTTCTGCGGTCAGGTCGGGGTGGTCCTCGAACCGGTAGCGCACGATCGCCCGCTTCGCCGCCTTGACCTCGTCGAGACGCCGGACCGGGCGGTTGTGCGGCGCCTCCTTGAGCAGCTCCGGATGCTCCGCCGCCTCGCGCGCGATCGCGACCATCGCGTCGGCGAACGCGTCGAGCGTCTCCCGCGTCTCGGTCTCGGTCGGCTCGATCATCAGCGCCTCTTGGACGATGAGCGGGAAGTAGATCGTCGGGGCGTGGAAGCCGTAGTCCATCAGGCGCTTCGCGATGTCGAGGGCCGTGATCCCATGCTCGCGCTTCAGTGTCCGAGCCGCGATCACGAACTCGTGCATGCAGAGTCGGTCGAACGGAAGGTCGTACGCGCCCTTGAGCCGGGCGAGCAGGTAGTTCGCGTTGAGCACCGCGTCCTCCGACATTGTCCTGAGCTCACGCCCCCAGGCGAGGATGAAGGCGTAGGAACGAACGAAGACGCCGAACGGGCCTGTGAACGCACGCACCTTGCCGATCGACATCGGGCGGTCGTAGTCGAGGCGAAAGCGCTTCCCCTCGCGGACGACGGCCGGCACTGGCAGGTAGCGCTCGAGCTGGCGCCGGACAGCGATCGGGCCACCGCCGGGACCGCCCCCGCCATGCGGCTGGGAGAACGTCTTGTGCAGGTTGATGTGGACGATGTCGAAACCCATGTCGCCGGGCCTCGAGATCCCGCAGACCGCGTTCAGGTTCGCGCCGTCGTAGTAGAGCAGCCCCCCGATCTCGTGGAACGTCCTCGCAATCTCCTCGATGTGCTCGTCGAAGAGGCCGAGGGTCGAGGGGTTCGTGAGCATCAGCCCTGCGGTCTCCTCGTCGACCTTCGCGCGGAGGTCGTCGAGGTCGATGTTCCCGCGCTTGTCGGTGTCGACCTTGACGAGCTCGTATCCCGCCATCGTCACGCTCGCGGGGTTCGTCCCGTGGGCGGTGTCGGCGACGACGATCTTCCGGCGCCGGTCATCCTCGCCCTTGTCGGCGAAGTAGGCGCGCATCAGCATCAGGCCGGTGAGCTCGCCCTGCGAGCCCGCGGCGGGCTGAAGCGAAACCGCGTCGAGGCCGGTGACCTCCGCCAGGATCTCCTGGAGGTCATGCATCAGCTCGAGCGCGCCCTGTGCCGCCTCCTCGTCCTGGAGCGGGTGGAGGTCCCGGAAGCCGGGGAGTGCGGCGACACGCTCGTTGACGCGCGGGTTGTACTTCATCGTGCAGGAGCCGAGCGGGTAGAAGCCCGTGTCGATCCCGAAGTTCCGCGTCGTCAGCTCGGTGAAGTGGCGGACGATCTCGTTCTCCGGGAGCTCCGGGAGCCGCGGCGACTTGCGGCGCCGGAGCTCAGCCGGCAGCGCGGGCGCGGCCAGCTTCTCGGGCCTCGGGATGCGCCCCGCTCGCCGTCCGGGACGCGACTTCTCGAACACGAGCTTCACGCAGCCAGGGCCTCGGCGAGATCGTCGATGTCGTCGAGCGTTCGCCGCTCGGTCACTGCCACGAGCAGCGCGTCGTCCATCCCTTCGTAGTCGCGGCCGAGAGCGTAGCCGGGGTGGATCCCCCGCTTCCGCGCGTCGCGGATCGCGTCGACTGCCGGTCGTCCGACGCGGATGGCAAACTCCTTGAATGTTGTCCGTCCGGAAAACGCCAGTGGCAAGCCGACGCGCTCCTTGGCGTGCTCGGCGAGCGCCATGCAGGTCTCCCCCAGCTCGCGCAGCCCCTCGGGTCCGAGCCAACACAAATTGATCAGGCCGCCGAGCGCGAGCAGCGTCTGGTTCGTGGTGATGTTCGAGGTTGC
>Ga0126312_10000595_pt1 | contig 22067 bp, 22 predicted proteins | sample Plot104A_FD_92537 | JGI IMG/M metagenome (GOLD analysis project Ga0126312, IMG submission 92537) | Serpentine soil microbial communities from UC McLaughlin Reserve, CA, USA - Plot104A | ecosystem: Environmental > Terrestrial > Soil > Grasslands | place: USA: UC McLaughlin Reserve, Lake County...
CGCGGCACGCGGCTCCACCGCAGCGGATGCGGATCGGCGTGACGCCGCTCGACGAGACCGCCGCTGTACCGGAGACGACACCTGCGCTAGCAAGCGAGCGTGTTGGTGGCGGCGGCGGTGGGATAGCGGGAGGCGACGGGGGCGCCGGCGCTGGGACTGACGGCGGTGCGGGCTCGAACGGCGGCGTCGAGCCGAAGAGCGGGCGGTCGTGGTTGAGAGCGAAGAAGCGGATCGCCGCGGCCGGGTGTTCCCCTCGGCTTCCACCCCGCGGAGCTCGGCCGTGCGTCCCGCGAGCATGTCGTCGGCGCCGACGATGTCCGAGAAGAACGGCCCGCCGGGTGACGCCATCCGCGATTCGGCCGGCAAACAACCTCAACTTCTCGTACTTCGACGACCCGGACTACAACCGTAGGCTCGCCGAGGCGCACGCGCTTTCGGGTCAGGCGCGCATCGACGCTCTGGGCGCCGTCGACATCCATGTCCGTGTTGCCGTCGAACTGGAACAGGAACTCGTACGGGTCGTAGTAATCGATGTGCCAACCCTCAAGCGTGATGTCGAACGGCTCGCCGCGCGTGCCGGTCTTCGTGAACTGGATCGCCCGTGGAAAGGACTGGATCTCGACGTCGAGGCCGATCGCGGCAAGGTTCACCTGCGCGATCTGGGCGGTCGAGATGCACTCAGCGGTGTTGCAAGGTGTACATCACCGCGTGCCGCATCGGGTCGCCCGGCTGCCAGCCGGCGAGCTCGCGCGCTCGGGCGATGTCCGGCCGCGACGGGTACAGCGAGGCATCGACGAAGCCGGGGAACCCCGGCGGGAGATTCTGATCGTTCGTGACGCCGACGTGGGCGCCGCGCTGCTCGAGCATCGCTTGCCGGTCGATCGCATAGTTCACCGCCCGCTTGAGATCGGTATTCCCGGGGCCGGCCGCAGTCGCCCCCGAAGTGCTTAGGAAGGCAGCGCGGCAAAGGCGATCGCACTGCACGAAACCGCATGCCGCCTAATGCTGCGCTCGTGCCATGCCCTTTACGAGCGTAGCCCTCTCATCACGCGGAAACAAGTAACAATCGGCGCGAATCTGATGCGGCCGGCTCAGTCGCGGCTCGGCACCACGACCGTCGCCGTCGCTCTCGTGTCGTTGCCGTCGGCGTCGACGGCCACGAACGTGATCCGGTAGCGCCGGGCGGCGCCGGAGGCCGAGCGCTCCGCGCGGAGCAGGACCTGGTCGTCGAAGGAACCGATGCGGGCGCCGGCCACATCGCGGGCCTCGCCCGGGTCGCTGCTGTCGATGCCCGCCAGGTAGACGTCCTCGACCTCGTCCTCGTCGCTCACCTCGCCCGAGATCTGTACCGCCCGGAAGCGCCCGTTGGGATTGGCGAGGACCGCGGGCTCGACCGAGATGTCGAGCTCCGGCGCCTTGCGGTCGCGGGCCGGACGGTCGTCGACTCCGGCCCCGCCTGCTGCGACACCCGCGGCGCCCGGGGCGGCGACGGCGAGAAGAACAACGGCGAGCTGCAAACGCGTCACGACGCCTCCTTCGAGTTGGGCCAGACGCTACGCCGCCGCTGTTAGACCGACATGACGCATTTGTAAGAGTCATGAGTCGAAGTTCCGGCGCTGGGTACACTCGCCGCCAGTGAGACGCTCGCTCTCACTCTGGGGGATGGCATTCGTGGTGGGTCTTGCCCTACTCGGCGCCGCGAGCTGCGGTGGCGACGACGATGGCGGCGGCGGCGCGAGCACGACGACCGCGAAGAAGACGGGCGGCACGCTCAAGATCAACCTCGCGGCCGACACCGATCACGTCGATCCCGCGCTCGCCTACTACCAGGTCTCCGTCCAATTTCTGTACTCGGCCTGCACGATGCTCCTCAACTATCCGGACAAGGCCGGCCCCGAGGGCTCGCGTCTCCAGCCGGAGGTCGCGCAGGAGATGCCGAAGGTCACGCCGGACGGGAAGACGTACACGTTCATCGTCCGCGAAGGGTTCAAGCTCGCGCCGCCGTCCAACGAGGAGGTCACCGCAGATCACTTCCGCGCAGTGATCGAGCGGAACCTCAACTCGAAGCTGCAGTCGCCGGCCGGCTCGTTCATCAGCGACATCGTCGGCGCGGACGCCTACACCGCCGGCAAGGCCCAGCATGTCTCCGGTGTCACGGTCGAGGGAAACAAGCTGACGATCCGTCTGAAGAAAGCGGCGCCCGACTTCCTCAACCGCATCGCGATGTGGTTCTTCTGCGCGATTCCGAAGAACTCGTCCGTCGATCCCGACAAGGAAAAGCCGCTTCCGACCGCGGGCCCGTACTACGTCACGTCGTGGACGCCGAAGCGCGAGCTGACCCTGAAGCGCAACCCGAACTACACGGGCGACCGGCCGCACAACTTCGACGAGATCCGCTACACCGCCGACGTCGAGCAGGCGACCTCGGTGCTGCAGATCAAGCAGGGCAGCGCCGACTACGCCGCCGACGGGATCCCTCCGGCGTCGAACTCCGAGCTCGGCCGGGACCTCGGCCCCGACAGCAAGGCGGCGAAGGATAAGAAGCAGCAGTTCTTCTACAACCCGGCGCTCACGTTCAACTACCTCGGCCTGAACACGACGCGACCGCTGTTCAAGGACGTCAACGTGCGCAAGGCCGTCGCATACGCGATCGACCGTCCGGCGCTCGTGAGGCTCTCGGGCGCGTACTCGGGCGAGCCCACCGACCAGTACCTACCGCCGGGCCTGCCCTCGTTCGAGGACGCGAACCTGTTCCCGCTCGCCGGGCCCGACGTCGACAAGGCGAAGGAGCTAATGGGTGGGAAGACCGGCAAAGCGCTCATGTACACGTGCAACCAGTCGCCGTGTCCCGAGCGAGCCCAGCTCGTGCAGTCGAACCTGAAGTCGATCGGAATCGACGTGACGATCAAGCAGTTCCCGCGGAACGTGCAGTTCACGAAGGAAGGGCTCAAGGGCGAGCCCTTCGACATCGCCGACGAGGGCTGGATCGCGGACTACCCCGACCCCTTCGACTTCATCAACAAGCTCCTGGACGGGCGGACGATCCAGGCGGCGAACAACGTCAACTTCTCGTACTTCAACAGCCCGATCTACAACAAGAAGATGGACGAGGCCGCGGCCCAGACGGGCGAGGCGCGCGACCGCGCCTACGCCGACCTCGACGCCGACATCGCGGGCAACGCCGTTCCACTCGCCGCCTGGTCGGTGCCGAACAACATCGACTTCTTCTCCTCGCGCGTCGGCTGCCAGCTCTTCCAGCCGGTCTACTTCATGGATCTCAGCGCGCTCTGCCTGCGCGAATAGCGGCACTGCGCGCCCTAGACTGAACGGCAATGGCACCGCCTGCCTCGCTCCGCGACTGGATCGCGCTGCTCGAGCGCGAGGGGGAGCTCGTTCGCGTCGACGCCGAGGTCGACCCCGACCTCGAGATCACCGAGATCGCCGACCGGACCGTGAAGGCCGGGGGGCCGGCACTGCTGTTCACCAATCCGAAGGGCTCGCAGCACCCGCTGCTGATCAATCAGTTCGGAACTGAGCGGCGCATGTGCCTCGCGTTCGACGCGCCGAGCCTCGACGCGGTGGCGACGAAGCTCGGCGACGTCCTCGAGATGCAGCCGCCGCAGGGGATCGCGGAGAAGGTCAAGGGCCTCAAGAAGCTGAAGTCGATTGCGGACTCCCGGCCGAAGACGGTGCGCTCCGGCCCGGTCCACGAGGTCGTCCTCACCGGCGACGACATCGACCTCGACCTCCTCCCGATCCAACGCTGCTGGCCGGGCGACCCGGCGCCGTTCATCACGCTCCCGGCCGTGATCACACACGACCCGAAGACGGGGACGCGGAACGTCGGCATGTACCGCATGCAAAAGGTCGACCGGCGCACGACGCTCATGCACTGGCAGCTGCACAAGGACGGGCGCATGGACTACCTCGCGACTGACGGGCGGCTCGAGGTCGCCGTCGCGCTCGGCCTCGACCCTGTCGCCGCCTACTCGGCGAGCGCGCCGCTGCCAAAGCACATCGACGAGTTCATGCTCGCCGGCTTCCTCAAGGGCGAGCCCGTCGAGCTGGTGAAGGCGAAGACGGTAGACGTCGAGGTGCCCGCGAACGCCGAGATCGTCATCGAGGGCTACGTCGAGCAGGGCGACGAGGCGCCGGAGGGGCCGTTCGGCGACCACACCGGCTTCTACACGGGCGTCGAGCCCTTCCCCGTCTTCCACGTGACCGCCCTGACGATGCGACGGGGCGCGATCTACCCGTCGATCGTCGTCGGCAAGCCGCCCCAGGAGGACGCCTGGCTCGGGAAGGCGACGGAGCGCATCTTCCTGCCGGCGGTGAAGATGACCGTGCCGGAGATCGTCGACTACGACCTGCCGGTTGCCGGCGCGTTCCACAACCTCTGCATCGTCTCCATCCGGAAGGCGTTCCCCGGCCACGCGCTCAAGGTGATGCACGCGCTCTGGGGCCTCGGGATGCTCTCGCTGACGAAGGGCATCGTCGTCGTCGACGAGCACGTCGACATCCACGACTACGCGGAGGTGTTGTTCTACGTCGGCGCCAACGTCGACCCGAAGCGCGACGTCCACCTGACCGAGGGGCCGCTCGACCACCTCGACCACGCTCCCACGCTGCAATTCGTCGGCGGCAAAATCGGCATCGACGCGACTGCGAAGGGTGTACGGGAAGGCACGCGCGAGTGGCCGCCGGAGATCGAGATGGACTCCGAGGTGCGGGCCCTGGTCGACCGGCGCTGGGCCGAGTACGGCATCGGAGCGCGAGACGCCTACGTCGACGGCGCGCGCCGCTCGTTGCGGCATCTGTTACGTCGTTGACAGCGTGACCACCGCGACGGTCTAATCGGTTTCGTAGACTCGCGCCGCACGAGCGAAGCGAAGCGAAGGGAGCGAGTGGACCCGCACGGAGAAAGGCCGCATGTCCCCGGGCCGAGCCTCTGGCCGATCGGATTCGCCGTCGGCATCGCGTGCGTCCTCGTCGGCTTGGTCGTCAGCTGGCCCGCCGCCGCCGTCGGCGCGGCGATCGCGCTGATCTTCGGCTTCCTCTGGATCCGTGACGTCACCGGCGACTACCGCAGCGAGCCGCGCGTCGTCGACGCCGAGGACGGCGCCGCCCCGCCGGTGGTCGAGGAGGCGGAGCTGCCCGGCTACTCGCGGAGCAAGTTCCTCGAGCTCTCGACACTCGGCCTCGGCGGCGTCATCACGGCGATCGTCACGGTGCCAATCCTCGGCTTCGCGGTCCTTCCGGCGTTCGTCGACCAGGAGCTCGACGACCTCGACCTCGGGCCGCTCGACAACTTCCCCGAGGGCAAGTGGATCGAGACCACGTACCTCTCCAACCCGCGCGAGGGGGAGGTCTCGAGGCGCACCGCCTACATTCGCAACAACGGCGAGCTGAGCGCCGGCGTCCCGAGCTTCACGATCATCTCGAACCGCTGCGTGCACCTCGGCTGTCCGGTGCAGGCGAGCGGCCCCCGCGCGGAAGAGGAGAAGAAGGTCGAGACGAAGGTCGGCGAGGTGACGCTCACGGAGGTGACGCCGGCGGCGTTCAGCTGCCCGTGCCACGGCGGAGCGTACGACCTCGAGGGCAACCGGACGGCGGGCCCGCCCGTTCGCTCGCTCGACCGCTACCAGTTCAAGATCGAAGGCGACCGGCTTGTGCTCGCGCAGGTGTACAGCGTCGCCAACGTCGAGGGAGAGGCCGCGCAGGCGCGGATCAAGACCTACGACCACGCAGGGCCGGGCATTCACATCGACGGCCTCGAGAGCTGGCTGTACCCGATCCAACCCAGCCAGGTGGCGAGCTGATGGCGATCGCCACGCGCAAGAAGAAACAGGGCAGGCTCGTTCAGCTGGTCAACATGCCGCTCGACTGGCTCGAGGAACGCTCTGGTCTCGTCGGCGGCGTCAAGTACTTCCTCTTCCGGAGGGTTCCCCGCGACACGAGCTGGTGGCACACGCTCGGCTCGGCGACGCTGACGGCGTTTCTCGTCCAGGCCGGAACGGGCGTCATCCTCGCCTTTTACTACAAGCCGCATCCGGACACGGCCTACGAGTCGATCCAGCGGATCACAAACGACATCACGCTCGGATGGCTCGTCCGCGGCATGCACAAATGGGGTGCCAGCGTCTTCATCATCCTGATGTTCCTCCACATGGCGCGGGTCTTCCTCTTCGGCGCCTACAAGTACCCGCGCGAGCTGAACTGGATCGTCGGCGTGCTGCTCTTGGTCTTGGGGATGCTGGAGGGCTTCGCCGGTTACCTGCTCCCCTGGGACCAGACCGCCTACTGGGCGTCGGTCGTCGGCATCAACTTGAACGGCACCGGGCCCTTCGTAGGACCGTTCCTCGCTTGGTTCCTGCAGGGCGGCGCCGAGATCGGAGCCAACACGCTCACGATCTTCTACGCGCTGCACATGCTGTTGATCCCGGGCGCAATCATCGGCTTGATCCTGCTGCACCTCTACCTCGTAGTGCGGCTGGGCGTCTCCTCGCCGCCGTGGTCGGACGAGGCGGCCGGTCGCGACCGCTACGTCGTTACCACCAACGGACGCGCAGGCCTCGTCAACCCGGCGCCGCGATCAGGGCGGGCCAAGTGAGCCGGGTCGTCGACGAGCGCCGCGCGCACCACGCGCGCTACAAGCACGACGTCGAGGACGAGGGGAAGCCGTTCTTCCCGTACGCCATGTTCCACGACACGGTCATGAGCCTGGTGGTCGTGTCCACGATCGTCGCGCTCGCGTGCATCTGGTACTTCACGGCCGATCCGGACCAGCCCGGGGAGGAGGGGACGGGCTGGCTCGGCGTCATCTACGAGCACAAGGCCGATCCCGGGACGACGAGCTTCACGCCGCGCCCCGACTGGTACTTCTACTTCCTCTTCTACCTGCTGCGGATCTTCAAGTGGCCCAACTCCGTCGTGCTCGGCACGGTCGGGATCCCGACGCTCGCGCTGATGGTCCTGCTCGCGATGCCGTTCATCGACCGGCGCCGCGAGCGCCGTCTGTCCCGGCGGCCCGTCGCGGTCGTCGTCTTCCTCCTGACCGTGGCGACAATGGGAATCCTCACGTACAAGGGCGCGACCGCCAAGGAGGTCGGCAAGGCCGGTACGGAGGTAGTCGACCAGTGGATCAAGGACAACAACCTGCCCGAGGACGTGCGACCCGGGGCCGAGCTCTTCTCCCAGTCCGGCTGCCTGAACTGCCACACGTACGACGGTGCGGGCGCATCGAACCTCGGCGCGCCCGACCTGACACAGATCGGCGCGCAGAGCGGCAAGGACGCCGCCTACCTCACGCGGTACATCAGCGACCCGAGCAAGTTCGGCAACAACGTGATGCCGAAGTTCGCGTCTCTCGGCGAGGAGCGCGTCGGCCAGATCGCCGAGTTCCTCGCTGCCTCCAAGGGCGGGTAGGTGAAGGTTTTCCTGGGCATCACGGGCGCCTCCGGAGCGCCCTATGCTGCGCGCCTTCTCGAGGCGCTCGTCGGCGCCGATTGCGAGGTCGGGATCTGCGCCTCCGGGTCGGGCGTCGAGGTGCTCGCGACCGAGCTGTACGCGGACGCGCGGCTGTCGCGCGACGAGGTGCTGGCCCGCTTCACGGAGGGCGCCGGCTCGAGGGTGACGGCCTACGACGAGCGCGACTGGCGATCGCCGTACGCGAGCGGGTCGGCGCGCGTCGACGCCTACGTGATCTGCCCGTGCTCGATGTCGACGGTCGGAACGATCGCGTCGGGTGCGATGCAGAACCTGATCCACCGGGCCGCCTCCGTCGCGTTGAAGGAGGAACGGCGGCTGATCCTGATGCCGCGCGAGACGCCGCTCTCGCTCATCCACCTCGAGTCGATGGCGACGTTGAAGCGGGCAGGCGCGACGCTGCTCTTCCTTGCCCCCGGCTTCTACGGCGGCGCTGCGAAAGCGGACGCGCCAGCGGAGCTGGCACGTCCGCTGAGCGGCGTCGCAAGCGAGCGCCTTAGCGTCGGCGACCTCGTCGACTTCATGGTCTCGCGCTGTCTCGACCAGCTGGGTCTGGAGAACGTGCTCGCCCGGAGGTGGGGCGAATGACCGTCGAGACCGGCCGGCTGCCAGCGGACGGCGTTCGGGCGATGTTCGATCGGATCGCGCCGGTGTACGACGCGATGAACCGCGTCATGACTGCCGGCCTCGACCAGCGTTGGCGCCGCGCGACGGCCCGCGCCGTCGTCGGTCCCGGCGACTCGGTGCTCGACGCGTGCTGCGGGACCGGCGACCTGGCGGTCGCCGCGGCCGAGCAGGGTGGCCGCGTCACCGGGCTCGACTTCTCGGAGCGCATGCTCGAGCGCGCGCGGCGGAAGGCGCCGACGCTCGCCTGGGTCGAGGGCGACCTACTCGCGTTGCCTTTCGGGGATGCGAGCTTCGACGCCGCGACCGTCGGCTTCGGCGTTCGGAACGTCGAGGACCTCGAGCGCGCGCTCGGCGAGCTGCGCCGTGTGCTGCGCTCGGGCGGGCGGCTCGGCATTCTCGAGATCACGCAGCCGCGCGGAGCGCTGAGGCCGTTCTACCGACTCTGGTTCGACCGCATCGTGCCGCTGCTCGGACGCGTCTTGCCGGGCGGTTCGGCCTACACCTATCTGCCCGCGAGCGTTCGGCGGTTCCCCGGTCCGGACGAGCTGGTCAGGATGCTCGAGGGCGCCGGGTTCGGCGACGTCCGCTATCGCACGTTCGCGGCCGGCATCGTCGCCGTGCACACGGGAGAGGCGCGATGACGGCGCTGGCGACGGCGAGAGCTGCGCAGGGGCTGGACGCGTACCTCGACGAGGTCGAGGCGCGCCTGGACGCGGCCGTCGGGCGGTATCCAGGTCTCGCTGCGCGTGCGGGCGCCGACGCGCTCGGCGGCGGGAAGCGGCTGCGCCCACTGCTCGTCTTCCTGGCGGCGCCGGCGGGGTACGTGCCGCCCGTCGAAGCGGGCGTGGCTGTCGAGCTCGTGCACATGGCGACGCTCCTGCACGACGATCTCATCGACCGGGCCGCTCTCAGGCACGGACGGCCGGCGGTCTGGACCGTGCACGGCGACGACGTCGCAGTTGCGACCGGGGACTACCTGTTCGCGCGAGCGTTCGGCGAGCTCGCCGAGACCGGTGACGTGCGCGCCGTCGAGATCCTCGCGGAGGCCGCCGTCTCGCTGTCGCGCGGCGAGGCGCTTCAGAACCGGCAAACCCATGATGCCGACACGTCCGTCGAGAGCTACATCGAGCGGTGCGGACTGAAGACCGGAAAGCTGTTCGAGGCCGCATGCCGGCTGGCCGGCGGCTCCGGCCCCTTCGGGCTCGCGCTTGGCATCGCCTACCAGATCGCGGACGACGTTCTCGACTGCACGGGCGACGCGGCCGACACGGGCAAGGTTCCCGGAACCGACCTGCGTGAGGGGACGCCGACGCTGCCGTTGCTGCTCGCTGCGCGTGCCGATCCGGTCGTTCGCGAGGCGCTCGCCGGCCGGCCGCTCGAGGGCGTGCTCGTGCGCATCGCCGCGACCGGGGCGCTCGACGAGTCGCGAGCGGCCGCGCGCGACTATGCCGCCCGCGCCCGCGAAGCATTGAACGGCGCACTCTGGCGCGACGAGCTCGAGGCGCTGACCTACGCAGCCGTGGACAGGACGCGATGATGGCAGTCGCCGTCGACACGCTCGAGCCGATCCGCGAGAAGGTCGAGGCCCGCGAGCGGCTCGATTTCGAGGACGGCCTGGCGCTGTTCGAAACCGACGACCTGCTCGCTCTCGGCGAGCTGGCGGATCGCGCGCGCCGGCTGCGCGACGGCGGCGACGAGGCGTTCTTCGTCCAGAACCTGTACTTGAACCAGACGAACGTCTGCCGCGTGAAGTGCAAGTTCTGTGCGTTCGCGGTCACGCAGAAGCAGGCGGGGGCCTACACGTACACGGCGGAGGAGCTCGTCGAGGACGCGCTGCAGCAGCGTGAGCGAACCGGGTTCACCGAGATTCACATGGTGGGCGGGGAGTCGCCTCATGTCGACTTCGACTACTACGTCGAGATCGTGCGGCAGCTGCACGAGGCAATGCCCGACGTGCACCTGAAGCTCTTCACGGCGAGCGAAATCCATCACATGACCACGCTCTCGGGCCTGACGCACGAAGAGGTGCTGCGAACGCTGCGCGACGTGGGGCTCGGCTCTTTGCCGGGCGGCGGGGCCGAGGTCTTCGCGGCGAGGGTGCGGCGGTTGGTCGCGCCGGGCAAGGAGGCGCCGGAGATCTGGCTCGAGACGCACCGGACGGCGCACGGGCTCGGCATCCCGACGCACTGCACGATGCTCTACGGCCACGTCGAGACCTACGAGGAGCGCGTCGACCACCTTCTGCGGCTGCGCGCGTTGCAGGACGAGACCGGGGGCTTCCTCGCGTTCATCCCGCTGGCGTTCCATCCGGAGAACACGGTCTTCGAGCGGCGCGGCTGGAAGCACACAGCGGGTTCGGACGACCTGAAGCTCATGGCGGTGTCGCGGCTGCTCCTGGACAACATCGCCCACGTGAAGGCTTACTGGATCATGATGGGCATGCCGCTGGCTGCCGTGGCTCTGCACTTCGGTGCCGACGACGTGCAGGGGACGGTCGTGCGCGAGGAGATCTTCCACGCCGCCGGCGCGCGGACCGCGACCGAGCAGAAGATCGACGAGCTGGTGCGCCACGTGAGCGAGGCCGGCCGGATCCCGGTGCAGCGGGACACGCTCTACAACGAGGTGCGCCGGTGGGAGCGAGCCGCGTGACCCCGCTCCCGTCCGTGACACGGTCTCGCCACACGTCGTCACACACGTGTGCGCTTCTCGGGGCTAGGCTCACGCCGAGCAGGGGGGCGGGTCGGGACCCGGGGTATCACGCGCGCGCGTCAACCAGAGGATGCGCGCGTTGACTCAGAGGATGCGCGCGTTGACTCGCCTCGGCCAGACGATTCCGGCGCTGCCGGTGCGCGACGCGGCCGCCTCGGTCGACTTCTATCGCGACCGCCTCGGCTTCGAGGTCCTCCACCACGACGGCGGGTTCGCAGTCCTCAGGCGAGACGACGCCGAGGTCCACCTCTGGGAGGCCGGCGACGAGAGCTGGCGCGACGGTGTCGACCTGCAACGCCCCGTCTGCTCGGGCGCGGAGTCGTTCATCGCCGGCACGGCAAGCTGCCGTATCTCGGTCCAGGGCGTCGACGAGCTGTATGAGGAGCTGAAGCCGCGCGAGGTCCTGCACAAGGTCTCGCGCGACGGCCTCTCCGACACCGACTTCGGCACGCGCGAGTTGGCAACCGTCGACCGCGACAACAACCTGATCACCTTCTTCCAGTGGGTCGCGCAGTGATCCGCCTCGGTCGCATCGGCTACGCGAACATGGCGCCCGTCTTCTTCCGCCTCGACGCGGACGTCGAGGAGGTGGTCGGCGTGCCGACCGAGCTCAACCACCTCCTGCTCGAAGGAGGCGTCGACCTCGCGCCGATCTCCTCGATCGCGTACGCCCGGAATGCCGACCTGCTCCGCGTGCTTCCGCGCCTCTGCGTCTCGTCCGAGGGCGCCGTCGACTCGATCCAGCTCGTCTCGAGAACGCCCCCGGCGCGCGTCCGCACGATCGCGGTCACGCCGGAGAGCGCGACCTCGGTCGTCCTCGCCCGCATCCTGCTCCCGGACGCGGAGCACGTCCCACTCGACGAGGACGCCGAGGCGACGCTGCTGATCGGCGACGCAGCCCTCCGCAGCGCGTACGAGAACCCCGCGCCGCACTACGACCTCGGTCGGCTCTGGACCGAGCGCACGGCGCTCCCGATGGTCTTCGCCGTCTGGGCGTGTCCCGATCCCGTTGTCGCCGGCGTGGCCGAGCTCGAGGATCAGCTCATCGCGTCGGTCCGCCTCGGCCGCGCCGACCCCGAGCGACTGGCGCACGAGGCGGCCGAGCGCTATGGCTATCCGGCCGGCTTCCTGGCCCGCTACTTCGACAAGCTGCGCTACAGCTTCGGGCCCCGCGAGCGCGCCGGCCTGCACATGTTCTTCGAGCTCGCCAAGGACGTCGGCGAGCTCGACGAGATCCCGCAGCTTCGCTTCGTCGAGCGCGAGGAAGTCACGGCATGACGACGACGAAGGAGGCGCTCGACAAGGCGCTCGACGGCGAGCGGATCACCGACGAGGACGCGCTCGCCCTCCTCCGCTCGCGCGACCTGATCGCGGTCGGGCGGATCGCGAACGAGCTCCGCGAACGCCGCACGAAGCCCGAGCACATCACGTTCATCGTCGACCGCAACGTCAACTACACGAACGTCTGCGTCACGGATTGCGACTTCTGCGCGTTCTACCGTCGCCCCGGCGACCGGAACGAGGGCTACCTGCTGCCGAAGCCGGTCATCTTCAAGAAGATCGAGGAGACGCTGGCGATCGGCGGCACGGGCGTGCTCATGCAAGGCGGCCATCATCCGGATCTCGGCATCGAGTACTACGAGGACCTCTTCAGCTCGATCAAGGCGCGCTATCCGATCCACCTGCACGTGCTCTCGCCGCCGGAGATCCAGCACGTCGCGCGCCGTTCGAAGCTAACGATTGCCCAGACGCTCACCCGACTCCGCGACTCCGGTCTCGACTCGATCCCGGGTGGCGGCGCCGAGATCCTGGTCGACCGCGTCCGCGACGTGATCGCGCCGAAGAAGACCCGCACCGCCGAGTGGCTCCACGTGATGCGCGAAGCGCACCGCCTCGGAATCTCAACGACGGCCACGATGATGTACGGGCACGTCGAGGAGCTCGAGGACCGCGTCGAGCACATGCGCCGGATCCGCGAGCTGCAGGACGAGCTGCAGGGGTTCCGGGCGTTCATCTCGTGGACGTTCCAGTCCGACGGCAACCGCTTGGCGGCGAAGGTGCCGAAGGAGCGCATGCCGACCTCGTTCGACTATCTCCTGACCCAAGCTGTCTCGCGGATCTACCTCGACAACGTCGAGCACATCCAGTCCTCGTGGGTGACGCAGGGCATGAAGGTCGGCCAGGTCGCGCTCGAGTTCGGCGCCGATGACCTCGGCTCGGTGATGATCGAGGAGAACGTCGTGTCGGCGGCCGGCACGACGCACCGGGCGACGACGGACGACTTCGTGCGCGCAATCAAGGCGCTCGGCAAGATCCCGGTTCAGCGGGACACGCTCTACCGCGACGTCAAGGTCTGGAACTGATGCTCACGCCGACCCGTCGGCGCCCCGAGTTCGGCGGGCCGACCGACGACATCGACGACCCGAAGACGGGGACGCGGTTCGACCTCCTCTAGGCGCCTGCGGCCTCGGCGCGCCGCAAGCCGCGCACCGCCCACAGCGCGAACGCCGCGGCGAGGGCGACTGCGACGCCGAAGGCGAGCGCCACGTGCTCGGGCTCGCCTGCAAGGAGCGAGCGCCCGGCCTCGAGCAGCGCCGTGACCGGATTGATCGACGCAATCGCCTCGATCCACCCTTGCAGGAGGTCGATCGGCACATACACGGGCGCGAAGAACAGGATCAGGAAGACGGGCATCTGCATGACCGGGCCCGCCTGCATCGTCCGCAGCCGCATGGCCACGCCTGCCGCCCACAGCGTCGCGGCGGCATTGACGATCAGCGCGAGCCCGTACAGGCCGAAGAGGTCGACCGGGCCTCCGCCGATGTTCATCCCGGCGACGACCGCAACGACCGTCAGCACGCTCGCGGTGGTCAGCCACCGGACGAGCGCGGCGAGCGAGTACCCGAGCACGATCCCGCTGCGGCGCGGCGCAGCGAGCAGGAGCCGGCGGGCAAAGCCGCTCTCGAAGTCGCGTGCGATCCCGAAGCCCGTGAAGACGCCGCCGAACGCCGCCGACTGGAGCAGCACGAAGACGAACTGAAAGCCCGTGTACCCAGGCCCGTAGTCGAACCCCGGGACGTCGCTCACGCGCGAGAGCCCGCCGGCGAACGCCGTGAAGAAGAAGAGCGGGAAGACGATGCTCGGGATCAGCAGCGCCGGGTTCGTGAAGACGTTGTGGATCGCGCGCCAGGCGACCGCGAGCGCAACTGCGACGATGCCCCTCACGTCCGCGTCAGCCTCACTCGGAGCGCCCAGGACGCGGCCGTGAGGCCCACGACGCCGATCGAGAAGGCGAAGCCGAACGCGAGTGCGAGGGCCTGCGTGTCCCAACCCACGATGATCAAGCTGCGGACGCCTTCGATCAGGTACGAGACAGGATTGAGCGTCGCTGCCGTCCGGAACCAGTCGATCTCGATCAGGTTGCGAGGCAGGTTCATCGACGAGATGAAGAGGAAGACGAACAGCGCCGGGAAGAGGCCCTGTACGGCCTCGCCGGAGCCCGTCCGCAGCGCCGCGAACGCGCCGAGCGAGCCGAACGCGAGCGCGATCAGTGTGGCCAGGAGCAGCAGGACGACCGCGCCCGTCACCCCGCTCTCCAGGCGGACGCCGGCGGCGAGCCCCACTCCGAGATAGAAGACCGCCTGCACCAGACCGATCGTGACCACGCCTCCGAGCTGACCCGCGAGCAGCGCAACGGACCGCATCGGGCTCAGCGAAAGCCGGTTCAGAAAGCCGGTCTGGATGTCGCGTGCAAGATCGGTCCCCGCGTTCATCGTCGCGAAGAGCGCGCCCTGGATGAACGGCACCGCCAGCGCGAAGGCGAAGAACGAGTCCGCCGGAAACCCGGGCAGCTGCTCGGCCGAGTTCAGGCCACCGGCGTTGACGGCGAGCAGCATCATCGGAAAGAGCAACGGCGCCACCACGTTCGCCGGCTGGCGCAACGTGCGGACCACCGACCGCCTTGCGAGCTCGGCCGTCTGAGCGGCAGTCGTCACGTGGCCGTCGGAACGGGCTCGGGATCTTCCTCGTCGGCACCCTCGAGCGAGCGGCCGGTCTTGGCGAGGAAGACGTCGTCGAGCGTCGGCTCGTGTAGGTGGATCCGGGCGATCCGGATGTCCTCGGCGTCGAGGGCGCGTACGATGTCGGCGAGCTCCTCCTCGCCGTGCGCGAGCCGGACGGCGACCGATCCGTCGGAGCACGGCGTCGGCTCCCCGAAGCGCTCGAGCACCGCGGCGACAGCGCCCTTCTCGCTCGGGTCGTGAGGCGACGCCTCGACCGTCGGCCGGGCGATCTGGGCCTTCAGCTCGGCCGGCGTCCCCTCGGCCACGATCCGGCCGTGGTCGATGATCCCGACGCGATCTGCGAGCACGTCGGCCTCCTCGAGGTACTGCGTGGTCAGGAAGACGGTCACGCCCTCGCTCCGCGCAAGGCGGGCGACCTCGTCCCACAACGCCGTCCGGCTCTGCGGGTCGAGCCCCGTCGTCGGCTCGTCGAGGAAGAGAATCCGCGGCCGGTGGACGAGCGCCAGCGCGAGGTCGAGGCGGCGCTTCATCCCGCCGGAGTAGCCCTTCACCTTGCGGTCGGCGGCCAGGGTCAAGCCGACGCGCTCGAGCAGTTCCTGTGCCCGCGATCGCCGGTCGGCGCGCGGCAGGTCGTGGAGCGCGGTCTGCAAACGAAGGTGCTCGCGCCCGGTCAGGAGTGGGTCGAGCGCCGCCTCCTGGAGCGCGGCTCCGATCGCCTCGCGCACCTTCGCGCCCTGGTGGACGACGTCGAAGCCGGCCACAGTTGCGCGGCCGCTCGTCGGCGGAAGCAGCGTCGTGAGGATGTGCACGGTCGTCGACTTGCCGGCGCCGTTCGGGCCGAGGAAGCCGTAGATCTCGCCCGGAGCGACCTCGAGATCGATGCCGTCGACCGCGTGGATGTCGCCCTTGAACACGCGGACGAGCTGCTCGGCCTCGATCCCGTTCGGTTCGCGCTCCGCCATCGGCTCAACGTACCGTTTTCGGACTCGCCTTCCAGCGCTCCGGGTACCCTGGCGGCCGTCGTGCTGCGGAGCGTGTGCATCTGCTTGCTCGCCGTCGTGATCGCGCCCGCCGCGTCGGCCGCGCGCGGTCAGGTGCTCGCACCCGGAATCGCCTACGAGAAGCGGCTCGAGTTCACCCGTCACGGCCCGGTCGTCCTCCACGTCCTGACCGCGCCGAAGCCCGGCGGCCTCTACTCGCTCGAGCCGGTGCTCTCGAACGGCGTGATCCCGGGCCGCGAGACGGTCAGCCAGATGCAGCGTCGCCTTTCGCCGACGACGACCGCGGCCGGCATCAACGGCGACTTCGCGGACGCGGCGGGGAGTCCGAACGGCACGTTTCTCGAGAACGGGGTCTACAAGAGCAGGCCGAACGAGGGCCGCGCCTCGATCGGCATCGACAACCTCGGCAACCTCGTCGTCCAGCGGTTCGGCCTGCTTTCGACCTGGCAGGGCTCGAACCAGCGGCGCGCGCTGGTCGGGATCAACCGGACGCCGGGGCCGAACGGCGTCACGATCTACACGCCGTCGTGGGGCGCCGTCACGCCACCGGCCACGGGCACGATCGAGTCGATCGTGATCCCGTTCCCCGCGCTGACCGCCGGCGGTGAGCTGCGCGGGCAGGTGGTGCAGGTGAACGCGAGCGGCGGAGGCACGCCGATCCCGGCCAACGGCGCGGTCCTCGTCGGGCGCGGCGGGATGGGCTCCCGGCTCGCTCAGGAGGCCGGCCCCGGCGTGAACGTGAATGTCCGCCTCGTCCCGCATCCGCCGTGGACGGCGCCGGTCGACGACGCGATCGGCGGCGGGCCGCAGCTGGTCCGGAACGGGCAGCCGCTGTTCCGCGCAGCCGAGGAGTTCTCGACTGAGGTGCTCTCGCTCCGCCAGGCGCGGGCGGCGATCGGCCAGCGCCGGGACGGGACGATCGTCATGGTCGCGGTCGACGGCGACCTTGGCGGCTACAGCGTCGGCATGACGAACTTCGAGCTTGCACAGGCGCTCGTCCGCCTCGGCTGCACCACTGCCGCCGCGCTCGAGGGTGGCCCTGCGACCGCCATGGCATTCGACGGCAGCTTGCTGAGCCGCCCCTCCGCTGGCGCCGAGCGTCCGGTCTCGGAGGGCCTCTTCGTGCTCTACCAGGGTGTGCAGGCGCCCGATCCCGAACCCGTGGTCCTCTCGCCGAACAGGGACGGCCTCGACGAGCGCCAGCTGTTCCGCTACAAGCTCCCACGTCCCGCCGCAGTCGCCGTCCGCCTGATCGGGCCGGACGGCGGCATCCGCTACTCGGAGAACGCGACCAAGGCCCGCGGCTGGTACCAGCTTTCCTGGCCCGGCACGCGTGTCGACAACTCCCCCGAAGTCGAGGGCAGCTGGCGCTGGGTCGTGACGGCGCTCGACGAGCAGGGGCAGAGCTCGACCGTCGAGCGGCGCTTCACGCTCAACACGACGCTCGGCTTCCTCCGCGGCTCACGTGCAGGGGCGACGTTCCGCTTGGCGCGTCCCGCGCACGTCAAGGTGACGCTCGAGACGCGGAAAGGCGCGGTCGTCAAAACCCTTCTCTCGCGCCAGCTTGGCGCGGGCGCCGCCGCCGCGCGCTGGATGGGACGTCGCCTGCCGCGCGGCCGCTACGTGATCCGCGTCGTCGCGACGAACCAGCTAGGACGCGCCGAGCTGACCGCGAACGTCCGGTAAGTGGTTACCGCATCCATCTCCGGTCACGTCACCGATTCGATCACCGCTGCAATCGGGGATCACGGCGTTTACGCGGTCTTCCTGCTGATGATGGTCGACGCCGTGCTCCCGGCCGCGAGCGAGCTGGTGATGGTCTACGCGGGTGCGTTGGCCGCCGGCGCGTTCGCCGACGAGTACGTGACCCTGTTCGGCGAGCGGATCGAGTCCGACTTCTGGGCCTTCGTCACGATGGTGGCTGCGGGCACTCTGGGCTACACGCTCGGTGCGATCGGCGGGTGGGCGATCGGCTACTACGGCGGCCGTCCGTACCTCGATCGTCACGGCCGCTGGCTGCATCTCGGGCCGGAGCGGCTCGAGCAGGCCGAGCGGTGGTTCGACACGTGGGGCGACGCCACCGCGTTGATCGGCAGGGTCACGCCCGTAGCTCGCTCCTTCGTGTCCATTCCGGCCGGCGTCTTCCGCATGGCGCTCGGCCGCTACACCGTGCTCACCTTCATCGGCTCGACGGCCTGGTGCCTCGCCTTCGCGGGCATCGGCTGGGCCGTCGGGAGCAACTGGGAGACCTTCCACGAGAACTTCCACTACGTCGACTACGCCGTCGTCGCGCTGCTCGTAGGCGGCGGGATCTGGCTTCTGATCAGGCGTAGGAGGTCGAGTAGACTGGCTCGCCGTGCCGCAGACCCCGCTGGTTGACGTGCGGGCGCAGTACGCGCCCCTGCTCGAGGAGATCAAGAGCCGCATCGGCGAGGTGCTCGACTCCGGGACCTTCATCCTCGGTCCGAACGTGCGCGCCTTCGAGGAGGAGGCGGCCGCGTATCTCGGCGTTCCGGCCACGGTCGGGGTGGCGAACGGCACGGACGCGCTCGTGCTCGCCCTGGACGCGATGGAGATCGGGCCGGGCGACGAGGTCATCTGCCCGGCGTTCACGTTCTACGCGACGGCGGAGGCGATCGCGCGCCGCGGCGCCACGCCGGTGTTCGCGGACATCGATCCCGTGACTCTGAACGTCGACCCTGAAGACGTCGCCGCCCGCATCACCGCGCGGACGAAGGCACTCATGCCGGTTCACCTGTTCGGCCGGCCGGCGGCGCTCGCCGAGCTGGCCGAGCTCGGCGTGCCGATCGTCGAGGACGCGGCCCAGGCGTTCGGTGCGGCGGGCGTTGCTCAGACAGGCGTCGCCTCGACCTTCAGCTTCTTCCCGACGAAGAACCTCTTCGGGCTCGGCGACGGTGGCCTGATCGCCTCCCGCGACGAAGAGCTCGCCGAGCGGATCCGGATGCTCCGCTTTCACGGCTCCAAGGCGAAGAAGGACTTCCATTACGTGGGCTACAACTCACGCCTCGACGAGATCCAGGCGGCCGTGCTGCGGCTTTTCCTCGGGCATCTGGACGGGTGGAACGGCGTCCGGCGAGAAGCGGCGGCCTGCTACGGGGAGCTCGGTCTCGGCGACGTCTGCGAGCTCCCGGCGGACGACCCGGCGCACGTGTACCACATGTTCGTCGTGCGCTCGCCCGAGCGCGATCGGATCGCCGAGGCACTGACGGCCGCCGACATCGCGTGCGCCTCCTACTACGTGACGCCACTTCATCTGCAGCCTGCGCTGAGGTTCCTCGGCTACCGCGAGGGCGACCTGCCGGCCACCGAGCACGCCGCGCGAGAGAACCTCGCGCTGCCGCTGTGGGCCGGCATCGGGGCGGGCGTGCAGGAGCGCGTCGTCAGCACCGTCCGCGAAGCTGTCGGCGTCGGCGTCTCATGAGTCGCTCGTGACCTTCCCGATCAACCGGCACCGGCTCTGGCAGGTCGCGGCCGACGCGGCGCTTGTCGCCGCCGCCTGGTGGCTCGCCTTCCAGCTCCGTTTCGACAACGGTCTCCCGCCCTACTACGACGTCTTGCTCGAGCGCGCGCTCCTGCTCGTCGTCGGGATCAAGATCGGTGTCTTCATCGTGCTCGGCTTCTACAACCGCTGGTGGAGATACGTGTCGACCCGGGACATGTGGCGTGTGGTGCTCGGCGCTGCGCTGGCCTCGGTCGTCGCCGCGGTGACGCTCTACTTCGCCTCGCCCGTGCAGAGCATCCGGCTGCCGCGCTCGGTCTTCGTACTCGATTTCCTGCTCACGCTGGCGCTCGTCGCGGGGGCGCGGCTCGCGGCGCGGACGATCTTCGAGCGGCCGTCGGTCGGTGGTCTCATGGCCCGCGGCGAGGAGGTCGTGATCGTCGGCGCAGGCGACGCCGGCCAGCTCGTCATCCGCGAGCTCCAGCGGAACCGGGCGCTCGGCTACACGCCGATCGGGATCGTCGACGACGACACCCGCAAGCGGAACCTGCGCGTGCACGGCGTGCGCGTCCTTGGGACGACGGACGAGCTCGCCCACGTCCTCCGCGACAACCGGCCCGACGAGCTCCTGATCGCGATCCCCTCCGCCGACGGCGAGGTGCGCCGGCGCGTGGTCGAGGTCGCCCGCGACGAGGGCGTTCCGGTGAAGACCCTGCCCGGCCTGTACGAGCTGATCTCCGGCGACTCCAATCTCGCGGCGCAGATCAGGCCCGTCCAGGTGGAGGACGTGCTCGGGCGCGCGCAGGTGGAGGTCGACCTCGAGGAGGTCGCCGCCTATCTCGGCGGTCAGACGGTGCTCGTGACCGGCGCGGGCGGCTCGATCGGCTCCGAGCTCTGCCGCCAGATCGCGCGTGCACGGCCCGCACGGCTCGTGCTGGTGGAGAACGGGGAGACGCCGCTCTTCGAGATCGAGCGCGAGCTCCTCGACGAGCGCGCCTTCTCTGCGGCGATCCCCGTCCTCGCCGACGTCTGCAACCGCTCCAAGATGCGCCAGGTCTTCGAGCGCTACCGTCCGACCGTCGTCTTCCACGCCGCCGCCTACAAGCACGTGCCGCTGATGGAGGCGAACCCGCTCGAATCGGTGCGGAACAACGCGCTCGCGACCAAGGCGATCGCGGACGTGGCCGTCGAGTTCGGCGCCGACCGCTTCGTGCTCGTCTCGACCGACAAGGCCGTCAATCCGAAGACCGTGATGGGCCAGTCGAAGGCGCTCTGCGAGTGGATCGTCGAGGCCTACGGCTCGCGGCGTGAAATCTCGACGCGGTTCGTCGCCGTGCGGTTCGGCAACGTGCTCGGCTCGTCGGGCTCGGTGATCCCGATCTTCCGCCGCCAGATTGCGAAGGGCGGGCCGGTCACCGTGACCCATCCGGACATGACGCGCTACTTCATGACGATTCCGGAGGCCGCCTCGCTCGTCGTCCAGGCGGGCGCGATCGGCGGCGAAGGCGAGATCTTCGTGCTCGACATGGGGGAGCCGGTGCGGATCCTTGACCTGGCGCGCAACATGATCCGCCTCTCGGGCAAGGAGCCGGACGGCGACGTTCCGATCGACTTCGTGGGCGCGCGCCCCGGCGAGAAGCTCCACGAGGAGCTGTGGGGCGCGGATGAGGAGGTGCGGCCGACGTCGCACCCGAAGATCCAGCGCGTCACGCGGGCCGGCGCCGATGCTGCGCGCCTCGAGCGGGAGCTCGAAGCGCTGGAGGTGCTGGTCGAGGGTGGCGAGACGCTCGAGGTCGTCTCGCGGCTCCGCGCGCTCGTCTCTCGCGGCTCGGTCGAAGCGGGGTACACCTCGCCGGTCGCGGAATCACAGATCTGATCCACTTTTGCGCGCGTTTTGCGCGTGAATTCGGGCCTGGTCGTCCCGTGCGCTCACTAGGGTGGGCCGCATGGACAGGGACGCGATCTTCGAAGGGCTGAACGCCGAGCAGCAGCGGGCCGTAGAGGCCGTGCGCGGGCCTGTCGTCATCCTCGCGGGAGCCGGGTCCGGGAAGACGACGACGATCACGCGTCGGATCGCGTGGCAGGTGGCGAGCGGAACGTTCGCGGGGGGCGAGATCCTCGCGGTGACCTTCACGGACAAGGCGGCGGGCGAGATGCGCGGTCGGCTCGAGCGGCTCGGCGTGGACGGCGTGCGGGCGCGGACGTTCCACGCGAGCGCGTTGCAACAGCTGCACTACTTCGGGCGCGGGCCAGGCGGAGTCCTGCCGTCGAAGGCGTTGATGCTGCGGCACATCGCGAACATGCTGCCGCGGCCCTACCGCTTCCGTCCGGCGGCCGACATCGCGACCGAGATCGAGTGGGCGAAGAACCGCCGGATCCCGGCCGACCGATACGAGGAGCTCGCCGGCAACCGGGCGGGGGCGCTTCCGCCCGACCTGATGGGCCGCGTCTACCGCGAATACGAGCAGCGGAAGGCCACGCGGGGGCTCGTCGACTTCGAGGACCTGCTCGAGCTCTGCATCCGCATGTACGACGACGATGCCAACGCCCTCGCGCAGCTCCGCTCGCGCTGCCGGGCGATCACGGTCGACGAGTTCCAGGACGTCAACCTCCTCCAGCAGGAGCTGCTCGAGCGGTGGCTGGGGCCTCGGGAGGAGCTGTGCGTCGTCGGCGACGACTACCAGGCGATCTACGGCTTCACCGGCGCGTCACCGCAGTACCTGCTCGAGCTGCGGGACCGGTTCGCCGCGGCGACGGTCGTCA
>Ga0126312_10000596_pt1 | contig 22050 bp, 27 predicted proteins | sample Plot104A_FD_92537 | JGI IMG/M metagenome (GOLD analysis project Ga0126312, IMG submission 92537) | Serpentine soil microbial communities from UC McLaughlin Reserve, CA, USA - Plot104A | ecosystem: Environmental > Terrestrial > Soil > Grasslands | place: USA: UC McLaughlin Reserve, Lake County...
GCGCACGGTGGCCAGGCGGCGGCGCGCAACCGCCCGGAGGGCGGGGCCGACGCCTGGATCCGGTTGCCGCGATGAGGGTTCTGATCGTCGAGGACGACGTGAAGATGGCCGGCCTCATCCGGCGGGGGATGCGTGAGGAGGGGCTCGCCGCCGACGTGGCAATAAAGGGCGAGGACGCCCTCTGGATGGCGCAGGCCAACGAATACGACGCCATCGTGCTCGACGTGATGCTGCCGGGCATCGACGGCTTCCAGACCTGTCGCCGCCTGCGCGAGGACGGCGTCTGGACGCCGGTCCTGGTGCTCACTGCGCGTGATGCGGTCGAGGATCGCGTGGCCGGCCTGGACGGGGGCGCCGACGACTACCTGACCAAGCCGTTCTCGTTCGCCGAGCTGCTCGCGCGCCTGCGTGCGCTGGTGCGGCGTGGACCGGTGGAGAAGCCGGCCGTCCTGGAGGCCGGCGGCCTGCGCCTCGACCCCGCCAGCAGGCGCGTCTGGCGTGGCCACGACGAGATCGCCCTCTCGACCAAGGAGTTCGCCCTGCTCGAGACCTTCATGCGCCGGCCCGGCGAAGTGCTCTCCCGCTACCGGCTACTCGAGCACGCCTGGGACTACGAGTACGAGAACCGCTCGAACGTGGTCGACGTCTACGTCCGCTACCTCCGGCGGAAGATCGACAAGCCGTTCGGCACCGATTCGATCGAGACCGTGCGCGGGGCCGGCTACCGTCTACGGGAATAGGACACGAGCTCCGCCCGGGCGTCGCCGGCCACGGCGAGCTCCAGGATCGAGCCGATCCCCTTCGCGTAGTACTTGCGCTCGGTGGCGTCGGGCTCGAGCGGCGTCGAGTCCTCGGTCTCGAGCAGATGGTCGAACGAGCCGTAGGGAACCTTCGCCTCGGCGTCGAGCCGAACGACGCGGCCCCGGTCCTCCGCCTCGCCCTTCAGGTATTCCTGGCGGTAGGCGAGGCCAGGCTTGGGATGCGCGGGCATCGCCACCCCGGCCTGGGCGCCCCTGACGCCCGCCTCGAACGAACCGGCCTTGCTCGGCCGCTTGCCGCGGGGGAACTCCGTGGTGTCCTCGCCCAGGTACCAGACGTTGCCCTGCCTGTCCTGCGCGTACCAGTCGAAGGTGTCCTCCTTGACCCTGCCGCCCGCGCTCACCTGGTCGTGCACCACACGCGCGCGCACGCCGTTCGCGATCAGCTTCGTCCTCGCCGTGACCGTGACCACGACCCTTTGCGCCACGCCGTCCTCGACCTCGCGGTAGACCCACCTGCTCCCTACGGCGAAGGGCAGGTACGGGTTGTCGATCTGCGTGCTGAAGGCGGCCGGGTCGAGCTCGACCTTCTGGCCGCCCTTGGGCAGCGAAGTCGTCTTCTCGTTCGACTCGTCGGAGCCGCAGGCTGCCAGGGCGAGGAGCGCGGCACCGGCCACGGTCGTGGCTGCTCGTCTCATGACGGCAAGGCTCCCCTCCGCGGATGAGAGGGCCATGAGTGGCCTAATCCTGGTCTCATTTGCCTGGCCTAGGGTCGCCGCCATGAACCGAAAGAAGCTCCTCATAGGCTGTTCCATCCTTGCCGTTGCCGCCGCCAGCGGCGGCGCCATCGCCGTGGCCGGCGCCGGCGACGACCAGAGCATCGCGGGCTCGAAGGCCGACCAGGCCCGCGCGGCCGCGCTGCGCTTCACGGGGGGCGGCAGGGCCGGCATCGTCGAGCCGGAGTCGGGCGATCCCGACGAGCACGGCGCCAGCTACGGGGTCGAGGTGACCAAGCCCGACGGCCACAGGGTCGACGTCTTCCTCGACGAGAACCTCAAGCTCCTCCGCATAACCAGCAATGAGGACGGCTAGCGCCTAGCCCGCGCTTCCCGCCAGCCGCTCGGCGAGCCGGTTCAGGCCGAGTTCGCGGGCGGCCTGGGCGCCGCCGGCGTAGTCGGTTGGCCGGTCCGGCGGCCGCCCCACGTCCACGCGTCGTAGCGTGGCGATGTCCTTGAACGCGAGCAGTTCCTCGCGCGCGGAGTCCAACGGCGTTCCCTCCGGCGCCGCGTCGAGCGCGGCCTCGAGCGAGCCGTGGCGGCGAAGGATGTCGGCCGCGGTCTTTTCACCGACGCCCTTGGCACCGGGGATGCCGTCGGAGGGGTCGCCGCGCAAGGCGATGAAGTCGGGCACCAGTGCCGGCGGTATCCCGTAGCGCCTCTCGACCTCGGCGGCGTCGACCAGCTGGGGACCGCCGCGAGCCGCCAGGAGGACCGTGACGCTGTCGTTCGCGCACTGGAACATGTCGCGGTCGCCGGTGAAGATCAGCGTCCGTCCGCCCGCCTCCGTCTCCTCGGCGGCGTACGAGCCGAGCAGGTCGTCGGCCTCCATGTCGCGCGATATCGCGACGTCCCAGCCGAGGCCCTCGTACAGGAAGGGCGTCTTCTCCCACTGGGCGGCAAGCGGCGAGGGCACGGGGGGCCGCTGTGCGTGGTAGCCGTCGAAGAGCTCGACGCGGTATTCGGCCGCGTCGGGGCCGAAGCAGGTGACCACCGCCCGCGGCCGGTGCTCCTCGGCCGCGGCGAGGATGGCGTTGGCGCTGCCCAGCAGGGCGCCTGCGGGCTTCCCGTCCTTGCCCTTGATGCTCGAGGGCAGAGAATGAAACGCGCGGTACAGGAAGAAGGGCGCGTCGACGAGTAGAACTGGCGCTTTCCGGGCATGGGCCACCCGACTAGTATTCCGACGTCGTCGAGGGCAGGGGTGCCGTCTTGTCGATTCAGAAGCTGTTGACCGTGATCGCCGCGCTGGCCGTGGCGGTTGCCATCATCGCGTCACCGGCCGGAGCCGTGGTCGGCGGCGACGACGCGTCGCCGGGCGAGTATCCGGCCATCGCCGAGATCACCTTCGGGCCGTTCGGCTGCACCGGCACGCTCATCGCGCCCGACTGGGTGCTGAGCGCCGGCCACTGCGGCTCTGTGACGGGGGCCGCCGTGGCGTCACCTGTTTCCTGGCCGGCGGCGGCAATCGACGTGCGCATTGGCGGCCTTCATCCCGGCGAGGGAGAGCGCGTGCCGGTGGAGAAGGTCGTCCTGAACCCCAACTATCTGCTGACGAGCGGCTACGACATCTCGCTGCTGCACCTCACGCGCGCCTCCTCCAAGCCGCCGGTCAAGGTGGCCGGTGCGAGCGAGCGCTCGCTCTGGGATCCCGGCGACCTCGAGACGATCGTCGGATGGGGCGCCACCTCCGAGGGCGGCGACCCGCCGGCCACCCTCCAGGAGGGGCAGGTTCCGATCACGACCGACTCCTACTGCGGCGGCGCGTACAGCGACTTCGACGCGAAGACGATGGTGTGCGCCGGCTTCCCCCAGGGCGGCGTGGACACCTGCCAGGGCGACTCGGGCGGCCCGATGTTCGCGGCGACGAGCACCGGCGCGCTCAAGGTCGTGGGCGCCACGAGCTTCGGCGAGGGCTGTGCCCGCGCCGGCAAGCCGGGCGTGTACGCGCGAGTGGCGGACTCAACGCTTCGCGAGTGGATCCGGTCGCACGCCCCGGCGGGCGTGGATTAGCCGCACAGCGCGTACGCGAGCGCGTCGAGAGCGGGCTCGTCCCCCGGCTCCGCCACGCTGATTCCGAGGCGCCGCTCCCCGACCTCGAAGCTGAAGAAGGGGCAGCACTCTCGTTCCACGGCGAGCGTCTCGTCGAGGAGGCGCCGGTCCAGGCCGGGGCCGAAGCTGACCGCGACCCGCCCCGGCTCGCGCTGAACCGCTACGGCGCTCTGCCCGAGACGGCGCCAGCGCGCCAGCTGGCTCTCCAGTCCGTCGGGCGTGAGCGAGCAGCTCGCCATGACGGAAAGGGTACGACGCTGGCGCGGAGCGTCGCGAGGGGCTACGGTCGCGCGCATGGACCGCGGCGTGAAGGTCGCCCTGGCCGCGATGGCGGCGGCGGTCTTCGTGATCGCGAACGACGTGACCGCTCTCAGCGTCGCGCTGCCGGACATCGAGGACGAGTTCTCGGCGAACGTGAGCACCGTGCAGTGGGTGATCAACGCCTACGCGCTCGTGTTCGGCGTCCTGATCGTGACCGGCGGGCGGCTGGCCGACCTCTTCGGCCGCCGGCGCATCTTCTTCGCCGGGTCGGCGATATTCGTCGCCTTCTCGCTGCTCGGCGCGCTGGCGCCGAGCGCGGTGTGGCTGATCGTCTGCCGGGCGCTGATGGGGATCGGCGGGGCGATGATGTGGCCGGCGATCCTCGGTATGACGTATGCCGCGCTGCCGGATGACAGGGCCGGCCTGGCCGGCGGCCTGATCATCGGCTCGGCCGGCTTCGGGAACGCCGCCGGGCCGCTCATCGGCGGATTCATCACCGACACGGCCGGCTGGCAGTGGGTGCTGGTGGTCAACCTGCCGGTGGCCGGGCTCGCGTGCCTGGCCACGTGGTACGCGATCCACCAGCCGACCCCCGGCGCCGAGGACCGGCGCATCGACTACGCCGGGGTCGCCACGCTCACGATCGGCCTGGTCGCGCTGCTGCTCGCGCTCGATCAGGTCACGGCGTGGGGCCTCGACGACCCGCGGGTCCTCGGCCTGTTCGCGCTCTTCGTCGTGATGATGGTCGCGTTCGTCACGATCGAGCGCCGCGGCGGCACGGGCGCGCTCGTGCCGTCCGACGTGACCCGCAACCGCGACTTCCGCTTCGTCTGCCTGGCCGTGCTGCTGATGTCCGCGACGTTCTTCGCCTCGCTCATGTTCCTGCCCCAGTTCATGCAGAAGATCCTGGGGTACGACCCGCTCGAGGCCGGGGCAGGCTTGCTCCCGATGATGGCCACGTTCGCCGCGGTCTCGTTCGCGGCGGGCCCGCTCTACGAGCGCCTCGGGGCGAAGCTCGTGGTCTCCGCCGGCGCGGTCTGCCTGACCGTCGGGCCGTTCCTGATCTCGCTGATCGACAGCGGGTCCGACTACATCTCGCTCGTGCCCGGAATGGTCGTGCTCGGGCTGGGCGTGGGCCTGTTCTACTCCTCGGTCACGACCGCGGGGGTGACGGCGCTGGACCCGTCGCGGTCGGGGCTCGCCGGAGGGATCGTCTACATGTTCCAGGTAGCCGGCGGCTCGGTGGGACTCGCCCTGACCACGACGATCTTCACCACGGCCTCGCACGACAAGCTCCAGACGGAGCTCGCCCCGGGCCGCGACCTCGATGCCGTGGAGCGCGTCCTCGCCGGCACGGGCAGGGCAAGCAGCGGACTGGTCGACGTCGTGCGCGATGCCTTCGCGGCGGGCATGCAGTGGTCGTTCCGCGTCGTGGCGGTGCTCGCGCTCGGCGGACTCGTGGTCTCGGTCCTCTTCGTGGGCGGCTCCCTGCGGCGTCGCAGCCGCGACGTGGCTACGGCCGAGGGCTGAGCCCCACGCAGCCGTCGGCGTCGACGTCGAAGGGCAGCTCCGGGGCCCCCGCTTCCGCCATCGCGCGGCGCGTCTCGTCGAGCTGGGACGAGAAGACGAGCAGGAAGCCGCCGCCGCCCGCGCCGACCAACATCACGCCGCTGGCGCCGGCGTCCTTGGCCCGCCCGCGAAGCGCCTCGATCTCGTCGGGCACTGCGCCGGGTGCCCGGGCCCGCTTGACCTCCCACTGCTCGTCCATGAGCTCGCCCAGCCGCTCCAGGTCGCCCTCCTCGAGCGCCCCGCAAGTCGCCCGGGCGAGCCGCTCGGTCCGGGCCAGGTTGCGCTCCACCTCGGCATCGCCCGCGAGCGTCCTCTCCACCTGGTGCGAGAGCACGTCCGAGGCCGAGCGCTCCTTGCCGGTGTAGAACAGCAGGAACCGGTCGCGCACGGCTTTCCGGACCTCCTCCGAAAGCTCCAGGCTGCGGACGTCGACGCTGTCGTCGCGGTTGAACGTGTAGGCGCGCAGGCCCCCGTGCGCGGCCGCGTACTGGTCCTGCTTGCCGACGCTGCGCTCGAGCTCGTCGATCTCGATCGCGCTGGCGGCCTCGGCCAGCTCGGCCGGCGTCGACTCCCTCCCCGCCGCGAGCTCGAGCGACTTCAGGATGCAGACGGTGTACGCGCCCGACGACCCGAGCCCCGTGCCCGGCGGGACGTCGGCCGCCGAGGCGATCTCGAGCGGCCGGCCGTTCCAGTGCCGCAACAGCGCGGCCCGGAGGATCGGGTGACGAATCTCCTCCGGGGTCTCCGCCTCCTCGTCCTCCAGGTGCTTGAGGACGTAGCGCGGCCTGAAGCCCACGCTCGTGACGATGTGGACGTACTTGTCGATCGCCGCGGAGACCACGAAGCCGCCGGCGCGCCGGTAGTGCGAGGGCAGGTCCGTTCCCCCGCCGCCGAGGGCCACGCGCAGGGGGGCCCGTGTGACTATGACGCTCACCGGCGCATTGTCCACCCAGGCCCGCTCCACGCGGCGCCAGGCATTCTTTGGGCGATGCGTCGCCGTCTGCGTGACCTGGGCTACGCCGTCGGCCGGTTCGAGACCGGGCCGCGGAACTCGCTCGTGGACGTGGCCGGGGTGCGCGTCGGCCACTGGACGCTGGCCGAGCTCCACACCGGCGTAACCGCCGTCCTGCCGCACGGCGGCAACCCCTACGCGGAGAAGGTGCTGGCGGCATGCCACGTGCTGAACGGCTACGGCAAGGCGGCCGGGCTCAGCCAGCTCGAGGAGCTCGGAACACTCGAGAGCCCGGTCCTGCTCACGAGCACCGTTTCGGTAGGCCCTGTCTGGGAGGGAGGGCTGCGCTGGCTGCTCGACCTCAATCCCGAGGCCGCGATCGACCGCGACACGGTGAACGTGGTCGTCGCAGAGTGCTTCGACGGGTGGCTCGGCGACGCCCGCGGCCTCCACGTGCGGCCCGAGCATGCTCTCGAGGCGATCGCAGCGGCACGCGAGGACGCGGTCGCCGAGGGCGCCGTGGGGGCCGGCGCGGGCACGACCTGCTTCGGCTTCAAGTCAGGTGTCGGCTGCTCCTCCCGCGTGGTCGGCGGCGCGACGCTTGGCTGCCTCGTCGTGTCCAACTACGGCAGCCGCCGGGACGCGCAGCTGCTGCTCGGGGGCGGTGCGACGCCGGGACCAGGACCGCCTGCGGCGGGCGGCTCGGCGGTCGTCGTGCTGGGCACCGACGCGCCGCTGTCGGAGCGCCAGCTCCGCCGCCTCGGCGCACGCGGCGGCCTCGGCCTGGGCCGGGCGGGCAGCTTCGCGGCCAACGCCAGCGGCGAGTACGTGCTGGCGTTCTCGACTGCACACCGGCTTGCCCATCGCAGCGATGAGCCGCACGACACCTTCCGCTTCCTGCGCGACGACTCTCGCGAGCTGCGCGAGCTCCTCGAGGCCGCCGTAGAGGTCACCGCCGAGGCGGTCTGGAACTCCCTGTGCTCGGCGGACACGGTCGAGGGGCGCGCCGGCCACCGGGCCGAGGCGATTCCCTACGACCTGCTTGCGGGCGCGCCCGGGCTTCGCGCGGCGTAGGAGCCGGCTCCTCTTAGCGGCGTCTTAGGAGCGGCGGGCAGTCTGCTCTCCGATGAAGGCACGCGGCGAGGAACGGAAGCGGACGCTGAGGCGGCTCGGCATCACCGGTACGATCGCGGCCTTCCTCGCTGCCTGGGCGATCGTCTTCGGGCAGCTCGTCCTCGGGCACGATCCCGCGCTCGGCAAGTCGAAGACCTCTCAGTCGCAGCCCAAGGCCACGACGACCCAGTCCGAGGGCACGACCTCCAACGACACGACCTCCGGGGACGACGGCGGCTCGAGCCCGTCGAGCCCGGCGCCGGCTACGACGTCCCAGTCCTGAAGCGGAGTCCCATGCACGTCGACCCCGAGCCGCATCTGTTCTGGATCACCAGCCGTGCGGCGGGCATCGTCGCGCTCTCCGCCGCGAGCGTCAGCGTCTCGCTCGGGCTCGCGATGAGCCTGAGGCTGCGCGGCCTCCGCCGCTTCGACCTCAAGGTCCTGCACGAGACCCTCTCGCTCTGCGTCCTCGTCGCGATCGCCGTCCACGGGGCGGCCCTTCTCGGCGACGGCTTCCTCCACCCCTCGCTGCTCGACGTCAGCGTTCCCTTCGTCAGCGGCTACAAGACGCTCTGGACGACGATGGGGATCGTGAGCGGCTGGGGCCTGGGGCTCCTGGGCCTCTCCTACTATGCGCGGCGGCGGATCGGTCCCGCACGCTGGCGCCGGCTTCACAGCTTCACGGCTTTCGCCTGGGTGCTGGGCCTGGCCCACTCGTTGGGCGAGGGAACGGACGCCGGGACGGCGTGGTTCCTGGTGATGATCGGAGTCGTCGCGCTGCCCGCGGTAGCGCTTCTGCTCTTGCGGGTCGGCCTTCCCGCCCGGGAAGCCGAGGGAGGCGCCCGGAAAGCCCTGCGCCCCGTCGCCGACTAGGGCTCGAGAACGACGAAGGGCCCCGCGCTCAGGGGCCCTCCGCCGCTTTTTGGCCCACCGACGGCGCGTCCGAGCGCCGTCCTGTCTCCGGTCCTGGCGGACCCGCGTCTCATGACCTGGCCTCCGCGAACCCACCTGACCGAAGCTTTCAGCCCTGAAACGCGGGGCCGGGCTCGAGGTTCCGAAGTTGCGTAAAACCGGCTCGGAGGCGGCTTCTCGACAACCTCGTACGCTCGTCCGCGTTCCAAAGGAGGATGAGAAGTGCCTTGACCTGCTCGCCGTTGGGTAGAACAGTTCCTGCGTGCGCACAATCGCGGCACAAGCCCCGAAGCGCCTCCCCCGCCGATCGAAGCGGCTGCTCGCGCTTGCCGACGACGACCGGCTGGCCCAGCAGCTTCGCGACGGCAACGAGGCCGCCTTCGAGGTCGCCTTCGAACGCCATGGCGCGGGCATCCTGTCCTTCTGCCGCCACATGCTCGGGTCCCAGGAGGAGGCCGAGGACGCCGTTCAGCACACCTTCGCCTCGGCCTACAGGGACCTGCAGCGCGCCGACGAGCGCGAGCTACGGCTCAAGCCCTGGCTCTACACGATTGCCCGCAACCGCTGCCTGTCCATGCTGCGGGCGCGGCGGGAGCAGGCGCAGCTCGACGGGGAGGTCGCGACGGCCGGTCTCACCGAGCAGGTCGAGCGGCGCGCCGAGCTCCGGGAGCTTCTCGGCGACATCGGCAAGCTGCCCCCCGAGCAGCGCTCGGCGCTGCTCCTGGCGGAGGTCGCCGACCTCTCGCACGCTGAGATCGGCGATGTCCTTGACTGCGAGGCGGCCCGGGTGAAGGCGCTGGTGTTCAGGGCGCGCAGCTCGCTGATCGAGCGCCGCGACGCTCGCGACACACCGTGCGACGTGATCCGTGAGCAGCTGGCGGTCCTCAGCGGCGGCTCTCTGCGTCGCAGCAACATCCGCCACCACCTCCAGGCGTGCGACGGCTGTCGCGCCTACCGCGACGAGATCAAACGCCAGCGCCAGCTGCTCGCGGCAGCGCTGCCGGTGGTGCCACCGGCATGGCTCAAGTCGCACGTCCTCGGCGCGGCCGGCGCAGGCGGTGGCGGCGCCGGAGCAGCGTCGGCGGGCGGAGTCTCGGCCGTGGCGGGCGGGGCGGGCGCCGGAGCCGGCGCGACCGGATCCGCGCTCGTAGCGAAGGTCGCCGTTCTGACCGCGCTCGCCGGCGTCGGCGGCGCGGCAACCGAGGCGGCGCTCGAGAAGCACGATCCGCCGACGAATCACCGGCCTTCGGAGCCTGCTCCCGCGGCGGCGCCGGCCGGCGCGGACTCCTCGGCCGGCGCTCGCGCCCGCGAGGGTCGCTCGGAGCGCTCGAACGGCTCGCGCGGCCCGAGCTCGCGTTCGCACAGGCCGAGTTCCACCTCCAAGTCGAAGGGCGGGAAGGGCAGGTCGGACAGCAGCAACAGCCTCGGCCCTGCCGCCCCCGGCGGTCGCGGCCGGGGCACCGTCCACCGATTCCCGGCGAACAGCGCTCCTCAAGGCACCAGCCGTCCCGCGGCTCCGCCAGGACCGACGAGGGTCAACGAGTCCAACCCGCCCCCGACCCGACCCGATGACTCCGCCCGCCCGGCCCCGGATCCGGTTGTTCCCGAGACGCCGGTCCGTCCCGAGCGGACGGACACCCCGGTGCCGCCCACCGGCGGCGACGGAATCGCGCCCGCCACTCCATAGCCGCGTCCGTCGACGAACTCGTGGTGGCGGCCGCCCCGGTGGCGTGGGAGCGCGCCGGCTTCCGCGTCGACGCGGGAGTGGTCGCGGCGGGGGCCGTCCGCATCCGGCTCGTCGGCGAGGAGGCCGGCCGTGGCCTGCTCTCCTGGTCGCTGCGCGGAGTCGAGCCGACCAGCTTCGACGGGCTACCCACGGAGCTCTCCGGCCGAGCGCCGGTCGCCGGCCCGGTCCATCCGAACGGCGTGACCTCGGTCGACCACGTCGTGGTCTTCAGCCCGGACCTCGACCGTACCGTTCCGGCGCTGCGCGGCGCCGGCCTGGACCTCCGGCGCATCCGCGAGGAGCCCACACCCGCCGGTGCGCCGCGTCAGGCCTTCTTCAGGCTCGCAGAGGTGATCCTGGAGGTGATCCAGGCGCCCGACGGCTCCCCGCTCCTCCGCGACCCCGAGGGGCCGGCGCGACTGTGGGGACTCTCCTTCCTGGTCGACGACCTCGACAACACGGCGGCCGCGCTCGGGGAGGCGCTTGGCGAACCGCGCGCCGCCGTCCAGCCGGGACGGCGGATCGCCACCGCCCGCCGGGAGGCGAGGCTCGGCCTGCCGGTTGCGTTCATGTCGCCCCGCGCTTGAACCCCGTCGCCGGCACCTGCGTAGACCGGGGAGATGGCTCCCGCCAAGCGGCTCGCGCTGGTCGCGTCCTTCCTCGCCCTTGCGCTGCCCGGCTCCGCCTCCGCCAGCTACCACGTCAACACGGTGAACGAGGTCTTGCCCTCGTCCACGAGCCCGCAGCAGTACGTCGAGCTGAAGGACCCGGTACCGGAGCCCTTCCCCCGACACCATCGGGCCCTATTACCTCGCTCTCTACAACGGCGCGGGCGGCTTCGTCGCCAAGCAGACGCTGAACCCCGCGGGCGGCTTCAGGAACAGCACGGCGCCGTTTCTCGTCGCCGCCTCCGCGCCCCGCGACGCGGCACTCGGCTTCACGCTGCCCATCGGCAGCGGCCAGCTCTGCTTCTATCGCGGTGACCCGCAGGCCGGAGGACAGCGGGTCAACTGCCTTGGCTACGGCAACATCAGCATGCCGCTCGGAGAGACGGGTCCCAACCCGCCCGCAGGCGAGTCGCTGCAGCGACTCGCCTGCGGGAGCGTCGGCGTTGCCGCTCCCACCCGCGACACCGAGAACGCCGCATGTCCCTCCGGCGGCGGCGGTGGCGGTGGGAGCGGTGGCGGCGGCGCCGACACGCGGCGGCCCGGCGTGAAGCTCAAGCTGAAGAGGCGCCAGGACGTGGATAGGCTCGCCTTGATCCTCCCCTCGGACGAGGACGCGAGAGCGACGGTTCAGGCGAGCGTCGGCGTACCGGCCGGAGCGGCCAGGACGCTCCCGCTTCAGGACCGTCAAGAGGTCGCTCCAGGCCGGCGTGCGCAAGAAGCTCCGACTCCGCCTGAAGCGGAGTCGTAAGCGCACCGTGAAGCGGGCTCTCGAGCGCGGCAGGCTGCTGCGGGCCAAGCTCAAGATCACCGTCAAGGACGCGGCCGGCAACAAGACCGTGAAGCGAGCGCGGGTCAGGCTCAGGGACTAGCCGCCAGCGAGCTGCCTACCTCCAGCTCGCGCCGCTCGCTCGCAAGCTCGACCCGCCGCGCGCTGCCGCCGCGCTCCTCCCAGCCCGCGATCGCCCGGCCATGGAAGGCGTCCAGGAAGTCGTCCGTGTGGAGGGGGTCGTGATGGAACAGCATCAGCCGCTCGGGATCGACCCGGCGGGCGAAGTCGAGCGCGTCCGCCAGCGGGGCGTGGCCCCAGCCGACGTGATGCGGGTACTCCTCGTCGGTGTACTGGCAGTCGTGGAACAAGAGCGACGCGCCGTGGGCGAGCTCGTAGCCCGAGATCCACTCCGGCTCGTCGCTTCCGAGCTGGACGCCGAGCCCGGGCTCGTGGTCCGGGATGTAGCAGATGCTCGTATCACCCTCGGTCACCCGGTAACCGAGCGTCGGGCCCCGGTGCGTGACCGACGCCGCCTGGATCGTCGCGGTCCCGATCTGCCACTCGCTGTGCGGCGCGCTGCGGAACGACACGTCGCAGGGCAGCTCCCTCACCTCGACCGGCGACAGCGGTGCCGAGATGTAGCGTGCGATCCGGTCGCGCAGCGAGGCCTCGGGCGACTCCGGCCCCCAGATCACGATCTCGGAGCTTGGCCGGAAGGCGGGCGCGAAGAACATCAGCCCCTGGATGTGGTCCAGATGCAGGTGGGTGAGGAGGATGTTGATCCTCGTGCCCTCTTCAGTCAGGGCGAGGCCGAGGCTGCGGATCCCGGTTCCCGCGTCGAGGGCGAGGATCGTCCCGTCCGACAGCGTCACCTGGATGCACGAGGTGTTGCCGCCGTAGCGCGTCGTCTCCGGCCCGGGTGAAGGTACCGACCCCCGCGCGCCCCAGATCTTGATCTTCACGGGGTTACCTCCGCGGGGCCTCCGGCCCGCGTGGCCCCCAGCGGCCAGAAGAAGACAAGCGCGCCGCTCGTGCCCTCGCCCGCGCGGATGGGAACCGCGCTGGCCTCGATGCTGTGCTCCTGGCCCTTGAGCGAGCGGATCGTGAAGTGCGCATGGGCGGGACGGTTCTGGCGCAGGGCGATCGTCAGCGGCAGCTCCTCGAGCGGCACCTGCTCGCCCTCGTCGTCGAAGGGACCGAAGGCCGTGCCCCACTGTTCGGGCCCCATGCTGCCGGCGTCCTCGAAGGAGACCCCGAGCATCGCCGCGGCCGCCTCGTTGTAGAAGACGAGCATCCCGTCCTCGTCGACCAGGAAGCCGGGCGTCGACAGGCTCGTGAGGAAGTTCCGGGCCAGGATCAGCTCGAGCGGTCGCTGCCCGTTGGACATGAGCAAAACGATATCCCGGCCGCTAGTCGTGCTCCGCCGAGGAACTCATGTCGACGTTGCACCGGGAGGCCTTGACGTTGACCTTCCCTACGGCCTTGCGCGCGAGCCCGGTCAAGGCGGTCCACCCTCTCACAGGCCTGTCGCGAATGCCAAGCCTGAGACCGAGACCGTATCTAGACCGAGGACTGCGGCGGCGCCTGAGGCCGGCTGCCGGGCTCGTGGTCCCGAACGTCATCCAGCTCTACGGCGCCGCCGATCTCGACCATCTCGCCGAGCGGGCGAGCCAGGATCCGCGAGCCAAGCCCCTGGCGGATGTCGATCGCCCGGCCGACCCTCGCGCAGAGACGGACCGCCGCCGCTCCGGTGGCCTCGTCCTCCTCGATGCCGTAGGCCGCGGCGAACACCCGCGCACGGACGAGTCCCGCCTCCTCGTCGAGCCAGGCCCACACCTCGACCGCGTCGCTCCCCCCGGGCGGCCCGTCGAGCGCCTCGACCGCGGCGGCCGACTCGAGCCGCTCCACCTCGAACGCGGGCGCCCACTCAGGGTGCGCGGTCACGAACGGCCGCTCGTCGTCATAGCGGACCGCGACCTCGCCGGCGGGTGGGCGGAGGGCCGGGACCGGGCCGCGCTGCCGCCTCAGCAGCCACGCCGTGCCCACCGTGGGGTGCCCGGCGAAGCCGAGCTCGACCACAGGCGTGAAGATCCGTATCGCCCCGCTCTCGGCATCGTCGACGAAGGCCGTCTCGCTCAGACCCAGGTTGGCTGCGACGGCCTGGCGCTCGGCCGGGTCCGGGATCTCGCCGCCGTCCAGGAACACGGCCAGGGGATTGCCGCCGCTGCCGTCGTCGCCGCAGAAGACCCTGAGCAGGTGAAGCCGTGGCATTGCCCGGCCAGCCTACGGCGCGACCGCGCCGAGCGGCCTCGCCGATCCCGGGCGGGGGCGTTAGCCTGCGCGAGATGGACCCGGGAGAGCTCCGCAACCGGCTCCTGATCGCGGCCAACACATGGCGGGAGGCCACCGACGAGCCGCTGCCCAAGATGCCGGCCGGCCACCCCGAGGAGCAGCTGCGCGGCTTCGAGCTGAAGCTGGTGGACCTCCTCTGCAGCCAGGCGACGCCCGAGACGGCGCGCCAGGTGGCCGACCGAACCTGGGACCTCGTCCACGACCGGCCCGACGATGACGAGGTCAAGAAGCGCGTGAGCGAGTGCCACGAGGCGCTCGCCCGGCTGTCGGCTCGCGCAGGGGAAGACTAGACCGGCTTCCGCCGTACTCTTTCGCTGTGGACGGCACGGCGGAGCTGTTCGACCGGCGTATCAGGGCGCGCTCTCTCGCCTATATGTTCGCGGCGGGCGCGGCGCTTGGGCTGATCACGCTCGCGTTCCCGCACGACGAGATGGTGCAGGACGCCCATCTGGTCGGGCTCGCCGCCCTCGCGATAGCGATCGCGATGGTTCTGTACTCACAGGCCGACCGCGTCAGCGAGTGGCAGCTGCACGCCGCTCTCGCGGGCGGCACGCTGATCCTCACCTTCGCCAACCACTACACGGGGCCGACGGCGCTCTACCCGATCATCTACTCCTGGGCCGCGCTGTTCGCCTTCTACTTCTTCGACCTGCGCGTCGCCTTCGCGCAGGTAGCGTTCATCGGCGTCGCGTACGGCGTTCTGCTCGTGATCGACAACCCGCCGAGCCCGATCGTGCGCTGGATCCTGGCCGTCGGCACGCCGACCGTCGCCGGCCTCCTCATCTCGAACCTGCTCACTCGGGTCAAGGACGAGGCGGGGCTGACCGCGACCAGGGAGCGCGCGCTCGAGGACAGCGAGGCGCGCACGCGGCTGATCCTCGACTCGGCGCCCGACGCCTTCGTCGCCTTCGACGGCGACGGGGTCGTCATCCGCTGGAATGACGCGGCCACGCGGATGTTCGGCTGGCCGGCGCACGACGCGATCGGCCGCCGGCTGCGAGACCTGATCTTTACCGACGACGAGAAGCCGCGCCACGACGCCCGCCGCAAGCAGCTGATCGAGAGCCAGGAGACCGTGATGGTCATGACCGTCGTGACGGCGCTCAAGCGCCGCGACGGGTCCACCTTCCCTGCCGAGGAGACGATCTCGCGCGTGCGCGTAGGGGATGACGTGGTGATCTCGGCGTTCGTGCGAGACACGAGCGAGCGCGAGCGGCGCCAGCAGGAGCGCGAGGCGCTGCTGCGCGAGCAGGCCGCCCGCGCCGAGGCCGAGCGGGTGGCGCAGATGGTCCGCGGCATGCAGCAGATGGTCGACGCGACCCTCCGCCACCAGACCCTGCGCGACATCCTGCCCGACCTGATCAAGCGCGTGCGCGACGTGCTCGGAGCCGAGGCGGCGGCGATCTTCCTGGTGGACGAGGACTCCGACAAGCTCGTGGTCGCCGCGTCGAGCGTGGGCAGGGAGGGCGAGGACGTGGCCGGCGCCATCCGCTTCGGCGAGGCGTTCGCGGGCCGCGTCGCCGCCACGCGCAGGCCCGAGCTGCTCCACGACCCGGCTCCGGAGGAGTTCGCGGACAGGAGCCTCGATGACCTCGGGCTGCGGTCGCTGATCGGGGCGCCGCTCGAGGCGCGCGGACGGCTGACCGGGGTGATCCAGGCGGGGTCCGCCAGCCGCCACCTGACCGACGAGCACCTCGGTCTCCTTCGCTTCGCCGCCGACCGCGTCGCTCTCGCCATCGACCACGTCCGGCTCTACGAGCGCGAGCACCGGATTGCCGAGACGCTCCAGCGGAGCCTGCTGCCCGAGCGCCTGCCGCAGCTCCCCGGCCTCGGCGTGGCCGCGCGTTACCGGCCGGCCGCGGCGGAGGCCGAGGTGGGCGGCGACTGGTACGACGTCGTCCCGATCCCCGGCGGGCGGGTCGGCCTGGTGATGGGCGACGTGGCCGGCAAGGGGCTCGCCGCCGCGTCGATGGTCGGGCGGCTGCGGAGCGCGCTCCGTGCCTACGCGCTCGAGGGCCACGACCCGGCGACGGCCGTGGAGCAGCTGAACCGGCTCGTCTGGACGGAGCTCGAGGAGAGCCAGATGGCGACGCTGATCTACGTGATCCTCGACCCGGCCGAGGGCTCGGTTCGCTGGGTCAACGCGGGGCACATGCCGCCGCTGCTCGTGCTGGGCGACCGCATGCCGCACTTCCTCGAGGGCGGCCGCTCCGTCCCCCTGGGAGTGCTGCCCTTCCCGAACTTCGAGGAGAACTCCGCCGAGGTCCGGGCCGGGGCGACCGTCGTGCTCTACACCGACGGCCTCGTCGAGAGAGCCGGCAGCCACATCGACGAGGGGCTGGCGGAGCTCGCCGAGGTCGTGCGCAGCGCGCCCCCCGGCCCCGATGAGCTCTGCGACCACTTGCTGGCCGCGATGATCCCCGAGGCCGGCGCGCCCGACGACGTCGCCCTGCTGGCGCTCCAGAACACGGTGATCGAGGAGCGCTTCACTATCGAGCTGCCCACGCAGCCGGAGGCGCTCGCCTCGATGCGAGGCCTGCTCCGTCGCTGGCTGCGGCACGCGGACGGAACCGACCAGGAGATCGCCGAGATCACCACCGCCTGCGGCGAGGCGGCCACCAACGCGATCGAGCACGCAGGCGCCGGCGGCGACACGCCGTTCGAGCTCGACGGCCGCCTGGACGGCCGCGAGGTCGTGATTCGGGTCCGCGACTTCGGCGCGTGGCGGGCGCCGCGGGAGGGCGACCAGGGCCGTGGACTCTCATTGATGAGGGCGCTGATGGACACTGTCGAGGTGACTCCGAGCCGCGAGGGCACTACCGTGCTCCTGCGCAGGACCCTGAACGGCAACCAAGGCGGCGAAGACTCGGGATGAGCGAATTGATCCAGCTGGGCATCGAGGACCGGGATGGCATCGTGGTCGCTCAGGTCAGCGGCGAGCTCGACATCGCCGGCGCCCCAGCGGCCGGGGACCAGATCGCCAGCGCGGTGCCGACATCCGCCCGCGGCCTGGTCGTGGACTTCACCGAGCTCGACTTCATCGACTCGAGCGGCGTGGCCATGCTGTTCGGCCTGGCCCGCCGCCTGAGCGGCCGCCGGCAGCAACTGCGCGTCGTCGCGCCCGATGGCGGCCCCGTCAGCCGCGTGCTCGACATCGTCGAGTTCGAGCGAGCCGCGCCGGTGGTGGGCGACCTCGAGACGGCGCTGAGCGAGCTCGACTAGACGCGCGCGGCGGCGTGCTCGGCGATGAAGTCGAGCACGTGTGCGTTGAACTCCTCGGCGCGCTCGATGTTCGCGCCGTGCGGGCAGCGCTCGAGCATGGTCAGCTTCGCGCCCGGGATCAGGTCGGCCAGCTCGCGCTGCTTCCAGATCGGGACGAGGATGTCGTGCTCGCCGCCGATCACGTGCACCGGCATCTCGAGCGACGCGAGGCGGTTGCGGGCGTTGTGGCGGCGCGAGGCCTCGAGCTGGCGGGCGAAGGCCTCGGGCGGCTGCGGGTTGGGGTCGCTCAGCATCATGGTGCGCACGTATTCGACGCCGGCCTCGTTGTCGAAGAACTCCTCGGAGAGCGTCAGCAGCATCAGCTCGTCTACATGGTCCTCGCGTGACACCTGGTGGCACCGGCGGCCCCAGATCTCGCTGAACTTCCTGCCCCAGTTGCCGGTGCCGGCATAGGTCACGGCGAGGGTAAGCGTGCGCACGCGCTCCGGAGCGGTCAGCGCCAGCTCCTGCGAGATCGCGCCTCCCATCGAGTAGCCGACCAGGTGGAAGGTGTCGAGCTCGAGCGCGTCGGCGAGCGCGAGCGTGTCCTGCGCCATGTCTCGGATCTCGTACTGCTCGTCGGCTATCGACGACTGGCCGACGTCGCGGTTGTCGAAGATCACGGTCCTGTGGCGCTCGGCGAACGCCTGCACCTGGAGCGCCCACGCGAGCGTGTTGGCCGCGAGGCCCATGACGCACAGCAGCGGCTCGCCCTCTCCGTGGACCTCGTAGTAGAGCTGCTGGCCGTTGGTTTGAAGAGTCGGCAAGTCGATCCTCCTCGGGGTGGTCGATTCCCTCACGGGTGACGGCGGCACTATGCCATGCTTCGCGCGAGCCGCGAACGAGGAGAGCACGTGGAGACCACCACAGGGCAGGCCAGGGCCGAGAGCGCCAGCCAGAACGGCCACGGCGCGAGCATCGACGTGACCAACCCGGCGACCGGAGAGGTCATCGCGACCGTTCCCGCGCATGAGCCCGAGCAGGTGGCCGACCTGGTGGCATCCGCGCGGGTGGCGCAGCCCGGATGGGAGGCGCTCGGCTTCGAGGGCCGCGCGAAGGTCCTCCGGCGCGCCCAGAAGTGGCTGGTCGACAACCAGGAGCGCGTCGTGGACACGATCGTCTCCGAGGCGGGCAAGACGTACGAGGACGCGCTGCTCGCGGAGGTGTCGTACGGCGCCGCCGCCTTCGGCTTCTGGGCCAAGCAGGCGCCCAAGTACCTGGCCGACGAGAAGGTCCGCTCCAGCTCGCCGTTCGTGCTCGGCCGCAAGCTGATCGTCCGCTACGCCCCCGTCGGGGTCGTCGGCGTGATCGGGCCCTGGAACTACCCGCTCAGCAACTCGTTCGGCGATTGCATCCCCGCGCTCGCCGCCGGCAACTCGGTCGTCCTCAAGCCGGCAAGCATCACGCCGCTTACGTCGCTCCTGATGGAGGAGATGCTGCGCGAGTGCGGGATGCCGGAGAACGTCTACAAGGTCGCCATCGGTGCCGGCAGCAGCGTGGGCAACGCCCTGATCGACGGGGTCGACGCGATCATGTTCACCGGCTCCACCGAGGTCGGCAAGAAGGTGATGGAGCGCGCCTCCAAGACCGTGACGCCGGTCGCCCTGGAGCTTGGGGGCAAGGACCCGATGATCGTCCTCTCCGACGCCGACCTGGAGCGCGCCGCCAACGGCGCCGTGCACTACTCGATGCAGAACGGAGGCCAGACCTGCATCTCGGTGGAGCGCGTCTACGTCGAGGGGCCCGTCTACGACGAGTTCGTCGCCAAGGTCGAGGAGAAGATGCGGGGGCTGCGCCAGGGAAGGCCGGGCGATGCCGGCTCGGTCGACATCGGCGCCATCACCTCGCCGCCGCAGGTAGACCTGATCGACCAACATGTCCGGGACGCGGTCGACAAGGGCGCTCGCGTGCTAGTGGGCGGCAAGCGCGGCAACGGCTCGGGCGACTTCTACGAGCCCACGCTGATCGTGGACGTCGACCACTCGATGGAGTGCATGACCGAGGAGACGTTCGGTCCCACCCTGCCGGTCATGAAGGTCCGCGATGCCGACGAGGCCGTGCGGCTCGCCAATGATTCGCCCTACGGGCTCGCCGCCTCGGTCTGGACCAAGGACGCGGCGCGGGGGGAGCAGGTGGCCCGTCACGTGGAAGCGGGCGCGGTCTGCGTCAACGACGCCCAGATCAACTACGTGGCCCTCGAGCTGCCGATGGGCGGCTGGAAGGCCTCCGGCCTCGGCTCGCGCCACGGCGCCGGCGGCATCCGGAAGTACACGAAGCAGCAGACCCTCCTGGTGACCCGCTTCGCACCCAAGCGCGACATGCACATGCTGCCCTACAAGGGTCGGACCACCAAGCTGGTGGGCGGGCTGCTGAAGCTGCTCTACGGGCGCGGCAAGCGCGACTAGCTTCCCACCCAGCAACGGGCCCCTGATGGCGAGTCCGCCCTCGGGTGTCCAGGCCGCGGACGCCGCGTTCAACACCTCCGGCGACGTACCGAAACGGAGGTATGCCGTCCTCATGGGTCCGCGTCGTCGTCATCGCATCGCTGGCGGCCATGTTGGCGTCGGGAATCGCGCTCGCGCGGCCCTACGGCAAGGTCAGCCGCAACCCCGCTGACAAGCTGGCCTCGCTGCCGATCGAGGACTACAAGTACGACCACGCCAGGCGCTGCCGCAAGCGTCCCATGGCGGGTACGCTCGCGCTCCAGCACTGGCTCGAGCGGAAGTGGCGTGGCGTCTCCTGGGGCATCGTGCGCTGCGAGAGGCTGGGCCGCCGCAACTACAGCCTGCACGCCGAGGGCCGGGCGCTCGACTGGCACCTCGACGTCCACGACGCCGCCGACCGCCGCGCCGCCCGCAGGCTGATCCTCACCCTGCTAGCCACCGACAAGATGGGCAACCCCCACGCCCTGGCGCGCCGCATGGGCATCCAGGAGATCATCTGGAGCTGCCGGTCCTGGTGGGCGGGCACGGACCGCATGGGCAGGTACTCGTACTGCTACGGCCGCAACGGGAAGCGCAGGAAGCGCTTCGACGACACCCAGGCCCATCGCAACCACGTCCACATAGGCCTCAACCGCGCCGGGGCGAAAGAGCGCACGAGCTTTTGGAGGCACTAGCCTCGGCGGCGTGAGCGACGAGCTCTCGCCCCGCAACCGCATCCGCGTCGAGGTCGACCGCGGCCTCTGCATCGGCTCCGGCGACTGCGTGGACACCGCGCCCGACGTCTTTCAGCTCGATTCGGAGGACAAGGCCGTGGTGGTCGATCCGGACGGCGCGTCCGTAGACGACATCGTCGAGGCCGCGATGAACTGCCCGGTGAGCGCCATCCAGGTCGCCGGCGAGGACGGCGACCTGTACCCCTAACGCCGGCGGCGCAGTAGGAGGACGAGCACCGCCACGGCGGCGGCGAGCAGGTACGGCGTCCAGTTTCGCGTGCCGCCATGGACGTGCACGCCATCGGCGCCGGCCGGCATCGCAAACTCCTCGGCCGCCAGCACGTCGTGGGGCTCGTGGATCCCGGTGGGGTCGGGCGGCAGCCTCTCGTCGCGGGCGCCTATCCCGAACTCCTCGGCGGCGAGGACGTCGTGCGGCTCCTCGATACCGCTCGGATCCTCGGGTACTCCCTGCTTCGGCTCGTCCATGAACCGCATCGTGGCACAGCCGCCTCGCGCTACGGTTCGAGGCGATGGATGAAGCCACCCGGACCGAGCTGGAGGCGGTCGCCTTCCGCCGCCGTGTAAAGCATCTCCGCGAGCGGACCGATGTGCAGAACATCGACCTCATGGAGCTCGCCGGTTTCTGCAGGAACTGCCTCTCGCGCTAGGAAATGGAAGTCCAGGTACCAGAGCGATCGACCGGCCGCCTGAGAGGGCGGCTTCGGATCCTGCGCGAGGCGCGGACGGCGCTGCCCGCGGCGCTGGTGCTGGTCGCCTTGGTCGCGGTCGGGGCGCTCTGGCTGGGAGGCGGCGGCGACGGCAAGTCGCCGACCGTGCGCAAGGCGGGCGACACCGATCCGGTCCTCACGCCCGAGGCGGCCAAGGGGACGAAGCCCCGGAAGGACGAGGCTGGCGGCGGACACGCCGTCCAAATCACCGGGGCGGGATCGCAGCCTCCGGAGGACGGAAACCCAGCCGAAGACGCCCCGAGCCCCGGCGCCCCCTCGGACGCGCAGGTCCGGTCCGACCTTCGCGAGGCCCGGGCCGCCCTGCGCGACTTCCGTGGCCATCTCGACGCCGCCTCTTTGGCGACAGGCGCGCGCGCCAGGGTGCTGCGCGACGGCACGGCCCAGGCCCCGGACGACGCGCCCGACGTCGTCAAGCGCGTGATCCTGGCCGCCAACGAGATCGCGAAATTCCCGTACAAGTGGGGCGGTGGCCACGGCGCCTGGCGCGACAGCGGCTACGACTGCTCGGGCTCGGTCTCGTTCGCCCTGGCGGGCGCCGGTCTCCTGGACAGCCCGATGGCCTCGGGCGGCTTCATGAACTGGGGCAAGAGCGGCCCCGGCAAGTGGATCACGGTCTACGCGAACCCGGGCCACGTGTTCATGTTCGTGGCCGGGCTTCGCTTCGACACGAGCGGCCGCGGCCGCGCCGGCACGCGCTGGCAGGACGGCGGCCGCCCCACGGGCGGCTTCGCGGTCAGGCACCCACCACGGCTCTAGCTCGCCGCGGCCGTCCTGCCCGTGCCCGGGGGGGTCCGCCGCTACGGGCAGCACGCCGGTCTCGTCCAGTGCAGGGCGGCTCTGATATGGCGCACGAGTGGGCCTTGATGCCCATGCCCGTTCCACCCACGGCGCGGCGATCAATGTCGCGAGCGGTGAGCTGACGCGAGCGCGCTTCGGCGCCGGCACCGAGAAGGTGGTCGAGTGGCTCGGCTCCCTGCC
>Ga0126312_10000598_pt1 | contig 22018 bp, 15 predicted proteins | sample Plot104A_FD_92537 | JGI IMG/M metagenome (GOLD analysis project Ga0126312, IMG submission 92537) | Serpentine soil microbial communities from UC McLaughlin Reserve, CA, USA - Plot104A | ecosystem: Environmental > Terrestrial > Soil > Grasslands | place: USA: UC McLaughlin Reserve, Lake County...
CACGGCGACATGCGCCGTCAACGCAGGAGCAAGCCGGATTCGCGGCGCCGACCGGCGTTCACGGCGACATGCGCCGTCAACGCAGGAGCAAGCCGGATTCGCGGCGCCGACCGGCGTTCACGGAGACGTGCGCCGTCAACGCGGGGAGCACGCCCCGATTCGCGGCTCCAACCGGCGCTGACGCGCGCTCGCGACCCGCCATCCCCACCGGAACCGCGCCTTCGATGCCCGCCCGTCCACGACCACCTCGCGCCCCGCCATCCCCCACCGGCACGGCGCCTTGGAAGCCCCCGGCGCCCCGCGCGGCGATGCCGCGGCGTGGTACCAGGCTCAGTGCCAGAGCAGCTCGCGCACGAGCGCGTCGGCAAGTTCGTTCTCCCGCGCCGGGTGCCAGCGCCAGGACACGGACGTGAAGCTGTTCGACGCGGTACGGATCTCGCGCACGAGCGCGGCAAGACCGGGATCGGCCGGGCCTGTGCGCCGCACGGCCTCGATCGCGAGCTGCGAGTCGCTGCACAGCTCGAGCGGGTCGGCCCCGTGTGAGGCGGCGAGCTCGAGGCCGAGCAGGATCGCCCGGTACTCGGCCTCGGCGGCCGTCGCCCGACCGATCCGCGACGCCCGCCGGGCGACCACCGTGCCGCCGGGCGCGAGCAGCACCGCCGCCGCCGCCGCCGGCCCGGGGTTGCCGCGCGAGCCGCCGTCGCAGAGCACGCGCGCCGACTCCCCCGCAGCCGCGACGACGAGCGGAGCGGCCGCGTGGCGAGAGGCGCGCGCGAGCTGTCGGCGCTCCCCGTCGCTGGCGGCAGCGCCCTTGCGCCGGGGGCGGCGGCGGGAGTGGTCGGCCACATCCCCGATTGTCGCCGAATCACCCCCGCAGCCGCAGCCTGCTCACGACTCCGCCGTGATCGGACGGCCACAGCTGCGAGCGGGTCCTCTCCTCCGGATCGTCGCCGGTCACGAACGCCCGCAGGGTCTTCAGCCGCGGCTTGGTGAGGACGTGGTCGACGGTGTGGTCGAACACGCCGTTGGCGTCGAACACGCTGTCGTAGCAGCAGCTCTGGATCGCTCCGTTGTCGTTCATGCCGAAGTCCGCGAGCGCCCTGAACGCCAGGTCGTCACCGGGCTTCTCCGGCTCGTTGTGCCGGGCGATCCCGGAGTTGAGGTCGCCGACGAGGATGACCTGCTGCGTCGTGTCGAGCGGCCCGGCGATCAGCTCGTTGGCCTGCGCCTCGCGGATCGTCGGGTCCCCGAAGGCCTCCAGGTGGGTGTCGAGGAAGCGCAACCTGCTGCCGCGGAGCCTGGCATCGACCGAGAGCCAGCTGCGGTCGACCGGGATGACGATCCCGCCCACGTTCGCCTCGAACCTGGTCTTGAAGCGGCTCCTCCGGACCCTGCCGAGCTTCACGTCGCTTCCCCTCCGGACGAGGATCACGTTCCGGGTCGTGAGCCGCACGTCGATGTCGGCGCCGAAGCCGGCCAGCGGACCTGTGCCGCTCGCGTCGTGGCCGTCGACGTCCACCGGCAGCTCGGCGTCGAACTCCCGCGCGACGGCGGCGACGCGATACCCGGCGCCGATCCTCCTCAGCTTCCGCTTGAGGATCAATAGGAAGTCCTGCTCGACCTTGGTGGCCGGCGTGGCGTCCGGTATTGGGCTGATCGGCGGCGCGCCGCCGTCGGACCTCGCCTGCTTGCGCCACAGAGCCACCTCCTGGAGCCCGACCAGGTCCGCCTTCGACCGCTTGATCTCGCGCGCGAGCGGCGCAGCGCGCTCGGGGAACTTGGTGCTCCGGAACTGGTCCCAGATCACGCCGACGCCGTCGATCGCCTCGGGGATCGTGCGCGCGTCGATGCCTGGTCGGAGGTCCGCGCCGATGAACAAGTTGCGGGTCATCACCGTGATTTTCGGATCGCGGGCCTTCGCCTCGCTCGCCGCCGGGACCGCAAGGGCGGCGAGCGCCGCGAGCCCTGCGATGGCGAGCCAAGTCTTCGAGGGGGTCAGCGGAATCGTTTCCTTTCCTGGCACAGTGCCTTCGAGCGCGGGCAAATCTAGCGGCGGGCTGCCGAGAAAAGCTCGGCGGGCGCTTGGTCCAGTGCGCGCGCAGCCGCGCGCCGGCCTTCGGCGCGCATCCGGTCCAGTTGGTGGAACTCCAGACGGCCGACGCCGGCATGGTCAGGGGTGATCACGAGCTGCGCATGGCGGCGCGCGGCAGCTTGCGTGTCGGCCGTCTGGAGCAGGATGAGCCGGTAGAGAGTCTCGGGGAGCGTCGGGTCGCGCTGAGGTGCCTGCACGCGGCCGACGTGCCGATCCTCCGGTTCGTTGACGTCGGACGCGATGATCGGACCTTCCGCGTCGCGTGCCATCGTGGCGACCGGCAGGTTGTCCAGCACTCCGCCGTCCACGAGCAGGCGGTCGTCGAGACGAACCGTCGGCGCGAAAGCCGGCAGCGCCATGCTGGCGGCGACGGCGAGCGGGAGGGGTCCGCGGCGGTGGACCACGAGCTCGCCGCTGACGAGATCCGTCGAGACGCAGAAGAACGGCCGGACGAGGTCCTCGATCGCCGCGGGCAGGAGTCGCTCCAGCATCGCGCGGACGCGGGCGCCGGCGATCAGCGATACGCGCGGAACCCGGTAGTCGCTCAGTGGATTGCGGCGTACCCACTCCTCGTAGCAGTGACGGTCGATCTCGTCCGCGGCGAGGCCGGCGGCCAGCAGCGCGCCGACGAACGCGCCCATGCTCGCGCCGCCGACGCGGTCGATCGTGATGCCGGCGGCGACGAGCTCCTCGATCACGCCGATGTGCGCGAAGCCGCGCGCGCCGCCGCCGGACAGCACGAGTCCCACCGACCGCCCGGTCATGCGCCGGGCGAGGGCCGCCGCATCGGCGGCTCCATCCGAGCCGGCGCGCAATCGCTGCGACGAGCGAGCCTCGATCTCGGCGAGCAGGATGCCGGCCGCCCGATCGCCGGGACGCCCCGCCAGCACGACGTCTGCGCCTCGCGGCAGCGCCGCGCGGGCGGACGTGCCGGGCTCCGGTACGTCGCCGAAGACGACGACGGCGCGATCGACCTGTCGAGCGCAGGCGAGTGCCCATTCCGTCCCCGGCGCGTCGGCTCGCAGCAGCACGCGCGCATGCCGGCTCTCCGCCCGGTCGAGCGCGTGCCCGAGCTGCTCGCTGCCGATCGTCTCGTCGAGCAGCGCTGCGTCACCCGTGGCGAGGTAGGCCTGCTCGACCAATCCGACGGCGCGCCGGCAGGCGTCGTCGTGGGTGGCGGCCAGCAGGAGCACGACCGCCGGGACGTCCGGGCCGGGCGCGGACACGGGGCGGCTGTCGGCGAGCCGCCCTGCGACACGCCCGAGGAGGGCGCGGGCGAACGCGGGGTTGGCGTCGAGCAGCGCGTCGAACTCGCTGCGGCCGAGGCGCAGCAGCATGCTGTCGCGGCGCGCGCGCAGCGATGCGTTGCGCGGCGCGCCGGAGATGAGCGCGAGCTCGCCCACGACAGCGCCGGGACCCAGGTCGCTCACGAGCTGAGCCGGCTCTCCCGGCGGCTCGGCGATGACCTCCATGCGCCCGCGTTGCACGATGTAGAGCGCATCGCCCTCGTCGCCCTGCCGGAACAGCCACTCGCCACCCGCCACGGCGACGGTTTCCGCACGCGCGAGCACATCGGCGGGCAGGATGCTGAGCGGCTGAGCGCCCGAGGCCCCGGCCGCCGGCAATGGTCGCTCGGCCGGCGACGTCGGCGGCCGATGCGCGGGCCGCGGCGGTGCGGCAGGCTCGGGCACCGGCGCCGCGAGCACAGGGGTCGGCATCACCAGAGGGCCCGCGACCATCGCCGCCACGCCGAGCGCGGCGAAGCAGACGGCCGCCAGGATCCAGACCCGATCGAAGGCTCCGGCGAAGTCGATCGAAGACGGCGTGCCCAGGAGCGGTACGAGCAGCGCTATGCCGATCGCGGCGCCGAGCTCGCGGATCGCCGAATTGAGCGCCGTGGCGCTCGCGAAACGCCCGCCCGGGGCGTCCGCCACGGCGGCGTCGCTGACGACGGGAAACGACAGGCCGACCCCCACGGCCGTCAGCAGCGCGGCCGGCAGGTACACGGTCAGGAACGCGGGCTCGACGCCGGCTCGAAGCGCCAGCAACAGCGGCCCGGCGGCCCAGATCAGCGTTCCCGCCAGCAGCAGGGGCCGCGCATCGCGCCCCGCCGCTATCCGTCCGGCCAGCAACGCCGCGCCCGCCGCCACGAACGGCGCGGGCGTCGTGGCGAGCCCCGCTTCCAGCGGCGAGTAGCGCCACACCTCCATGAGATACAGGAGGTTCGCCAGTCCGACGGCGTAGAAGCCGATCGCGCCGACCAGCGTCAGCCCGCTCGTGACCCCGAAGGTGCGTCGCCGGAGCAGGGCGACGTCGACGACCGGAGCGGGGTGGCGCCGGGAACGGCGCTGGAGCAGCACGAGCCCGGCCGCGGACAGCGCCAGCGGCGCCAGGACGCCGAGGTCGCCGAGCCCTCGATCGTGGGTCCGCACGATCGCCATGGCGAGCGCTCCGATCGATATAGCCAGCAGCAACGCGCCGACGAGATCCGGCCAGGCCCGCCGGCCCGGAGCGCGGCTCTCCACCAGCCGCCGGACGCTCAGCCGCCAGACGACCACGCCGATGGGGACGTTCACGAGGAACACGAGGCGCCAGTCCCACAGCTCGACGAGCACGCCACCCACCGACGGGCCGATCCCGGCGGCCAGCGCCGCGGTCGCGCTCCATGCGGCGACTGCCGGCGCACGCCGGCGACCCGGATTCGCCTCCAGGATCAGGGCGAGCGAAGCGGGAACGAGGATGGCGGCGCCGGCGCCCTGGACCGCCCGCGCGGCGATGAGGGCTCCCGCGGTCGGCGCGAGCGAGCACAGCAGAGACGCGAGCGTGAAGAGCACGACCCCTGCCGAGAAGACGCGCCGGCGCCCGAGCAGGTCGGCCAGGCGACCCGCCGGCACGAGCAGTGCGGCGAACACGATCGCGTACGCGTTGAAGACCCAGGAGAGCCCGTCGAGCCCGGCCGCCGGAAACGACTCGAGCAGGTTGGGGAAGGCGATGCCGACCACCGTGTTGTCGAGGAATGCGACGAACACACCCAGCGACGCGACGACCACCACGGTCCGGGCGGGCACCCGAGGCTTCGGATCGGCTTCCGGCCACGGACCGGTTCCATCGGCCACCGCCCCGTTTTACCCTGTGGCGGTGCTCGGCGTCGGACGTCCGAAGCGGCCACGCGCGATCGCGCAAGGCGTACCGGCGTGGCTGTGGGCGTGCTGGGGCGCCGGCCTGGTATTCGCGGTCGCCGCCAAACCCGCGCGCGGGCGGGGCGCGCGGCTGGCCGCCGCGGCGTCGACCGCGGTCTGCGTCGCGTTCTTTCGCGATCCCGACCGCGACGGTGGCGATGCCGAGTTCGTCGCGCCGGCCGACGGGCGGATCACTGCGGTCGAGCGACAGTCGGATGGGCGCTGGCGCGTCACGATCTACATGAGCCTGCGCGACGTCCACGTCAATCGCGCCCCGGCGGATGGCACCGTCATCGGTCTCGAGCACCATCCGGGCGGCCATCTTCCCGCGTTCGACAAGGACTCCGACCGCAACGAGCGGATGCACTGGACGTTCGCCACCCCGCGGGGGCCGGTGGAGCTCATCCAGATCGCCGGCATGCTCGCGCGACGCATCGTCCCGTACCAGTGGCCGGGAGACACGGTGCTGTGCGGGGAGCGCATCGGCCTCATCCGGTTCGGGTCGCGCGTCGACGTGATCCTCCCCCGAGACGTGCGGCCCGACGTGACCGTGGGAGACCGCGCGCGAGCCGGGGTCTCGAGCCTCGCGACCGGCTACTCGTCGCCGGCGTGAATAAGACCCGGCGCCCGTGCCCGGTCAGCGCTCGAAGTCCCGCCCGGGCGCCCAGGACGCGCGATCGCCACCAGGACGCAGATCAGGATCGCCAGCGTCACGGCCGCCGGAACCCAGAGCGGCAGCGTGAAGATCGCCAGGAAGCCGAAGACGAACCAGCCGATCATGAAACGCCCGACGGCGCCGGTCAGCACGGGGAACTCGAAGCTGGCGATCATCAGCGCGGCGACGCAGAGGACCGTCGCGAGCGCGAGCGGGCCCGGCCCGTGGAGGCCGACGATGGCGACCATCGCCATCGCGGCCGGCGGTGCCGGAAAGCCCGTGAGCTCGTGCCCGGCGGCCGCGCTGCTCAGGACGATGTAGCGGGCCAGGCGCAGCAGCGCCGCCACGAGGTAGGCGCCGCCGACGATGAGCGCGAGGCCGCTCCATGGCGCGCCGTAGGCCGACGCGTCGACGGCGAACAAGACCGCCGGTGCGACGCCGAATGTCACCACGTCCGACATGACCTCGAGGTGCTCGCCGAGCGGCGAGCCGCCGCGACGGCGCGCCACGATCCCGTCTACCGAGTCGAGCGCGGCGCCGGCGATGATCAGCGTGGCCGCCGCCACCAGGTCGGCGTCGGGCAGGCGACCGTCGGGAGTGGCGCCGCCGGTCCAGGCGCGCGCCACGACCGCGATCGCCAGGAAGCCGCAGACGGCATTGGCCGCCGTGACGAAGTCGGCGAGTGAGGGCGTGAGTCGTGCGTGTCGCATCGCTCTGCGCGGCCGGTAGTTGCTTTCGCCTCGTCCGCCAAGCGAACATAGGGCGGGCAACCGCGTCGCGTCAACCGACCCTTGTCCGAGAACGACTCCGCTCCGCGCGAGGCGCTCGCGCCGCCGGCCACGCAGCTTTCGCGGGCCGCGAGCGCTGCGGCGCCGGCGGTCCGCCGCCGCGAGGTCAGACCGGCGACGGTCGTGGGTATCGCGTCGCTCGGCATGTTCATGGCGTTCGTCGACCACACGGTCGTCAGCGTGGCCTTCCCCAACCTGCTGCGCTCGTTCCCCGACGCGGGCCTGGCGTCGCTGTCGTGGGTCATCACCGCCTACAACATCGTCTTCGCCGCGTTCCTCGTGCCGGCGGGCCGGATCGCCGACCTTGTCGATCGGCGGCCTGCTCGTCGACGCGTCGTCGTGGCGGCTCGTGTTCCTGGTGAATCTCCCGGTCGGAGTCGTCGCGTGGCGGCTCTCCAGGCGCGGGCTGGTCGAGAGCCGCGCGGCGGGCCACCGAGCTACGCCGGACCTGCGGGGCGCGGTGCTCGTCGTCGTCGCCGTGGGCTCCCTCGCACTGGGCCTGGTTCAGAGCGGCGACTGGGGCTGGCTGAGCATCGGCGTCGTCGGCTGCTTCGGCGTGGCGGCGCTGGCGCTCGTCTGGTTCGTGCGACGTTCGCTGAACCACCCGGCGCCCGTGATCGAGCCGGCCCTGTTTCGCGACCGGAGCGTGGCGGTCGCCAACGCGCTGACGCTGATCGGATCGGTCGGCTTCTATGCGCTGAGTCTGAGCACCGTCATCTACCTGATGACCGTCTGGGGCTACAGCCCGCTGACGGCCGGCCTGGCCATGACGCCGGCGCCATTCATGGGCGCCGCGGCCGCCGCCGCCGCCGGGCGCTGGAGGTGGGCCCCCGCCCGCTGCTGCTTGCCGGCGGACTGCTCTGGGCGTGCGGCGCCGTCGCGCTCGTGCGCGGGGTCGGGACCGAGCCGGCGTTCGTGCGCGAGTGGCTGCCGATCGCATGCGCGCTGTCGGCCGGCCTCGGCCTGACCTTCCCGACCATCGCGGGCCTGGCCGTGCGAGGTGGCGAGACGGCGCGCTTCGCGACCGAGACGGCGGTCAACGCCGCGATCCGCCAGCTCGGCGCGGCGATCGGCGTCGCGCTGCTGGTCGTGGTCCTCGGTACGGCGTCGGCCGCCGAGGCGCCCGCCGCCTTCGACCATGGACGGTGAGTGCGGCGCTGTTCGCCCTCGTCGGCCTCGGGGCACTCGCCTCCGGGCGCCGGACGGCCGCGCCGGCGCCTGCGGCCGCGGAGATCACCGTGACGGCACCGCGCTCGCTCGTCGGGCGGGAGAACGGCGCGGCGCCGCCGCCGAAACCGGTGCCAACGCCGATCGCCGACCCGGCGGATCCGCTCGCGGAAGTGTCGATCTTCGCGCAGCTCGACGCCGGACGGCGCCGCGCGGTCGCGGCCGCCGCCGACGCCGCGGTGGTCGCCGGCGGCGACTGGTTGTTCCGCCAGGGCGACCCGCCGGACGGTCTGTACGTCGTTCAGTCGGGTCGCCTGCACGTCTTGCGGGAGCAGCAGGACGCCGAGCCGGAGCTCCTGCGTGAGGTCGCCCGCGGCGACGTCATCGGTGCGCTCGCGCTGCTGTCGGGCGCCCCGCGGACCGCCTCAGTCCGCGCGCGGCGCGACAGCGAGCTGCTGCGCATCTCGCCCGCGGCCTTCGACGAGCTGCTGACGGCCGAGCCGGAGCTGGGCCGCGCGCTCATCGCGTCGGTCGGTGCGCTGCTGGAGCGCGCTCGAGGCATCGAACAGCCCCCGCCCGCAGCACCGGGCGCCGTCGCGGTCGTGGCCGGCGGCCCGGACGCCCCGACCTGCGAGGTCTTCGAGGCGCTGACCGCGGCCATGCCGTCGGCGGGCCGGCTGGTGCGGGCCGACGTGGACGGTCACGGGGACCGGATCGCGGCGTTCGGCGGCGCGATCGACCGGGCCGAGCGCGCCCATGGCCGCGTGGTGATGCTTGCCGCCGAGCCGCCGGGCGACGCCTGGACCAACGCCTGTATCCGGACGACCGACCGCGTGGTGCTCGTCGTCGGCTCCGTGGCGCCGGACGTCCACGCAGTACCGCGCGGCGCCGACGTGGTCCTTTGCGGGCCGCCGTTATCGGTCGCCGACATCGAGCCGCGCTCGGTTCACCGGGCGCTGCCGGGCGACATGGCGGCGCTCGCGCGAAGGCTCACGGCCGATCCGTCGGGCTGGTGCTCTCGGGCGGCGGCGCGCGGGCGCTCGCCCACCTCGGCGTGCTCGAGGCGCTCGAGGCGGCGGATGTGGTGGTCGACCGCGTGGCGGGCGCGAGCCTCGGCGCGATGATCGCGGCGATGCACGCCGCGGGCATGGATGCGGCCGAGATCGACGCGCGCTGCTACGAGGAGTTGGTGCGCCGCAACCCGCTCGGCGACTATCGCGTTTTGCGCTTCTCGCTGATCCGCGGCGAGCGGCGCGGGCGATGCTGGAGCGAAACCTCCCGGCACGCGTCGAGGAGCTCTGGCGCCCGTTCTTCTGCGTGACGACCGATCTGCTCAGCGGCGAGCTCGTCACGCACCGTCACGGCGACCTGCGCCTCGCCGTCGCGGCGAGCATGTGCCTTCCCGGCCTTGCGCCGCCGGTCGTCATGGGCGGTCGCCTGCTCGTCGACGGCGGCGTCCTCGACAACCTGCCGGTCGCGGGAATGGCCGCTATGTCGGAGGGTCCGATCATCGCGTCGAAGGTCAACAACTCCGAGGCGTTCGCGCCGGATCCGGACGCTCCGCTCACGTCGCCCGCGATCCCGGAGACGCTCTACCGGCTGATCCTGCTCGGCGCGCACGACACGGTCGCCGCCGCGCGCACGCACGCCGCACTGGTCATCACGCCGGACAACAGCGACGTCGGCATGCTCGAGTTCCACATGCTGGACCGGATGCGCGAGGCCGGCCGCCGCGCCACGGTGGAGGCGCTCGAGCGGGACGGCGCGGCGCTGCTCGGCGCGTAGCCCCGTTTCAGCGAGCGTCGGCCTGCGGCGCCGGTCCGGCCCAGGCCTCCCGGAAGCCGACGAGCTGCCTCCGCTCCTCGTCGTACAGCTTCAGGCGCAGGCAGCGGAAGGCCTCGAGCAGCGAGAGGGTCGGCACCCCCGAGAACAGCGACGGCAGCTCGTCGTGGGCGCGCTGGAGCCGATAGTTCGGGATCCGCGCGCTGAGGTGGTGGACGTGGTGCAGGCCGATGTTCCCGGTGAAGAACTGCAGGACCTTCGGCAGCTTGAGGTGAGAGCTGCCGCAGAGCGCGGCATCCGCGTAGTCCCAGTCGCCCGAGCGCTCCCAGTACACGCCCTCGAACTGGTGCTGGACGTAGAAGAGGAAGATTCCGGTGCCGCCGGCGAGCCACACCATCGGCAGCTGCAACACGAGCAGCTCCTTCCAGCCCACGAGCAGGCACAGCGCCGCCAGCAGGACGGCGAGCGCGGCGTTCGTCCCGTGCACGGCTCGGCGGATCCGAGGCCGCGCCGGCCGCGGGACGAACCGGGGCTGGATGACCAGCTCGACCAGCGGCCCGAGTCCGAACATCACCAGCGGGTTGCGGTACGCGCGGTAGAAGAAGCGCTGTCGCCATCGGCTCACTCTGTACTCGGCGACCGTCATCAGGTGGACGTCGCCCAGGCCGCGGCGACCCAGGTCACCGGCGGTCGCGTGGTGGATCGCATGGTGATGGCGCCACGCCATGAAGTTGGAGTACAAGAACAGGCTGAGGCATGTCCCGAGCCAGGCGTTCGCGCGCCTGCTCGGCAGGAACGATCCGTGCCCGCAATCGTGGAAGACGATGTACGTCCGCACAAGGAAGCCCGCCGCCGGCAGCACCAGCAGCGCCGGGAGCCACGGCGACACGTCGATCAGGAAGTGCATCGCGACCATCAGCGCCAGGTAGGGCACGACCGAGGTCGCTACGTCCAAGACGCTGCGGCCGACGTCTGGCTGGGCGTACGGCGCGAGCGCCGCGCGCCAGTCCCGGGAGGTCGCCGCGGCACTCATGGAGCCGATCATCTTCACTCGCGCGCGGCCGTGCAACCGATCGTGTTGCGCTGGCGACAAAGCCATGCTATTTAATACTGACGTTAATTAACCGGATCGTTACGTGCCAACCGACCAGCTCAGCCTGACCTTCGCCGCTCTGGCCGATCCGACCCGCCGCTCGATCCTGACCCGCCTCGCCGACGGCGAGGCGACGGTCAACGAGCTCGCGGAGCCGTTTCCGGTGAGCCTGCCGGCGATCTCGCGCCACCTGAAGGTGCTCGAGCGCGCGGGGCTGATCGTCCGCAGCCGGGAGGCGCAGTGGCGCCCGAGCCGGCTGCAGGCCGACCCGCTCGACGACGCGGCGGACTGGATCCAGTCGCGCAAGCGGACATGGGAGGCCCGGATGGACCGACTCGATGCGCACCTGCGCCGGAAAGGAGAGGCAAGATGAGTGACTCGACCCCCGCGGCGGCCGCCGATCGGGAGGTCCTGATCACGCGCACCTTCGACGCGCCGCGCGAACGCGTGTTCAGGGCCTGGACCGACCCCGACGAGGTGGCGGCGTGGTACGGCCCCGAGCAATTCGACACGCCGCGCGATCGGATCCGCATCGACCTGCGCGTCGGCGGGCGCTACGAGCTCACGATGGTCCGGCGCGGCGGAGGCGGCGAGTTCGCCATCGGCTACGAGATCATCGAGCTCGTCGAGCCGGAGCTGCTCGTCCTGCGCTCGGATCCGATGCCGCAGGCCGGCACGCACGAGCCGACGATCACGCGCATCGAGCTGCACGACCTCGGCGGCAGGACTCGGATGATCCTGACGGACGGCCCGTACGCCGAGAGCCGCCACGCGGAAGCCGGGTGGAGCGCCGCGTTCGACAAGCTGGCGGCGCTCGTGGCGGGATAGGCCCGACAGAGCGGTCGCGTGGCTACGACCCGATCGACTGGCTCGTCTGACCGCTCAGCACCCGAGGACGGCCCTGATCGCGGCGCTGTGGCCGCGGAGCACGGTCGCCTGCGCCGCGGTGATGCCGTTGCCGGTCTTCGCCGCGACCTCGTTGTCGAAGGCACCCAGCTTGTTGCACGCCGGCGTCTTGTGCCCGCGCTCGCAGTCGCGCTTCGCGTTCCGGAGCTTGGCGGTCAGGCTCTGCTCGAGGCCGTGATGGAGGTTGAGCGTCGCGACGTAGTCGGCAAGCGCCCCCATCTGCTCGCAGGGGTTGGCGGTGGCTGCCGTCACGTCGCGCTGCGCGAGGTTGTTGTCATTCGGAATCAGGCGCCAGTGCGCGATCGGCCCGCTCACCGTGTCCGCGTTGCTCGCGTCGCCGGTCGCCGCGGCGCTCGCCAGCAGCGAGACCGGCCCGGCGGCGGCAGGCGTCCAGGAGAAGGGCCCGACGACCCGCTGGCCGCCGGACGGGATCGGCCCTCCGGCGGCGAGCTGCGCAGTCGCCGCGGGCGTCCATGCGCCCGGCCACTCGAGGCCGCTCGCCGGGTCGGCCCGGAACAGCTTCACGGAGGGGTCGGTGGCGGTCCCAGTGCCGCGATTGCGCACGCGGACGTAGACGAAGCTCGGGAAGCCGGCGAGCGGATCCTCGTGCGCCGTGCCGCCGTCCGGGAACCGCCGGTTCCAGATCTCGGTCGTATCCGCGAAATCGGCCAGGTACGGCGCGTACGTGCCGGCGCGCCCGTCGTCGATGTAGACGTCGACCTGCGGCGGCGCGCCGGGGTCAGTGTTGGGGGCAGCCGGCGGCCGGAAGAGCCCCTGCACCTCGAATGCCCAGCGGATCGCCTTGTGGTAGGCGCCGCCCGTGAGGCCCTCGGACGTCCAGTCGAACGCATCGGTCGCCATCAGCCGCGTGCACCATGCGTCGGCGCTTGCCGGATTGGTGAGCGGCGTGAGGTCGCCGACCGCGCGCAGGATCAGGTACGAGACGACGCGGGAGGCGAGCCGGCGCCGTTGGAGATTGTCGGAGTCGCCGCCGATCGAGCGGTAGATCCTGAAGTGCGTCGTAGCGAGGATCTCCTCGCTGGAGTAGCCGCCGACATCGTTGGCCCCGCCCCATCCCCAGCCGGTGGCGACGTCGCGGTTGAGCCAGCGGATCGGCCGGAAGGGCGTGTAGCGGAAGCGCTCCACGAGGCCCTGTTCGCGCAGGAGCGACTCCGGATCGCTCTGGAGAGCGGCCAGCCCGTCGCCCGCGCTGTGGCTGAAGCCGAAGTTCGGCGAATCCACGTGGTCCCAGAGGATCCCGTGCCCGCCGATCTCGTGCCAGTGGACGTACTTGTCCACCGCCCGACCCAACGGGTTGGCCGTGTCGCCCAGATGCGCGAGGCAGTATCCGACGAGTCCGATCCCGTCTCCCTCCGCATCGCCGGAGCAGAACGCGTTGATCTCGATGCCGCCGGCATCGCCGATGCTCGCCCGGTGGTCGACGTGGACGGGAAATGTCGTGCCGTCGAAGTAGGTATCGCGGTCGAAGCCGAGGTCCTCGATCACCGCGAAGAAGTTGTCGGCGTGGTAGTACGCGTTGACGGCGGCGAAGTCGTTCGTGCGCGCGGCGTAGTCGAAGTCGGTGCCGGTGGCCGCGGTCGGCGGTGCGATCGTGGGCGCGTCGTCGTCCGCGAGCACTACGTGCGAGCCCGCCAGCGACTGGACGCCGGCGACCGGCCCGTTCAGCCGCTCAAGCACGACGTCGTCGCGCAGCGCGTTCAGGGTGCCGTTCGGCCGGTCGGCGGTGTTCGTTAGGACGCCGGTCGATGTGATCGGGTCGTAGGTGAAGACGAGGCCCCGGACGCCGGCGATGAGCGCTCGCAGCCAGAGCACGGCGTTCGTCTCGACCTCGACCAGGGCGCGCCAGTTCAGCTTCTCCATGCCGGCGAACGGCATGGCGAAGACGACCTCGGAGACGAGGTAGTCGCGTCCCGGCTGGATGCTCGCGGGAACCGGCGGAAGCGGGAACGTGAGCTCGTCGTCCCGGCTCTCGAAGTCGAGCAGCTTGTCCCCGTGCGCCCGCGGCTGCCGCTCTTCGGGGTCGTACCTGTAGACGAAGAGCCGTCCGCGGTTCACGCGCAGCCGAGCCGCGTCGGGGAGGGCCGGCCCCGCGTCCGTCTCCGCCGCTTCCTCCCCCGTGAGGCCGAGCGCGTCGGCGACCAGGCGGTCGGCCGGCGTTCCGGCCGCCTCCTCGCCGGCGCCGCCGGCCCGGCCGTTGGCCAGCTCCCGCCAGCGGTCGATCGCCTCACCCGACGGCATCCCGACCCGGACGCCGGGCAGCGTCGTGTTCGTGCTCTCGACGACACCGCTGGAGTCGCGCTTGACGGTGACGCTGATGCCGCGGCGCCAGACCGGGACGTTGAGGTATGTCTGGGCGAAGGCGAAGGTCGCGCTGTCGAACTGCTGCTTCTGGTCGACCAGCCGGTACGAGTCCTGCTCCATCCGGGGCTCCGCGTAGCTGACCCGCTCGTCGATGCCTTCCAGCGTCGCGTCCGCGATCCCGAGCAGGCCGGACTGGGCGCGGATGTACTCGACCGCCGCGCGGAGCGGATCCAGCGCGCCTTCCGTGGGCGGGCGCCAAGGCTCTTCCGTGTGGAGGAGGTGGCGGACGATCCCGTCGTCGTCGACCGTCACCTGCGCCTTGAGTTCGGGGCGGTACTCGTTCTCCATTCGGGGGGCCTCCTAAGCGCTCGAGCGACCGACCCTATGACGCAAACGCGCACCGCGTCAACTCGCCGGCTCCGATCGAGCGATCGCCTGGGTGGGAGACGAGCGCGGGAGCGCGGTTCGAGGCCGCGCGGCGCGAGGGTGTCGAGCGCCGGCTCGGCATCGCATCCCACCGGCTCGACGCGATCGTGAACGGGACCGGCGAGTCGCTCGACGAGCTCGCCGGTGCGCTCGCGCGCGCCCACGGCGACCTGCGCGAGCTTGCCACGGGCGTCCCCCCCGCGGCCGCCGGCGGAGTCGCCGAGGCGCTCGGGGATATCGCCGCGGCGCTGCCGTTCGACGTGGACGTCGACGTGCCCGAGGGACGCCTGCCGGAGGCGGCGGAGACGACGGTCTGGCTTCTCTGCTCAGAGGCGCTCGCGAACGTCGGAAAGCATGCGCGCGTCGCGCGCCGAGGTGATCGTGCGCCGGCTCGGCGACCGGCTCGAGGTCGTCGTGCGCGACGACGGCGCGGGCGGCGCGGAGCTCGCCGGCGGCACGGGCTGCGCGGGCTCGCCGACCGGATCAAGGCGCTCAGCGGCGGCATGACGGTTCGCGAGCCGGCCGGGGGGCGGAACCGAGATCCGTGCGTCGTTGCCGGTCGGGTGAGATCCGTCGCCGTCTCGCGACCGGCGTTTACGTCAACGGCGGCATTGAAGGGAGGGAGCGGTCGGCCGGGTGCGCAAAACGTTGAATAGATCGCCGATTCGCAGGCCTCGTTCGACGTTTTGCGGGCTATAAGGAGCAAAACGTCGAACGAGCCGCGAGATCCGCTGATATTTCAACGTTTTGGGAGGCGGCCGGGCCCCGCTCTCTCAAAGCCGGCCGTTGACGTAGACGCCGAGCCCGCCGCACACGACGCGGCAGCGCCACCTCAGCGCCGCGAGGCGTGCGGCGTTGACGCGCTCGCCGCGATCGCGGGAGGATCGGCGCAAGGTCCGGCGCGCGGTCGCGCGCAAGATCGAGCTGCACTGAGCCTGAACGCGGCGCGCGCGGCGAGCGCCGCGCCGCGGTTGCGAAGATCGCTGTCGATGGCCATCCGCTGGGACGCCGCGACGATCGCCGAGCCGGCGCGCGACCGATGTCGTCCACCGCACCGACGTGCTCGTCGTCGGCTCGGGTCCGGGCGGCCTCGGCGCCGCGCTGGCGGCCGCGCGCGCGGGCGTCGACGTCGCCCTCGTGGAGCGCTTCGGATGCTTCGGCGGCAACCTGACGGTCGTCGGCGTGGAGGGCATCGCGTGGTACCGGCACGAGGCGACGGTCGAGGCCGGCGGCATCGGCCGCGAATTCGAGGAGCGCGCCAGGGAGATGGGCGCCGCGGTGCCGGAGTCGCAGTCGCTCTCCTACGAGATCGACTCGGAGGGCTTCAAGGTGGTCGCCGACAGGCTGGTCGAGGAGGCGGGCGTGCACCCGATGCTCCACCGCCTGTTCGTGGCGCCGGTCATGGACGGCGACGCCGTCGCGGGCGTCGTGGTCGAGTCCAAGGCGGGTCGCGAGGCGATCCTCGCCCGGCGCGTCGTCGACGCCACCGGTGACGCCGACGTCGCCGAGCGGGCGGGCGCCCCGGCGTTCAAGACGCCGCCGGAGGAGATGCAGGCGGCGTCCGTGATGTTCCACCTCGCCGGAGTCGACAAGCGCGCGTTCCTCGACGGCGTGCGCGCGGACCCGCAGACCTACGGCGACTGGTCGGCCGGCGAATGGGTGATCGAGACGTCCGGCAAGGAGGACGCGGTGTACTCGCCGTTCCTGCGCAAGCCGTTCGCTCAGGCGATCCGCGACGGGCTGATACCGGCGCGCCTGGACACGATCGCGGGGACCTGGGGCGCGGTGCACGACAGCGGCGAGCTCACCTACATGAACCTGGTCCACCTGGCGGGCTGCGACGGCACCGATCCCGACAGCCTGGCGCGCTTCGAGATCGAGGGCCGGCGCCAGGCGATGCTGGCGATCGCGGCGCTGCGCCGCTACACGCCGGGATGCGCGGGAGCGAGGCTGCGCAACTTCGGCATGACGATCGGGATCCGCGACACGCGCAAGATCGACGCGGCATACAACATGACCGAGGCTGACGTGCGCGGCGAGGCGCGCTTCGACGACTCGATCGGCATCTATCCGGAGTTCGTCGACGGCTACGGTGTCCTGATCCTGCCCACGACCGGGCGCTACATGCACGTCCCGTACCGCGCGCTGCTGCCCAAGCGGGTGAGGAACCTGCTCGTCGCGGGCCGCGCGATCGGCGGCGACCGCATCGCCCATGCCGCGACGCGCAACATGGCGTGCTGCGCGGTCACCGGGCAGGGCGCGGGCATCGCGGCCGCCGTCTCGCTCCGGACCGGCCGCGAGCTCGACCGCGTCGACGTCGCGCTCGTGCAGGCCGAGCTCGAACGCCAGGGCGTCCGCTACCTGTGACGCGCCGTTCGCGCCGGATCGAACGGCGCGAGCTCGGGCGCGGCGCGGTCCTCGAGCGCCAGGGCGTGCGCTATCGCTGACGCGCCGTTCGCACCGGATCGAACGGCGCGAGCTCGGGCGCGGCGCGGCCCTCGAGCACCAGCGGGGCGAGCAGGTCGGCAGTCGCGGGGGCGAGCGTGACGCCGAGCATCCCGTGCCCGGTGGCGAGGAACACGCCGTCGAGCCCGGGCAGCGCTCCGATCAGCGGCAGCCCGTCGGGCGTCGCCGGCCGTAGCCCCGCCCACGCCTCGACCGGACCGTCTGCGACCGGCTCCCAGCCGGACAGGTACGGTCGCGCAGCCGCGAGCAGCCGCTCGCCGGCGCCGGGCGCGGCGTCGGCGCTGCGCGCTCCGAGCTCGAACACGCCGGCGACGCGCACGCCGCCGTCGAACGGGCTCAGGCCGAGCTTCGCCTCGGCGAGGTAGAGCGCGTGGCGCGGCGGCGTGCCGCGGCCTGCGACCGTGACGCTGTAGCCGCGCGCGCCCATCAGCGGGACGCGCACGCCGAGGCGGCGCAGCAGCGGCGCGGTCGGGAGACCGGCGGCGACGACCACCCGGTCCGCCGCCACCGGGTCGCCCGCGTCGATCCCAAGCTCCCAGCCGCCGGGCCGCCGCTCCAGCGAGCGCAGCTCGCAGCCCTCGCGGACCTCGACTCCCTCGCCGCGCAGACGCTCGGCGAGCCCGGCGGTCAGCTCCTCCGGGCGAACGAAGCGGTCGACGCGCGCGTGCATGCCGGCGACGACGCCATCGCGGTCGAGGGCGGGCTCGAGCGCGACCAGCGCCGCGGCGTCGAGCGCGTCGATCTCCCCTCCCCGGTAGCCGAGCTCGCGCAGCCGGCGGAACGTCCTCCGGTAGATGTCGAGCCCGCCGTCGGTGCGGGCCGCGACGACGAGGCCGGCGGCGTGCATCTCGAACGCCACGCCCGCGTCCCGGTACGCGTCGAAGAGCTCGAGCGTCCGGCGGTTGAGCGCGAGCAGAGCGCGGACGCCGGCGTCGAAGCGCGCCGGGCTGCAGCTGCGCCGGAACGTCCAGAGCCAGCGCGCGAACGCCGGATCGAGGCTCGGCCGGAGCACGAACGCCTCGCCGCCGGTCAGCAGCTGGCGCACGCCCTCGCGCACCATCCCGGGCGCCGGCAGCGGGTACGTGAAGCTCGGCGAGACCCAGCCGGTGTTGCCGCGCGAGACGCCGCCGCCGACCCGTGCGCGCTCGAGAACGACGACATCGGCGCCGCGGCGGCGCAGCTCCCAAGCGCACGCCAGGCCGACGACCCCGGCGCCGACGACGGCGACCCGCGGCTCGCTCAGCTCAGTCCTTCCAGTTCACGAACCGCTCCGCCTGCTTGCCGACGTTCTCCCCGAGGATCGGATGCTGCGCCATGTCGGGCGAGTAGCGGCTGGCCGGAACCGTCCGGCCGAGGCGCTCGGCCATCGCGCGGATGAAGTGCGGCGCGCCGCCGCAGCAGAGGCCGATGTAGCCGACGCCGAGGTCGCGCGCCGCGGCGGCGAACTCGGCCAGCTCGAAGCGGTTGCACTGGAACGGCTCGAGCGCGATCGGGAAGCCGCGCACGCCGTCGGCGTCCTTGAGCGCCTCGAAGTTGGGCTGCTCGGGCGTCGTCCGGTACGGCACGGGCTGCGCGGCGACGTGGCAGTCGACCGCCGCCCTGATCCGCTCGAGGATCGGCAGCATCGTGCGCGGCCCGCGCGAGCAGTTGAGGCCGACGACGTCGGCGCCGGCCGCCTCCAGCTGCCGGCACGCCTCGACGAAGTCGTATCCGTCGATCGTCACCTCGTCGGTCGACGCGAACGTGACGACCGAAGGCAGGCCCGACTCCCTGATCGCCTCGAGGCTGATCAGCGCCTCGCCCAGGTAGTCGTGCGTCTCGGAGACGATCAGGTCGGCTCCCTCCTCGACCGCCCAGCGGACCTGCTCGCGGTACATCTCGCGCACCGTCTCGCCCGTGCCCTCCGGCTCGTCGGGGTCGTAGACCCAGGTGTTGCAGATGTTGCCGGCCACGAGCGCGTCGCCCTCCGCCGCCACCTCGCGCGCCAGGCGCAGCGCGTTGCGGTTGAGCGGCTCGAGGTCGTCCTCGCGCCCGATCGACCGCAGCTTGTCGCGGTGCCCGTAGTACGTGAAGGCGACCATCACCTCGGCGCCCGCGCGGAGCATCTCGCGATGCAGCTCCCGCACCGCCTCGGGGAAGTCGAGCACCACCTCCGGGACGAACGGGCCGGCCTTCAGGTAGCCGCGCCGCTCGAGCTCGAACAGGTACCCCTCGGCTCCCAGCACGACGTCTTGGTCGAGGCGCTCGCGCAGTCCGGTCACGAGCCGGATCCTAGTGCGATCACCGAGGCGCGAGCGCCACGGACCCAGCTCAGCCGGTCAATCCCAGCTCGCCCGCGCGGCCGGCGGCCTCGACGCGCGAGCGGCAGTCGAGCTTGCGCAGGATGTTGCGCACGTGCATGTCGACCGTCCGCGTGCTGAGGAACAGGGCCTGGGCGATCTCGCGGTTCGTGCGGCCGACGGCCAGCAGCCGCACGACCTCGCGCTCGCGCCGCGAAAGCCCGCCGCCGTCGACGTCGCGGGCGGCGCGGCTGCCGAGGCGGGTCACGACGGAGTCGCCGAGCGCGGCGACCTCGCGGGCGACGTCGAGCGCGAGCGGCCGCGCGCCAAGCCTGCGCGCGGTGCGGTAGGCGTCGTGGAGGCGCTCCAGGGCGAGCTCGCGCTCGCCCGCTGCGGCCAGCGCGACTCCCGCGCGCAGCTCGATCTCGGCCCCGGCGAACGGCAGGTCGAGCCCGCGGTGGAGCTCGACGGCGCGCGCGAGCTGGTCGGCGGCGGCCTCGGCGTCGCCCTCTAGCAGCGCGATCTCGGCGATCGCGTGCGCGAGCGCCGCGAGCGCGTCCGGGTGCGCGGTCTCCGACACGATCCGGGTGAGCGCTTCGGCGCAGGCGTGGGCGCCGTCGCGATCGCCGCGCGCGGCGAAGTAGCCGGCCGCCCAGCGGATTCCGCCGACGGCGTAGTGGTGGTCGTCGCTGTGCTCCCAGTGCGCGAGCACCGCCCGGCAGCGCTCGCTCGCCTCGTCGTCGGCGCCCTCGGCGGCAGCGACGCGGGCGAGAGCCGCGGTCGTGTCGACCGTCATGTTGTAGTGGCTTATGCGCGCGGCGGTGGCGAGCGAGGAGGTGAGCAGCCGGCGGGCAGAGCTCCCCTTGCCCTCGAACGCGTGGATCGCTCCCAGCAGGCCTTCCGCGACGAACAGCGCGGTGCGCTGCGCGATCAGCTCGCGGCACATCTCGGCGGCGCGCGACCACTCCCCGCGCTCGCGCAGCACGTATGCCATGCAGGTCACGCAGGCGACCTCGGTGCCGGCGTCGGGACTGGCCTCGCAGAGCTGCAGCGCGGTCTCGAGCGCCTCCTCGGCGCGCCGGTAGTCGGCCGAGTCATAGAGCGTGACGCTGAGGCGCTGGTAGAGCTCGGCGGCGACGCCCGTGAGGTCGTGCTCGAGCGCCAGCGCCAGGCCGCCCCGGACGCGCTCGAGGCCGCCCTCGTAGTCGCCGTGCTTGGCCTGGGCGAGGCCCTCGAGCCCGAGTGCGCGGATCCGCAGGTCGATCCGTCCGGCGGCGTCCGCCTCCACGCGCGACGCCTCCGCCAGCTCGATCGCCTCGGCGTGCCTGGCCGCGAGGCGGCGCTGGTTGGCCATCGCCAGGTGCTCGACCGCCGCCTCGGCCGGGCAGCCGTCGGCCGCGTACGCCTCGGCGGCGATCCGGCGCGCCGCGAACGCCGCCTCGCGGTCGCCCTTTAAGTCCTGCACCGCCGCCAGCTCCCGCTGCGCGTCCGCGAAGCCGCGCGCGTCGCCGGCGCCGCTGCGCATGGCGGCGAGCTCGCGCCACGCGCGCGCCGCTTCCGCGAGCTCGCCGGCGAGCCGTGAGCAGCGCGCGTAGCGCGCCAGAGCCCCGGCGCGGCGCGCGTCGTCGCCGCTCTCGGGCCAGAGCTCGAGCGCCTGCCGGTCCGCCTCCGCCGCGTCGCGATACGCGTGCATCGCCTCCGCTTCGGAAGCCGCGCGCAGGAGCGCCTCGCGGGCGCACGAGCCGACGCGCGCGCCGAGCCAGTGGCGCGCGACCGCGCGGCTCTCCGCGCCGGCGCGCTCGAGCGCCTCCGCGAGCGCGCGGTGCAGCGCCCGCCGCCGCATCCACGGCACGTCCGCGTAGAGCGCCTCGCGCGCGAGCGCGTGACGGAAGCCGGCGGCGCCGGACCCGTCCTCGCGAATCAGCCCGCGCTCCAGCAGCTCGGACACGCCCGCGTCGCTGGCGAGCGCCGCCACGAGCTCGAGGTCGAACGTCTCCCCGGCCACCGCGGCGACCTCGGCCGCGGCGGCGGCCTCCTCGGAGAGCTCCGACGCGCCGATCAGTACCGCGTCGCGCACCGTGTCGGGCAGCGGCACGTCGCCGTCGCCGCTGAGCTCGAGCCCGCGCCGCCCGGCCCGCAGCGCGCCGCCGACCCGCAGCGCCGCGGCCAGCTCCTCGACGAAGAACGGGATCCCCTCGGTGCGGTCGTGGATCGCGCCGGCGAGCGCGGGAGCGACCCGTTCGCCGAGCGCCTGCTCCAGCAGCGCGCCCGTGTCGTCCGCGTCGAGCGGCCGCAGCACGATCTCGTCGAGCCGCCCGGCGCGGCGCAGGTCGTTGCGCACCCGCCGGATCCCGTGGTCGCGCGCGAGCCCGTCGGAGCGATAGGCGGCGATCGCCAGCACCGGCAGCTCGCCGAGCGGCTCGGCGAGCGCGGACAGCAGCTCGAGCGTCGCCTGGTCGGACCAGTGGAGGTCATCCAGCACGAGGAGCGCGGGGCGCTCGGCGGCGACGTGCGCCAGGGCGCCGCGGATCGCCTCGAACAGCGCCGGGCGGTCCACCTCCGGCGCGGGATCCCCCAGCTCCGGCAGCAGGAGCGCGAGCTGCCCGCGGAGCGGGCCGCAATCGGCGAGGACGCCCGGATCGTCACGCAGCCGGCTGCGCAGCGCCGCGACCACCGGGCCGAAGGGAGCGCCGGTCCCGTGACTCGGCGCGCCGCGCAGGACGACCGCCTCCGACCGCGCCGCGAAGTCCGCGAGGAGCCGCGTCTTGCCGACGCCCGCCTCGCCGCTCAGCAGCACGATCGACCCCCCGCCGGCGCGGGCCCGTCGAAGCGGTCCCTCGAGCCGGGCGAGCTCCTCCCCGCG
>Ga0126312_10000599_pt1 | contig 22017 bp, 11 predicted proteins | sample Plot104A_FD_92537 | JGI IMG/M metagenome (GOLD analysis project Ga0126312, IMG submission 92537) | Serpentine soil microbial communities from UC McLaughlin Reserve, CA, USA - Plot104A | ecosystem: Environmental > Terrestrial > Soil > Grasslands | place: USA: UC McLaughlin Reserve, Lake County...
GACTCGCAAGGCTTGCACGTCGAGGTCGAGGTCGAGAAGGCGCTCGGGCTCAACTCGAAGCGCGAGATCGAAACCTACGGACTCGCCGAGTTCGCGCGCCGCTGCCGCGAGCGCGTCCAGCACTTCGCGGGGGTGATGATCGAGCAGTCGAAGCGCCTCGGCATGTGGATGGACTGGGGTAACGACTACTTCACCTTCTCGGACACGAACATCGAGTACATCTGGCGCTTCCTCAGCGAGGTGCACGCGCGGGGCTGGCTGTACAAAGGCCACCGCTCGACCCAGTGGTGCCCGCGCTGCGGGACGTCGCTCTCGAAGCACGAGCAGGCCGGCGAGGAGAACTACCAGGAGCTCGAGCACCCCTCGCTCTTCGTTCGCTTGCCGCTGCGCGGCCGTGAGGGACAGTCGCTCGTCGTCTGGACGACAACACCGTGGACACTGCCGGCGAACGTCGCCGCGGCGGTCCGCCCCGACGCCGAGTACGGGCGGCGTGACGTCGGCGAATGGGTCGCCGTCGACCGTTACCCACACGAGCACTTCGAGGAGCGTGTGCGCGGCGAGGAGCTCGTGGGCCTCGAGTACGAGGGCCCGTTCGACGAGCTGGCGGCGCAGGAAGGCGTCGTGCACCGGGTGATCCCGTGGGACGAGGTGTCGCTCTCAGAAGGAACCGGGATCGTCCACATCGCGCCGGGGGCGGGGACCGAGGATTTCGAGCTCTCGCGGTCGCACGACCTGGCTGTGCTCGTGCCGATCGACGAGTCGGGCCGGATGATCGTCGGCTACGGGGCGCTCGAGGGGCTGACGACGGACGAGGTTGTCGAGCCCGTCGTGGAGTCGCTTCGCCAGCACGATCGGCTGGCCGAGGCCGGCTCGATCACGCACCGCTATCCGGTCTGCTGGCGCTGCTCGACGCCGCTCGTCTTCCGCGTCGTCGACGACTGGTTCATCTCCGCGCAGGAGATCCGGCAGCCGATGCTGGACGGGAACGCGACCGTCGAATGGACGCCGCCCCAGTACAAGAAGCGGATGGACGATTGGCTCCGCAACATGGGCGACTGGAACATCTCCCGGCGCCGCTATTTCGGGTTGCCGCTGCCCTTCTATCCCTGCGACGGCTGCGGGCACTTCAACGTGATCGGCTCGCGCGCCGAGCTCGAGGAGCGGGCGGTGCGCGGACTGGAGGGCCTGCAGGAGCTGCACCGTCCGTGGATCGACGACGTCGTGATCCGCTGCGAGTCCTGCGGCGACGAGGTCGAGCGGATTCCAGAGGTTGGTGACGCGTGGCTCGACGCGGGGATCGTCCAGTTCTCGACGCTCGGCTGGCAGAACCACGAGTGGATCGAGGGCGGCGGGGCGACGGGCTCGGCCGCGGGCCTCACCGGCGCCGACCTCCCAGACCACGAGTACTGGGAGCGCTGGTTTCCCGCCGACTGGGTCTCCGAGATGCGCGAGCAGATCCGGCTCTGGTTCTACTCGCAGTGCTTCATGGCGATCACGCTTGTCGGGCAGCAGCCGTACCGGCGCGTCCTCACGTACGAGAAGGTCTACGACGAGAACGGCCGCGAGATGCACAAGTCGTGGGGGAACGCGATCGAGCTCAACGAGGCGCTGGAGCGGATGGGCGCCGACGTGATGCGCTGGCTGTACTGCGATCAGACGCCGAGCCAGCCGCTCCGCTTCGGCTACGGAATGGCCGAAGAGGTCAAGAAGCGGCTGCTGCGCTTCTGGAACTCGGTCTCGTTCCTGATCACGTACGCGAACGTCGACGGGTTCGACCCGCACGCGGAGTGGGACGGCGAGCCGGCGGCGCTCGACGGGTGGCTGCAGGCGCGAACGGCGCAGCTCGTCCGGGACGCGACCGACGCCTACGAACGCTGGTGGACGCCCGACGTGACGAAAGCCTTTGACTCGTTCGCAGACGACCTCTCCAACTGGTACGTACGGCGCTCGCGCCGCCGCTTCTGGGACGGCGACCCTGCGGCGCTCCGCGCGCTGTGGGAGGCGACCAGGACGGCGCTGCGCGTGATCTCGCCGGTGATGCCGTTCCTCGCCGAGCACCTGTGGCGGAATCTCGTCTCGGCCGAAGAGTCCGTGTTCCTGTCGGGCTGGCCAGAGGCAGTCGAAGTGGACGAGTCCGTGCTGGCCGAGGTGGCCGAGGTGCGTGCGGTCGTCACGCTCGGCCGCCAGGCTCGCGACGCCGCGGGCCTCAAGCACCGCCAGCCTCTGCGCCGGCTCGTCGTCCAGGGTGTGTCGCGCGCCGGGGCGCACGAGAACGAGATCAAGGACGAGCTGCGCGTCAAGGACGTCGAGTTCGGCGCCGTCGAGGCGACGGAGCTGTCGGTGAAGCCGAACCTGCCCCTGGTCGGCCCGCGGCTCGGGAAGGAGCTGCCGGCGGTGCGCGACGCACTCGCCCGTGGGGAGTTCGAGGAGGTGGACGGGCGCTTCCGCGTCCTCGGCCACGTTCTCGGCCCCGACGAGGTGCTCGTGGAACGCCACGGCCGCGAAGGGTGGGCAGTCGCCTCGCAGGACGGGCTGATCGTTGCGCTCGAGACGACGCTGGATTCAGAGCTAGAGCTGGAGGGCCGCGTCCTCGACCTGATCCACCAGGTGAACTCGATGCGTCGGCAACAGGGCTACGAGCTCACCGACCGGATCGTGCTCACGCTCCCGGCCGCGCTCGCGGACGTCCTGCGCCACGAGGACTGGATCAAGCAGGAAACGCTGGCCGTCCGCGTCGAGACGGACTCGGTCGAGGCGCCGCAGATCGCGAAGGCGTAGCGCTCGAAAGCTGGAACGGAGCCGGCTACGCCTGGCTTTCGGCCAGCTGCAGCTCGCGCCGCAGCTCGACCGGGAGCCGGAACTCAACGCCCTCGTCGACCATCCGGTGCTGCTCGATCTCGCTGACGCCCCGGGCGCGGAACCAGTCGCAGACGCGCGTCACGAGGTGCTCCGGCGCCGACGCGCCCGACGTCAGCCCGACCGTCTGGACGCCCTCGAGCCAGCGTTCGTCGATCTCCGTGTCGTCGTCGATCAGGTACGACTCGATTCCCGCCGCGCGGGCCACCTCGACGAGCCGGTTCGAGTTCGAGGAGTTTCTCGACCCGATCACGAAGAGGAGCTCGATGTGCTCGAACATCTCCTTCACCGCCCACTGCCGGTTCGACGTGGCGTAGCAGATGTCTTCCCTCTTCGGCGCGTGGATCTCCGGGAACCGCCGCCGCAGTGCAGTGATGATCTCCTGCGTCTCGTCGACCGACAGGGTCGTCTGCGTGATGTAGGCGAGCTTCGCGTGCTCGGCGAGCTCGACGGACTCCGCCTCCTCCACCGACTGAACGAGCACGATCGACTCCGGCGCCTCGCCGAGCGTGCCCTCCACCTCCTCGTGGCCCTCATGCCCGATCAGGACGATCGTGTAGCCGTCGGCTGCGTAGCGGCGTGCCTGCGCGTGCACCTTCGTGACGAGCGGGCACGTCGCATCGATCGTCCGCAGCCGGCGCGTCGCGGCGTTGGCGTGGACGGAGGGCGCTACGCCGTGCGCTGAGAACACGACCGTCGCGCCGGTCGGCACCTCCTCCTCGGTATCCACGAAGATCGCGCCGCGTGCCTCGAGCTCGCGCACGACGTGGGCGTTGTGGACGATCTGCTTGCGGACGTAGACAGGGGCGCCGTAGAGCTGCAGAGCGCGCTCCACCGTCTCGACGGCGCGCTCGACGCCCGCGCAGTACCCGCGCGGCGACGCAAGGAGAACGCGCTCGACCACGAGAACATGGTACTTCGGGGTCAGACGCCCCCTTCGAACCTACGCGTACCTATCATCATTCGCAAGCGATGAGCGACCACACGCAGGCGATCGTCTTCAACGGCATCCCCCTGCTCGTCCTGTCGGTGGTCTATCTCGGGATCACGGGTGCGCTGCTGCCGCTGGCGATCCGTGAGTGGCGGCGTGCGACGGCGCTCGAGCTCGCGATCCTGTCGCTGTTCCTCGTGATCGGGCTGCTGACGATGCTGTTCGCGGTGATCGTCATCGCCGAGGGCAAGTCGTTCGGAGGGCAGCTCTGGTACGGGCTCGTGGCCGTCGCGATCGGCGCGGCGCCCCCGGCTGTCGTGCTCTCGCGCTGGCGGGAGCGCGAAGCGCTCGTCGGCGGGTGGCTCAGATCGCGTGCCACGCAGGAGCGCGTCGCGTTCGTCGACCGCGAGCTCGATTCGGTGGCTTCCGTCTCGAGGGAGCTCGGTCTGGCGCACGATGTCGATTCGGTCGCGCGCGCGCTGCTCCGGCAGGTGGCTTCGCTCCTCGGTCTCGACTTCACGCTGATGGCGCTCGTCGACGAGGACCGCCGGGCACTGCGGAGCGTGCTGGCGCTGTCGGGCGAGCGGGAGCTCGAGTGGGGGCGGGAGGTCGTCCTCGGGCTCGACGACGAGCCCAGCGGGATGGCCCGCGCAGTCGTGGAGCGGCGGCCGATCGTCGTTGCGGACGCGCGGACGTCGTCGATCGTCAACCGGCGGCTCGTCGAGCGTTCGGGGGTCAAGAGCGTGATCTTCGTCCCGCTGATTGCGGGCGGCCGCGCCACGGGCGTGGTCGTCGCCGGCACGACGGAGGCGCCGGCCCCGATCGGCGAGGACGAGCTCTCGCTCCTGCAGGCGGTCGCGGCCGAAGGCGCGCTGGCGCTCGATCGGGTGCGCGCGTCGGAGCAGCTCGCCGACGCGCTCGAGCGGGAGCGTCTCGTGGCGCGAATCGGCCGGAAGGTGCGCTCCGAGCTCGATCTCGATTCGGTGCTCGAGGTCGCCGTCTCGGAGACTGGGCGCGCGCTTGGAGTGGCGCGTTGCTTCATCCGGCTCGGCGCTCCCGACCAGGAGATGCCGGTCGAGGCGGAGTGGGACGCGCCCGGCGTCGCGCCGATCGGCAACGATTCGCGGCGGCTCGCGGCGTCGAATCTCGCAGCGCGCCGGCGTGAGACGGTCGCGCTCGTCGACGTCGCGACCGCGACGGAGCTCGACGATCCGCAACTCGGCGACCGTGGCGCCTTGCTCGAGATCGGCACCCGCGCCGCTATGGCGACCCCGATCGTCGTCTTCGACAAGATCATCGGCGTCTTCGCGCTCCACTCCACGGATCCGCACGAGTGGTCTTCGCAGGACGTGCAGCTGGCCGAGGCGGTCGCGCGTGAGGTCGGGCTCGCGGTTCATACCGCGCGACTTCTCCGCGAGAGCGAGCAGCGGCTCGACCATCTCACTGCGCTGATCACCGCGGCGCAGGTTGTGTCGGCCGAGCTTCGGCTCGAGACGGTGCTGGAGCGGCTCGTCGTCGAGCTCGCGAAGCTTTTGCGCGCCGACGCAGCCGACTGCTACCTCCACGACCCCGCGCGCGCAACGCTTCGCTGCGCCGCCGCTTACGGCCTCGATCCCGCGCTGGTCGGCTTCGAGGCGCCGGACGACGTGGGCCTCGCCGGGCAGGCGCTGCAGCAGGGCCGAGCGGTGCTCTCACACGAGTACGCCGACGGTGACTCGTTCCCACACCCTGCGTACGAGGGCTTCACCGCTGCGCTGGTCGCGCCGATGCCGCGCGGCGCAGAGGTCAGCGGTGTCCTCGGCGTCGGGAGCCGAGATCCCGAGCGGCGATTTGGTCCAACCGAGCGCGAGGCGATCGAGACGTTCGCGCGGCTCGCCGGCCTTGCGCTCCGGAACGCCGCGAGCTTCGAAGACCGCGAGCGGCGCGCAAGGATCGAGCGCGGCTTCTTCCGCGTCGCGTGGGCGCTCGCCCGTCCGCTCTCGTCGGCCGAGACGCTCGACGCGGTGGCACAGGCAGCATGCGAAGCGCTCGGCGGCGAGTCCGCGGCAGTACTGATCCCGACCTCCGACGGGCTGAGGCTCGCGGGAGGATTCGCGCTCCAGCCGGAGATCTCGGCGGCTTCCGAGCCCGTACCGCCGGCGCTGGCGGAGTGCGCGGCGGCGGGCTGGGTGCTCTCCGCGCGCGATCTACGCAACGATGAACGGTTCGACGAAGAGTTCCGCGCACACACCGGCGGCCGCTACCGCTCGCTGCTCGCGGTTCCGGTCGAGGTGTGGGATGGCAAGCGCGGCTCGGCGCTCGTGTTCTTCGCCGACGAGCAGGTGTTCAGCGACGACGACCTCACGCTCGCGGGTCACCTGGCCGACGCAGCGAAGGGCGCGCTGGAGCGGAGCGACCTGTTTGAGCGTGAGCGCCGCGCACGGTCGCTGTCGCAGCGGCTCGCCCGCATCGGCGCGCTGCTCACGACGGAGCTCGATCCGCAGCGGGTCGTCGAGGAAGTCGTCGCGGAGGCTCCGCAGCTGCTCGGCGCGGACGCGTGCGCGATTCGCGTCGTGGAACGGGACGAGCTCGTGGTGCTCGCGGCCGGTGGCGCTGGAGGCGACGCGGTCGTCGGCTCGCGCTCGGCATCGACGGCGGGGGTCGCAGGTGACGTCGCGCAATCGCGCGCGCCGGTGGCGCTGGCCTCGGCTGCGCAGGAGCGACCGACGCACGCCGATCTCCTGCTCGAGTCGCGCTACGACGCATACCTCGGCGTGCCACTCGCAGGCCCCGAAGGCGGGTTGCTCGGCGTCCTCTCCGTGTACGCGCGCGGCCCCCGCCCGTGGAGCGCCGAGGAGATCGAGGCGCTCCTGGCGCTGGCCGCGAACGCTTCGGCCGCGCTCTCCAATGCGGAGCTCTACCAGCGGATCGCGCTCGAGAAGAACCGCAGCGACGCGATCCTCGCGAATGTCGCCGACGGGATCGTCGCCGTCGACCGCGACGGCCGCGTCGTGCTCTGGAACGAGGCGGCTTCGCGCATCACCGGCGTCGAGCGCGCGGAGGCGCTAGGCCGTGAGCCCGTCGACGTCCTCAAACGCTCGCTCGCGGCTCCCGACGCGGAGGAGGACGGCCGGAGCAGGCTCATGTCGATCCCGCGCGGCGGCGAGGATGTCTGGCTGTCGGTGAGCGAGGCCGTCATGCGCGACCCCGCGGGCGCCGTGGCGGGGCGGATCTATGCGTTCCGTGACGTCTCGGCCGAGCGGCTGATCGAGCAGATGAAGTCAGACTTCGTCTCGACCGTGTCGCACCAGCTCCGTGCGCCGCTGACCTCGATCTACGGCTTCGCGGAAACGTTGCTGCGCCACGACGTCCACTTCTCCGACGACGAGCGGCGCACGTTCCTCCGGTACGTCGCGTCCGAGTCTGAGAGGCTGACGGGGATCGTGGACACGCTGCTGAACGCCGCACGCCTCGAGGCGGGCGACCTCCAGGTGCAGCTCGCGCCAATCGACCTGCACTCGCTGCTGGAGGACGTCGTCGCGACGGCAAAGGCGCCGAGCGCCGTCAACGGGCACGAGTTCGTGCTCGACCTGCCGGACGAGCCGCTGGCGGCCGAGGCAGACGACGAGAAGCTCCGTCAGGTGCTTGCGAACCTGATCGACAACGCGGTCAAGTTCTCGCCGCGCGGCGGCCGGGTAACGGTCTCGGCGCGGCGCCAGGACGAGCGGGGGACCGTCGAGGTGGCCGTTGCGGACGAAGGTGTCGGAATTCCGCAGGCCGAGCAGCAGCTGATCTTCTCGAAGTTCTATCGGCGCAGCGATGCATTTGGGCAGGAGGAGATCGGCGCCGGCCTCGGTCTCTTCATCGCGGAGGGGCTGGTCGCGGCGATGGGCGGCACCATGCGTGTGTCCTCGATCGAAGGACGCGGCTCGAGCTTCGCGTTCGAGCTCCCAGCGGCCCAAGCGTTTGGCGAACGGCGCAGGAAGGCACCTTCATCGGCATGACGCGTGTTCTCGTCGTCGATGACGACACTCCCATCCGCCTCCTCTGTCGCGTCAATCTCGAGGCCGAGGGAATGGAGGTCGTGGAGGCACAGACCGGTCCGGAAGGGCTCGAGAAGGCGCGCGAGGTGCGCCCCGACGTCGTGCTGCTCGACGTGATGCTGCCGCAGCTGGATGGGTGGCGCGTCGCGGAGGCACTGCTGGAGGATCCGCAGACGGGGGAGATCCCGATCGTGTTCCTGACCGCGCGCGCGGAGCTCCGCGACCAGGCGAAGGGTCTCGAGATCGGCGGCGTCGACTACATCACGAAGCCGTTCAACCCGGTCGAGCTCGCCGATGCGATCCGCGGCTTGCTCGACCGTGTGCGGCGAGGCGAGCACGACGCGATGCGCCGCGAGAAGCTGATGCGGCTGCGCTCGCTCAGCGACGGCGCTTAGTCGCTTCGTTCCCGCGCGGTCTGCGCGAGCAGGATCCCGGCCAGGACGACCAGCCCGCCCACGACCTGCGCCGTCGTCAGCGACTCGTCGAGCCAGGCCCACGCCACCGCGGTCGCGACGACCGGCTCCAGCATCGCGAGGATGCTCGCCCGCGTGGCGGTGATGTGGCGGAGGGCGCCGACGAAGAGCGCGAACGGGACGATCGCGCCGAGGACGATCATCCAGAGCATCAGCGCCCAGACCGGCAGGTGGGTGTCGGAGAGGTTCCCGAGCAGCGAGACGCGCTCGGTCACGTAGTGGCCGGGGAAGCTCCACCACGGCTGGATCAGGGCGAAGAAGAGCGCGCCGAAGACGAACCCGTAGGCGGTGAGTGAAACGGCGTCGCGCCGTTCGACCCCCTGTTCGGCGAGGAGGATGTATGCCGCGAAGGCGAACGCGCCGCCCAGCGCGGCCGCGACGCCGATGCCGTTGAGCCCGGTGTCGGTGCCGCGCCAGATCTGGACGACCAGCGTCAGCCCCGAGAGCGCGAGCCCCAGCGCGAGCCAGAGGCGCCGGCGGACCGGGCGGTGCACTACGAATCGCGCCCACAGAGCGACGAGCAGCGGCGCGAGGTACTGGATCAGGAGGGCGACGCCGAGCTCGAGCCGGTGGATCGCGAACAGGTACAGCCACTGCACGAACGCGAGCCCGAGGATTCCGAACGCCGCCAGGAACGGGAGCTCTCGCGCATGGACGCGGAGCGTCTCGCGGCGCGCGATCAGGAGGACGGCGCCGAGCCCGATCGCCGCGCCGGTCAGCCGCACCTCGGTCAGCCGCAGCGACGAGAGCCCACTGGCCAGGATGATCTTCGCGACGACGCCGTTGACGGCGAACAGGACCGCAGCGGACAGGACCAGCACGTAGCCGAGCCAAGGCCGCCGGTGTGGCGCATCGTCGCCTCGGGAGGGCGGCAGCTCGGTCACGGCGCGAACGTAGCACGACAACGTCCCATCCGTTAGCTAGACTGACAACAGATGGCAGCACGGACGTATCCGCCCTACCTGCGTGAGAAGGCGCGTCAGCTTCGTCGCGAGCGGAAGCTCGCCATCGACGAGCTGGCGGAGTCCCTCGCGCTGCCGCGAACGACGATCTACCACTGGGTCCGCGGCGTGCTGGCGGTCCGAACGAACGACACATACTTCCGCGCTTCAGGGGTGTGGATCGATTGTCTGAAGTACGAATGGTTAAACTCGGTCTCTGTCGGGGTGTAGCGCAGCCTGGTAGCGCGCGGCGTTTGGGTCGCCGAGGCCGGCGGTTCGAGTCCGCCCACCCCGACCTCTTAGAACCCAGAGTCGCCTGAGTCGCCGGATGCGAGATGATGCCTCGGTGGCGTCGGTCCGTCACGCGCCGGTCCTCGGCACCGCACTCGTTGCGGCTGCCGCGGCGTTTGTGCCACTCGCGAGCTCCTCGGTTACGGAAGTCATCCGCGGAACCGCGGGAGCAGACCGCCTGATTGGAACGGCGCAATCGGACATGCTGTTCGGGTTCGGCGCGCGCGACTATCTGGAAAGCCGGCGTGGTGACGACTTCCTGAACGGCGGGAACGGGGTCGACGTCCTCTTCGCCGGCGCAGGGGCCGACCGGATCCAAGCGGCGTTCGACGGATTCGCGGATCGCGTCTCGTGCGGACTCGGCCGCGACATCGTCGTCGCGGAGCGTGCGGACCGCGTTGCCACCGACTGCGAGGTCGTCAGCCGGCAACTGTCGCGCGACCGGTTCCGGATCAAGCCCGCGCAGCCCGGCACCCAAGTAGAGCCGGACAGCGAGGCGCGCGGGCGCATGATCGTCGCCGCGTACCAGGTCGGCCGCTTCTTCGACGGTGGCGCGCTGGCGACGGGCTTCTCGACGTCGACGGACGCCGGCCGCACGTGGCGTTCGGGCCTGCTCCCGCGGATCACGCGGTGGACGCGCCCCGCCGGCGCCGCAGCCTTCGCCGCCGATCCGAGTGTCGCCTATGACGCTGCGACCGGGTGGTGGCTGGTCGCGTCGCTGACGGCCGGAGCCGGGGACGACGCCGTCCTGATCAGCCGGTCCCGGGATGGCGTCCGGTGGCAGAAGCCGATTCGCGGCGTCCGCGGAGAGGGGCTCGACAAGAGCTGGGTCGCCTGCGACAAGTGGCGCCAAAGCCGCTTCTTCGGGCGGTGTTACTTAGCCTACCGCCAGGGAAACCCGGGATCGATCCTCGTCGCACGGTCGACGAACGGTGGCCGAACGTGGTCGCGCCCCGCGACCGCCGCAGTCGGCGCGGCCGGGAAGCAGAGCGTCAACGGCGCGCTCCCGCTCGTCCGCCCGAACGGGTCGCTCGTCGTCGCGTTCACTGCAGTTGCCGGGACGTTACGCGGGCCTGACGAGGTCGCGGCCGCGACGTCGACCGACGGCGGCGTCACGTTCATGCCGCAGCAGCGCGTTGCCGTCGTACCGCGCTCTCCGCTCAGCTTCTTCGCGTTCCGAGCGCCTCAGTTCGTCTCGGGCGACGTCGACGGCGACGGCACGGTCTACCTCGCGTGGCAGGGCTGCATCGCGAACCCGTGCGAGGACGCCGAGATCATGCTCGCTACGTCGCCGGAGGGAACCTCCTGGTCGACGCCCGTTCGGATTCCGACCGCCACGGAGGAGGCACACGTGCAGTCGTTCCTGCCGGCGCTCGCCATCCAGCCAGGAACACGCGGAACGCGCGCGCGGCTGACGCTCCTGTACTACACGATGGACTGCGGCCGGCTCGTGTGCCCCATTGACGCCGATGCGATCTCGTCGGCGGACGGCGGGCGGACGTGGGGCGCGCCGCAGCGGCTGAGCGCGCAGCCGATGCCGCCCGATTGGCTCGCCAACACGAATCAGGGACGGATGCTCGGCGACTACGTCTCCATCTCCTACGCGGGCGGACGCGCGGTCGGTGTCTTCGCGCTGGCTGCGGCGCCGTCGAGCGCGCACCTGAACGAGGCCATCTTCGCGACGCGCCTCTCGCGCTAGCCCCACTACGCTTCGGCTGTGCCGAGCGCAGTCGTGGTCGGAGCGGGCGTTTTCGGCTCGTCGGTCGCTTACCGGCTGACGCAGGCGGGCTGGCGAGTGACGCTCGTCGAGCAGTACACGCCGGGCCACGTCCGCGCGGCGTCGGGCGACGAGACGCGTCTGATTCGGTTCGCCCACGGCGCCGACCGCTGGTACACGCGCTCCGCCTGGCGTGCACGCGGACTGTGGCGGCAGCTGGAAGAGGAGAGCGGGCGGCAACTGCTCCTCGAATGCGGCGTCGCCTGGTTCGCTCGCAGCGACGACGGCTGGGAGGCCGAGAGCGAGCATGCGCTCGACGCGGAGGGCGTTCCGCACCAGCGGCTGACGCTCGAGACCGCCCGCGACCTGTTTCCAAGCTTCGACGGGACCGGCCTCTCGTTTGTCCTGTACGAGCCCGCTGCGGGGATCCTCCGCGCGCGGGACGCCGTGGGCGCGCTCGTCGAGCAGGCGGTCGCGCGGGGTGCGACGCTCGTTCGGGGGCGCGCGGTGCCTGACGGGAACGGCGTGCTGGTCGACGGCGAGCGGCTCGACGCCGACCGCATCGTGTGGGCCTGCGGCGCGTGGCTACCGAGGGTGTTTCCGGAGCTGGTTCGGCTCAGGGTGACGAGGCAGGACGTCGTGTACTTCGGCGCTGACGCCGGGTGGGAGAGCCCGCCGGTGCCGGGCTGGGTCGACTACGACGCCGCCGTCTACGGGATGGGCGACGTCGACGGACGCGGCGTCAAGGTCGCGCCCGACCACGAAGGGCCCGAGTTCGACCCGGATCGCGACTCGCGCGTGCCGTCGCCCGAGAATCAGGACGCGGCCCGCCGCGCGATTGCACAGCGGTTCCCCGCGCTCGCCGAGGCGCCGCTGATCGGCGCGCGCGTCTGTCCGTACGCGCTGACGCCGGACACCCAGTTCTTGATCGCACCGCATCCCGAGCACGAGCGCGTGTGGGTGCTCGGCGGCGGGTCGGGCCATGGCTTCAAGCACGGGCCGGCGTTGGCGGAGTATGTCCTCACGTTGCTCGACGGCTCTGAAGCTCCTGATCCGCGATTCGGCCTCGAGGAGCGGCGGCCGGCGACGAAGCTCCGGACCGCGGGAGCGACGTGAGGCGCGCGCTGGCCTGCGCCGGCGTGCTCGTGCTGTTCGGTGGGTGCGGGTCGACGCGCGAGCGCGCGCGCGTCGCTTCGACGACGACGCACGTCAAGCGCGCGCCGACTCGGCCCGATCCGAAGACGGCGGGTGCGAATGAGCTCGGGTTGATCCCGGTGATCATGTTCCACCGCGTCACGCCGAAGCCGGAGAGCGACTACGACCTGACGCCGCGGGAGTTCAGGGGCCAGCTGCGTGACCTCTATCGCTTCGGCTATCGGCCGATCTCGGCCGCCGACCTCCTGACCGGCCGCATTGCCGTTCCCGCAGGCAAATCGCCGGTCGTTCTGACATTCGACGACTCGAGCGCGGAGCAGTTCTCGCTGCTCCCCGACGGCAGCGTCGACCCGAAGACCGCGGTCGGAATGCTGCTCGCCTTCGCTCGCGCGCACCCCGGATTCAACCCCAAGGCGACATTCTTCGTGATCGCGAGCCTGTTCGGCGGAGGCGCCGACGGTCCGAGGCTGCTCGCGTCGCTGGCAGACCTCGGCTTCGACTTCGGCGACCACACCTACGACCACGCGAACCTCGGCGGCCTCGACGAGACGAGCGTCCAGAAGGAGATCGTTCTCGGTGCGCGACTGATCCGGGATGCCGTACCGGATGCCAAGATCGAGACGCTCGCGCTTCCCTACGGCGTCTTTCCCATTCCGCGCACGCTCGCGCTTCGCGGTAGCTGGGACGGCGAGCGGTATCACTACCTCGGCGTCTTCGAGGTCGGCTCCGCGCCCGCGCCGTCGCCGTACAGCATCGACTTCGACGCCGTTGCCATCCCGCGAATCCGCGCTGCGCCGTGGCGAGGCGCAGAAGACCTCGGGAGCGGCTATTGGCTGCGCTACCTCGATCAGCACCGGGAGCGGCGCTTCATCTCCGATGGCGACCCGAAGCGGATCTCGTTCCCCTCCGTCTTGGCAGGCGCGGTTGCTCCGGCGTACGGGGACCGCGCGAACCCGTACTGACGTATTGCAACCCGCAAATAGTGGTTGAATTACTTGTTGCTATCGATTGACTGGTCAGTCAGTCGCCAAGAATTCCCGCTCCATCATTCGTGTTCTGTTTTCGACAGATCGGGTAGGGTGATGCTCGAAGCCGCAGGACAGTTTCTGTTGCGGCCTGCGGGGGCGGCGGCTCGGGCGGCGGGTCGCCGTCCTCCCGTTTAAGACTCCGTACCCCGGGCTGACCCAGCACCCTCTGTGTGAACATGAGGCGATGTCGGATCTCGACGCGGTCCCGGCCGATCGTTCGGCGCGGGAAGAGCGAAAGGTCGTTACAGCCGTCTTCGCCGACCTCGTCGGCTCGACGGCACTTGCCGAGCGGCTCGACCCGGAAGAGGTCAAGCTTGTCGTCGCGGAGGCTGTCGCGCGCATCGTCGCGGTCGTTGAGGAGTTCGGCGGCACCGTCAAGGATCTCGCCGGCGACGGCGTGCTCGCGCTCTTCGGCGCTCCCCTCGCGCACGAGGACGACGAGGAGCGCGCGCTTCGGACGTCGCTCAGGATCGTCGAAGAGCTAGGCGAGTACGCGGCGGACGTCGAGCAGGCGTGGGGGCTGATCGGATTCGGTGTGCGTCTGGGCGTCAGCTCCGGCGCCGTCGTGCTCGGTCAGGTCGGCGGCGGCGCACGAATCGAGTACGCCGCGTTCGGCGACGCCGTCAACACGGCGGCGCGTCTGCAGACGGCAGCTGAGCCCGGCGAAATTCTCGTCGCGCACGCGACGAGGCGCCGTGCCGAGGAGGCATTCGAATGGGGCGAGGAGCGCTCGCTCGAGCTGAAGGGGAAGTCGGACGCCGTCCATGCGAGCGCCGTCGTGCGTGCGCGGGAGGCGGCGTCGAGGCCGCGGTTGCTCCGGGAGGAGGCGCGGTTCGTGGGGCGGGAGCTCGAGCTCCGCGGCGGGCTGGAGGCGGTTCAGCAGGTGATGCGCGGCGCCGGCGGCATCGTCTTCGTGACCGGGGAGCCCGGGATCGGCAAAAGCCGCTTGCTCGCGGAGCTACGGCGAATCTTCGAGGACTCTTCGGGGGAGGGCGGTCGGGCCGTCTGGCTCGAGGGCCGGTGTGCGTCCTACGGAGAGTCGATTCCCTACTGGCCGTTTCGCGACCTCCTGCGGAACTGGCTCGGCGTCTCGTCGGACGAGTCGGAGCTGCGGGTGCGGATCTCGCTCCGGCGCCGCCTCGACGAGCTGTTCGGCGACCGCGTGCTCGAGATCTATCCCTACGTCGGCTCGATCCTCGGCCTCGCGCTCGAGCCGGAAGCGGCCGCGCGCCTCGGCGAGCTGTCGCCGGAAGCGCTGCAGTACCGGACGTTCGAGGTCGTCGGCGCGCTGCTCGAGCGCCTGGCGCGGGACCGGCCGGTCGCCGTCGCGCTCGAGGACCTACATTGGGCCGACCCGACGTCGGTCCAGCTCGCCGAGCGGTTGCTCCCGCTCGTCGAGCAGGCGGCTGTGCTCCTCGTCGCGACGGCCCGGCCCGAGCGCGACCATCCCTTCTGGTCGGTGAAGGAGAGTGCCGCGCGAGCGTTCCCGCACCGGATGCGGGAGCTGGCGCTCGAGCCGCTGTCGGGCGACGCCGATCGCGAGCTGCTCGCCGCACTCGTCGGCGACCGGACGTTGCCGCGCGAGCTCGAAACGCGCGTCCTCGGGGCCGCGGAGGGCAACCCATTCTTCCTGGAGGAGCTTGTCGGCTCGCTCGCGGACGCCGGAGCGCTCGTGCGCGACAACGGGAGCTGGCGATTCGAGCACGACGTCGAGGTCGAGGTTCCGCCGACCGTCGAACGGGTGATCCTCGCGCGGATCGACCGCCTGGCGCCCCCGACACACGAGCTCCTCGTCTCGGCGTCGGTGCTCGGTCGACACTTCAGCCTGCCCCTGCTCGAAGGAGTGTCAGGCGACGGCGACGCGCTTCGCGGCGGCCTCAGCGAGCTGCAGCGCCTCGACCTCGTGCGCGAGGCGCGCCGATGGCCTCAGCCCGAGTACCAGTTCAAGCACGCGCTGATCCAGGAGACCGTCTACCGAACGGTCCTCACTCCACGGCGCACGAGCCTGCACCGCAAGGCGGCGGAGTGGCTCGAGGAGCAGTACGCCGGCAACCAGGACGAGGTCTACGGCCTCCTCGCGCACCACTGGCTGGCCGCGGAGGACGAGGACAAGGCGATCGCGTACCTGGCTCGCGCCGGCGACAAGGCGCGCCAGGAGTATGCGCTCGACGAGGCGATCCGGCACTACCGCGCACTCCTGCCTCTGCTCGAGGACCGCGGCGAGCGGCAGGAGAGCGCGCTCGTGCTGTTCAAGCTCGCCCTCGCGCTGCATACGGCTATGCGGTTCGGGGAGGCGAACGAGATCTACCAGCGCGCCTTCCAGCATTGGACGCCGCCCCAGCCGCCGCTCGAGGCCCCGGCGAAGACGGTGCGAATGGCGACCAGCTACATCCCGCACAACGATCCGGGAATGGTTGGGTGGTGGCCCGACATCCAACTCTGCATGCAGCTCTTCGATCGGCTGGTCGAGGCGTGGCCGGAGCGAACGATCGTGCCGTCACTCGCGGAGCGCTGGGAGATCTCCGATGACGGGCTCCGGTACGTCTTCCACCTACGTGAAGGCCTGCGCTGGTCGGACGGCGAACCGCTCACGGCACAGGACGTCGAGTACGGCGTGAAACGCGTCCTGAACCCCGACCAGCCCGGCGGCTCAGTGTCCGTCTACTTCGCACTCGAGAACGGGCAGGACTACTGCCTACGCCGGAACGCCGACGAAGATCGGATCGGCGTCCGCGCGCTCGACAACCGCACCGTGGAGTTCAGGCTGATCGCTCCGGCGCCGTACTTCATGACGGTAATGAACCGCCCCGACGGCGCTCCCGCGCCTCGGCACGCGATCGAGCGGTACGCGGCGTGGACGGACTCGGAGGTCCAGGTCGTGAGCGGTCCGTTCCGGCAGCTCGAGCGGAACGAAGATCGCCTCGTGCTCGTGCGGCAGGAGGGGTACACCGGCGTCCGTACCGGGAACGTCGCGCGCGTCGAATACGTCCGCGCCGACCCTGACGACGCCTTCGAGCCGTTCGACCGTGGCGAGGTCGACTTGGTGCGCGTCGGGTACACCCCCCGCCTTGCCGACCATGTGCGCAGCCGCAGCGGCCTCGGCGGGCCATTGACGTGGTTCGCGTACCTCGGCTTTAACCACCGCCATCCGATCGTGTCCGATGTCGAAGTGCGTCGCGCTCTCGCCTACGCGACCGACCGCGACGCGCTGGCCGCCGCCGCGCCGGGGAACCTCGTCGTCGCGACCGGCGGCGTGGTTCCGCCCGCGCTCCACGGCCACACGCCCGAGATTGCGCTGCGCTTCGATCCGGCGAAGGCGCGAGAGCATTTGGCTGCGGCGACAGCGGAGGTCACCGAGGGCCTGAGCATCTACGCGCACGCCCTGTGGGAGCCAATGCTGGCGGTGCTCGTAGGCGCGTGGCGGGAGACGCTTGCCGTGGACGTGCGCCTCGACCTCTACGACTCACGGGACACTGCGCCGGCTCCGATGCTCGAGCGCGCGCCGATCGCCGTGCTCGGCTGGATGCCAGGCTACCCGGATCCCGAGTACATGCTCCGTCTGCTGCTCCATTCGGAGGCGCTGACGAACGCGGGGACGTACTCGAACCCCGAATTCGATGCGCTGATCGAGGCGGCGCGCCGCGCGCGGACGGACCGCGAGCGGCTGGAGCTCTTCCACGAGGCTGACCGATTCGCCGTGGCGGACCAGGTTGCGCTGATCCCGCTCGTGTACGGGCGGAGCACGGCTTTCGTGCAGCCGTACGTCCACGGCTGGTGGGAGTTCGGCAAGTCGTCCGCGTCGTACGCGGACCTCGTCGTCGACGACGCTCACCTACGCGAGTAGCGGCGGCCGTTGATCGCCGTCCTGCTCGGCCTCGTGGCCGCGTGCCTCTTCGGCGCGATGACTGTGGCCGTTCGCTGGGGGCTCGAGCGGGTTCCGGACGCCGAGTCAGCCACGCTGATCACGTCCGCTGTCGGCTGCGTCGTGGCCACATGCGTTCTCGGCGTCTCGGAGCAGGGCTTCGACGCGATCACGGACAGCGACCTCTGGCCGTTCTTCCTCGCCGGGTTCATCGCACCCGGAGCCGCGGGGCTACTGTTCACGCTCGCGGTGCGCCTCGCCGGCGCGGCGCGGACGGCCGTGCTTATCTCCGCCGCACCATTGCTCGCGGCGTTGCCGGCGTTCCTCCTGCTCGACGAGCCGTTCCACATCGCTCTCGCTTTCGGCGCCGTGCTGATCGTCGGCGGCGGCCTGCTGCTTGGTGGAGAACGGCTCGACCGGACGCAGTTCCGCCGAGTCGGCCTGCTCGTGGCGCTGGCGGCGGCGGCGCTGATCGCGGTCCGCGACAACGTCGCGCGGTACGCGGCCGAGCACCACGACGTTGCCGGAGTAGCCGCCGGTGCCGCGGCACTCGCAGGCGCCACCCTGCTGATGGCGGCGTATCTCGTGGTCGTGCGGCGGGGGCGCGCGCCGGCGTCGGTCCGGCGTGCGTTCACTGCGTTCGTCCCGGCCGGAGTCCTGGTCGGGCTCGCGTACGCCGCGCTGCTGGAGGCCCTGAACCGCGGCCGCGTCACCGTGGTCACACCGCTGTACGCGACCGAATCGCTCTGGACCGTCCTCTTCGCTTCGATGGTCCTCGGCCGCGGCGAGCGCATCGGCCCGCGAATCGTGTTCGCAGCGATGCTCATGGTGGCCGGGGCCGCGCTGATCGGCGCGTTCCGCTAGAGCGCCCGACCATCAGGCCAGCCACTCCGAGGTGCGGCGCTTGCCTCCTTCAGCCCGATAGAGCATGCAGCCGGCCGCATACGACGAGTCCCGCGCTGCCTTCCGCGCCGCCGCTTCGAGCCTGGCCTCTCGTCGTCTGGCGCTCGAGGATCCGCCGCTGAGCCTCGTCCAGCTGAATGTCTCGGACCCAGAGGCTTACTCACGAGCGGGAAACGCCTACCTGCCGCTCGATCTGCTTGACCGACCAGCCCTTTTGGCGCAACTCGCGGGCTCGAAGTCTTTCTTCTGGTTTCACTACAGGCAACATGCCCGAAGCGTCGGACGTCGTTACAGAGCGGGCGGCGGGAGTCGAACCCGCGTTAAGAGGGTGGAAACCTCTCGTTCTGCCGTTGAACTACGCCCGCGCTAGTCGAAGCGTAGCGCCGCCCCGTCCGGCGCGTCCTCGATCCTTTACGGGGTGACTCAGGAACGAGTCGTCCGCTTTCGCGCGCGCACGGTCGTCGGCGTGATCGGGATCATCCTCGGCGTCGCGCTGCTCGTCGAGATCGTGCTGATCTCGCGTCAGATCCTGACGTGGATCCTGATCTCGGTCTTCTTCACGCTCGCGCTCAACCCCGCGGTCGACTGGTTCGAGAGCCGCGGGATCAAGAGGCGCGGCCTCGCCGTCGGCGTCGTCTACGTGCTCGTCTTCGCGGCGCTCGGCCTGATCGGGTACGTCTTCATCCCGCCGCTCGTCGATCAGGTCAACCACTTCGTCAACCGCATCCCCAACTACATCGACGACCTGACGAGCGGCCGCGGCCGCCTCGGCTTCCTCGAGACGAAGTACCACATCGTCGAGAAGGTGAAGAAGTCGATCAAGACCGGCGGAGCGACAAAGGTGTTCGGCCTCAGCGGCACCGCCCTCTCCGTCACGAAGAGCGTCGTGACGCTCGTGGTGGCGAGCGTGACGATCATCTTCATGACGTTCTTCATGCTCCTCGAGGGGCCGAAATGGGTCGAGCGGTTCTACGCGCTCCTGCCGGAGCAGTCGCAGCCGCGCTGGCGCTCCGTCGGACGAGACGTCTACCGCACGGTCGGCGGCTATGTCTTCGGCAACATCCTGATCAGCATCATCGCGGGTGGCAGCGCCGCGATCGTCCTCTACGCCATGGGCGTCCCCCTCCCGTTCGCGCTCGGGCTCCTCGTCGGGATCTTCGACCTGATCCCGCTCGCCGGCGCGACGCTCGCGCTCATCGTCGTCGGGGCGATCTCGTTCCTCCACTCCTTCCCGGCCGGCATCGTCGTCGTCGCGTTCTTCATCGTCTACCAGCAGCTGGAGAACCACATCCTCCAGCCCGTCATTTACGGCAAGACGGTCAAGCTGTCCCCCCTCGCCGTGCTGATCGCCGTGCTGATCGGCGCCGAACTCGGAGGCATCCTGGGCGCATTGGCGGCGATCCCGGTAGCAGGTGCGATCCAGATCGTGCTCCGCGACCTGTTACGCGCGCGTGCGGAGCGGAAGCAGCTGGAGGAGGGCCCGTCGCCGGCAGCCGCGCCGGCCGAGGCGCCACCGTAGACGCTTGTACCCTATTTCCGCGCGCCTGTAGCTCAGCTGAAGAGCGACGGCCTTCTAAGCGGTCGCGAGGCTCCCGCCGGGCATAGCCCGGCTCCGCCGACAAGCCCTCGTGACCTAGAAAGGCGTCTTCGCGGTCGACCAACGGCGCGGTTACCCTGAGTTCGCGCGCCTGTAGCTCAGCGGAAGAGCGACGGCCTTCTAAGCCGTTGGACGGGGGTTCGAATCCCTCCAGGCGCATTCGCTCGAGCGCGTTCGCCGCGCTTCCGCGAGACGTGCCGGCACGCCGCGATACTCGTGGAATCCCCGGTCGCTTCGACCGGCTCCGACTCGGTTAGAGTCGAGCGAGTGGCGGTCGGCCCGAGCGACGTCGTCGTCAGCAGCGCCTTGGGGTGCAGCGCCGAGCTTATCCCGCTCTCGACCGGCCGGCGACCGTCCCGACAGCGAACTGGAAGGGGAGCAGGAGCGACATGACCCAGAGCGTCAGCGAGAGCGAAAACCCACGAATTCCGAGCCCGACTCCGAAGGCGACTCGGCCGAGGACAAACCAGGACTGGTGGCCGAATCAGCTGGACCTGCAAGTTCTCCACCAGCACTCCCCGCTCTCGAACCCGATGGGCGCGGAGTTCGACTACGCCGCGGAGTTCGAGAGCCTCGATCTCGAGGCGCTGAAGCGCGACCTGATCGAGGTGATGACGACGTCGCAGGACTGGTGGCCGGCCGACTACGGCCACTACGGAGGGCTCTTCATCCGGATGACGTGGCATGCGGCCGGCACGTACCGGATCGCCGACGGCCGGGGCGGCGGCGGCAAGGGCGCGCAGCGCTTCGCGCCCCTCAACAGCTGGCCGGACAACGCGAACCTCGACAAGGCGCGCCGGTTGCTCTGGCCGATCAAGCAGAAGTACGGCCCGAAGCTCTCCTGGGCCGACCTCCTGGTCTACGCGGGCAACGTCGCGATGGAGTCGATGGGGTTCGAGACGTTCGGGTTCGGCTTCGGGCGCGAGGACATCTGGGAGCCCGACGAGATCTACTGGGGCTCAGAGGACACCTGGCTCGGGGACGAGCGCTACAGCGGCGACAGGGAGCTCGCTACTCCGTTCGCGGCGGTGCAGATGGGCCTCATCTACGTCAACCCCGAGGGGCCGAACGGCAACCCCGACCCGCTCGCCGCCGCCAAGGACGTCCGGGAGACCTTCGGTCGAATGGCAATGAACGACGAGGAGACGGTCGCGCTCATCGTCGGCGGCCACACATTCGGCAAGACGCACGGCGCCGCCAGTCCCGAATACATCGGGCCGGAGCCCGAAGCTGCGCCTCTCGAGCAGCAGGGCGTAGGCTGGAAGAACAGCTTCGACGGCGGCAACGGCGCCTGCACGCTGACCAGCGGGCTCGAGGGCGCTTGGACGAACGAGCCGACGAAGTGGGACAACGGGTTCCTGGAGAATCTGTTCAGATACGACTGGGAGCTGACGACGAGCCCGGCCGGCGCGAAGCAGTGGACGCCGACGAATCCCGAGGCCCAGGGGACGGTGCCCGACGCCCACGATCCGTCGAAGCGGCACGCGCCGATGATGCTGACGACGGACCTGGCGCTCAAACTGGATCCGATCTACGGGCCGATCACGAAGCGCTTCCACGAGCAACCGGACCAGCTCGCCGAGGCATTCGCAAAGGCCTGGTACAAGCTGCTGCACCGGGACATGGGGCCGGTGTCGCGCTACCTCGGCCCGTGGGTTCCGGAGCCGCAGCTGTGGCAGGACCCCGTGCCCGAGGTCGATCACGAGCGCCTCGACGAGGCGGATATCGCCGCTCTTAAGGGCAAGATCCTCGACTCCGGACTGTCCATCTCCCGGCTGGTCGTCACAGCCTGGGCGTCGGCAGCGTCGTTCCGCGGCACCGACAAGCGTGGCGGGGCAAACGGGGCGCGCGTTCGCCTCGCGCCGCAGAAGGACTGGGAGGTCAACGAACCGGCCGAGCTGGCGGCGGCGCTCCAGACCCTCGAGGCGATCCAGCAGGACTTCAACAGCTCGCAGTCCGGCGCAAGGAGGGTCTCGCTCGCCGACCTGATCGTCCTCGGTGGATGCGCGGCCGTCGAGCGAGCCGCAAAGGCGGCCGGGCACGAGATCACAGTTCCGTTCGCATCCGGCCGCACGGACGCCTCGCAGGAAGACACCGACGCCGAGTCCTTCGCGGTGCTCGAACCGACCGTCGACGGCTTCCGGAACCACCTGCGGCCGGAGGAGCCGATGCCGTTGGAGCACGGGCTGCTGGAGCGTGCCTACATGCTCACGCTGACGGCTCCGGAGATGACCGTCCTGA
>Ga0126312_10000600_pt1 | contig 21997 bp, 20 predicted proteins | sample Plot104A_FD_92537 | JGI IMG/M metagenome (GOLD analysis project Ga0126312, IMG submission 92537) | Serpentine soil microbial communities from UC McLaughlin Reserve, CA, USA - Plot104A | ecosystem: Environmental > Terrestrial > Soil > Grasslands | place: USA: UC McLaughlin Reserve, Lake County...
CGCCGGTCTGGATCGGCGAGTAGCCGAGGACGTTCTGCATGTAGAGGGTGAGGAAGAAGAACATCGCGAGCAAGCCCGCGAAGGCGACCAGCTGGGTGGCGTCGGCGGCGGCGAGCCCCCTGATCCGGAAGATCGACAGCGGCATGAGCGGGTTGTTGCTGCGCTTCTCCCTGATCACGAACGCGGCCAGCAGCGCGAAGGCCCCGGCGAGCTCGGCGATCGTGAGGGTCGAGCCCCAGCCCTGATCGGGTGCCTTCACCAGCGTGAAGACCAGCAGCAGCATCCCGCCGGTGGCCAGGATGGCTCCGAGGATGTCGAAGTCCGCGAGCCGCGCGCGGTGGCGCTCACCGCTGATCAGCCAGAAGATCCCGCCGAGCACGAGAATCGCGGCTAGCGGATTGACGAACATGACCCAGCGCCAGCCTGGGCCTTCGGTCAGCAGGCCGCCCAGGAGTACCCCGGCGGCCGAGGCGAGTCCGCCGACGGCACCCCAGATCCCGAGCGCGGTGTTGCGGTCCGAGCCCTCCTTGAACGTCGTCGTCAGGATCGACAGCGCGGCCGGAAGCATCATCGCCGCGCCAACGCCCTGCGCGAGGCGGGCCCCGACCAGGACTTCCGCGCTCCCCGCGAACCCGCCAATGAGCGACGAGAGACCGATCAGCACCGTCCCCGCGACGAGGATGCGGCGCCGGCCGAGCAGGTCGGCGGCGCGGCCGCCCAGCAGCATGAAGCCGCCGTAGGTGAGCAGGTAGCCGCTCGGGACCCACTGCAGGGCCTGTTCCGAGAACCCCAGGTCGCGGCGGATCGAGGGGAGCGCGATGTTGACGATCGACGCGTCGACGAAGTCGATGAAGGCGACGGCGGCCAGCAACGCGAGCGTGAGCTTGCCGCGGGGAGTCGCCAGGAAGGACGGTTGAGCGGTGGCCGCGGTAGACATAGGTTCCTCCGGTTGGTCGGTTCGCATGTCCCGACGATGGCGCGCGCCCGCGGCATTCGTACCGGCGAGTTCGCCGGTCACCCGCCAGTCAGCCGGCTACGGGTTGCCGAGCTCGATCCGGGTCAGGTCCCGGCGCGAGGCGATTTCCAGCTTGGCGAAGACCTTGCGCAGGTGGTAGTCGATCGTGCGCGGGCTGAGGAAGAGCTGGGCGCCGATCTCCGGATTGGTCATCCCCTCGGCCGCGAGGCCGGCGATCTGCATCTCACGGGGTGTGAGCTGATCGCGGGTCGCGGGGTCGCGCTTGCGCGCGGTCTCGCCGCTAGCGCGCAGCTCGGAACGTGCCCGCTCGGCCCAGGGCCGGACCGCTAGCCGCTCGAAGAGCTCGAGCGCCGAGCGCAAGTGAGGGCGGGCGTCGATGCGCCGGCGCTCGCGTCGCAGCCACTCACCGTAGAGCAGCTCGGTTCGGGCCCTGTCGAACGGCGACAGGGCCCCCGAGAGCTCGATCGCCCCGGCGTAATGCCGCGCAGCATCCGACTCGTCGACAAGCGCCCGGCAACGCGCGAGCACGGCGAGGCGGGCTGGGTTGGGGACCCGCTCGACCCACGCCTGGAAGCGGTCGACGAGGCCGGTCACGTCGTCGAGCCGCTGCGAGCGGGAGGCAGCTTCCACCGCGTCGGGGAGACCAAGAACCAGCGTCGGGCTGGATTGAAGGCGGGTCTTCACCAGGGGCATCAGAAGCTGGTCGAGCGCTTCGGACGGCCTGCCGAGGCCGAGCTGAAGCAGACCGAGCGTCCGGCCGATCTGGCCGCTTGCCAGATTCGGGCCACTCGTCGCAAGCAAACCCTCTAGCTCCGCGACGTGCGCGAGGGCTCGCTCCTCGTCTCCGCGAAGGGCATCGATCATGGCGAGGTCCGCGAGGTTCCAACTCGCGGACCCTCGTTGCCCGAGGTCGAGCGCGAGCCGCCGACCCTCCTCGGCTGCCGAGTACGCGAGGTCGAACTGGCTGCGCCCGAGAAGCTGCGATGCCTGTGCCCTCAACGCATTTGGAAGGGTGGTCACCAGTGCTCGCTCGCGGGCGACGCGGACGGCGCGGTTTGCGTGCGCGAGACCGTCACCCCAGATGCCTCCACGGCCGGCGCTGAGCGCCGCCGAGATCAGGCATTGCGGATCGTCGAGACGCTCCGCGATCTCGGCCGCCTCGGTAAACAGCCTCGCTCCGCGCGCGTAATCTCCCGAGAGCTCGGCGGACAGCCCCGTGAGCGAGGCAACGACGAAGCAATCGAGGTCGGTGACTGGCGTGAACTCACTCGCCCTCTTGCCGAGGTCGATCATCTGGTCGATGTCGCCCGCAAACATCGCGGAATCAGATGCCTCGCGGAGCATCTCCAGGGCCAGCGACAGGTCCTTGGTCTCCGCGATCCCCTCGCACAACGTCGCGACCGCTTCCGCGAACCTTCCGCTTCGTCCCTCGATGACCCCGCGCAGGTAGAGCAGGCGCGCGTGCCGAGGCGGATCGACGAGCGGCAGCGCCTGGTCGACCAGGCGGCGAGCGCGATCGACCTGGCCCGCTTCCCAGCCGGCCTCCGCCGCCGCTCCGAGGCGCCTGCCTCGCGATGGGGCGTTGTCGCTGAGCTGCGCCGCGCGCTCGAACGCCGTGGCCGCAGAGGCATGGCCGCCGCGCAGTTCGGCGCGGCGTGCGGAGTCCTCGAGCCCAGCTGCGATCTCCTCGTCGGCGGTGAGCGTCGCCAGCGCGCGATGCCACAGCGCGGCGTCCGCGCGACTGCCCGCGGGGAACGAGTTCGCCAACACGCCGTGCACCCGGCGACGCTGGCCCAAGGTGGCCGACCCGTGCGCCGCTGACCGCACGAGGGGATGACGGAATGTGAGCGTGAGATCATCGGTCTGGATGAGGCCCGCCTCCTCGGCGGGATCGAGGGCGTCCTGCGGCAACTCGAGCTCCCCCGCGGCGCGCAGGATGACCGCCAGCTCGCCCCCGTCCTCCGCGGCGGCGATCAGCAGCGCCGCCTGAGTCGACTCCGGCAGCGCCTCGATTTTCTGCCTGAACGCCGCCTGGAGGCGCGAGCTCAGCGGCATCGCGTCCGGCAGCTCGCCGGCGCCGGCGAGTTGAGCGGCCGAGAGCCCCGCGGGCAGCTCGAGCAGGGCGAGCGGGTTTCCTGCCGCCTCAGCGAGCAGCCGCTCACGCACCGAGGGTGGAGCCTCGCTCGCGGCGCGGTCGAGCAACGCCGCCGCCGACTCCTCGTCGAGCGCACCGACCGCGAGCTCATCGAGCCCGGGTCCGTCAAAGCGGCGAACCTCGCCCTCCCGCGCGGCAAATAGGATCACGATTCCCTCCGCCCCGAGTCGGCGAGCCGTGAACACCAGCGAATCTGCCGACGGCACATCTAGCCACTGCGCGTCGTCGACGAGGCACAAGATCGGACCGTCCTCGGCGGCTGCGGCGAGCAGCGAAAGCACCGCCGCCGACACCAGGAAGCGATCGGAGCCCTCGGCAGGGCCGAGCCCCAGAGCCGCTTCCAAGGCCGCACGCTGCGGCCCCGGCAGGTCCGGGAGCTTGTCGATCAACGGCTGCACCAGGCCGTGAAGCCCCGCGAAGGCGAGGTCAGACTCCATTTCAACGCCGGCCACCCGAAACACCGCCATATCCGCCGCGCGATCAGCGGCGTAGCCGAGCAGCGCTGACTTTCCCACCCCCACCTCACCCCGCAGCACAAGCGAGCCGCTCTCTCCGCGCAAGGCCCGCTCGAGCAGGCGGTCGATCAGCGCGCACTCGCGCCCGCGACCGACGAGCCCCGTGCGGCGCGATTCCAACTCAGGGTCACCCATCGCCCGAAGATGATCGTGCACTTGCGCGCCGACCTCCGTCCTACGACACGGTGGCCGCGGTCACAGAAGCGTCAAACCGCGGGTCTCAAGGACCAGATGCAAATCCATCCGCCCGCCCTCGGCCAGCCTTCGGACCAGCAGCGGGGAAAGGAGCCAACGATGAACGCGCCCCGCTCAGCTTCTAAGACGCAGGCCCCGGCCGCCGCCCGCGACGGCTTCGTCACCTACGACGAGCTCAAGGGGCCCGACCTCGACGCCGCGCGCTGGAGCCCGGCGCGCCTGCCGCTGCCGACGGGCGGCGAGCACATCCCGCTGGAGCCGGGCGCGGAGCTGGCCGTCGGCGAGGGCGAGGTGCGAGTGACGATTCCGCGCTTCTCGCTGTCGCACAACAGGTTTCAGGCCGCCGACAGCGCCAAGTACCTCATCTTCTCGACGCGCCGGTTCGAGCTGCCGCCGGATCGGCCCGCGACGTTCGCCGTCGACCTCGCGGTCGAGAACATCGGCGGGGATCCCGCGGACTTCCGTCGGGGAATGGCCGCTTTCCACGTCTTCGACCTCGACGTGAGCAAGCGCGTCTTCGCCGTCGTCGGCACCTCGACCCGCGTGCTCGCGATGCACGAGCATCTGCCCTTGGGCGGTGGCGGGCCAGGCGAGCCGTTCATCCACGTGGTCGAGTCGCCGTACGAGGACTTCGACGACGACTTCACCCGGCTCCGGGCGGGCGAGATCACGCTCGACCGGAGCAGATCGGCCGCGGCCTGGCGCGTCGACGGCCGCACGGTGTATGAGGCCCACGGAACCTTGATCCCCGAACGCGCTCGCATCGGGTTCGGGATCTGGACGATGCTGCCGATCCGGGACGGTCGCAGTCGCTCGCTCGACGGGCAGGGCATGAACGCGCGGTGGCGCCGGTTCCGTGTACGCGGGGTCGACGCGTGCGCCGCACGGTCGGGGAGGCCAAGCCGAGATCACTGAACCCGGGTACGAAGGGCAAGGCAGGTGCCGTGCCCTAGCGAAGCGCGCGGACCGTGGCGTCGGCGACTGGCTCGCGCGTTGCCGGCGGCCGCTCGCCGCTGACCTGGATTACGACGGCGGCAATCACGACGGCGCCGCCGGCCAGTGTGGCGGTGTCCGGAGTCTCGCCTAGCGCCATCCAAGCCCACAACGGGCCGAGGCCAACTTCGAGCAGGTTGATCAAGGCGACCTCCGCGGCGGGGATGAGGCGCGCACCGATGGTCAGGAAGACGAGGCCCAGCCCGATCTGTCCCGCCCCGAGCAGCGCGAGCACCAGGAGGTCGCCTCCGCCGACCGCGCCTGGATCGGCGAACGGAAGGCAGACGCCCAACAGGAGCACCTGCGCAAGGCATGTGGCCGGCGCCATCGAGACGTCACGGCGGTGGCGTGTGATGACGATGGCCGCGGCGAAGGCCAGCGACATCAGGACGGCCAGGCCGTCGCCCAGCGCGTCCGTGGCGCCGGGGCCGCCGACCATGACGCCCACGCCCGCCAGCGCCACTCCCATCGCCACGCCGGTGCGGGCGGTAATCCGTTCGCCCAGCAGCACACGCGCCAGCAGCGCAGCCAGGACCGGCGCGGTGGCCTGAATGAACAGCACGTGCGCGACGGTCGTGTGGTTGAGCGAGACGAGGAACGTCCCGGAGGCGACAGCCAGGCACACGGCGAGGCCAACGCCGCCGTAGCCGACAGAGCGGAACGCCCCCACGACCCTGCCGCGCTCGGAGACGGCAACGTAAGCCAGGATCGCGAGCGCCGCGAAGGCGGCGCGGCCGCCCACCTGAGTGGCGGTATTGACCGACAGCTGGCGCTGGAGGACGCCCGCCGTGGACCACGCCACCGCTGCCAGGGCAACATAGACCTGCCCGCGACGGTGGCGCCCGGCTGCGTCGAGGCCTGCCGCGCTCGCCGTCGCCATGGTCGAAGTCAATCAAGGTCGCCCGGCACGGCGTCCGGATGCTGGGAGCTCTCAATTGGCGAGCCGTTGACAGCCCGAGCCAAAGGGCCGCCGTCCCGGAGGCGGTCTTCTGGATGTACAGGGCTGCGACACTCGGAGGCTCTTGGACGAGCTGAGGACAGCCGACGGGCACCGGTTCCGCGTCACACCAATCGACCAAACGACGGACGTCACGATGCCGGCCGAGTTCGAGCCCAGCCGGCTCGTGCGGCGCACGCTCCAGATCGTCGCGCTGCTGGTGGTAGTCGGGCTCGTGCTTCTGCTGGCCCCCGGGCTCGGCGAGGTCCGCGATTTGCTGGCCGAGGCCCGCCCGGAGTGGGTGGCGCTGGCCGCGGCGTTCGAGGCGTTGTCGTGCGTGTCCTACGTGCTGCTGTTCCGGCCCATCTTCTGCCAGAGCATGCCGTGGCGCACCAGCTGGGAGATCGGCCTGTCGGAGCTCGGCGCCGGCTCGATCGTGCCGGCGAGCGGAGCCGGCGGCCTCGCGCTCGGCGCCTGGATCCTGCGTGAGGGCGGCATGCCCACGCAGCGGATCGCCAGCCGTTCGGTGGCCTTCTTCCTGATCAAGAGCTCGGTGAACTTCGTCGCCGTGGCGGTGCTCGGCACTGTGATGGCCTTGGGCTTGCTGGGGCCCGACCTGTCGCTCTGGCTGACGGCGGTGCCGGCGGGGGGCGCCCTGCTCGTGATTGCTGCGGTGCTGGTGGTGCCGCGGCTCGGTGTCGGCGCTCCCGTCCCGGCCGACGCAGGAAGAACGCGCAAGGCGATGCGGGAGGTCCGCAAGGCGCTGGTCGGCGGCACGGGCGAGGCGGTGGGAATAGTGCGTTCGCGAAATCTGCTCGTGATCGCCGGCTCACTGGGCTACTGGGCGTGGGACAACGCGGCTCTTTGGGCGACGTTCCACGCCTTCGGCTTCTCGCCCCCGATCACGGTGATCCTGTTGGGCTACCTGATCGGACAGCTCGGCGGGCTCCTGCCGCTACCGGGTGGCCTCGGAGGGATCGACGGCGGTCTGATCGGCACGCTGATCGTCTATGGCACTCCGGCGGCGGCCACCGCCGCCGCGGTGCTCGTCTACCGCGTCATCCTCTTCTGGCTGCCGCTGCTCGCGGGCGCCGTGGCGTTCATTTCACTGCGACGCGGGTTGAACAGGCCCGACCGGCCCGAGCTGTGCGTCGTGCCGGCGGCCACGTAGCGGACGAGGGCGACAACACGCCGGAGTACCGCGACGCCAATCCGAACGGTCCGCTCCAGGGCACGAGCACAGGAACCTGGACCACGAACATCACCTGGAGCTGGGACCTGGCACCCCGGTACTGAGGCGAAGCCGCGCGGCGCGCGTGTAAGCGCCCGCTGGAGATCGTGGTGAAAGCGAGACTCATTATCAGTAGGCTCCGCGACCCGTGTCCAGGCCGGTGCTTCTCCTCACCGCTGCAGCCCTCCTCCCGGCCATGTTCGCGAGCGGCTGCGGCGGCGACGCTGGGGCGGGATCCGCACCCGGCGTCGAGGTGGTGGCCACCACGACGCAGGTCGCCGACTTCGTCCGCAACGTCGGCGGCGAGCGCGTCGACGTGCACCAGATCCTCCAGCCGAACACGGACCCGCACGAGTACGAGCCGCGCCCGAGCGACGCCAAGTCCGCCGCCGACGCCGCGCTCGCGGTGCAATCTGGCGGCGACGTCGACGACTGGCTCCAGGACCTGATCGACAGCGCCGGCGCCGACGCCACCGTGTTGACGCTCAGCGAGCGCGTGCACACCCGCAGCGACGACGGGGGGAACCTCGACCCCCACTGGTGGCAGGACCCCCGCAACGTCGAGCTCGCCGTCAAGGCGATCCGTGACGCGCTGGCGAAGGCCGACCCGCGGGGCGCCCGCGAGTACCGCCGCAACGCGGCGCGCTATCTCGTGCGGCTGGAGCGGCTCGATCGGCAGACCGCCGCGTGCATCCGGCGCATCCCGCCTCGCCTGCGCAAGCTCGTCACCACTCACGACGCGCTCGGCTACTACGCCGCCCGCTACGGCCTCGAGGTGATCGGCGCGGTCATCCCCTCGCTCTCGACCAAGGCCCAGCCATCCGCCAGAGACGTCCAACGACTCGTCGACCAGATCGAGCAGACGGGCGTCAAGGCGATCTACCCCGAGAGCTCGATCAACCCAAAGCTCGAGCAGGCAGTCGCACGTGAGAGCGGCGCCACCACCGGCGCGCCCCTCTGGGCCGACACGCTCGGCCCCAAGGGATCGAGCGGCGCCACCTACATCGACTCGATCGCCGCCGACACCGCCGCCATCGTGGACGGCCTGACCGGCGGCAAGCAGCACTGCGAGCCCGGCCCCTAGCCGCCCCACGCTCCATCGCAGCCCACGCGGCCGCCGCGAGCCGCTACCCTGGTTCGTACGGGTCGAGCTTCCGTTCGACCAAAAGCAGTGCTCCGCGTTGCCGCAGTTGTTGCCTTCGAGCATCCTCCGCGTTTCGCAGTGGCACATACCCCGGAGGGGGACAACGATGGCAACAGGAACCGTGAAGTGGTTCAACGACGACAAGGGCTTCGGATTCATCACGCCGGATGACGCCGGCAAGGATCTGTTCGTGCATCACAGCGCGATCCAGGGAAGCGGCTTCAAGTCGCTGGCCGAGGGCGCGAAGGTGAGCTACGACGCCGAGCAGGGGCCCAAGGGCCCAGCGGCCGCGAACGTCCAGGCGCTCTAGCCAAGGCATGGCCTCAAGCGGCAAGAGGAAGACCACCATGGCGAAGCTCAACCGAGAGCGCAGGCTCCTCGAGCGTCGGCTGCAGAAGCAGGCCAAGAAGGACGCGAGGAAGCGAGCGGCGGCAAATCCTTCGGACGCGGCCGGCGACACGCTGACGGGCAACGACAGCTGAGTCAGCCCCGCGGCTGACGCCTGACTTCCGAGCCAAGCCGCACTGGGGGCGCTCGGGCTGACCGAGCGCCCCTCTGCGGAGCGTCATCCCTCGGTGGCCGCGATGCCGGCGAGGTGGCTTTGGATTAGGTGAGCGCTGCGCTCGGTGTCGACGAGCCACGGACCGTAGCCGATCCGCAGCGTGACACGATGTTCGCCCGCGCCGTCTACCGGCGCGGTGCGATGACGCTCCAGGCACTGCGGGAGAAAATCGGCGACGGTCCCTTCTTCCAGATCCTCCAGACCTGGACGGCCGACCACAGGTACGGGACGGCCACCACGGAGGAGTTCATCGCCCTGTCCGAGCAGATCTCCGGACAGGACCTGTCGGACTTCTTCCAGGTCTGGCTCTACACGCCAAAGAAGCCGACGAAGTGGTGAACCCGAGCCTAGAACGATCCGCGTAGCAGCCGGACGGCGGAAAGCACGGCGAGCGCCGTCATGACCACGGCGCTCGCCACGCACCACTGGCAGATCGCGTCGATCTCGAACAGCTCGAGATAGGTCAGGTAGAGGCTGAAGCCGAAGCCGACGAGCGCGATCACGACGGTCGTCATCCTTGCCGCCTCGCCGGGGAGCTGGGACATCACGAGGATGAGCGCGTAGCCGGCGAGCCCGAGCAGCGCCACCGGGATTCCGCCCAGCTCGGCGTAGCTCGAGCTCTGGACGCGCTCGCATCCCCCACCCCCCCCCGGCGCAAATCGGCTCGATTCCCGCGTAGTGGATGTAGGTGAGGTAGCCGGAGATCGCGAGGCCCGCGGCGGCCGTCGCGGCCACCGCGACCCGGAGCCGCGAGTCGCTCACTGCTGAGCGAGCAGGCGGTCGATCGGCCCTGTGAAGTCGGAGGCCTGGAGGGTCGAGACTTGAACGGGCACGAGTCGGCCTCCGGTCCTCCCGACGAAGAACGTCGGGGTTGAGTCGACACCGCGGGCCTGGGCCTGCGCATCGTTCTCACTGAGAATGCGCTTGACGGGTGTGCCGCCACGGGCTGCGAACGCGCGCCCCACGTCCAGTCCCGGGACGGAGCTCGCGATCCCGCGCATGAACGGGCCCGTCACGTAGCCGGAGTTCTCTTGTCCCTGGTTGCGGTAGAAGAGCTCGCTGAAGTTCCACATGCGGTTCTGCTCCGCCGCGGCGGCCGCGGTCGCGCGGGCCGGATCGGAGTCGGGCCCGATGATGCTGATCAGGTGCAGCTCGAGCCGCATCTTGCCGGAGCGCACATAGCGCTGGACGAGCGTGGACAGCGCGTTGTCCGCGTACTCGGCGCAGAACGGGCACTGGAGGTCGGCGAACTCGATCATCGTCACGGGTGCGTCGGGGCGGCCCAAGGTCAGCCCGCGCTGGGGGATGCCCTGGAAGAGCCGCGCGACCTCACCGGCGCCCTGCGGCCGTCCCCCGCCCGAGCTGCCGGTATCGCCTCCGCCCGAGCTGATCGCCACGAGCACGGCGACGACCACAGCGGCGGCGAGGGCGGCCCCGCCGAGCAAGAGCATCCGTCGTCGAGTGTCCCCAGTCCGCGCGGCCTCCCGCTCTCGTTCCTCTCGCTCCGCGCGGAGCCGTCGCTTCTGTTCGGCTCTCGAGCTCATCCGGCTCTTCCCACCATGGTGGCGAAAAGTGAACTCAAAGTGAGCGGGCGGCTCGGGCGGGCCAGGCCCCGCTAAGCAGCTGCGGCGGTGGTCCGCGACTCGGCGACCCGGGCGATGCGCCCGGCGGCGCCCTCGAGCGCGCCCGCCGAGAGAAGTGCAGCGGTGGCGTTCGCCATGAGGCGTCCGGTGAGGCCGCCGCCTCGGCGCAGGGACACCGATGCGTTCAGCTCCGCCCCCGCCTCGTCGCCGCTCAGCTCGTAGCGCACGTCGAGGCCGACCGGACCGACCGCCGAGAGCTCGAGCCGGGCTTCGTCGGCGGCTTGGACCTCCACGTCGAAGCCGACTGGAACCCCGACCAGGCGGCCGGTGACTCGTCCGCGGCTGCCCGCCGCGAGGCGCTGCCCGTCCAGGTCATCGAGCTCGAAGTCGACCGGCGACCAGCGGCGGATCTCGTCGGGGTGCGTCAGCACCTGGAGCACCTGGCCGGGCGTGGCGTTCGCTCGCGCGGTCGCGGTCCATCTCGACATGGGGTCAGGTTCTCACCCGCGTCGTGCGTGTTGTGGGGCAATGCGCACAGTCAGGGAGGAGTTCGATCGCCCGCGGCATGGCAACGGCGCACAGCCGAGCATTTCCGGGTATTAAGAGCCCATGCTCGAGGGGCTGATGCAGCACGATCGCCCGCTCACCCTCGAGCTGATCCTGGAGCGCATGCGACGGATCTATGGGGACAGCGAGGTGATCGGTGTGCGCGGCGGGGAGCGCACGCGCGCGAGCTACGCGGAGGTCGCCGACCGCGCCGATCGACTTTCTCGTGCGCTCGAAGGGCTCGGTGTCCAGACCGGCGACCGCGTCGCGACGTTCGCCTGGAACAGCCAGGAGCACCTCGAGGCCTACCTGGCCGTGCCGTGCATGGGGGCGGTGCTCCACACCCTCAACGTGCGCCTGTTCGCGGATCAGCTCGTCTACACCGTCAACCACGCCGAGGACACCGTTGTCCTCGTCGACGACACGCTGGTCTCCGTGCTGGAGGAGCTGGCCCCGCGCTTCGAGACCGTGCGCCACTACGTCGTCTTCGGCGACGGCGACGCGGGCTCGCTGCCGGGAGCCCTCCGCTACGAGGAGCTGATCGCGGCGCAGGAGCCGGGCTACGACCGCCCGGCGATCGACGACCGCCAGGCGGCGGGCCTCTGCTACACGAGCGGGACTACGGGCAACCCGAAGGGCGTCCTCTACTCGCATCGCTCGAACATCCTCCACGCCCTCGGCCAGTGCATGGCGGAGTCGATCGGCCTGCGCGCGGACGACCGGGTCATGCCGGTGGTGCCGATGTTCCACGCGAACGCCTGGGGCATCCCCTACGGCTCGGGGTTGACCGGCGCCGACCTCGTGATGCCCGGATCCGACCTGAGCGCGGCCGCGCTGGCCCGCCTGATCGCCGAGGAGCGCGTGACGGTATCGGCGGCCGTCCCGACCATCTGGATGGACCTGCTCCGCCACGCCGACGAACACGCCCCCGACCTGTCGAGCCTGCGGCTCGTCATCTGCGGCGGGTCGGCGGTGCCGCTCAGCCTGATGCAGGCGTGGGAGGAGCGCGGGCTGCGGATCGTCCAGGCCTGGGGAATGACCGAGACGAGCCCGCTCGGCTCGACGGCCCGCCCGCCCGAGCACGCCGAGGGGGAGGAGCACTGGCGCTATAGAGCCACCGCCGGCCGGCCGGCGGCGCTCGTCCAGGCGCGCATCGTTCGCGACGGCCAGGAGGTTCCCTGGGACGGCGAGTCCACCGGTGAGCTGGAGGTGCGCGGCCCGTGGGTCGCGCGGGCCTACTACCGCGACGAGGGGAGCGGCGAGAAGTTCGACGACGGCTGGCTTCGCACGGGCGACATCGCCGCCATCGACGAGCGCGGTTTCATCATCATCAGCGACCGGGTGAAGGACGTGATCAAGTCGGGCGGGGAGTGGATCTCGTCGGTCGAGCTCGAGAACGAGATCATCGCCCACCCCGCCGTCTTGGAGGCGGCGGTGATCGCGATGCCCGACGAGCGCTGGGGCGAGCGCCCGCTGGCGTGCGTCGTCACCCAGGAGGGCGCGGAGCTCACGCTCGACGACCTGCGCGACCACCTCGCGCCGCGGGTCGCCAAGTGGTGGCTCCCGGACGAGCTCCTCCTGATCGACGAGGTGCCGAAGACGAGCGTCGGGAAGTTCGACAAGAAGGTGCTGCGGAGGCAGCTCGAAGAGGGCCGGTTGGAACGCCGCGAGCCGGCTGTTCAGCGCGCCGCCGACCACAGTTGACGAGCGCCATAGTGTGCCGGCGACGGTTGTGTCCACCTTCCAGGTCGGGCGATTCTTCGGCGGCGGCGCGACTGACATCGGGTTCGGCAGGTCGGGCGACGGCGGCGCCACCTGGGACGCCCCCGGGTTCCTGCCGGGGATGACCTTCAGCGCGGGCGCCGACTCGCCCTTCGAGCGCGTAAGCGACCCGAGCGTCGCCTACGACGACGCCCACCGAGTCTGGCTGATCTCGTCGATCCCGCCCCTTCCGAACTTCGTTGTTCCGACCGTCTTCGTCAACCGTTCGATCGACGACGGGCGGACCTGGAGCGAGCCGGTTCAGATCCCACCTCCGAGCAAGAACCAGGTCAATCTCGACAAGAACTGGACGGTGTGCGACAACCACCCAACGAGCCCGTCCTACGGCCACTGCTACACGGAGCTCGACAACTTCGCCACCGGCGACCGCGAGCTGATGAGCACCTCGGACGACGGCGGAGAGACTTGGAGCGCGCCGATCGAGACGGCCGGCAACGACAACGGCCTCGGCGGACAGCCGGTGGTCCAGCCCAACGGCACGGTGATCGTCCCGTTCGAGAGCCTGAACGGCAAGATCGGCGCCTTCCGGTCGACGGACGGCGGTGACAGCTGGACGAAGGCGGTCACGGTCTCGCAGATCCGCTTCCACGGCGTGGCCGGCGACCTCCGCACGAGCCCGCTGCCGAGCGCCGAGATCGACGGCGTCGGCAACGTCTACGTCTCGTGGGAGGACTGCCGCTTCCGCGCAAAGTGCTCGGCGAACGACATCGTCATCAGCAAATCGTCTGACGGGGTCGAGTGGAGCGATCCGGCCCGCGTGCCGATCGACGACACCGACAGCGGGATGGACCACTTCATCCCGGGGCTGGCGGTCGACTCGGCGACGTCCGGGGCGTCCGCGCACCTCGCGCTGACGTACTACTTCTATCCCGACGCGGACTGTGACGACGACTGCGACCTGACGGTGGGATACATCTCGTCGCCCGACGGCGGGGCCCACTGGGGAGTTCCGACCCAACTGGCGGGTCCGATGTCGTTGGCGGACATCGCACTGACCTCGCAGGGTCCGATGGTCGGCGACTACATCTCGACCTCGTTCTCGGGCGGCAAGGCGACGACCGTCTTCGCGGTCGGGCTCCCGCACGACCCGTCAGAGCCCTTCGACGAGGCGATGTACGCGCCCACGACTCCGCTGAATGTGGCCACGCCCGCCCAGGCGACCAACGTCGCGAGCAGCACTGGCGCGAAGCACTTCACCGGCGAAGGCACGGGCGAGACGCACCGAGCCCTCCACAACGACTGAGCATTTACGGCTTGCCGCTCCGGCGCGCGGTAACCGCTCAGGTCAGGAAGCTCAGCGTCGTCGCGGCGCTCGTCAGGGCAAACACGCGGTGCACCTGGGGTGGGCCGGGCGCAACCACGAAGCGGAGGCGACGTCGGCGCGCGCGCTCGTGCATCCGCAGGATCACCCCGAGCCCGGAGCAGTCGATGAACTCGAGCCCTCTCAGGTCGAGGAGAACCTGCTCCGCATCGGTTGCGCCCACGCTCTGCAGCTCGCCCTCGAGCGCCGCGCGGGTAGACATATCGAGCTCACCGTAGGCCTCGATCACGTGGGTCGTCCCCTCGCGCTCGCTCCGGAGCCGGAGCAGCTGGTAGACGATTTCGCGTGCGGGAGACACCGGAGCCTGTCGTGCTCGTCAGGCGCAGGTTACGCCTGGAGCGCGCCCCCCTGTCGAATCGCGTCGACGGCCGCCCCCACAGTCGTGTGGATGTCGACCACCGAGCCGAGGTCGACCAGCGACACGACTCGATCTATCAGTCCACCTTGCGCGACGACGACCGCCAGCCGGAGCCGTCGCACGCCAAGGTTCTCGGCCACCTCGAAGAGCAGATGGACGCCCGCGCTGTCGAGGTAGTCGGCGCCGCTCAGATCGATGACGAGGCCCAGGTCGGTGTTCTCCACGAACTTCAGCAGCTGCTCACGGAGCTCCAGGGCGCCCGCGATGTCGATGTCGCCTGTCACCGCCGCGACCGGGACGGAGTCCAGGCGATCGACCCGCAGCTCAGGCCGCCCGGTCACCGCGTGGCGCCTCGAGCCGCTTGTGGAGGCGCACCGTCGTGCCCTCCTCGCCGGTGGTCGTCTCGACCCTGTCCATGAGGCCCTTCATCAGGACCATCCCGCGGCCTCGATTCGCTCCGCGCGGCTCGCGCCAGCGGCCCGAGTCGCGCACCGACACGACGGCGTCGCCCCCGGGCGAGAGCGTCGCCCGGACCTCCATCGCGCCCCGGCCGGGTGCGTACGCCTGCTCGATGACGTTGGCGCAGGCCTCGCAGGCGCTGAGCGTGATCTCCTCCGACTCGGCCCCAGAGGCCCCGGCCTCCTGAAGCCACCTAGCGCGGAACCCTGACGGCGCCCAGCGGGACGGAGCCGCGCATCTCGAGGAAGGTGCATTCCCCGTCGCCCCGGGCGACGAGCGGGGGGAGGTGGCCGGCGCCGGCGAGAACGAGGTTGTCGTAAAGGGGATCGATCACGAGGTAGAGCAGGGTGGCGCTGAAGCCCGGCTCGAGCTGACGCAGGAGATGACTGAGCCGCTGTAGTACCTCGTCCGGGGCACGGCCGTCCATCGCGTACGCCCTCAATCCGCTTCTCAACTGGCCCATGACGGCGGCCGCGTGGAACCCTCGGCCCGCCACATCGCCGATCGCCACCCCCAGCTTCCCGCCCGGCAGTGGGAAGGCGTCGTACCAATCGCCCCCGAGCTGGGCCGAGGCCGCCGGCAGGTACCTGCCCGCCAGCGCGATCCCCGGGAACTCGGGCAGCGAGGGCATGAGGCTCCGCTGCATCGCCCCGGCGAGTCCCCGCTCACGCTCTGTGAGCCGGCCGTGGATGGCGAGCGCCGCACGGTCGCCTGCGAGCTGGAGCACCCGGATGTCGCCGTCACCGAAGCTGCGGTCGTCCAGAGTGCCGACGTGCAGGACGCCGATCAATGTCCCTTCAACGACGAGCGGCACCCCGAGAAGCGTCTTCAGCCCTCGACCACGCAGAACCGGGTTCAGGATCTCCGCTTCCTCGATCTCCGTGATCACGAACGGGCGCCGGTCGGCCGCGATGCGGCGTCGGCGACGCTCTCGAGTGCCCGAAGCTGCTCGGCGGCTACGCGCGTGTCCATCGACGGAACATTCTCGTGCAGCGGAGGTCGGCTCGCCAGCGATCTAGGCGGTCTGCACGCCGGCTGTCGTGTGCAGCCCGAGCGTCTCGATCGCCCGCGCGCGCAATTTGTGCTTCTGGACCTTTCCCGTGACGGTCATCGGGAAGTCGCTGCAGGTCGCGACGTAGCGGGGGATCTTGTAGTGAGCGATCTTGCCCTGACAGTACTGGCGGAGCTCGTCCTCGTCGATCGTGGCGCCCTCGCGGACGATCACCCAGGCCATGATCTCCTCGCCGAAGCGCTCGTCCGGCACGCCGACCACCTGGACGTCGGCGACCGCGGGATGGCCGTAGAGGAACTCCTCGATCTCGCGTGGGTAGACGTTCTCGCCGCCACGGATGATCATGTCCTTGATCCGGCCGACGATCTCGACGTAGCCATCGTCGGCCATCACCGCCAGGTCACCCGTGTGCATCCAGCGCGCCGGGTCGATCGCCTCGTCGGTCCGCTCGGGCTCGTCCCAGTAGCCGAGCATGACGCTGTAGCCGCGGGTCTGGAACTCGCCCGGATCGCCGCGCGGCAGCGTGCGGCCGGTCTCGGGGTCGGCGATGCGGATCTCCACGTGCGGGTGGACCCGCCCGACCGTCCCGGTGCGGTGCTCGAGATCGTCGTCGGCGCCGGTCTGAGTCGAGACCGGCGACGTCTCCGTCATCCCGTAGCAGATGGTCACCTCGGACATGTGCATCCGCTCCACGACCTTGCGCATCACCTCGACCGGACACGGCGCGCCCGCCATGATCCCGGTACGAAGCGACGACAGGTCGTAGCGGTCGAAGTCGGGGTGATCGAGCTCCGCGATGAACATCGTCGGGACGCCGTACAGCGCGGTGCAGCGCTCGGCCTGAACCGCGTCGAGCACCGCGCCCCGCTCGAACGCCTCGTCGGGCAGGACCACGCATGCGCCGTGCGAGATCGCGGCGAGGTTGCCCATCACCATCCCGAAGCAGTGGTAGTAGGGCACCGGGACGCAGATGCGGTCCTGCTCGGTGATGCGGCACCCCTCCCCGACGAAGAAGCCGTTGTTGAGGATGTTGTGGTGCGACAGCGTCGCGCCCTTGGGGAAGCCGGTCGTGCCCGACGTGTACTGGATGTTGATCGGGTCGCTCGCGTCGAGGTCGGCCGAGCGCTCCCGAAGCTCGTCGACCCCAACCGCATCGGCGCCCTCGAGGAGCTCGTCCCAGGACGGGGCGCCGAAGAAGACCGCCCGCTCCAGCTGGGGCAGCTCGCCGCGAACCTCGTCGACCATCGACACGTAGTCGCTCGTCTTGAACGACTGCGCGGCGATCAGCATGCGACAGCCCGACTGCCGCAGCGCGTACAGCAGCTCGTGAGTGCGGTAGGCGGGATTGATGTTGACGAGCACCACCCCCGCCTTCGCGGTGGCGTACTGGACGACGGCCCACTCCACGCGGTTCGGGCTCCAGATGCCCAGCCGCTCGCCGGCCCCGAGCCCGATCGCCAGCAGCGCCCGCGCGACGCGATCGGCCTCGGCGTCGAGCTCAGCGTACGTCAGCCGCAGGTCCTGGTGACGGGACACGATCGCCGGACGAGCGCCGTGCTCCGCCGCGGCGCGCTCCAGGGCTGCCCCGATGGTCTCCCCCAGCAAGGGCACCGCGCTGGCGCCGTGGGCGTAGGAAGCGACCTGGCGTGTGGCCGTCGCCATGGGCCACCGATCCTACCCCGCCGCGGGCGTCCGGCTCAGCTGAACGTCACGAGCGCCTCGTCCATACGTGCAGCTCCCGTCCGACACTGCCGGCGTGCAGAGGCATCGTGGAGCCGCGGGCAGCCCGCTCGTCGGAAGTCTCCGTCCGTGAGCACGGCGAGCGTCTTGCCGAGCCAGCGGTAGCAGCCGGCGCGTGTCGGGCCGAGAAAGAGCTCGCAGCCGCCGATCAACTCGACGTACGTAGAGGTCGGGTAGCCGAGCAGGTTCTGGACCTTCGTTCCCCGGACGCAGTTCGCCGCGTCTGACTGGTCGACCAGGCCGGCGCAGATCTGGAGCTGGACCGCGGGATCGGGCGGGCCGATCACCGATGCGGCCGTCATGCACGCCCCGCGCTGAAGGCCGCCGAGGCCGTGACAGAGCATGTCGAGGTCCTCCGGCGACCCCACCTCGACGTCCGACGGTCGGTTGTCTATGAACGCCCGGTACCAGCACGGTCTCACGAAGAGCCTCGGTTGGGCTCCGCAGAGCCGGCGGGGGTCGGTGACGGCCTCGCTCGGCAGCTTCGCGTCGTCGGCGCCGACGACCGCGAACCAGTAGTCGTGGTATGCGCCCTGGGCGCAGTCCGGCGCCGCGCGCGGCCCGAGTGCGCGGCAGAGCCGGAGCGCCGGCCGGAGCTCGTCGCCGTAGATCCGCATGAAGGCGTGGCCGAACCCGTGAATACAGCTGTAGCGTTGGAAGCGCGTGTCCGCGTCTGCGCAGACCGTCGCCGCCTCGCGAGGGTGCGCCGGATCGATGTCCGGTGCGACGGCGGTCACGAGCCCGTGCGCGAAGCCGGCCGTGCAGCCCGGGTCGTTGCTCGTCGACAGGTAGTCCATGAGCGTCGCGAGCGTCACTCCCGCGCGGTGGGCGTAGATGCGACCCACCGTGTGCATGACCCCGTGGCAGTTCGAGAGGAGGAAGCCGCCCTTGCTCCACGCCAGATCGGCGATTGCCGACACGGCCGGCCTCGGGTCGTCGCGGTCGTCGACCATGGCCAGGAACTCGCGCGTGTAGCACGCGCGCGCCTCCGCGTCGCCGAGGCCGCGGCAGCGCCCGGGGTCGCCCGCCCGGGCGGCGGCCGCGCGCTCCTCAGCGTCGGGTCCGAGGAGGAGGACGGCCGCCGCGGCGCCCGCCGCGACCGCGGCCGCGACGAGCAGGGCGAGGGCGGGTCGCCCGCCTGGTGGGGCGAGTAGCGACCGCCGCCTCAAGGCGGCCCGTTCACTTCCCGCTGATCACGAAGCGGTCCGATCCGGTCGAGACGTTGCCCTTGATGTCCTTCGCCAGCCACTTGAAGGTGGTGGTCGAGGTGACGTGGAACACCTGGCCGGGCTCGCGCGGGCCGGTCGAGTCCCACAGCGGAGACGACTCCGTGGGCCTCGACCCGTCGGTCGTGTAATGGATCACCGACGGCTCGTTCACGTACTCGAACGTCGTGTCGATCGGCGTCTTCGACGACGACGGCCCGGTCATCCTAACCTCGGGCGGGGTGTCGTCCATCTCGTAGTCGAACGCCGACTCGAGCAGCCCGAAGTTGCCGGCGGCGAACTCGAGCGCCTCTGGCTTACCCTCCGTGTTGTAGTCCGGCTGGAAGCCGACGGCCGTCTGGAGCGTCCCGCCCGACAGCACCGCGCCGGCGGCATGGGGCTGCGAGAGCGGCTCGGTCAGGATGACGTTCGGCGCCGGGCTCGCGGGGTTCGGGTTGACCACCGACTCGACCGTTCGGATCTCCTCGTTCGGCGTCCGGGCGTCCACCCTGATCCTGTCCCCCGGAGCGAAGCCGGTCCGATTGGCCGCTCTGATCCCGGTGTCTCCCGCGGCGGACGCGACGCCTAGTGACGTGTCGACAAAGCGGTCGGCGCCCGTCTCGAAGCTGTACGCGATGACGCCGCGGTTGTACCAGTGCTCGTCCGCGCTGTTGCCGGCCGCGGAGTAGAGGACGTCGGCGATCGGACCCGTGCGCTCCGGGAGGATGGCCGTGTTCCGCACCTCCTTGATCCGGTTGAGGATCCGGTCGCCAGCGGCGAAGAAGTACTTCTCGATGCCGATGTTCGCGTGCACCTCTTCGCCCTCTCCACGGTCGGGCAGGTACGCGCCCGGCGCCCACATGAAGTAGCCGCCATAGCTGTGGATGTTGTTCGAGAACTTGATGTTCTTGAACGTGTCCGCCACCCAGAGCTCGTTCTTGATCTCGGGCTCGGAGGCCTCTCCCGGTCCGGCGAACACGTCGCTCGTGCACGAGAACGACGCGCCGATGAAGCCGTCGAAGATCGTCCCAACCGTGTTGTTGCGGTTCTCGTCCACGCCCCACGCGTTCTTCGAGCCAGGATCGGTGTTGGTGTACGGCAGCCCGGTGCCGGGGTTGATCCTCGGCGCCCAGAAGTTCGAGGCGGACGGATCGTCGCTCTCCCGGCCCCCCTCGACGCAGTAGTTCGTCATGTTGCGCCGCTGCATGTTGAAGTTGTGGAACGAGTAGAGCGAGCCGTCCGGGTTGGACGACGGGATGATGAAGATGTCGAGGTTGTTGACCAGCTCCCTGGTGTGGCCGTCGATCGCGTAGTTGCGGAGCAGCTCCTCGGCGGTCTCGAGACAGGTGAGCGGGGTCGCCCACTCGCGGGCGTGCTGCTCGCAGTAGAGGAACACGCCGACCTTGGAGCCGTCGCGCTTCTTTCCGATCCGCATCACCGAGTACTGGAACGGCCCGTGCGGAACGGTCGGATCAAGGAAGTCGGACAGGCCGACCTTCGCCCGCGGCTCCACGATGCCGGCGCCGGCGTTCCCGCGATACGTGAGCGCCACGACGAGCGCGCTGGCGCCAGGGCTCGCATTGATCGCCGCGACCACCTGCGCGGCCGTGCTCGAGAGCGCGCCGGAGGCGTCCGTGCCGAGGTTGACCAGGATGTCCTTCCCAGTCACGCTTACGCTCAGGGGCGCGCTCGCGACGCCGCGATTCACGAACTCGGCGGTGATGTCGTTCCCGCCGTCCTGGCCCCACGCGCGGGACGTGAGGACGACGGCCTGGCTCACGTTTGCGGCTGGCACGGAGTTACCCGGGGGATTCGTACCGGCCATCGTGGCCTGCGCCCGCCGCTGATAGCCGTTCGTCTTGTTCGGCAGCGGGATCAGCTCGGAGATGTTCGGGAACTCGTCCGCGAGCTGCTGGAAGCGCCCGTAGACCTCGGTCGGGTCCATGTAGTGAGTCGTGAAGTCCTTCACGAAGTGCGTTCCCATCGGCGGCAGGCCGCCCGCGAGCCACAGGTTGACGTCGGCCTCGACGCTGGCGCCGGTGCTCGACCCGATCCGAATGCGCGTCGGACGCGGGGGATCCGCCTCGCCGGCGTCGCCGATCCGCACCAGCTGACGGTGCTCAATGTAGGTGTCCGGCGTGGTGTCCGGGTCGATGTTGACGCCCATCGTCCGCGGGTCCATGTCGATCGGGGTCCCGGCCCCCGTGTTCCACGAGAGGGACAGCGTCGGCCCGGTGTACGTGGCGCCCGTCGGGGTCGAGCCGCCGAGGCGATCCTTCGCCTCTACGGACAGGAACCGTCCGCCGGAGCTCTCGAAGTAGTCGACGCGAAGGACGACGATCTCGTCTGCGTCGGAAGCGTTCGCCACGGGCTGATCGAGGGCGGCCGCCTCGGAGCGGTTCTCGGCCCTCATGTCTGCCCGCCGCTCCGTCATCCGGGCCTCCAAGGTGGCGGGCCCTTCGATCGTGGCACTGATCTCATAGCCGGCGTCCTGGAGCGCTGAGAGCCCGTCCTTGGTCCCGACGACGCTGACGGTCACGGAGCCGTCGGGGTTGTTGCGCAGGTAGTGGTCGTTGAACTCGACGCCGTAGGACTCGGCCTCTGCCTGAAGCTTCATCGCCGCCGCCTTGCTCGGCAGGTCGACCTCGACCAGGCTCTCGGCCTGGCTCGCATCGATGGCGCCTGCCTGCTCGGCATTCGCAGCCGTCGTACCGACGGTCCACGCAAGCGCGCACAGCGAAGCGGCCGCGAGCAGGCGCAGCCGCGTCTCGAAAATCATTCCTGGCTCCCCCTTTACCCCGTGGTGTTCCACCTGCCCGCCCCGAGACAGCAACCCGTACATCGCTGGTTTCCGGCAGCGGGCGCCTATCTCCTACCCCGCGGGCGCGGATTCCAAGCGCGTGCAATCGCCCCTCCGATGATGGCCGCGAGCGGGGATTCGAAGTGCGTCGAGGCGGTCTTCGTAGATCGCCCGATCAGCGACCGCCGGCGGGGCGGTGGAGCGGTACCTGGGTGACCACGGTCCGGGACTCTGAGAGGAGCAGCCACTCGAGGTAGACGGAGCGGTCGTTCTGGAGCAGTGCCTCCCAGGCGTGCTGCGAGCCGAGCTCCGGCACGACCACCGCCGCGATCGCTTCGGGGGCAGCGGTGACGGCCCGGACCGTCTCGAGGACCGGCGTCTCGAGGGAGCGGAAGGGGGCGTCCACCTTCTCGAGCGCGAGCGGGAGGCCCTGCCGGTCCCATTCCCGCTCGACGCGCTCGGCCTGTTCTGGATCGAGCGCCA
>Ga0126312_10000601_pt1 | contig 21992 bp, 24 predicted proteins | sample Plot104A_FD_92537 | JGI IMG/M metagenome (GOLD analysis project Ga0126312, IMG submission 92537) | Serpentine soil microbial communities from UC McLaughlin Reserve, CA, USA - Plot104A | ecosystem: Environmental > Terrestrial > Soil > Grasslands | place: USA: UC McLaughlin Reserve, Lake County...
GACCGAGCGAGCTACGACTACCGCGTTCGCCCGTTCGCGGCCCAGGGCGCGGTCCCGGGCGGGCTCGAGATCGTCTCCACCGGCACCGTCAGCGGGGTGAGCCGACGCGTCACCGCCAGGGCGGAGGCGATCACCCCGGAGTTCCATCCCTTCGCGAGCGTCGCCAGCGTCGTCGGCCTCGACGGCATCACGCTCAACTCCCGGTCCGAGATTCACGCAGACGTCGCGACGAACGGGAACATCAGCTTTGCCAACGACTCGCTCCTCGACTGCGAGTACGCCGGAGTGGGCGTGGGACGCGGATTCGTGCCTTTCCCGCCAGGCGCCGAAGCCACCTGCCCGCCGACTCAGACCAGCGTCTCCCTTCCCCCGCTCGACCCGGGCGACGTGGCCATCAACAACTCGAACTCGCGAATCGGCACGGTCGACCCGCTCAACGGCAGCTACAGCTGGAACCCGACCACCAAGCAGCTCACCTTGAACTCCGGCGGATCGCTGACCCTCGGGTCTTCCGGCGGCGAGTTCAACTACGCGTTCTGCAGGCTGCACCTGAGCGCGCGGTCCTACCTGCACATCGTCAACGGCGCGACGGTGCGGATGTACTTCCTGAGTCCGGACGCCGCGCCGTGCCAAGGCGTGACCGAGCCGCTGGCGCTGGACAGCAAGGCCAAGATCGACCCAACGGGAGGGGATGCGACGAGCCTCGCGATCCTCGTCGTGGGCTCGGACACGATCGCGACGAAGGTGACGCTGAACGCGGATGCCTCGCTCTTCACCTGCGATCAGACCTTCGTCCTGTACGCGCCGCGATCGAGCGTCGAGCTGAACAGCAGGACGAGCGTGTGCGGCGGCGTGGCCGGGAAATCGATCGTGATCAACGAGGACACCCAGATCAACTCCTCGAACACGGCCGGCGACTTCTCATTCCCCACGCAGGGGGCGACTCACTATGGCCCCCCGCAGGACTTCGTCGAGTGCGACTCGACCCCGCCGGGGGCGACCGCGGCGCCAAACCAAGGGTGCTGAGCAATGCGAGCGATGCTCACCGGCGTCCGGGAGCGCCTCGGAAGCGAGCGCGGATTCACGATTCCCGAGTTGACGGTCGCCGCGCTGATCGCCCTGATCGTCGGCGCGGCCGGGATGACCCTCGTCGTCACCATGGTGCGGAGCCAGCCGGCGGTGTCCGAGCGGGCGGGCCAGGTGCAGCAGGGCCGAACCATGCTCGAGGTGCTGACGCGCGAGCTGCGTCAGGGCGAGACGGTGCTGAACCCGGCCGCGTCGGGGCTCTCCGTCATCACCTATGTCAACAGCGCCACGTGCGGCGGCGCCCACGCGACCACCGCGATCCTCTGCCGTGTTACCTACGACTGCGGCTCGTCCTCGTGTACCCGGACGGAGCGCAACCCGGACGGGTCCGGGACGGGCCCGTCGGAAACCGTCGCGCGCGGAATCATCGGCCCGAACGTCTTCAGCTATCAGGGCACCTCGGGCGATCCTTCCTACGTGGGCATCCGGCTCGTGTTTCCAGCGGACGACGGCACCGAGGCGATCACGCTGGACGACGGGGCCGCGCTCCGCAACTACTTCGAGAGCGGAGCCTGAGGTGAGGCGCGCGATCAAACGGCGGTTGCGCTCGCTGCGACGCGACGAGCGGGGCTTCACTGTCGTCGAGGGACTGGTGGCCGGCCTGATCCTGGTCATCGGCGGGCTCGGTGCGCTCCAGGTGTTCGACGCCGGAGCGCGGAACACATACCGCACCGAGGAGAGCCAGGTCGTCAATAACCGGCTGCAGGCTGAGCTCGAGGCCATTCGCCAGCTCCCTTACGGGGAGATCGCTCTGACCTCGCTGCCCGTCCGCCAGAACAAAAGCAACGACCCCCGCTGGCGCGTGTCGGCGTCGGGCACGAGCTACGCCATCAATCGCAACGGCAGCTCGCTCAAGTCGATCGTCTTCAACGGGGGCTCGACCCCGGGCGGCGACACCGTGTCCGGGGGAACGGTCGATCCCGGCCCGACCCCGTTTACCGCCGGCGATGTGAGCGGGCAGATCTATCGCTTCGTCACCTGGACCAGCGACCCGAACTGCACTGCCTGCGGCGGCGGGTTCGAGAAGCGAGTGATCGTCGCCGCGACGATCGACGAGGCCCCGGTTTCATTCGAGCGCGCGTTTCAGGAGCTTCACGCCGACGTGGTCGACCCGGATACGACCCAGGACCCGGGCGAGCCGATCGAGGAAGATCCGGAGGAGACGGCCAAGGCCGAGTTCTGGCTCACCGACACGCCCTGCTCGAACAGCACCCGCCAGCCAATCGCCGCCGATCACGTCGCCCACAACACGCGCGGCGTGTGCTCGCAGGGCCTGAAGACGGGCTCGAGCCGCGGCGCCCCGGATCTGATGTATCCCGAGGCGGCGTTCGCCGCATCCCCCGACCCGGGCGCGCCCTTCGACTACGCGACGGACTCGGAGCCCACCGCGAACCCTGGCCTGGACAAGGGGATCCTGATGCCCTGGGGCTCCGACAGCAGCTGCGCGCTGCAGCCGGTGCTCAACACGCTGGACGTAAAGCGGCTTCTCGAGGGGGTCCTGACGGTTCTCAACCTGTCCGCGCTACCGGCGCAATTGGATGGCGTGCTGGGCCGTGACGGCGATCTGCTCGGCACGAGCACCGACAAGCATCAGCGCATCCACACATGGGTGTCGCCGCCGATTCAGGGATCGGGCGGAGTGCTGCTGGGCAAGGGCACCCTCGAGCTGTACTCGCGGACGATCAACGGCGCCATTCACTCCGGCTCGATCTGCGTTTGGATGTCCGTTCGCCAGTCGGTGACGATCCCGGCGCAGGCCTGCGCGATCGTCTGTGTGCCACTCGGCAGCACCACGATCGACGTCGATCTGCCTTACATCAACGTGGGTGTTCTCAGCAACGGGGACTGCCGCACCGGTACCGGCCTGAACCTCACGAACTTCCAATACACGCAGAACCCCTGGCCCTCGCAGTGGGCGCCCGTCCGGGTGCCCCTCTGCTTCACCGCTGTGAATGCCGCTGGAGCGGTCGTCCCTGCGGCCCTGCCTCCGAATAGCCGCATCGCCCTCTCACTCATGGTGAGGAAGAGCGGCACGGACCCCGGCCAGGGGCTGGAGTTCATGTACGACGCGGTGGGGTTCGAGAGCCGCCTCGAGCTGGAGACCAACCAGATCCTCAGCTTGAACCCCTAAAGGCGCGAACCCGTCCCGTCGATGCGAAGGGGGGAGAAATTCGCTCCCCGATGCCTTGGAGTAGATGATGCCCGCCCTGATTGCATTCCCCGCCGGTCTTCTCGTCGGCAGCTTTGTGACCGTTATCGCCCATCGGATTCCCCGTGGCGAAGGCTTTGTCGCCGGGCGCTCGCACTGCCCGTCCTGCGGCGCGCAGATCGCCGCCCACGACAACGTTCCGGTCCTCTCTTGGATCATGCTCCGTGGCCGCTGCCGCAGCTGCGGCGAGCACATCTCGGCCCGCTATCCGCTGGCCGAACTCGCCGTGGCGGTCCTGTACGCGGCGACGGTCCTCAACCTCGGCACAGGCGATGCCGCCGCGCTCGCCTCCGGCATCGTCCTGTGCACGGTGCTGGTCGCCGTTTCCCTCACCGATCTCGAGCGGCGGGTGATCCCGAACAAGATCGTCGCGGCCGGGGCGATCGCTGCCCTGGCGATCGCGGCGCTCGGCGATCCGTCCGAGCTCCCCGAGCGCCTGGCAGCCGGCGCGATCGCCGGCGGAGTGCTGTTCGTCATCGCGCTCGCATACCCGCGTGGCATGGGAATGGGCGATGTGAAGCTCGTCGCCATGCTCGGGCTTTTCCTGGGCTCCGCGGTGGCTCCGGCGGTCCTGATCGGCTTCGCGGTGGGCGCCGCGGTGGGCCTCGTGATGATCGCCATGCACGGATCCGCGGCGCGCAAGCAGGCGATCCCGTTTGGCCCCTTCCTCGCCCTTGGCGGGATCGTGGGCTTGTGGTGGGGCCCTGAGATGGTCGATTGGTACGTGAATCGCTTTTTCGGCGGCTAGGCACGCCCACAGGGCCGTCCAGGGGTGCCCGGACGGCTCAAGGGAAGCGCCGAATGGGCCGATTGGGAGATGTGGAAAGCGCCTAGCACGACGCCTGACCTCCGCCTGATGCTTTCGATGAACAAGAGCACCGCCCTCGTTGGCCTCGACATCGAGGCCGGCAGCATCGCTGCCACTGAGCTGCGCACCAACGGCCGGACCGAGCTCGCCGGCTACGGCGTCATGCCGCTCGACTCCGGTGTGTTCCGCGAGGGCGAAGTCGCGGACGTTGAGGCGCTCACCGAGGCCCTGAAGGAGCTCTTCTCCCAGCAGAAGCTCTCCAAGAGGGTGCGGCTGGGGATCGCCAACCAGCGGGTGGCCGTCCGCACCTTTCAACTTCCGCTGATCGAGGACAACCAGGAATTGGAGACGGCCGTGCGCTTCCAGGCCCAGGATGAGCTCCCCATGCCCCTCGACCAGTCGGTGCTCGACTGGCAGGCGACCGGGCGCTCCACCGCAGAGGATGGGACCGAGCGACTGAACGTGGTGGCGGTGGCGGCCCGGCGCGACATGCTCGCGCGCCTCATGGAGGCGATGCGGGGGGCCGGGCTTCGGCCTGAGGGGATCGACCTTTCAGCGTTCGGAATGGTCCGTGCGCTCCACGCGGGCACGTACGCGAGCGTGGGCGCTGCGGAATACGTGGCGGCCCCGACCCAGCAAGCGCTGTCTTACGAGCAGCGGGTGGACATGGGTGAGCTGGGGACCGGCGCGGCTACAGCGCCCGAGACCGATGCAGCGCCGGCGCGCCTCTACTGCAACCTTGGCGACGTCACCAACCTCGCCGTCGCACGCGGCTCCACCTGCGTCTTCACCCGCGTTTCGCCCTTCGGCGTCGAGGGCATCGCGCAGAAGCTCGCCGAGCGCCGCGGGCAGACCCTCGACCACGCGCGCCAGTGGCTGGTCCACGTCGGACTCGATCAACCGGCGGACGAGATCGATGGCGAGGCCGAGACCGTTCGGGCTACCCGCGAGTGTCTCGCGGAGGGCTCCTCGCGCCTCGTGGACGAAGTGCGGCGCTCGCTCGAGTACTACGCGGCGCAGGAGGGCGCTCTCACCGTCGACGGTGTTGTCGCATGTGGCCCGGGCACGATGATTGGCGGCCTCGCCGAGCGACTTCAGCGTGACCTCGGGCAACCGGTCGAGCTCGGCCGTCCAGAGGCGCTGGCGTCGCTCTCGAGCATCGATGCCGCGCGGCTCACGCTCTCCTACGGGCTTGCCCTGGAGGACGACTAGTGCGGCCCGTCAATCTGATTCCGCCCGAGGATCGTCGCGGCGAGCGCGCGCCGGCTCGCACGGGCCCGCTCGCGTACGTGCTCGTCGGCGGTCTCGCGCTTCTGCTCGCCGCGGTCACGGGTGTGGTGCTCACGAGCAACCAGATCTCCGACCGAGAGGTGGAGGTCGCGAACCTGGAGGCCCAGGAGGCGGCCGCCCGCCAGCGCGCCGAGGCTCTCGCCCCCTACGCGCAGTTCGCCGCGCTCGAGCAGGTCCGCGTTCAGACCGTCGACAGCCTGGCGAAGAGCCGCTTTGACTGGGAGCGGGTGCTGCGTGAGCTGGCGCTTGTAATTCCGCCCGACATCCAGCTCACCAACGTCACCGGCAGCGTTAGCCAGGAGGCCACGGTCGCGGACGGCGGCGGGAACTCCCTCCGCGATGGCACGACCGGACCGGCCCTCGAGCTCGCCGGCTGCGCGCCGGATCATGAGGCGGTCGCGGCCCTCGCCGCCTCGCTCGAAGACATCGACGGGGTGACACGCGTCGGTGTCAACGGTTCGACGGCGACGGACGACGAGGATGCCAGCGGCGACGGTTCAAGTGTCGGCGGCGGAGCGGACGTCGCGTGCGCGTCCTCGGGCCCGGTCGCTCAGTTCGAGATGATCGCCGCCTTCGACGCGGTAACCGCGGCCGCTGCGACTGCGTCTACCCCCGAGCCCGAGGCGGCGCCGGTCAGCGACGAGAGCGAGCCCGCCGAGGTCGCAGACGCGCGCGCGCAGGAGGACCGGGTCCGTGATTCGACGGCCGAACAGACCGACAAGGCTGGCGATGCCACCGAGACTTTGATCCCGGGGACGGTCCGATGAGGCGCGCTGATCTCACCGTCCTCGCCGGTGTCGCCGTGCTCGGCCTCGTCGCCGCCTTCTGGTTCCTGGCCCTCGCGCCCAAGCGCGACGAGGCCGCGAAGCTGGGTGACCAGGTGACCGAGCTCGAAGCCGCGGTCTCGGAGCAGGAGCAGCTTGTCGCCGCCTCCGAACAGGCGGAGGCCGGCTACAACGAGAACTACCATCGCGTGGTCGTCCTGGGCAAGGCCGTTCCCGAGGACGCCGATACGCCGAGCCTGCTGGTCGAGCTTCAGCGGATAGCCGACGAGGACAACGTCGAATTCCACGCCATCGAGCTCGCCGAGTCCTCGGGGGCGGCCGCCGCCTCTGAGGCCGCCCAGGTGGCGGCGCCGCCGCCGCTCACCGCGCCAGGGGAATCGGCGAGCACTACTCCGGCGTCCAGCGAGTCGACTTCGACGACTGAGGAGACTGCCTCGACAACGGCCGAGGGCTCGACGACCACGGAGAGCACCAGCGAGACGGCCGGCACCTCGACGACCGACACCTCGACGACCGCGACGACCACCGCCACCACCGCGGCGCCCGCCACGGAGGAGGCGGCCGCCACTCTCCCGATCGGAGCCACCGTAGGCCCAGCCGGCCTGCCTGTCATGCCCTACAACCTGTCCTTCAGCGGTGGCTTCTTCGAGGTGGCGGACTTCCTCGCCGACCTCGACGCGCTCGTCGACGCGAGCGGCACGACGGCCCATGTTCACGGGCGGCTGATCACGGTCGACGCGTTCTCGCTATCTCCGGTCGAGAATGCCACCGCTGCTTCGGGCGCCGACCCCGTCTTGAACGTAAGCCTGGCCGTCACGACGTATCTGACCCCGGCGGAGCAGGGCCTTGTCGCCAGCGCTACTCCGGGCGCGCCCGCCCCGACTACGCCGGCGCCAGCTACGACCACGCCCGCTTCCGGGACGACGGCGGCCACGACGGAAACCACGACCACCGCTCCCACGCCATGAAGCTCCCCAAGCCAGAGCTCAAGGGTCCGCAGATTCGCGCGCCGAAGTTCCTCACCGACGTCGCCCGCGATTTGCGCGATCGTCACCTGCTGATCCCCGTGGTGGCGCTTCTCGTCGCGATCGTCGCGGTGCCGGTGCTACTGAAGAGCAGCGCCGAGCCCGCGCCACCTCCGCCGCCGGCCGCCGATTCACTGGACGGCGCGGCCACGCAGCCGGCGGTGCTCGCGGAGAGCGTCACCGTCCGCGACTACCGCGAGCGCCTCGACGAGCTGAAGTCAAAGAATCCTTTCCGGCAGGCATTCACCGCGCCCAAGATCGGCGACGACCAGGGGATCGCGGAGGTCGCCGACTCGCTCGATACCGGTGCTGCGCCCGCGCCGACCGGTTCTTCCGACGCCGGCACGTCGACCGACACGAGCACGAGCACGAGCACGGGCACGTCCAGCTCGAGCGATTCCGGGGGCGATAACTCGTCGTCCCAGCATCCCACGATCCGCTTCTACACGTATCGGATCGACGTTTCCGTGGGCCCGCAGGGCGATCTGAAGGAGCGCAACGGAGTTGACCAGCTCACCTTGCTGCCGTCGAACTCCAAGCCGGTCGTCGCCTTCCTCGGGATCACCGGATCGGGCCGGCAGGCGGTCTTCTCGGTGTCCGACGATGTGTCGGCAACATCGGGCGAGGGCTCGTGCGCGCCGAGCCCGGCCACGTGCCACTACCTGACCCTTCGAACGGGGCAGAGCCGCACCTTCGACTACACGCCGAACGGCCTCACCTATCGCCTCAAGCTGCGCGACATCCGAGTCGTAAGGCTGGACAAGGCGCCGGGCGTTTCGGCCAAGTAGCGGGGCCCTGCACGGCGCGCACCGCGCTGGGAGGCAACCACTCCCTAGATTTGGGCGGCCATCATGGCTGCCTTTCGCTTCACCACCGCGGGCGAGTCGCACGGGCCGGGGCTCGTCGCGATCGTCGAGGGCCTGCCGGCGGGGCTCGAGCTCGACCGGGAGCGAATGGACGCCGACATGGCTCGCCGCCAGCTCGGGCATGGGCGCGGGGGGCGGATGAAGATCGAGTCGGACTCGGTCGAGGTGCGCTCGGGTGTGCGCCATGGCCGCACGCTCGGCAGCCCGGTCGCCCTGCTGGTCGCGAACCGCGACTACGCCAACTGGGAGGAGCGGATGAATCCGTGGCCGGTGGACGCCGAGATCGACGAGGTTCACACCCCGCGGCCCGGGCACGCCGACCTCGCCGGGCTGCTGAAGTACGGGCACTCCGACGTCCGCAACGTCCTGGAGCGCGCCTCGGCGCGCGAGACGGCGGCCCGCGTGGCCGCCGGGGCGCTCGCGAAGGAGTTCCTTCGGACGGTGGGCGTGGGCGTCCACAGCCACGTGATCCGCATCGGTTCGGTATCGGCGCCCGAGCCGGGCGAGCTCGGGCCGGAGGATTTCGAGCACGTGGACGAATCGCCCGTGCGCTGCCTGGACGAGGGGGCGGCGGAGCGAATGGTGGTCGAGATCGATCGGCTTCGCAAGGAGAACGAGAGCCTCGGCGGGATCTTCGAGGTGCGCGCCTTCGGCCTCGTGCCGGGCGTCGGCGCGCATACGAGCTGGGAGGAGCGGCTCGACTCCCGCCTGGCGCAGGCCGTCGTCTCGATCCAAGCCGTGAAGGGCGTGTCGGTGGGGGAGGCCTGGGAGGTTGCTGCGCGGCCGGGCTCCGAGTCCCACGACGAGATCTTCTTCGACGACGAGCGCGGCTGGCATCGCCAGACGAATCGCGCCGGCGGCGTCGAGGGCGGGATGACGAACGGCGAGCCGCTCGTCGTGCGCGGCGCCCTGAAGCCGATCTCGACCCTCACCAAGCCGCTGCGCAGCGTCGATACCGAGACCAAGGAGCCCACCCAGGCGCTGCGCGAGCGCACCGACTCCACCGTCGTCCCGGCCGCGGGCGTCGTCGCCGAGGCGATGGTGGCGCTCGTGCTCGCGCGCTGCTACCGCGAGAAGCTGGGCGGCGACCACATCGACGACGTGCTCGGCGCGCTCAGCTCTTACAAGGAGCGCATCGGGTGGAAGCGCTGAACGAGCCCCGGCGGTACTCGGTCGTCTTCATCGGGTTCATGGGGGCGGGGAAGTCCCGCACCCTGCGCCGTGCCCGTGCGGCCGGCTGGGAGGTCGCCGACACGGACGCGATGCTCGAGGACGAGCTCGGCATGCCGATCGCGGAGTACTTCGAGCGCGAGGGAGAGGCCGAGTTTCGCCGCCGCGAGGAGGAGGTCGCGCTGCGCGTCCTCGGTCGCGCGGATGGTGGGGCCGTGGCCCTGGGGGGCGGGGCCGTGCTGTCCGAGCGCACGCGCAGGGCGCTGAGCGGGCACGCGGTCGTGTGGCTGCCGGTTTCATCCGAGGTCGCCTGGGAGCGCGTCACGCGCAAGGGCGGGCGGCCACTGGCCAATGACCGCGAGGCGTTCGAGCGCCTGCACGCAGAGCGTGAGTCGCTCTACGCGGAGCTCGCCTCCGCGCGCATGTTCTGGGCCGAGAGCGCGTCGGGCGACTACCCCGCGTTCGTCGGCGGCGGGATCCTCATGGCCGACCTGTGGCCGCTGCCCGGGCGCCGCTTCTCGATCACGGATTCGAACGTGGCGGCGATCTATGGGAACGCCATCGATCCCTCCGGCGACGCCGAGGACCTCGAACGCCGTGGCGTTCGGCCGGCTGCCGGACTCATCGAAATCGCCCCGGGCGAGGGCTCAAAAACGATGGCCGAGGCGGAGCGTGTGCTGCGCGAGCTTGCGAACGAGGGCATGACTCGCGGTGACCACATCGCGGCCGTGGGAGGCGGCGTGGTGGGCGATCTCGCCGGCTTCTGCGCTGCGACCTACCAGCGCGGGGTCCCGGTCGCCCAGTTCCCGACAAGCCTCGTTGCGCAGGTGGACTCGGCCTACGGGGGCAAAACCGGCGTGGACATCCCCGAGGCGAAGAACTACGTGGGCGCCTACCACCAGCCGGCCGCGGTCATCGCCGATGTCGCGGCGCTTGCGACCCTGCCGGCCGAGGAGCTTCGGGCGGGCTTCACCGAGGTGCTGAAGACGGCGCTCCTCGCCGGAGGCGAGCTGTGGGAGCGCGTGCGGGCGCTCGAGGAGATCAACCCCGCGGCCCTCGCCGACATCGTCTTCGCCTGCGCCCGCTTCAAGGCCGCCGTGGTCGCCGAGGACGAGCGGGACACCGGCAGGCGCCAGATCCTCAATCTGGGCCACACCGTCGGACATGCGATCGAGGCGGCCTCGGGCTACGATCGCTACCGCCACGGTGAGGCGGTGGGGTTGGGCCTGCTCGCCGCGCTGCGCCTCTCGGATGCTGCCGAGCTGCGGGCCGAGGTCGCGGAGGCACTAGCGCGCCACGAGCTCCCAACCACGCTCGACGACGACGTAGCCGCGGAGGCGATCGCCGCGGCGATCGAGCGCGACAAGAAGGCGACCGCCGAGGGGCCTCGCTTCGTCCTGCTGGCGGAGCCCGGCTCGCCCATCACCGGCGAGCGGGTCGATCCGGCTAGGGTCCGCGCCGCGGTGGATGAGCTACGACAGGCAACCCCATGACCGTCGAGAGCTGATGGCCAGGAACCGGGTGGAGATCCTGCACGGAGCGAACCTGGACATGCTGGGGCGCCGCGACCCCGAGCACTACGGCACGTTCACGCTCGCCGAGCTCGAGGTGCGGATCAAGCGCTACGCCCACGAGCTCGATCTCGGGACGAAGTTCTTCCAGACCAACAGCGAGGGCGAGTTCATCGAGTACCTGCACCGGCTCCCCGACCTGGCCGATGCCGCGGTGATAAACGCCGGCGCGTGGACGCACTACAGCTACGCGATCCGCGACGCCCTCGAGTCGGCGGCCGTGCCGGCGGTAGAGGTCCACATCTCGGATATCTCGGCGCGCGAGGAGTGGCGGCGCCGCTCGGTGTTCGACGGGCTGGTGCTGGGTGTCGTTTCGGGGAAGGGTGCCGAGGGGTACCGTGACGCCCTGGAGATGCTGAAGGCCGAGCTCGAGAAATGACGCCACCCGAGACAGCCACGGCCACGACCCACGCCGATCGGCTCACAGAGGTCGTCGACGCCGAGGGCCTCGACCAGCTGATCGTCGCCGATCTCGTAACCACGGGCGACTCCGGGCGCGAGGCGCAGGCCGACGTCTTCTGGGCGAGCGGCTTCAGCGGCACGAGCGCCATCTGCCTCATCGGGCCCGAGCAGCGCCTGTTCCTCACCGACTTCCGATACACCGAGCGAGCCGAGCGGGAGGTCGATCCGGCTTTCGAGCGGGAGCGGATCGGGCCGAAGCTCCTGGAGAGCGCCGCCGAGCGCCTGCGGGGCCGGGTGGGCTACGACGAGGCGAAAACGAGCGTGCGAACGCTGCACCGGCTGCAGGAGGCCGTCTCGGAAGATGTCGAGCTGGTCCCCGCCACGGGCTTGGTCGCAAAGCTCCGCCGGCACAAGGATGCGGCGGAGGTTGAGCGCATCGCCGAGGCGGCGCGGCTCACCGACGAGGTCTACGAGTGGATCTGCGAGCAGGGCATCGTCGGGCGAACCGAGCGCGAGGTTCGGGTCGCGGCCGAGCAGCGCATGCGCGAGCTCGGGGCAGCAGATCCGTCGTTCGAGTCGATCATCGCCGCCGGGGAGAACGGGCCGATCGGGCATCACTCCGCGTCGGACCGGGAGATCGCCGCGGGCGAGCTGGTGGTGGTTGACATGGGGGCGATCGTTGACGGCTACTGCTCGGACTGCACACGCACATTCGCCACCGGCGACATCGAAAGCGAGGCCCGGGACGTCTACGAGCTGGTTCGCTCGGCGCAGCAGGCGGGGCTCGACGCCGTCGCCGCGGGGGCATCGGGTGTGGGCGTGGACGCGGCCGCGCGCGCCGTGATCGATGCCGGGGGCTACGGCGATGAATTCGGCCACGGGCTGGGCCACGGCGTCGGCATAGAGATCCACGAGCCGCCGCGCGTCTCGAAGACCTCCGAGGACGTCCTCGAGGTTGGCGACGTCGTGACGGTCGAGCCCGGGATCTATCTGCCGGGGCGCTTCGGGATTCGCATCGAGGATCTCGTCGCGCTCACCGATGAGGGCGTTCGCAACCTCAGCTCCTTCCCCAAGGAGCTGCGCGTCGTTTCCTAGCGCTCAGCCTCGCTGAGCGCGAAGCCAGCTGCTGCGCACGTCGCCCGTACGCACCCGCTGCGGGTGGTCGCCCACCGGGATGTGGGCGATCTCCTTGCCGGTGCGGTAGGAGATCACCGACAGCGAGTCGGTGCCGCTCCACGAGACGTAGCAGCGGCGCCCATCGCGGCTCGTGGTCGACCAGTAGGGCTTGGTGCCCAGGTTCTTCAGCAGCTTGTAGTCGAAGCTACGGCGCGACACCATCGCGACGTAGTCGTCCATCGTGCCGGCCACGCAGAGCGTGCGGCCGCGGCCGTCCATCGCGATCCCGTGATGCGCCGAATCCAGCAGGTACTGCTCGCGGGGCATGTCGGGCACCAGGTTCGGCAGCTCCTTGACGCGAGTCACCCCGTCGCGCTTGAAGCTGTACTCGGCGAAGCCGTGGAAGAACGAGACCTGGAAGTAGACCTTCCGCTCGTTGGGGCTGAGCGCCATTGGCCTCACGGCCGAGCTCATGTCGGGGTAGCCCGCCTCCTCCAGCTTCTCGCCCATGTCGATCGTGTCGATCACGTCGTAGCCGTCGGTGTCGACGACCTCGAAGACGCGCTCGCCCTTCGTCGAATCGACCAGGGGCTGGTCCAGCGGCGTGTAGACCTGGCCGATGCTCGCGTGGTAGAGGCGCTCACCGTCCTTCGAGTACGTGTTCTCGTGTGGCGAGTCGCCGGAGGGAAACTGGTCGACCTCCTCGCCGGTCCGCACGTCGAGGATGTGAACCACGTTTCCGGTGGATGCCGAGACCGCGACCTGCCTGCCGTCGGGCGAAAGAGCCATGTGGTCGGAGCGCTGCCCGGCAACTGGGAAGCGCCACGCGATCCCGCCGGTGCGCAGCCTGATCGCGACGACGTCCGCGAGGCTCGGACGCGAGACGATCAGCAGGCGCCCGTCGGGCGAGGTGTACATGTCGTCCACGTACTGGTTGTGCCCCTCGCCGATGAGCTGTTGGATCGCCAGGAAGTAACCGAGGCGGACGGGGTCGGTGAGGATCTCCGTCAGCCGCTCCTGGATGTCGGGGATGATGTCGATCTCCGCCACCGTCTCGTAGCGGCCGTGAGATCGGGGGATGATCACGTCGGCCGTCCCGTCCCAGTTGTTGCCGACGAAGATCGCCTCGTGGGTGCGGTCGTCGCCGGCCACGGTGGACGCGGACGCGCTCGCCGCAACCGCGCCGAGCGCGAGCGCGCTCAGGGTGACGCAGATCGCGGCGCGCGCCGGACGGCGCAGACGTGCCCCAGGACGAATCCCCATCGCTGCAAAACCGTAGTGGTTGACACGTGGTCCGCGCGCCAGTACCGTCGTTCGGGGAGGGGTTTTTGCCGGTGAGGAAAAACGAAGGGTGGGCGTGTAGCGGGACTCTGGTAGCCGCGCTCGCTGTTGTGCTGCTCGCGGGGCTCCTGCCCGCGGCCGGGGCACACGCGGCGAAGCCCAAGCTCTCGATCAACAACGTCTCGGTGAACGAGCCGGACGGCACCGGCATGACTCAAGCCACGTTCACGGTGAGGCTCTCGAAGAGGGCCACACGGGCGGTAAGCGTCCACTTCGCGACGGCGGATGACACCGCGCAGGCCCCGCTGGATTACACGCAACGCAACGACTCCGTTCTGAAGGTGAAGCGTGGAAAGAGGAAGGCCACGCTCAACGTGACCGTCAACGGCGATGAGGACACCGAGGAGGACGAGACCTTCGCCGTCGAGCTCTCGAACCCCCACCGCGCCTCGATCGCGGATGACCACGGCACCGGAACGATTCTCGCTAACGATGCAGTCGCGCAGCCGGTGCTCACCGGAATCTCCGCCGACTGCGTGAGCGTTGGGAGCGTCAGCGCCGTTGCCGGGTCGGTGACTCTCTCGAGCGCCGCAGTGGCGGACACCGTCGTTTCGATCGTGAGCGGAGACGAGACCAAGGCCACGATCACCAATGGGGGCGCGACGGTCACGACGGGTCAGACGACGGTGATCTTCCAAGCGAGTGGGCTGGCGGCGGGGACGAGCACCCTGACGGCGTCGCTCAACGGCGTCGGGGTCCAGGATGTGCTCGACATCGCCGATCCCTGTCCGACGTAGCCACGTAGCCGGCGACTCGACGGCCGGTCGCTACCCTGCTCGGCCGTGATCTCGACCAACCAGTTCAAGAACGGGACCCATATCGAGGTGGATGGCTCGATCTACCGGATCATGGGGTTCCAGCACGTGAAGCCCGGCAAGGGCGGCGCGTTCGTGCGCACGAAGCTGCGCCGGGCGGACGACGGGTCGGTGATCGACAAGACCTTCCGCGCGGGAGAGAAGTTCCGCCCCGTCCGCACCGAGACGCGGAAGATGCAGTTCCTCTACGACTCGGGCGACGCGGCCGTTTTCATGGACACGCGCGACTACGAGCAGCTCGAGCTCTCGAAGGACGTCGCGGGCGACGCGATGAAGTGGGTCCTCCCGAACGGCGAGGTGGACGTGCTGTTCGTCGATGAGCGCCCCTCCGGCGTCCAGGTCCCGAGCGCGGTGGACATGGCGGTGGCGAAGACCGACCCGGGGCTGAAGGGCGACACGGCCTCCGGCGGTGGCACGAAGCCGGCGACGCTGGAGTCGGGCGTGAAAGTCGAGGTCCCTCTGTTCGTCGACGAGGGCGACCGCGTCCGCGTCGATACACGAACCGGCGAGTACGTGTCGCGCGCCTAGGCGCGATATACCGTCAGTCATGCGCCGTTCCGATCAGCGCCGCGATGCAGTCTTCGCGCTCTACCAGCGACAGGTGACCGGCCGCGACCTCGATGAGGTGCTGAACGGCGGGAAGCCGTTCACGCGTCAGCTCGCGCACGGCACCCTCGAGCGGGCCGACGAGCTCGACGCCGAGATCGCGCGGCTCGCGACCGGCTGGGACCTGGACCGCATCGCCGCCCTGGAGCGCAACATCATGCGCGTTGCTCTCTATGAGATGCGCTACCGCGAGGACATTCCCGACGAGGTGGCGATCGACGAGGCGGTGAGCCTGGCGCGCGAGTTCTGCGGCGCCGACGCCCCCGGCTTCGTGAACGGGATCCTGGGGGCGGCGGTCAAGGAGCACGCGGGCGGAGAGGCGTGAGCGCCGGAATGCCGGTTTCTGGCGAGAAACCTCGATATGTCTGTAATAAGCCGCCACTTACGGGGTTTCGGTGAACGCAGCCGAGGAGATCAAGGGGATCTCGGAGCGGCTACGGGCGATCGCCGAGCGCCTCCGCAGCGACGAGCTCCCCGAATCCGAGTCCGACGAGCTCGCGCGCGAGGCAGCCGACCTCGTGGCCAAGGCCGGGAGCGAGATCGACCGCGCGGTGGCGGAGCTCGACGAAGAGAGTGGCTGAGTATCCCGACGACCTGCGCGAGCTGGTCGAGGGGTATCTGACAGGGCTTCGCTTCTCCGAGGCGGCGGAAACCGCGGGCCTCGATGAGGCCATGCGGTACAGCCTCCTCGCGGGCGGCAAGCGGATCCGCCCGGTGCTCGCGCTCAGCAGCGCGCGTTCGCTCGGCGCCGATCCCGTCTCCGTCCTGCCCGCGGCCGCGGCGATCGAGCTCATCCACACGTACTCGCTGATCCACGACGACCTCCCGGCGATGGACGACGACGAGCTGCGCCGCGGGCGGCCGACCTCGCATGTGAAGTTCGGCGAGGACGTCGCCATCCTGGCGGGCGACGGACTCTTCGCGGAGGCGATCAATCTCTTCCTCTCGCGCCAGGAGGGCAAGCGCCGGCACGTCGCCGCCGCGCTTCGCGAGCTGGCGGCCGCGACCGGGGTGGGGGGGATGGTCGGCGGCCAGTACCTGGACATGACCGTCTCAAAGCCGGTGGCCGCGAAGGGCCGGGAGCCCGGCACGGCGGCGGACTCCGAGGCGCTGCGGACGCTCCACGCCCTGAAGACCGGGCGACTTATCGCGGCGAGCGTGGTGGTCCCTCTGCTCCTGAACGGGATCAAGGATGATGCGACAATTCCGTACCGCCGCTTTGCGGACGAGCTCGGCGTCCTGTTTCAGATCGTCGACGACATCCTCGACGTGACCGGATCCGACGAGGAGCTCGGAAAGCCCCATGGATCGGACGAGCGACATGGCAAGCTCACCTACGCCAGCCTCTACGGGCTCGACCGCGCCCGCGAGCTGGCGGCTGAGTCACACGCGCGGGCTTGCGCTGCCCTCGCCGAGATCGACGGCTCCACGCGAGACCTCGAGCTGATCACCGACTTCATCCACACGCGTCAGTCATGACCGAGAGCACGGAAGAAAAGACGGAGCACACGCCGCTCCTGCCCGAGATCACGGGCCCCGAGGACCTTCACGGCCGCTCCGACACCGAGCTCGCGCAGATCTCCGAGGAGGTCCGCGAGCTGATCATCGACGTGATCGGCGAGATCGGCGGGCACTTCGGCGCCAACCTCGGCACCTGCGAGCTCGCGACCGTCCTGCACAGCCTGCTGGAGTCGCCGCGCGACAAGGTTCTCTGGGACGTCGGCCATCAGGCCTACCCGCACAAGATCCTCACCGGCCGGCGCGACCGCCTCGAAACGATCCGCCAGTACGAGGGGCTGGCACCCTTCTGCTCGATCGCGGAGTCCGAGCACGACATCATGGGCGCCGGCCACGCGTCTACCTCGATCGGCTACGCGGTTGGGCTCAAGGAGGCGATGCGCAAGGGCATCGGGGAGGACGGCAAGGTCGTCGCGGTGATCGGCGACGGCGCCCTCACCGGCGGGGTCGCCTTCGAGGCGCTCCACAACGCGGGCGGGCTGCAGACGCCGATCGTGATCGTCCTCAACGACAACGGGATGTCCATCTCCCCGAACGTCGGCGCGCTGTCGCGGTACTTCAACCGCGTTCGCTTGGATCCACGGCTCTACCACGCCCGTGAAGGTGTCGAGGAGCGGCTGACCAGGCTGCCGCTCGGGCTCGGGCGGCGGATCGACCGCCTCGGCCCCGAGATCAAGTCGGCGATCAAGTCCTACTTCGCCCCGGGGCTCCTGTTCGAGGAGCTCGACCTCGCCTACGTCGGGGTGATCGACGGCCACGACGTGACCGCGTTGCGCACCGCGCTGACCGAGGCGCTCGATGCCGACCGCCCGGTCGTCGTGCACATACAGACCGTGAAGGGGAAGGGGTTCGCCCCTGCCGAGGAGGGCGGCCTCGAGGGGATGGAGAAGTGGCACGCCGCGAAGCCACATTCGATCGTCAACCGCAAGCCCGCGCCGAAGCCCAAGGCGGAGGCGCCCGAGAAGGTCGAGGCCGCGCCGCCGCCCGACCCACCGCAGTACACGCAGGTGTTCGCCGACGCGCTCGTCGCCGAGGCCGAGCGCGACCGCCGCGTGGTCGGGATCACGGCTGCGATGGCGGGGGGGACGGGCCTCTCCAAGCTCGCCAAGGAGGTTCCTGAGCAGTACTACGACGTCGGGATCGCCGAGCAGGATGCCGTGCTTATGGCCGCCGGCCTCGCCCTGCAGGGGGCGAAGCCGGTGTGCGCGATCTACTCGACCTTCCTGCAACGCGCGTTCGACCAGATCGTCCATGACGTCTGCCTGCAGAGGCTGAACGTCGTGTTCGCCATGGACCGCGCCGGGCTCGTCGGCGACGACGGCCCCACCCATCACGGCGCGTTCGACGTCTCGTATCTGCGCTGCCTGCCGAACATCGTGGTCATGGCCCCACGAAACGAAGCGATGCTGGTCCACATGCTCCGGACGGCCCTCACGTACGACGACGGGCCGATCGCCCTTCGCTATCCGCGCGGCGCCGCCGAGGGCGCCCCGATGCCCGGGCGCCCCGAGGAGATCTCGATTGGCACCGGCGAGGTGCTGCGCGAGGGCGAGCGGGTCGCGCTGCTCGGATACGGATACGGTGTCGCCGTGGCGCTCGACGCCGGCGAGGAGCTAGCCTCGCAGGGAGTTCAGGCGACGGTCGCCGACGGGCGCTTCGCGAAGCCGCTCGACACCGAGCTGGTCACCCGCCTTGCCGCGGAGCACGAGCTGGTCGTCACCGTCGAGGAAAACGTCCTCCCCGGCGGATTCGGAGCGGCGGTGCTGGAGTACGCGGAGGAGACCTTCGCGGCGCCGGATGCCCATCGGGCCCGGATCCTGCGCGTCGGCCTACCAGACCGTTACGTCACCCACGGCAAGCCGGCGGTTCTGCGCGAGGAGGTCGGGCTCACCGGCCCGGCCGTCGCCGAGCGAGTCCTGGGCGCGTTGCGCGCCCGCGACGCCGTCCGCTAGCCCTGGAATCGTCCCGCCTGGCGGGTTATTACAGAGATATCGAGGCTTCCCGACACCGCGCGCTGGTTTTGACTACCAGCGGACGGCGTCGACCGGGATCCACCAAGTCTCGAGCGTGCGCTCGCCCTTGCCACCGGCGCGCATCGCGCCTCGCTGGATGTGGGTCTCGACGCCACCGTCGACCTCGTCGAGCGCCTGAAGGGCGAGCTCGCGCGCCTCGGCCTTACCGGCCCCGGCGCGCTTGAGCTCCGCGAGCACGCGGTTCTGCTTCACCTCGCGCACCTGCTGCGCGCCGAGCTGCATCGGGTCGGAGACGTTCGACCCCTCGGTGACAAGCTTCACTGCGTCCGCGACCTCGGGCATGGATACAGCCTATGTAGCCATCCGGTCAGGAGGTTCCGGGACCCGTTGACAGTCGCGGGAGCGGGCCGCGGTCCGACCCCTTGTCACCCACTCCCCGCAGGGGTAGGGTCGGAAAGGCAGCGAAGTCGATCGAAGGAGGAGCGACGATGGCTGACGCAGCACTGTTCATTGGTTGGGGTCAGGTTGTTCGCGGGCGCGAGAAGCGCGCCGTCCAGGTATTCAACGAGAGCGTCGAGTACTGGGGAGGGCTCCAGGGCGACGGCAAGATCGAGGACTTCGAGATCGTCCTCCTTGCGCCGCACGGCGGCGATCTTCAGGGCTTTGCGCTCCTGCGCGGCAGCCAGGAGCAGATCGGCGCCCTTCGCGCTGACGACGAGTTCGACCGCCGGACGGCGCGTGCCGACATGATCATCGACTCCCAGGGTGTGGTCGATGCGGTGATCGGCGAGGGCGTCGCCCGCGTCATGGGCATCTACCAGGGGGAGGTCGACGACCTGGACTAGCCGACCGGGGGCGAAAGCTCTAGACCGGTTGGGGCGCCCCGAGCGCGGCCAGCGCCGCGATCCGCTCGCAGTGGATCGTTACGAAGCGCTCCAGCTTGGCCTGCTTGACCGCGCGGCATGCCGCCGTCGGCGCCATCTCAATCACGAGCGTTCCGCCGTGCGCCTCGATCTCGATGCGCGCGAGGACGAGGAGGGCCATCCCTGAGGTATCGATCGATTCGAGCTGTGCCAGGTTGAGCAGAACCCTGTCCGTCTCATCGTCGCGGTGGTCCAGCAGGTGGGCGCGGAGCACGTCGATGTTGGATTCGTCCAGCTCGCCCTCCACCGCGATCTCGACGGCGCCGGCACTGAGCTTGTGAACGCGGATCCTCATCTGAACGGTCGTTAGGGGAGCGGGAGGGTAGAGCCTCCTGAACTATTTTCAGTCGGTAGTTCTCCACAGACTTCGACGGCGTCTTCCAACGGGGCCCTCCTTTGGCCGAGCGCGTTCCTTCAATCAGAGAAACGCGGCCGTTAGCGTGGCGTCAGGCTGTATCCCGGCGGAATGCGAAACGAAGGAGGAAGCAATGCCGGATGATCTCTTCAAAGCGCAGCTCGGCACCGCGCACCACCGTGGCTACGCGGTCGAGAGCATCGAGGCCACGGTCGAGCGGCTGGTCGAGCAGCTCGGCGCCGGGCCGTTCTTCCTCGTCGAGAACGTGCCCCTGGAAAACGTCCTCTCGCGTGGCGAGCCGGCGGAGCTGGCCCACAATTCCGCCTTCGGGCATTGCGGGGGGCGCCCCGATCGAGCTGCTGGAGCTAATCCGCGCGGCGCCGGAGAGGGTTCAGGCGAGATGGTCCGGTCCCCGACCGGCGATCCACCACGTCGCCTACGCGCTGCCGCGGCCGGAGGCCGAGGAGCTGCGCAGGTCGCTCGACGAGCGCGGGATGCCCGAGTACCTGAGCGCCCAGATCGGCGCGGTGGACATGACCTTCCACGACGCCTCGGGAACCCTCGGCCACGATCTCGAGATCCACTTCGACAGCTCGGACTTCCGCGGGTTCTTCGAGATGGTCCGAGAGGCCGCCGAGGGGTGGGACGGCTCGGATCCGCTGCGTCCCCCGCCGGGCTGATCGAGGGGTCCCAAGGCGAAACGCCCGGGCGGCGCGAGGCTGTCGTTCTCCAACGGAGTGAGGCCGCCGAAGGCGACGGCCCCACCCGGGACGTACCCCTAGATACGTCCTATCCGCCTGCCCGCTTGGGTGAGGAGCAAACCGGCTGGTGGCTACCCTCCATGCTCCTACTCCGGAGACCGATGTCGTCAGTCGAGCGACGGCGGCCCGGCGCCGCGCCAGCGCCGGTCAGTCAGGGCTCATTGCCCGCTCGGGGTCGGCCCCCTCCGCTTGCAGCCTCTTCTGAAGCGATCCGTAGGCTTCTGTGAAGAGGCCAATCTTGGCGGTCTGGTTGGCCAAGACGAGTGCGGCCTCGTGCAAGTTGCCGTCCGCGATGTACTGCTCGACCTCCTCGACGATGTTTTCGAGGAGGTTCGCGTCGGCTCGAAGCTCGATCACGTAGTCGTTCAGTGTCAGGTCTGCCATCCGGGTCTTCATCCTCCTTTACCCGGTCGGTTGCCCGGAGCGCACCCTACTCCTCAGGTGACCCCCGCACCCGCGGGTGTGTGGATTTCTGCGTCCGAACACCGTTCTCGGACCTCAGAGGGGCCATTGCGCGACCACGTGCGCCCCGTCCGCGTTTCCCCGCTCCCCGGCGGGCGAAGCCGTCGGCACTAGGGGGTCGCCGGGCATCTTGACCGCTGCCTCGTCAGTTGCCGAAGGCCAGCACCTCATCCAGGTCGCAGAGTTCAAACAGTCGGCTTACCTGTCCGTCCGGCCCGTTGGGGCGCAGCACGCGGAGGACGCGGCCGGAGTTCTTCGCTCGTTCGAGGGCTCGCATGAGCACGGCGAGTCCCGTCGAGTCAATGAACTCCAACTCGCTCAGGTCGAGCACGATGCGCGAGACCCCCGTGGCCTCAACAAAGATGAGCTCGTCCTCCAGTGTCTTGGCGCTTGCGCCGTCCATCTCGCCGTGGAGCGAGATCAAGCGGGCCCCCTGCGGCTCGCTTCGAATTGTGAGTAAGTCGTCCTCAATCCGCCGAGGCTCATCGGTCATAACGACCTCCGTCATCCCTCTCGGTGGAAGACCGCCGTCGAAAGGGGAAGAGAAGAATGAGGAGCGCCCCGGCGCGGCTGGTTCACTCAGCCTACTCCGATCCGACGCCAGTTTTTGGAACTCAGCCACCGTGACGCCCCCCGCCCGAGCGGCTTACGTTCTCCCTGTCGAAGGAAATGGGGCCTGTTCTGCGACAGGTGCCGCTTGAACAAGCCATAAGCGAAGCCGCCGGCCCGCGTGGTCACACCGTTTCCTCCAATAGGGGTCGGGTAACCGTTGGACGTGTTTCGCCTGGGCCCTTCGCTCTTCTTCGTCATCTATTTGATCGTCGGCATTCTTGTCGCGGCCGGGGTGATCGGAGACGACAACTACTTTCGGGATCTGAATACGATTAAGGAGCTGCTCGACGCCGCCCTC
>Ga0126312_10000603_pt1 | contig 21968 bp, 26 predicted proteins | sample Plot104A_FD_92537 | JGI IMG/M metagenome (GOLD analysis project Ga0126312, IMG submission 92537) | Serpentine soil microbial communities from UC McLaughlin Reserve, CA, USA - Plot104A | ecosystem: Environmental > Terrestrial > Soil > Grasslands | place: USA: UC McLaughlin Reserve, Lake County...
CCCTCGTAGAGCTGCATGATCTTCGCGTCGCGCATCAGCTTCTCGACCGGGTACTCCTTGATGAAGCCGTAGCCGCCGTAGACCTGGACGGCGTCCACGGAGACCTCCATCGCGGTGTCCGCGGCGAAGCGCTTGGCGTGCGAGGCCACCAGCGTGTTGCGATCGCCCTGGTCGAGCAGCGAGCCCGACTTCCAGACGAGCAGCCGGGCGGCCTCGATCTTGGTCGCCATGTCGGCGATCATGAACTGGATCGCCTGGTGCATCGCGATCGGCACGCCGAACTGCACGCGCTCCTTGGCGTAGTCGGTTGCGAACTCGAAAGCGGCCTGGGCGATTCCCACGGCCAGGGCGGACACGCCCGGGCGGGTGCGGTCGAGCGTCATCATCGCCAGCTTGAAGCCCTTGTTCTCCTCGCCGAGCAGGTTGGCCTCCGGCACCTCGACGTCGTCGAACGAGATCATCGCCGTGTCGGAGGCGCGCTGGCCGAGCTTGTCCTCCTTCTTGTCCACGGTCACGCCGGCGTCCCGGGGGACGACGAAGGCGGAGATGCCGCGGTGTCCGGCCTCCTTGTCGGTCTTCGCATAGACCGTGTACCAGGAGGCATGGGAGCCATTGGTGATGAAGCACTTGGTGCCGTTGATGACGTACTTGTCGTCCTTCTTCACCGCGGTGGTCTTCATTCCCGACACGTCGGAGCCGGCGTCGGGCTCGGTCAGGCAGAAGGAGGCGAGCTTGGGCTCCTCGGTGAGCATCCCGAGGTACTCCTTCTTGACCTCCTCGGAGCCGCCGATCATCACGGGGGCGCTCGCGAGCCCGTTGCACATGAGCGAGGTGCCGATGCCGGAGCAGCCCCAGCCGAGCTCCTCCTCGATCAGGCAACCGGTCAGGTAGTCGAGCCCGGGCCCGCCGTACTCCTCGGGGATGTGGTTGTTCATGAGACCCACTTCCCAGGCCTTCTGCACGATCTCCTGCGGCCATGTGGCGTCGCGGTCGTAATCCCAGGCGACCGGCCGGATCTCCTTCGTGGCGAAGTCGTGGGCCAACTCGCGGATGTCCTTCTGCTCGTCGGTAAGCGTGAAATCGACCACTGTTCCTCAGACGCTCCTTGCGGCCGCTCCGGCCCTGCCGGATGACCCGATTGATTCGTCAGTCAATGCCGCTGAGGCCCATATTACCCGAAGGCGAGGCGGACGACCACATAGATCCCGCCCCCCACCGCGAGCAGGGAAAAGACCAGCAAGCCGACCTGCTCGGGATACACCGCCGGGCGGCTCGGCACCATCGTGCGCCGCCTCAAGCGCTTCCACATGCGGTCAGACTATTGGCGATGGAGGAGACCTTCGGCACCGTTCTGATCGTGGTCTGCCTCGTAGCCGTGGTGATCGCGGTGGCCAGCTACTGGGGCAGCGGCAAGATCTACAGCGGGCTCGGCCGCGCCGGCCAGTTCTCGATGGACGAGGAGCGCGGCGGCCGATCCCCGCCGGCGCCCCACAGCCCGGCCGCCCAGGCCGAGGCCCGCGAGGAGATCCGCCAGATGCTCGAGGCCAAGTCCGACCGGCGCGAGGCCCGCGGGGAGTCTCCGCTCGACGTCGAGGCGGAGATGGAGCGGCTGCTGCGGCCCGCCACGGTGGTCGACGAGTCCCTGCGCGAGGAGGTGCGCCAGCTCGTGGTCGCGCGCAACGAGCGCCGCATGCGCCAGGGCAAGGAGCCCCTGGACGTGGAGACGGAGGTCGACCGCCAGCTCCGCGAATTGGGAGCATGACGCCGCCGGTCCAGGGGTATAGATTGCCGCCGATGGCTTCCGACAGGCGTTATGAGCTCGACGAGATCCTGGTCCGCCCCGGTACCTACTTCAATCCGCAGACCGAGGTCATGGTCGTGGTCGACGACTCGGCCGCGATGGACAGCGAGATCTTCAACCTCGAGGAGTTCGAGGGCGCCGACTGGGTGCTCGTCGCCGATGACGTCCCGGTCGACGAGGCGCGGCGCGACGAGCTGTTCGAGAGCTTCCAGGCGACCTACCACGGCGGGGACGGCCGCGCCGTGAGCGAGGCCGCGGTGGAGGACCCGGACCTGGAGCCGGACGAGGACGAGAACGAGGAGCCGGCGGAGTAGGGCCGGCACCCGGCGCTGGCCCTAGGCTTCGGCGCCGGTGCGCTACCTCTACTACCTCGGCGTCTTCATCCCGCTCGCCGTCGGCTTGGACGTGGCCGGCGCCTCCTCCGCACTGATCTTCTTCACCGCCGCCATCGGGGTGATTCCCACCGCGGCGCTCATGGGCGAGGCGACCGAGAACCTGGCCGCCCGGTCGGGGCCGGGGATCGGTGGCCTCCTGAACGTCACCTTCGGCAACTTCCCGGAGCTGATCATCGCCGGCTTTGCGCTCAACAAGGGCCTGCACGAGGTCGTGAAGGCGTCCATTGTCGGCTCGATCATCTCGAACATCCTGCTCGTCCTGGGCGTCTCGGTCCTGGTCGGTGGCCTCAAGAACGGGGACCAGAGGTTCAACCAGCAAGCGGTGCAGGCCCAGGCGGCGATGCTGTTGCTGGCCCTGGCGGCGCTGGTCCTTCCGGCGGTCTTTCAGCTGGCCGACGGCGGCTCGCTGCCGCTGGTCAGCCAGGCACGGGTCGACTTCGGTGGGGACGTCGAGCACCTGACGATCGGGGTGTCGGTGGTGCTGCTCGTGAGCTATGTCTTCGGGCTCTTCTTCTCGCTCAAGACGCACCGCGACCTCTTCAACCCGCACGCCGAGGACGAGGAGACGGACGCCGCGGTCTGGTCGACGCAGCGCTCCGTCGTGCTTCTCGCAGTCGCCGGCGTACTCGTCGGGGTGATGAGCGAGGTGCTCGTGGGCTCGATCGAGGACGCCTCCCGCGACGTCGGGCTGTCCGAGTTCTTCATCGGCGTCGTGGTGGTGGCGATCGTCGGAAACGCCGCCGAGCACTGGGTCGCCGTGCTGGTCGCGTTCAAGGACAAGATGGACCTGGCGCTCAACATCGGGATCGGATCGAGCGCACAGGTCGCGCTCTTCGTCGCGCCCGTCCTGGCGCTGCTCTCGTTCGCCATCGGCCCGCACCCGATGGCCCTCGTCTTCAACGGGTACGAGCTGGCCGCGCTCCTCTTTTCCGTCCTGATCGCCAACTACGTGACGATCGAGGGACGCTCCAACTGGTTCGAGGGGATACAGCTCCTGGCCGTGTACGCGGTCCTCGTCCTCGTCTTCATCTTCGCCTAGGCGGTCAGCCGGGCGCGGCGCTCGGCGCGGACCTTCTCGGCGTCGGGGTCGCGGTGGTCCGCCACCAGTGACGCGCAGATGCCGATCGCGAAGACGCCGGCCACGATCACCAGGCTCTCGATGTGGTCGAGCTTGAACAGCGGCTCCAGCAGCAGCTTGAGGCCCACCAGGCCGAGCAGCACCGCGATCGTCTCATCGAGATAGCGGAACCGGGCCACGAGCCCCTCGACCAGCACGAACAGCGCCCGCAGGCCTAGCAGCGCGAACACGTTGCCCATCCAGATCAACAGCGGGTCGCGCGTGACGGCGAACGCCGCCGGGATCGAGTCGATCGCGAACACCACATCGGCGAAGATGACCGCGCCGAGGCAAAGGAGAAGGGGCGTGGCATGGCGGCGGCCGCCGATCGTGTCGAGGAAGCGACCGCCGCGCGAGTCGGCGGAGACGGGATAGAAGCGCCGGATCAGGCGGACGAGCAGGTTGCGCTCTGGATCCGGCCCCTGCTCGATCCCACGCAGGAGCCGCACCGCCAGGACGATGAGTCCGACCCCGAGCGCGTAGAGGAGGAAGTGGAAGCTCTCGATCAGCGCGACTCCGGCGACGATGAAGATGCCCCGCAGCGCGAGCGCGCCGACGATCCCCGCAAAGAGCAGCCTCGTCCGCTCCCGAAACGGGACCGCGAAGTACGAGAACAGCACCAGGAAGACGAACAGGTTGTCGAGCGACAGCGAGCGCTCGATCAGGTAGACCGTCGTGTAGAGCACGGCGGCGTCCCCGTCCTCGAGCGCGGCGACCACGAGCGCCGCCGCCAGGCTCAGCACGAGCCAGCCGATCGACCAGAGCACCGCCTCGCGGAAGTGCGGCTCGCGGCCGCGGGCGAAGAAGTGCAGGTCGAGCCACAGCAGGCCGGCCAGGACCAGGATCAGGGCCGTCCAGGGCGCCACGGTGTCGAGAGCCATCGTCGCTTTCTAGAGTGACAGGGACATGCCGACTCGAACCGCCATCGGAACCTGGAGCGGTGGTCGCTTCATGCGCTTCGGAGGGGCGCTGGACGAAGAGCGGCTCGAGGCCCTGATCCGGCCCGGACGCGGCATCGGAACCGTGATGACCGCCGACGTCTACGGCGCCGGCCAGGCGGACGAGCTGCTCGGGCGGGCGCTGTCCGGAGTCCCGCGGGGCGACTACGTCCTCGTCGGTGCCGTCGGCCACGACTTCTACAAGGGAGAGCGCAGCGGGCCGGCCGGCTATCCGCGCTTCACCGATCCGAGCCTGCGCGGACCGCAGGGCTATGGCGACTACGTCCGGATGGCGGTCGAGCGCAGCCTGGAGCGCTGCGGGGTGTCCGCCTTCGACCTCCTACTCCTCCACAATCCGGACCGCGCCGGCTTCGAGCACCCGGCGGTGTGGGAGGCACTGGTCGCCGTGCGCGACTCCGGCCTGGCCGGCGCCATAGGGGTGGCGCCGGGCCCTGCCAACGGCTTCAGCCTCGATCTCATCGGCTGCTTCGATCGCTACGGCGAGGTGATCGACTGGGCGATGCTGATACTGAACCCGCTCGAGCCCTGGCCCGGCGAGCTGGCGCTGGACGCCGCCGCCCGCCACGGCGTGAAGGTGATCACCCGGGTCGTGGACTATGGCGGCCTCTTCCACGACGACGTCCTTCCCGGGCACCGCTTCGCGGACGGCGACCACAGGAACTTCAGGCCCGACGGCTGGGTGGAGGCGGGCCGCGAGCGCATCGAGCGGATGCGCCCCCTGGCCGAGAGCCACGGGCTGACCATGCTCCAGCTCGCCTGCCACTGGAACCTCGCCCACGAGGCGGTGGAGTGCGTGGTCCCGACGCTGATCGAGGAGGCGGACCGCGCCAAGCCCATCGAGGAGAAGCGAGCGGAGCTCGCCGGGCTTCCCGACCCCTCGCTGACATCCGCGGAGGTCGACGAGATCCGGGCGATCGGCGACAACCGCGGCTGCATGACGCTGAAGGGCGCCTCCCCGGAGCACGACGAGGAGCGGCCCGACCGCTGGCCGCTGACCGGCGAGCAACTCGAGCTGGCGAGCCGCTGGGGCATCGACCCGGCGCGAGACCTCACCTCGGTTAGGCCGCCCGCGGTCTCCCAGCCATGAGCCACCAGGAGATGCAGCGCCTCTTCGAGAGGCATCGCGAGGCGGAAGCTGCCCGGGACATCGACGCGATCCTGGACACCTTCGTGGAGGATTGCTTCCTGGAGACCATGCCACTGGGCCTGCGCGGCGAGGGCAAGTCGGCGGCGCGGGCGGCCTACGAGGGCTACTTCACCGCCTTTCCGGACCTTGCGCCGGATGACGAGGGCATCGCGTTCGGCGACGACGTCGTCGTGGTGTGGGGACATCTTCGGGGCACGAGCTGCGGAGAGTGGGTCGGCGTCCCCCCCTCGGGGGGCTCGTTCGCCGTCCCGTTCGCCAACGTCGCGCCGTTCAAGGACGGATTGATGGAGGGCGAGATGATCTACTTCGACCTGGCCACCCTCTGCGAGCAGGCGGGCCTGCCGCTCGACGAGGTGCGGGCGGGAGCGAAGGCGCGTGCGGAGGAGCTGCGCTCCGCGGCCGAAGGCTGAGTCCGCCCGCTGCTCGTGCTCGACTACCTGAAGGTCGCCGACCGGATGTGGCCGCTGCTGAGTCCGCTGATGCGCGGCCACGCGAGGCTCTACCGAGCGACCGGTGGTCGCCTGGGCGACCTGCCCGGCCTCCCGCCGCTGCTGCTGCTCGACCACGTCGGCGCGCGCAGCGGCCGGCGCCGCACCACCCCGCTGGTCTACATGCCCGACGGGGACGATCTGGTCGTCGTCCCGTCCAAGGGCGGCTATGCCCGCAACCCGGGTTGGCTCCACAACCTGCGAGTCCATCCCGACACCACCGTCCAGATCGGCTCCCGCCGCATCGAGGTGCGAGCCCGCGAGGCGACCGACGAGGAGCGGCGCCGGCTGTGGCCGGAGGCAATCGAGCACAACCCCGTCTGGGGCCGGTACCAGGAGCGCACCATGCGGCGGATCCCGCTGGTCATCCTGGAACCGCGTCGGCAGTAAGCCGGCTACTTCAGCAGATCGGCGCAGCGCTGCAGGGCATCCGTGTCCTGCGGGTCCGCCTTGTCTAGGCAGTCGGCGTAGCGCTTGAACGACTTCGACCCGGGGTTGGATCCCGACGGCGGGGGGGCCGTGCTGCCGGAGCCGGAGGCCGACCCGTTGCCCAGCAAGCCGGTCCCGAGCGACTTCGTCAGGTCGGACAGCGGGCGGGCATTGGCCGGCGCCTCGATCTTCTGATTGCCATTCACCTTCGAGAGCTCGATCGTGAAGGAGAGCGAGCCGCCTTCGATTCCGCCCACGGACCTGCGATCGCCCTCCGGGACATCGAGCTCGAGGTGACCGGAGACGCGGCGGACCGTGTCGTCCTCCTTGGCGACGTACACGTCGAAGCTCGGGTCCTTGACGATGTCGGAGATCTTGTCGAGCTCGCTCTTCCGGAGCGGCCGCGGCGCCTGGCCGGTGGCGCCTCCGATCGCTCCGCTGGAGCGTTTCACGAAGCCGTTGAAGTCCTGCACCATCCGCGAGACGTCGAGCTTCCCGGATACGTGCGTGGTGTCCGCGCCGGCAACCGTCTCGCTGCCCTCGTCGTGGGCGCCCTCGAGCCAGCGGCGAGGATCGAGGCCCAGGCTCTTCAGCGAGCTCCGACGGCGACCTCCCCCCGAGGCGATCGAGCGGTTGGCCTGCTCGACCTTCGACTGCGGCTGCTCGTAGTAGACGTCCTGGAACTTCACGAAGGCGCGGTCGCCGGTCGACAGGAAGCCCGTCTGCACCGTCTGAGCGCCGCCGCCGATCTTCACCTCGAGGTCCGCCGAGGGGAGCTTGCCCTTGTTGCCCCGGAATGGTCCGCTGGCCTCGATCCGGATCGGCTTGCTGAGGGTGGGGCTGCCTTTGACCTGGATCTCGGCGTCCAGCTTGAGGTCGGCGCTGTTGATCGAGCTCTTGAACGCCTTGTCGAGCAGCGTCTTGGCGTTCTCGTCGTTGCCGCCTCCGCCGCAGCCGAGCGCCGCGATGACGGCGAGGATGAGCAGGACGGCCGGCGGCAGCCGTCGAAACGGGGTGCGCACTCCGCGGAGGGTAGTAGAAGCCCGCGGGCGCCAACGCAACTTCATGCCACCTTCCACGTTGGAGCTCCGAATGGCCCTGATCCGCGCCTCGCTCGCCGCGGCTGCAGTGCTGGTCGCGCTCGCCTGCGCCGCCGGGCCGGCGTTCGCCGGTGAGCGAATCGTGGTCACTGGCGGGTCCGCGGCTCGGGTCGAGGATCCGCTGACGCCGTCGGCATCCGAGTTCGAGCGCCCGCGCGCACGAGGGTTGGTGGCGGTGGCGAGCACAGTTCGCGGCCGGCGCGCCGTGGAGCGGGCGCTGCGGAAGGTTCGGCGCGCCCGCCGGATCAGCAGATCCCGCTTCGAGCGCTACCGCCGGATCTACCGGAAGGCGCGCTCGGTGCGCCGCCGGCTCCACGGGTCGCGTGGCAGGCAGCTCGGCTACGTGATCGCCTCGCTGGAGGGAATTGCGCTGCGGAGGCGGCTCGTGAGCTCGCGAATGGCGTCGCTGTTCGCCCAGCTCCAGCGGAACACCCGCTACTGGCCGAGCAAGCCCTTCCCGGGCTCCGGCGACTTCGTCAGCTTCGGGCGCAGCGACGTCCTCTACCGCTACTTCCCCGGTCGTGGTCTCCAGTTCCACCCCCTCGGCACGTTCAAGCGGGCGAACCTACTGCACGGGGCGTGCAAGGGGGTCGTGCACAGGCGTTGCAGCAAGGCACGGTTGGGCCGGCTGCTCGACGAGATGGCGCGCTACGCGGTCCGCCGCAGCCGCCGCTGGATCGCCTGGGAGTACAACTTCGACTTCGGCGGCGGCTCGCCGCCGTGGATGAGCGGGATGGCGGACGCGACCGGGATACAGGCCCTCGGCCGCGCGGCGCTGCTCCTGCACCGCCCTCGTTACATCCGGATAGCCCGCAGGGCGCTGGGCGCGTTCGAGGCCGCGCCGCCGGTGGGAGTGCGGACCCGCGGCTTCCGCGGCGGCGTGCACTACCTCCAGTACTCGTTTGCGCCGCACACCTACATCTTCAACGCCTTCCTGCAATCGCTGATCGGCCTCTACGACTTCGGCAAGGACACGGGCGACGCGCGCGCGACGCGGCTCTTCCGGCGGGCCGAGCCGGAGGCCGGGAGGGAGATCCCGTTCAGCGACCTGGGCGACTGGTCGATGTACTCCTACCGCGGATCGGTTTCGGATCGGAACTACCACGAGCTCCTGCGCGAGCTCCTCCAGAGCATGTGCAGTCGCCGCCTGGGCGACATCTACTGCGCCTACGCCACCCGCTACCGGCGCTACCAGACCGAGCCGCCCGAGGTCGAGATCACGGGCCCGCAAACGGCGAGCAAGGGCAGCCTCACCAGGATCCGCTTCACGCTCTCGAAGCTCTCGGCGGTGGAGCTGAAGATCTACCGCGACGGCCGCCTGGGCGTGGACAAGATCGCCACCTTCCGTCGCGGGAGCGGCTCCTTCGGCTGGCGTCCCGACTCCGCCGGGACCTACACGGTGAGGCTTGGCGCCAAGGAGATGCGCACGGGCAAGGGCCTGAAGGGCCACGACTCAGCCGCCATCGACGTGAACTAGGCTGGGCGGCGCGATGGCGCCGAGGACGATCCTCTACACCGGCAAGGGTGGCGTAGGCAAGACGAGTGTCGCCGCAGCAACTGCGCGCCGCTGCGCCCGTGCCGGCCTGCGCACCGTCGTGCTCTCGACGGACCCCGCGCACAGCCTGTCCGACTCACTGGAGACCGAGCTCGGCGGCGAGCCGCGCGAGGTCGAGCCGAACCTCTTCGGCCAGGAGGTGCAGGCCCAGGAGGAGATGGAGCGCAACTGGGACGCCGTGCAGGAGTGGCTCGGCAACCTGCTGGCCGACCGGGGCGTGGACCGCATCTCCGCCGAGGAGCTCACCGTCCCGCCGGGGATGGACGAGCTGTTCTCGCTGCTGCAGATCAAGCGCCACCACGAGGAGGACGCCTTCGACTGCGTGATCGTCGATTGCGCCCCGACCGGAGAGACGCTCCGGCTTCTGTCCTTCCCGGACGTCGCCACCTGGTGGCTCGAGAAGGTCTTCCCCTGGGAGCGGCGAATCGTGTCGGCCGCCCGGCCGCTGGCGCGCGGGCTGCTCGACCTCCCGCTGCCGAGCGACGCCGTCTACCGGGACCTGGAGCGGCTCGCCCGCAACCTGGTCGCCATGAACGACATCCTGCGCGACCGCTCGAGCACCTCGATCCGGCTCGTGATGAATCCGGACCGGATGGTGGTCAAGGAGGCCATGCGTACCTTCACCTACCTGAACCTCTACGGCTACCTCACGGACGCCGTGGTCGTGAACCGGGTCCTGCCGGCGGCCGCTGGAGAGGGCTACTTCTCGGCCTGGCGGGAAGTGCAGCAGGAGCACATGGAGCTCGTACGGTCGGGGTTCTCGCCCGTTCCGATCCTCGTCGCCCCCTGGCTTGAACGGGAGGTCGTCGGCGCCGAGATGCTCGATCGACTGGCTGGAGAGCTCTTCCCCGAGCTGGACCCCGCCGAGATGCTCTACGACGAGCTCTCGCAGGAGCTGTCCGGCGACAACGGCAACGCCACGCTGCGGCTGCCCATCCCCTTCGCCGAGCGCGGGGACATCGAGCTGAAGAAGATCGGGCTCGAGGTCATCGTTCGGGTGGGTGGGCAGAAGCGGACTATCATCCTGCCTCCGACGATGGCGGCCTACTCGACGAGCGGGGCGCGCTTCGAGGACGGCGCGCTCCAGGTCTTCTTCGAGAAGAGCGATGGACCCGAGACACCCGGCACACCCACCGCCTGAACACGACCCCCTCCTGGATGAGGAGCCGCCTCCCAGCGGCCACGGCTACGAGGGCGACCTGCCGCCGCGCCGCGGACGGGGCTTCGACCTGTCGGCGTTGTTCGTCCTGCTGGACTCGCTGCGGCGAGCCGTCCCCGGCGAGCTCGAGCAACGCGTCACCGCGCTGATCCGCGAGTTCCTGCTCACGTTGCGATCGCTCATCGACTGGTACCTGGAGCGACTGGACCGTCCCTCGCGCGAGCCACGTGTCGAGGACATCCCGATCGATTAGACGTCGGTCAGCTCCCCGTAGCCGTCTAGCTGCCTCTCGACCCCGCCGGCGTCCTCCGGCTTGACGTAGAAGGTGCAGCGCTCCGCGCCCCCCTCGCGAACCTGCTCCACGGTCTCGACGTCGGGCCTGGCGCCCGAAAAGGTGACCGGTATGGGGTCTCGCCCGGCCTCTTCGGCCCTGTGCTGCAGCTCCCGGACGCGCTCGGCGAAGCTGTCGAGCCTGTTTGGCTTCCACCCGTCGCCGAACGCCAGGACGCGGTCGAGGACGTTGGGACCGTTGCCGCCGACCAGGACCGGCGGGTGGGGAAGCTGTCGCGGCTTGGGCCAGGACCAGATCGGATCGAAGTCGACGTGCTCGCCGTGGTACTCGGCCTCGTCCTCGGTCCAGATCGCCTTCATGGCCTCCACCCGCTCACGCATAACGTCGAAGCGGCGGCCTGGGTCGGTGCCGTGGTTCTCCATCTCCTCGCGATTCCAGCCCGCCCCGACACCGAAGATGAAGCGGCCGTGGGAGAGCCGGTCCAGGCTCGCCACCTCCTTGGCAGTCGTGATGGGGTCGCGCTCGATCACCAGGCAGATGCCCGTCCCGAGCATGATCCGCTCCGTGGCGGCCGCTACCGCCGCTAGGGCCACGAACGGGTCGTATGTGTGGCTGTAGGCGCGGGGCAGGTCGCCGCCAGTCCGGTAAGGGGTCTTCCGGCTCGCCGGGATGTGCGTGTGCTCCGGGAACCAGAGCGACTCGAACCCGCGCTCCTCGACGAGCCGCCCGAGCGTGGCCGGATCGACCGCGAAGTCGGCTGGGAACATCGCGATGCCGAACTTCATCTCGCCTCCGTCAAACTCGGGAACGGTGCCGGCGGAATATCACGAACTGCCCGAAGACCTGCCCGTGCCCGAGGATGACGGCGCGGCCGACCACCTGCCCGGTGCCGTCCTTCCGTCGCTCCGGCTGGCCCGCGCCGGCGACGGCGAGCTCGACCTGGCCGACGCGGCGACCGGGACGCTCGTGGCTTTCGTCTATCCCCGAACGGGCGCGCCGGGGATCGCACTGCCGCCGGGCTGGGACGACATCCCCGGCGCGCGCGGCTGCACGCCGCAGAGCTGCGCCTTCCGCGACCTGCACGGCGAGCTGTCGCGGCTCGGGGCGACCGTGGTCGGGATCAGCGCGATGGACCCGGACGAGCAGGCCGGCTTCGTCGAGAGGGAGCGGATCCCCTACCCGCTGCTGAACGACCGCGCCCTGCGGCTCGCCGAGGCGCTCGCTCTGCCGACCTTCGAGGCGGGCGGAATGCGGCTTTACAAGCGCATCACCCTCGTGGCCCGAGAGGGCAGGATCGTCAAGGTCTTCTATCCCGTCTTCCCGCCCGACCGGAACGCCGCGGAAGTCGCCGACTGGCTGCGCGAGAACCCGGGCTAGCGACCGCGGGAGATGTCGATCGCGCGAATCGCGTGCTCGTCGGGAAGTTTCTCGAGCACCTCGCGGATCACCTCGTAGACGTCGCGCTCGTCGTGGCCGAAGTCATCGGCGAACGCCCTGAGCGCGGTCCAGGTGATCTTCAGCTGAGCCGGGGTCAGGTCGAGCCGGTAGGCGATCTCGTCGGGGCCGATCAGGTGCAGCTCTTCGTCTGCCATGGTGGCCGGAGACTACCCTTCCCCCATGCCGCGAACCTGGGTCCTGACCGGCTCGCTCGACAACTTTCGCGTCAGTCGCGAGCAGGGCTTCCGGGTCATCGCGGCCAAGGAGCGGCGCCGCCGGCTCGCCGAGCAGATCGAGCCCGGCGACTTGGTCGTCTTCTACGTGACAGGGGTACAGGCATTCGGCGGGGTCGTGAGGGTCACTGGCGGGATGTTCGAGGATCGAACGCCTCTGTGGCCGGGCAAAGCCGGCAAGAGGGACCCGTATCCATGGCGCTTCGAGACAGAGCCGGTGATCACGCTCGGCGAGGAGCAGTTCGTACCTGCGGGAGAGCTTGCCGGCGAGCTCGAGCACGTACGCAAGTGGCCCGCGGAGCACTGGCAGCTCGCCTTCCAGGGCCAGCTCCGCACGGTCCCGGAGGCCGATGCCGGGCTGCTTCAGAGCCGCATCCGCGAGGCGGCCGAGGCCGCCGCGCCGGCGTGAGGCACGAGCGCCACTACACCCTCGAGGAGGCGAACGCGGCGCTGCCCGAGGTGGCGGAGCGGATCGCCCGCCTGAGGGCGGCCCGCGGTCGCCTCGGCGATGCCGACGCCCGCGCCGCGCTCGCGAAGGCGGCCCCCACCAACGGCGGCGGGGAGCCCGGCCGCGTCGTCTCCGAGGGCTTCATGGAGCTGCGCGAGGGCCTGCTCGAGCTCCAGGAGCTCGGGGTGGTGCTGCGCGACCTGGGGCGTGGACTGGTCGACTTTCCCGCCCTGCGCGGGGGCAGCGAGATCTACCTCTGCTGGGAGGAGGGCGAGGAGGAGATCCGCTACTGGCACGAGCCCGAAACCGGCTTTGCCGGCCGCCGGCCCCTGGATGGCTGAGGTCGTCAACACCTGGCGGCTGCTCAACTTCGAGCAGCGGGTCGCCGTTGTCGGCTCTCTCCTCCTGATCGTCAGCACCTTCGGCCCCTTCTCGTTCGTGGAGGCGGCCGAGATCCTGACCGCGTTCGGGGTGCTGGCGCTGCTGCGGGCGCGAGCGCTCGGCAAGCGCTTCCATCTGCCTTTCGGGGACGGGACGGTGATCATGGCCGCCGGGATCTGGGCCGGCCTGCTGATCGCCGTGAGGCTCTTTGACCGGCCGCTCGGGCAGAACCTGCTTGCGCTCGTTTGCGCCGCGATCCTGTTCATTGCCGGCGCCGCAGAGCGGGCCAAGCGGCCGGCGGACGACATCCCGGATGAGGCGCCCCAGGCGCCCGCCCCGCCGGAGGAGCCGCCGACCGAGCGCCTGCCGCCGGAATCCGCGGAGGCCGAGCCGCCCTCCGTCTAGTCGCGGCTACGGCTTCTAGCTGCGTGCGGCCGTCGGCTGCGACCGCTGCCAGTCGCAGGGCGACTGGCGTGAGGCGTCCCGCGGCACGCCTGTGAACTGGCCGCCCGGGCAGCCCTCGCTCTGCACCTCGCGGCGCGGGTTGCGGATGCCCACGAGGCCGAGCACGCCGCCCAGCGCCACGAGCACGGTGGAGACCCCGATCCCGACCCGGAAGGCGTGCACCGACGCGTCCTCGGTCGCCCTGGCCACCCGGGCGCGCACGGGGGGCGGGGTGTTCTTCGGGGCTACCTTCGCCAGCGGCTGGCGCTCGGCCTCAGAGAGGGCGGGAGCGAGGTCCGGCCGGGAGGCCAGCGGCCCGAGGTTCGAGTCGAGCTCGGAGCGGAACTGGGCGGCCACCACGGCTCCCACCGCCGCGATAGCCACGAGCGCGGCGACGCGTGCGATCGCGTTGTTGACCCCGGAGGCGATCCCGGCGTTGTGCTCGTCGGCGTCGGACAGCACGGTCGCCGTCAGCGGCGCGACGGTCATCGCCAGCCCGAGCGCGAACAGCAGCATCGCGGGCAGCAGATCGGTGAAGTAGTTCACGTCCGCGCCGAGCCGCATCAGAAGCACGAGCCCCGTGGCCGAAACCAGCGGGCCGACGCCCATGAAGAATCGCGGCCCGTACCTGTCCGCGAGCGCCCCGAAGCGCATCGAGAGCAACAGCATCACGCACGTGACCGGCACGCCGGAGGCGCCAGCTTCGAGGGCGTCGAAGCCGGCCACCTGCTGGAGGAACAGGATCAGGAAGAAGAACACCATCCCGAGGCCGCCGTACATCGCGAAGGTCTCGATGTTCCCCGCGGCGAAGTTGCGCCGCCGGAAGAGGTCGAGGGGAAGCATCGGCGCGTCGGTCCCGATCTCCTCGTAGAGAAGGAATGCGGCGAACAGCAGGGCCCCCAGGGTGAGCGGCAGGAATACGACCGGGTCGCCGAATCCCCTCAGGGGCTGCTCGATCAACGCGAAGGTCATTCCCGCCAGCCCCAGCGCGCAGAGCGCCGCGCCGATCACGTCGACCTTCGCCCGCGAGTCGGTCTCGCGCGCCTGCGGAACGACACGCATGATCAGCACGATGGTCCCCACTACGAGCGGGAGGTTGATCGCGAAGATCCAGCGCCAGGAGGCGGCGTCCACGAGCTGGCCGCCGATCAGCGGCCCGAGCACGGTGCCTATCCCGCCCCAGGCCGTCCAGGCTCCGACCGCCTTGCCCCGCTCCTGCTCCGGGAAGACCGCCACGATCACCGCCAGCGCGGCGGGGGTGAGCAGTGCCCCGGCAACGCCCTGGAGCGCGCGCCCCAGTACGAGCAGCTCGATCGTGGGGGCGATCGCGCACAGGATCGAGGTCGCCCCGAACCCCGCAACGCCCAGCGCGAACACCCGCCGCTCGCCGAACAGGTCGCCGAGCGACCCCCCGATCAGGAGCAGTGAGCCCAGCGTCACCAGGTAGGCGTTGGAGGTCCACTGCTGACCCGCCAGCCCGCCCCCGAGGTCGTCGGCGATCGCGGGCAGGGCGACGTTGACCACGGTGGCGTCGACGGTGACGACGACCGTGCCCAGAATGCAAGCGAGGAGAACGAGCCGCTTGCGCTGTTGGGTCACTCGCTAGTCCTCGAAGAACGAGTAGCCATACTCGCCTCGTCTCAGCGCGAGCTTGGCTATCGAGATCATGCGGTCGTCGTCGTTCTGCTCGATCTGGTCGAGCTGCTGCCGCACTCGCCTGGCCGCCCTCGTGCAGAACGTCTCGGCGATGTAGAGCTCCTGACCCGACACCTCGACGTCATTCTCCTGCAGGTGTGCGGTGACCCTGGAGAGCACGGCGACCTGGGCGTAGATGTCGGCAACCGCGTCGGCCAGGCGCTTCTGGTGGAACTGACGCTCGATGATTCCCTTGCGGTGCTCGCGTAGCAGCCCCTCGGTCACGGAGCGCAGCCGCTTGACCTGGTCGCTCAGCGGCGCCGCCAGCTCTCCGATGGCCTGGTGAGCCATCGTGATCTTGTCCGGCATGACCTCCCGCTTGACGCGGGAGGCGACGTAGTCGGCGAGCACGCCGATGGTTCCGATCGGGTCCGCGAGCTCGATTCCGCCCAGCCCCTCGAGCTCGTCGCCCAGGGGCTTCATGCCGGACAGAGCGATGAACTCGCGCATCACGTCGTTGGCGCCTTCGAAGATCGGGAAGATGCGGATGTCGCGGAGGGCCTTCTCGTAGGGCTCGTCGCGCATGTAGCCGGCGCCGCCCTTGAGCTGGAGCGCGCGGTTGGCCGCGTACCAGAGGAACTCGGTACCGGCCACCTTCACGATCGCCGACTCGAGCGAGTAGTCGGGGACTCCCCGGTCCACCAGCCCGGTCGTGAGGTAGGTCATGGCCTCGAGCCCGAAGAGGTAGGAGACCATCCAGCCGAGCTTGTCCTGGACCAGCTCGAAGTCCGCCAGCGTAACCCCGAACTGCTTGCGTTCCTTGACGTGGTCGAGGATCAGGTCCAGGAAGACCTTGGTGGCGCCCACCGAGCCCGTGCCGAGGCTCATGCGGCCGTTGTTGAGGATGTGCATGGCGATCTTGAAGCCCTCGCCGGGCTCGCCGAGCACGTTCTCGGGCGGGATGCGGACGTCCTTGTAGTAGAGGCGGCGCAGGTCGTTGGCGCGCAGGCCCATCGTGTCGTGGCGGTCGCCCACCTCGAAGCCCTCCATCCCGCTCTCGAGTATCAGCGCGATGTGGCTGTCCTTGCCGTCGACCTCGCAGCGCGCGAAGGTGACGAGCACGTCGGCGCGGCTGCCGTTGCCGATGTAGCGCTTCTCGCCGTTCAAGAGCCAGGAGCCGTCCGGCTGCCTGACCGCGCGTGAGCGCAGGCCGTGCACGTCGGATCCGGCCTCGGGCTCGGTGAGCGCGAAGGCGGCTAGCTTCCGGCCGCTGGCAAGGTCGGGGAGGAAGCGCTGCTTCTGCTCGTCGCTCCCAAACAGCACGATGCCCTTCATGCCGATCGACTGGTGTACGCCCATCACGACGGCGAGCGTCCCGTCGACCTGGCCGAAGCCCTCCGAGACCCGGCAGTAGCCGGTCTGCGAGAGGCCCTGGCCGCCGTACTCCTCGGGCACGTAGAGCCCGCACAGTCCGCGCTCGCCCAAGCCGGCGATCACCTCGTCGGGGATCCAGCCCTCCTCGTCGAAGCGCCGCGCGTCGTAGGCCTCCTCCGCGTACTCGCGAAGCGAGGACGTCAGCGTCCGCACCTTGTCCTGCTCCTCGTCGGAGGGCTTAGGGAAGGGGAAGACGAGCTCCTCGTGGATCTCGCCGAGGAAGAGTGACTTGGCGAACGAGGAGACGGACTGCTCGGCCGGCGCTCGCTGCGTTGTGGTGGCCGCCTCCATCAGACAGTCGCACCGTCGACGGCGTCGGCCGGGCGGGGCCCGGGACCGATGTACTTGGCGGTGGGCCGGATCAGGCGTCCCTCTCGCTTCTGCTCCAAGATGTGCGCCGCCCAGCCCGCCACGCGCGCACAGGAGAACAGCGGCGTGAACAGCCCGGGCGGGACCTCCGCGAAGTCGAGCACCACAGCGGACCAGAACTCGACGTTGGTGGCAAGCACCCGGTCGGGCTTGCGCTCGGCGAGCTCGGCCAGGGCGGCCCCTTCGAGGGCCTCGGCAACCGCGACCCGCGGGGCCCCGATCTCCTTGGCAGTGCGCCGCAACACGCGGGCGCGGGGATCCTCGGCCCGGTAGACCCGGTGGCCGAAGCCCATGAGCCGGTCGCCGCGGTCGAGCAGCTCCTTGACGTAGGCGCTGGCGTCACCGCGGGCGGCGACGTCGTCGAGCATCTGGAGCACGCGCGAGGGAGCGCCGCCGTGCAGTGGACCCGAGAGGGCCCCGACGGCCGCGGACAACGCCGCCGCCACGTCGGCCCCGGTGGAGGCCACCACCCGGGCCGTGAAGGTCGATGCGTTCATGCCGTGCTCGGCCGCGGAGATCCAGTAGGCGTCGATCGCCTTGACATGACGCGGGTCGGCCTCGCCGCGCCAGCGGATGAGGAAGCGCTCGGGGATCGAGTTCGCCTTGTCGATCTCACGCTGTGGCACGGGCGGCTTGCCCACCCGGGCGGACTGGGCAACGAAGGAGAGCGCCATCACGGACACCCGTGCCAGGTCGTCGCGGGCCTGCTCGTCGGTGACGTCGATCAGCTGTCCCAGCCCCCATTCCGGGGCGAGCATCGCCAGAGCGGCCTGGAGATCGACGCGCGGGTCACGCGCGCGGACCGACAGCGGGTGAGGCTCGGCCGGCGGCATGCCGGGCTCGTACGTACCGTCGACGAGCAGTCCCCAAACCTTTTCGAACGGGACCCGCCCGACCAGATCCTCGATGTCGACCCCCCGGTAGCGGAGGGCGCCCCCTTCCTTGTCCGGCTCGGCGATCTCCGTGTGGAACGCGACGACGCCTTCGAGCCCTGAGGGAACCTCGAGCAGCACCGCCATTCCGCCTCCTTGACCGCGTCGGGACCGGAGCGCCTGAGAATACCCGGCTCGTGGTGTCGCTCTGAGGCTACGCGGGACGCCTGCGCAATAGCGCCCACGCCGCGGTCAGCGCCATGGCGCCGGCGAGGAGCCACGACCAGGCGGGGACGCCCTGCCGCGAGGGCTTCAGCTCGGATCGGACGTCGTCCGCCGCCCGCGGCCCGGGCTTGGCGCGCCTCGCCTCCCGCCGGCCCGGCATCCGGGCTGCCGGATTCGGGCGAATGCCGTGCAGGATCCGCGCGTAGGCGTTCCGCTCCGCCGGATTCATGCGCATCCAGGTGCCGTCCTCGGCGCGTACGAGTCGTGCGTCGGGGACGACGGCCAGGGCGAAGCGATCGAGGGGGGCCGCCCTCCAGGAGCGGCAGGAGCAGCGGGTGCCCCTCGACAGAGCGGCAGGAGCCGGCGCCGCACACCCGCGCGGAGCGGGGCTCCTTGGCGAGAGCCTGCGCCGGCCACGCGAGCAAGGTGAGCGCGACGAGGGTCAGGTAACGCGTCACGCTCCTCCTACAAGCCCCGGCCGTCGATGGTTCCCGCGGGACGCAGCGAGCGGGCGAGGGCGATGGCGCGGCGACGCGAGAAGGCGCCCTCCAGCCGTACGAGCAGTCCGCCTCGCTGTACGAGCAACGCGTTCGCGGCCAGGCGCAGCGACTCCTCGCGGAGGCGCCCATCGCGACCGCGATAGAAGAAGAAGTGCGGCGCGCCGGCGACCCACACCGCCCGGAAGTCCCCCACGCGCAGCCGCTCGACGGTCGTGGCCGTAGCGACGATCTTTCCGAGGTAGTCCGGGTGGAGATCGCCCCGGAACTCCGTCACGAGCAGCCCCAGGCGAATCGGCAGCGCCGGACGCAGGCCCGGGCTCGGGCGGTAGGCGGCCGCGAGCTCGCCGCCGGGGGTGGACGAGCGGACGTAGAGCGCGCCCGGTCGGCCGGCCGCGACGGGCAGCAGGCCGTCGAAGTGAAGCCTGCGACGAGCCTGCCGGAGCGTCACGCGCGAGCCCAGTTCGAGGCCGTGGGACTGCGGCAGCGGCGGGAGCGGCTCGCGCCGCTCGATTGTCGCGCCCCGCAACCCCAACGCCTCGAGCACCTCGTGGCGCAGATCGGGGACGGCCGCCGCGACCGCGCCCGCCAGCAACAGCAGCACGAGTAGAGCCAGGGCGAGCCCCCGGACCAGCGGCCTGCCTCGGCTGGGGCTCGGCCGGGGCGCGTCTCGCAGCGCCTCGCCGACCGGCGCCGCCAGCTCCGGCGAGGGGCGGCCACTCCAGGTCCCGCGCCAGCGAGGCGAGCCTTCGCTCCAGGTCGCTCATTCCGGATCCCCCAGCTCGTCGCGCAGTCGATCGAGCGCCCGCGACAGCCGTGACTTGACCGTTCCCCTTGGCGCAGCCCAGCACAGCCGCCATCTCCGCCTCGGACAGCTCGAGGAAGAAGCGGCCGGCGATCGCCAGGCGATCGCCCTCGCGAAGACGCTCCACCGCGGCCAGTAGCTCGGTTCGCCGCTCGGAGTCCAGGAGCGCCGCCTCGGGCGACGGGACCGCGCCGACCGGGCGGCGCTCCTCGGCTGCGCGGAGCGCCAGCCGCTCGCGCCGTCCGGCGGCGGACCGGCGATTACGGGCCTCGTTGGCGACGATCGCAAGCAGCCAGGCCGCAGCGGCGACCGCTCGCGGAAGCGGCCGAGTGCCCGGTGAGCCTTCAGGAGGGCGTCCTGGACTGCCTCCTCGGCGTCCGCCGCCGAGCGGGTGATCAGCCACGCCGTGCGAAAGGCGACCGCTTGGTGACGCTGCACGATCTCTCCAAAGGCGTCCGGGTCGCCGCGCTTGGCCCGCGCGACGAGGTCGACCTCGTCCAGTGGCCGGTCCTCCACCGTGCTCGTTCTACAGGCGTCGGAGGCCAACGGTTCCGCCGACCGGTATCGTCGCCGCTCGTGCCGATCCTGTCCGAGCACGTCGAGAGCTACCTCCGCGGGCTGCGGCCCGAGCGCTCCGAGGTCATGGTGGAGATGGAGGCGGTCGCCGAGCGCGACGGCGTTCCGATAGTGCACTGGGAGACCGGGCGGCTGCTCGCGGCCCTGTGCCGGGCGCTCGACCCGGCGGTGCTCGAGGTCGGCACAGCGATCGGCTACTCCACGCTTCACATGGCCGAGCAGCTCGACCGCGGGCGCGTCGTGACGCTCGAGTTCGATCCGCAGCGAGCCGCCCAGGCGCGCGACTTCCTCTCGCGGGCCGGCGTGGCGGAGCAGGTCGAGATCGTGGAGGGCGACGCCAGGGAGACGATCCCCACCCTCGACGGCCCCTTCGACCTGCTGTTCGTGGACGGAACCAAGGTCGAGTACCGGCAGTACCTGGAGCTGGCGGAGCCGAAGCTGAGCGATCGCGCCCTCCTCGTGGTGGACAACGTGCTGATGTCCGGCGAGGTGGGTTTGCGCGAGGGCGCCGACACGTCCTGGTCGTCCGAGAACCTCGTCTCGGCGCGAGCCCTGAACGAGGAGCTCCTGACCAGCGACCGCTGGCTGGCATGCGTCCTGCCGGTGGGCGACGGAATCGCGGTGGCCGTGCGGAGGTGAGCGGGTGCCGGGGGGGTCCCGCACGTTATGGCCCATAGTGAGTCATAAGTCGCGGAACCCCCTGCCCCAGCGCCGTCAGTGGGTCGCGTTCAGCGCGATCGGGATGAACACCGTCGCCGCGAAGATCAGGGTCACTCCGATCGCCACCAGCGTCCGCGACTTGACGATGTGGCCGACGACTCCGATCAGGAACCCCATGCCGAACAGCACGAAGAAGAATGCGGGGTCGACCTGGAAGTCGCCGGTCTGCTTCGGGCCCTCGTTTGGGTTCAGGAAGTCCGCGATGACTGGCCAGAGGCCGCGCACTTGTGCTCCCGCCCTCAATTACGGCCGTGTTCGGCGGCTGCGAACCTGCGCCTGTCCGCGACCGCTCGCTCGCCGATGGTCTGGCATCGACTCCGCTCGCGCCCACGGTCAGACTTGGTTCTCGCTCGCCGAGCCACGGCCGTACTTTCGGACGGAACCACTAGGGGCGAAAGTATCCTTCAGCCGGTGAACGACGAGTTCCAGTCGATCGAGGAGGCGCGCGACGGGCTCGGACGGGTCGGGTATCTCGCCGACGAGTCCACTGCGCTCGTGTCCTTCCTGGCCGCCAGGCTCGGCAAGCCGGTGCTCGTCGAGGGTCCCGCCGGCGTCGGGAAGACGGAGTTGGCAAAGGCCCTGTCGCGAGCCACCGAGCGGCGCCTGATCCGTCTCCAGTGCTACGAGGGGCTCGACGAGGCCAAGGCGCTGTACGAGTGGAACTATCGCAAGCAGCTCCTGCGCATCCAGAGCGAGGCGGCGGACACGGGTTGGCAGGAGGTCAAGGAGGACATCTTCGGCGAGGACTTCCTGCTCTCGCGGCCGCTTCTCACGGCGATCTCGGTGGAGGAGCCGGCGGTGCTTCTGATCGACGAGATCGACAAGACCGACCAGGAGTTCGAGGCGATGCTGCTAGAGGTCCTGTCCGACTTCCAGATCTCGATCCCCGAGCTCGGCGTGGTGGAGGCCCACACCCGGCCTCTCGTGCTGCTCACCTCGAACAACTCGCGCGAGCTCACGGAGGCCTTGAAGCGCCGCTGCCTCTACCTCTGGCTCGACTACCCGACCGTCGAGCGCGAGCTCTCGATTGTGAAGCTACACGCCCCGGATCTAGACGAGCAGATCGCGCGCAAGCTCGTCGAGGTCATCCACATGATTCGCTCGCTCGACCTCAAGAAGCCCCCGTCGATCGCGGAGTCGATCGACTGGGGCCGCGCCCTGCTGCTGCTCGGGGCCGACGACGTCGACCAGTCGGTGCTCGAGCGGACCATGAGCATCATCGTCAAGCACCGCACCGACCTCGACCTCGTGGCCGAGCGCGTGGGGGTGAAGCTCGCCGATGGCCTCGCCGGACGGCAGGCGGGGTAATCCCGGGCTCTACGGCGGGATGCCGGGGGGCGGCGGGCCGCCGGGCATGGCGCCGCGCCTGCTCGAGTTCGCCGACGAGCTGCGGCAGGAGGGCGTGGCCGTCGGCACCTCGGAGCTCCTCGACGCGTTCCAGGCCCTCGAC
>Ga0126312_10000604_pt1 | contig 21959 bp, 23 predicted proteins | sample Plot104A_FD_92537 | JGI IMG/M metagenome (GOLD analysis project Ga0126312, IMG submission 92537) | Serpentine soil microbial communities from UC McLaughlin Reserve, CA, USA - Plot104A | ecosystem: Environmental > Terrestrial > Soil > Grasslands | place: USA: UC McLaughlin Reserve, Lake County...
GAGCGCGCGGTCTACGATTACGCGGACCGCATCTTCCACGTCCACGCGAAAGACCTCGAGGTCAGGCGCGACGGCCTCTACCGGCACGGGACGTTCTCGGCGGGCATCGGTTGGCAGGTGCCGCGGCTCCCGGGTCTCGGCGAGGTGAACTGGTCGCGGTTCGTCGCCGCGCTCTACGCCGTCGGCTACGACCACGTGATCTCGGTCGAGCACGAGGACCGCCGCTTCGAGGGCGACCTCGACCTCGTCCAGCGCGGATTCCTGATCGCCCGCGAGACGCTGACGCCGCTGATCGCGTAGCGCTACCCGGACGGGTCGAGCACGAACTTGATCCCCCAGCCCGCTCGCGTGGCCGCGAACGCCCGCTCCCACTCGGCGAGCGGAACGACCTCCGTCACGAGTGGTTCGAGCTCTACGGCGCCGTGGTCCACGAGGTCGAGGGCCCGCAGCCACGAACGCCGCGTCGAGGCGTTGCCGCTCGTCACGCACAGCTCGCGGTAGGAGACGAGATCGAACGGGATCGCGACCGGCTTCCCCGCGAGGCCGATCTGGACGTAGCGGCCGCCGCGAGCGGCGGATTCGAGCGCGAACGAGATCCCCGACGCGCTGCCGCTGCACTCGATCACGACCGCGAACTCGCCAAGTGACACAGAGTTACTTGGCGTCGACGCCTCAAACCCGAGCTCACGCGCCTTCTCCAGCCGGGCGTCGTCACGAGGCGCCCCGCGAACGTGGACGTCGCCGCCCCCGGCGCGCGCCACCTGCGCCGCGAGCAGGCCGACAGGGCCCGGACCGACGACGAGCACACGGTCGCCACGTTGCACGACCTGCGGGTCCAGGAGGCAGTTGCAGACGCACGCGAGCGGCTCGGCGAGCGCGGCCGCATGCGCATCGAGCTTGTCCGGGATGCGATGCAGGTTGTGCGCCGGCACGAGCAGCAGCGGCGCGAAGCCGCCGTCCTCGCGCGAGCCGATCGAGCGCCGCTTGGAGCACAGGTTCGGGCGGCCGGACCGGCACCAGTCGCACGCGCCGCACGTCGAGAAGTACGTCTCGCTGACGACTCTTTCGCCGGCCGACCAGCCTTCGGCGCCGTCGCCGACCTCGCGGACGACGGCCGACACCTCGTGACCCATCGTCACCGGCGGCTCGGTCGGAAACTCGTCGTCCCAGATGTGCAGGTCGGTGCCGCAGATGCCTGCGCCGACGACCTCCAGCACGACGTGCCCCGGCCGCACCTCCGGCTCGGGGCGCTCGACGAGCTCCACGTTCCCGACGCCGGGCGCCGTCTTCGCGACCCCGAGCACGCGTTACCGCGGGACGTCGATCCAGCGGCCGTCGCGCGCGCTCGCCGCGATCGCCTCACAGAGGACGACCTCGTCGTGACCGTCGCGAAACGTCGGAAAGTCCGGCTCGTCCGGCATCCGCCCCGCTTCAACGGCGCGGTAGACCGCGCGATAGAGCTGCTTGAAGGTGTCGGGGAAGCCCTCGGCGTGGCCGCTCGGGTAGTCGCTCGGACCGGGCTCGCGCCAATGCACCTCGTTCGATCGGTCGCGATGGCCGAGCCACAGCTGCTCGTGCGCCTCCGCGTCCCACTGGAGCGCACCCTCGGTGCCGTCGGCCTCGAGCCAGATCCGGTTCTTGCGGCCGGCGCTCATCTGCGAGACGACGAGCGAGCCGCGCGCGTCGTCGTCGAAGCGCAACAGGATGTGCGCGACGTCCTCGCCCGACATCTCCCGCTCGACGCGCTCGACGTCCTCCCCGCCGCCGGCGAACGTCTCGACCGGTCCGGTCGGGGCGCGGCGCACGCGGTGGACAGTCGTCAGCTCGGCGAACACGCTCGCGATCCGCTTCCCGGTGACGAAGGTGACGAGGTCGAGCCAGTGCGTGCCGATGTCGGCGACCGCGCGGAGCGCGCCGCCCTGCGTCGTCTCGAGGCGCCAGTTCCAGTCAGTGTCCAGGAGCAGCCAGTCTTGGATGTAGCCGCCGTGGACGTTGAAGACGCGGCCGAGCTCGCCCGTGAGCACGCGCTTCCGCGCCGCGAGGCACTGGCCGTAGAAGCGGATGTTGTAGTTCGTGCAGTTGACGAGGCCGCTCTCGGCCGTGAGCCGCACCAACTCCGCCGTCTCGTGCGAGGTGAGCGCCAGCGGCTTCTCGCACACGACGTGCTTGCCGGCGGCGAGTGCCGCCTTCACCTGCGGGAAGTGCAGGTGGTTCGGCGTCGTGATGTGCACGACGTCGACGCTGTCGTCCGCAAGCAGCGCCTCGTAGCTCTCGTACGGCTCGGGTAGCCCCGGCTTCTCGCGCGCGCGCTCGGGCGACGAGCCGACGACACCGGCGACGTCGATGTCGAGGCGCCGCAGCGCCTCGACGTGCACGACGCCGATGAACCCCGTGCCGACGACGCCGGCCCTCACACGGCGAGCCTAACGGCGTCGTACACCGCCCGTGCCCGGCTCGCGTCGACGCCGACCGCGACCGCGCCCGCACGCAGGAAGTCGACCGCGTTCTCGGTGTCGATGCCGCCCGTGACGATCAGCCGCAGGTCCGCCAGCGGCGCGAGCACATCGCGCACGTATTGCGGTCCCACGAGCCGTCCGGGGAAGAGCTTCACGAGGGCCGCGCCGCTTCGCCACGCCTGCTCGAGCTCGGACGGCGTGAGCGCGCCGGGGATCGCCGGTACGCCGACGGCGCGACATGCCTCGACGACCTCGCGGACGAACGCAGGCGCGACGACCGCCTCTGCGCCCGCGTCAATCGCCGCACGGGCTTCCTCGACCGTGCGCACGGTTCCCGCGAGCACGGTGACGTCGCCGCGTTCGCGGAGCGCTCGGATCGCGTCGAGCGCCGCCGGCGAGTCGAGCGTCACCTCGACGACGCGCAGGCCGAGCTCGTCGACAGTCCTCGCGACGTCCTCGACCTTCCGCAGCACCGCGACGACGCGCTCGCGTTCGATGGCCTCGACCGCGCCCACCGCGCTGGAGTATGAATCGGCGCCATGGACGGGTTCGCGGGCAAGGTCGTTGTCGTGACGGGTGCCGCCGGCGGAATTGGGAGCGCGGTCGCGGACGCGTTCGGCGAAGCCGGCGCACGCGTCGTCGGCATCGACCGCGAGGAGGCCGACCTCACCCGCGCAGACGAGGTCTCGCGAGCGTTCGCGGCGCTCGACCGCGTGGACGTCCTCGCGAACACGGCGGGAATCAGCGGCCGCAGCCTCGGCGACGGTCCGGTCGACGAGTGCACGGAGGAGGCCTGGGACGCGGTGCTCGAGACGAACCTGAAGAGCGTCTTCCTCAGCTGCAAGCACGCGATCCCGAGACTTCGGGCCGCAGGCGGCGGAGCAATCGTCAACGTCTCCTCGGTGCTCGGACTCGTCGGCGGCGACGACGACTTCGCGACGCACGCGTACGCCGCGAGCAAGGCGGGCATCGTCGGCCTCTCGCGCGCGATCGCGGTCCGGTATGCACGCGAACGGATCCGCTGCAACGTCGTCGCGCCTGGTCTGATCGCGACGCCGATGAGCGAGCGCGCGCAGCTCGACGAACGCATCCGGGCGCGGCTCGTGGACCTGCAACCGCTTGCGGGTGGCTTCGGGGACCCGAGAGACGTGGCGGCTGCCGTGCTCTACCTTGCGACGGCTGGGTTCGTGACCGGTGCGGTGTTGACGGTCGACGGCGGCTGGACCGCACAGTGAGCCGTCACCTCGGGCTCGACCTCGGCGCCTCCGCGATCAAGGCGGTCGTGCTGGAGCGGGACGGCGGCTCTTACAGGACGCTGATGACGAAGGTCGTGGACACGCTCGTGCACGAGACGCCCGAACGGATCGTCGCGCAACTCGCGGACGTGAGCCGGGATGTCGCCGCGGGCGCCGGCGGCGTCGCCACGGTAGGCATCACGATCCCCGGCACCTTCGACCTCACGACCGGCGTCGCGCATTTCGTGACCAACCTTGGCGGCGCGTCGTGGGACGGCGTGCCCGTGCTCGAACCGGTGCAGGATGAGCTCCGCGCGCCGACGCGCCTGATCAACGACGCGCGTGCGTTCGGCTTCGCCGAGTCGAGGCTCGGCGCCGCGCGCGACTGTCATACGGCGGCGTTCTACACGCTCGGCACCGGCGTCGGCGGCGCCGTGGTCGTCGGCCGGAAACTGCAGCTGGGCTACGGCAGTGCCGGCGAACTCGGACACATGACGGTCGACGCAAACCCCGACGCGCCGCTGTGCGGGTGCGGCAACCGCGGCTGCGTCGAGGCGCACGTGCAGGCGTCGGCGATCGCCCGCGCCGGCGGCCGTGACGAGGCGGTGGGCGTCGTGGAGGCAGCACGTGCCGGTGATGCTCGGGCGCGCGAAGCTCTGGCTGAGGCCGGCCGGTGGCTCGGCGTCGCGATTGCCAACATGGCGATGGTGCTCAACCCCGAGCGCGTCGTGATCGGAGGCGGCGTTGCCGAGGCGGGCGAGCTCATCCTCGGCCCCGCGCGCGAGGAGGTCGGGCGCCGCGTGCGCGTGCCTCCGGTCGGCCGGACCGAGGTCGTGCCAGCAGAGCTCGGTTACGAAGCGGGCTCGATCGGCGCCGCGGTCTGGGGAGCGGAGGGCGCCTGATTCGCACGACCGTGATCGGCAGCTATCCCCTTCCGGGCTGGCTCGAGCACGCGTCCCTGCACCTCGATGCGTTCGGGCCGGACGACGTGGGCGAGCTGCAGGAGGACGCCGTCATCGCCGCCGTCCACGACCAGGTCGCGGCCGGGCTCGATGTGATCTCCGACGGCGAGCAGACGCGACTCGACTTCAACCTGTCGTTCTACGGCTACCTCGAAGGCATCGAGCTCGAAGGCTCGCCGCCGCGACGCTGGGGGCCGCCCGCACACGACCAGCGCGGCAGGCACCTCGTCTCCGGCGAGCTGACAGCGCCCCGCGGGCTCGGCGTGGTCGCCGAGCTCGAGCGGCTGCGCCGAGTGGCGCCGCCCGGCCCGCGGCTGAAGGCGAGCGTGCCGGGGCCGTACACGCTTGCCGGCCGCCTCGTCCCGAACGCGGACTACCCGGACCGCTGGGCGCTTACGGAAGCGCTGCTGCCGCTCGTCCGCGACGAGCTCGTCGCGCTCGTCGCGGCAGGCTGCGAGGAGATCGGCGTCGACGAGCCGTCGATGAGCTGCTACGCATACCGCGAGGATCCCGAGCGCTTTGTCGAGATCTTCAACCGAACCGTCGAGACGATCGCGGGCCGCACGCGCATCTCGACCCACCTCTGCTTCGGCAACTACAAGGGCCGCGCAGTGGCGCCTCGGCGGTACGCACCGCTCTTCCCCGCGTTCCTCGGCGTGCGCGCCGACGAGATCCACGTCGAGATGGCGAGCCGCGAGCTTGCGGAGCTCGAGGTCGTCGGGCAAATCGCCGAGCACGCCGACGCTGCCGTCGGCGTCGTCGACGTGAAGAGCTACTGGATCGAGCCGCCGGAGGAGATCGCCGCGCGCGTCAGACGCGCTCTCCGCGTCGCGCCGCCGGAGCGCCTCGTCTTCTCCACCGACTGCGGCCTCTCGCAAACCGCGCGCTGGGCGGCGCGACAGAAGCTCGCGAACCTCGTCACGGGCGTGCGGCTCGTCCGCGACGAGCTGTGATCGAGCCGGCGCTCGCCAACGATGCGTTCCTGGCGGACGTGCGCGCCGCCGGAGACGCGCTCTGGTGGCTCGGGCAGAGCGGCTTCCTGCTCAAGCGGAACGGCCGCTTCCTCCTCGTCGACCCGTACCTCTCGGACTCGCTGACGAGGAAGTACGCCAGCACGCCGACGCCGCACGTGCGCATGACGCGCCGCGTCGTCGCGCCCGAGCGGCTCGTCTTCGTCGACGTCGTGCTCGCGACGCACGGACATACGGATCACCTCGACCCGGAAACGCTGCCGCACGTCAGCGGCACCCTCGTCGCACCGGCCGGGATCGCGGACCTGGCGCGCGAGCGCTCCGGCCGTGAGCCGGTGACGCTGAACGAGGGAGAGTCGGTCGAGGTCGCCGGCTTCTCGATCGCCGCGGTGCCCGCGCGTCATCCAGGCGATCACTGTGTCGGCTATGTCGTCGACGGCCGCGTCTACCACGCCGGCGACACGGAGCCGATCGACCCGCCCGCACGCGCCGTCGACGTCGCGCTCGTCCCGATCAACGGCAAGCTGAACAACCTCGACGGCGCCGAGGCGGCACGGCTTGCGCGCGCGATGGAAGCACGGGTTGCGGTGCCGATGCACTTCGAGATGTTCGAACTCAACACCGCGTCACCGGACCTCTTCGTCGCCGAGTGCGAACGCCTGGGCCAACGACAACGCGTGCTGCGCGCCGGCGAGCGGCTCGACCTCCGAGCACCCTGGCCGGTGCCAGTCGGCGCTTAGGCAGCCGCGGCCGAAAGAGCCGTGTCCCGGTGCCTGGCACCGAGACGTGCCCGAAAGAGCCGCGTCCCAGTGCCTGGCACCGAGGCGTGTCCGAAAGAGCCGCGTCCTGGTGCCTGGCATCGGGACGTGTCGCGAATGGTCACGTCCGGATCCGTTCCCTATCTGGCGTTGCTTTCGCACAATAGTTCTCGCGTCTGATAAATATTCGCGAGATGGCGTCGGAGTTGGCTCCGGTTCTCGCCGCGCTTGCCGATCCGACGCGCCGGCGGGTGGTTCAGCTGCTAACCGACGGTCCGCGCCGCGCCGGTGAGCTCGCCGCCGCGTCGGGCATTTCCGCACCGGCGATGAGCCGCCACCTGCGCGTCCTGCTGAATGCGGGAATCGTCGCGGACGAGCGTCCACCGGAGGACGCGCGGACAAGGGTGTTCTGGCTGCGGCCGGAGTCGATCACGCTCGTGCGGGACTGGCTCGACGGGCTCCAGGCCGCGAGCGAGGAGCAGCTCGAGTCGTTCAAGCGGCACGTCGAAGGAAGGAGTGGAGCATGAGCGAGCCACGATCCCGTGCGTCGTCGGTGGAAGTCGCCGTCGACCCGCTGACCGCCTTCACGGCGTTCACTGACGAGCTGGACCTGTGGTGGGTGCGCGGCCCCATCAACGCCTACGACTCGGGCAGGCTGGTCGAGATGCGGTGCGAGCCCGGCGTCGGTGGGCGGATCCTCGAGGTGTACGACGCCGACCGCGGACACGCGCTCGAGCTGGCTCGGATCACCGTGTGGGAGCCCGGGAGGCGTCTCGCCTGGAAGAGCTCCCTAGACGACGTCACGATCGAGGTGCGATTCGAGCCGACCCCCGGCGGCACGACCGTCGAGCTCGAGGCGACGGTCTCGGAAGGCGGCGAAGACCGGGGCGGCTCGTCATTCGTCTCCGTGACTCCTCCCTGGTTCGGCGCGTGGATGCGCAAGCGCGACACGGCGCCTCGCGAGGCTCGCGACCTCGCGCGCTTCGCCCTCACCCTCCACTACGCCCGGCCGGCCGCGGCGGCCCGCTGGCTTGCGGACGCCTTCGGCTTCGAGTCGCCGAATCCGCTGCCGGCGGGAGACGATCCACTCTCCGACGACGCGCACGGCTTCCCGTGGATCGAGTTCCACGTCGGCAACAGCTCGCTAATGATCGAACCGCTCGCCGACCGGCCCGTCGACCACGCGCAGGTCACGCACGTGCCGTGGGTTTTCGTGGACGACCTCGAGGCACACTTCGCGCGTGCCCGCGAGCGCGGGGCGACGATCGTGCACGAGATCGAGAGTCACGGCTTCACGTCCTACGTGGCGCGCGACCTCGAAGGACGTCCGTGGCGCTTCGCCCGGGCGCGCCCGACGCAGCCACGCTGAGCGGCGCGTGTCGGTGTCGGACCGAGGCGAAGCCTGATCGGAAACTTGCGACGCCGCCCGTACCGGGTACATACGTGGTACGTACCTGTTCCCAGCCGCGTGGGTGACGCCACGCCTCCGTAGGTCAGGACCGCGCGAGCACCGCCTGACCGCCCGCTGCGCGCACGGCTGCGGACAGCGTGGCGATGTCGTAGGCGCCGTAGTGGCGGCGGCTGTTGATGAAGAACGTGGGTGTACCGGAGACGCCGCTCAGATCGGCGCTGTCGACGTCGTCGGCGACCCGCGCGGCGCCGACACGCGCGCGGAGATCCTCCGCAAAGCGCTCGACGTCGAGCCCGAGCTCTTGGGCGTGGCCGATCAAGTCGTCGGGTCCGAGGGCGTCCTGATGGTCGAGCAGCAGGTCGTGAAGCTCCCAGAACGCGCCTTGCGCCGCAGCTGCTTCGGACGCCTCGGCCGCAAGTTGCGCGAGTGGATGCACGTCGTTCAGCGGCAGGTGCCGCCACACGTATCCCACGTCCGCAAAGTCACGAAGCAGCTCACGCACGACCGGCTCGGCCTGGCCGCAGTAGGGGCACTGGAAGTCTCCGTATTCGACGACGGTGACGGGCGCGTCGAAGGATCCGCGCATGTGGTCACGCTCGGGGTCGACATCGAGGTAGAGGTCGGCGAGCGGCTCGGCCGTGCCGAGCAACGCGCGAAGGCGCAGCTGGCGCGGAAGGTAGGCCGTCGCGCGGAAGAGCAGCCACGTGAGCGTCGCTGCGCCGAGGGCAGCGCTCAGAACTCCGAGCTTCGCCTCTTCGAGTTCGGCGCCGTCGAACGCGAGGGTCGCGATCAGCAGCGAAACAGTGAAGCCGATCCCGGCGATCGTGCCGCCGCCTGCGACGGCTACCCACCCGACGGGCGGCTTCATCCGGCCGCGGCTCAACCGCGTGACCAGCCACGTGCCACCCACGATGCCTACGGGCTTGCCGAGCATGTAACCGAAGACGATCCCGAGCGTGATCGGCGAGCTGAAGGCTCGCGTGAGGAAGCCGCCGTCGATCGCAATGCCGGCGTTAGCAAGGGCGAACAGCGGCACGATTCCGTAGCTCGTCCAGGGGTGATACAGCTGCTGGAGCCGTTCGTTCACCGAGGTCGCCGCCCGGAGCTCCGCCGCCGCCGATCGCGCAAGCTCCGCCGTCGGCTGCTCGCGGAACTCACGGAACCGCTCCGTCGCTCGCTCGAGGCTCGGACGCTGCGCCGGATACGCGAGGGGCAGGACGCCCATGGCGAGGCCGATCAGCACCGGCTCTACACCTGAGTGGAGGAGCGCAATCCAGGCGGCGATCCCGAGGACGAGGTACACGAGCCCGATGCGCACGCCGAGCGCGCGGAGGGCGAGAACGACGCCGTAGAAGAGGACCGCCGCCACCAAAGGCACGACGTCGACGGATCCGGAGTAGACGGCCGCGATCACGACCAGCGCGACGATGTCGTCGACGACGACGACCGTCAGCATGAACGCGCGCAGGCGGTCGGGAAAGCGCGGCCCAACAATTGCGAGCAGGCCGAGCGCGAACGCCGTGTCGGTCGACATCGCGACGCCCCAGCCGTGCGCCGACGACCGGCCGCCGTTGAACGCGAGATAGATCGCGATGGCCGCCGCGGCGCCGCCGAGTCCCGCGAGCAGCGGCAACGCGAATCGTCGCCGCTCCCGGAGCTCGCCCAGGTCGAACTCCCTGCGCGCCTCGAGCCCGACGACGAAGAAGAAGAACGTCATCAGACCGCTGTTCACCCACTCGCGCAGGTCGAGGTCGACGCCTGACGCGCCGAGGTCGATCGAGAGCGTCGTCGACCACAGCGACTCATAGGACTCGGCGTCGACGTTCACCCACAGCAGCGCGGCGACCGCCGCCCCGAGCAGGACCGCGGCGCCTCCGGTCTCCCTGCGAAGGAACTCGCGCAGCGGCGTCTGGAGGCTGCGCGCCCAGGCGGTCCGTCCGCTGAAGCGAGCAGTCTCCCGGCCCGCGTTCGCTGCGCCGCTCGCGCCCTCCACGCGGCTTGTCTAGGTCAGTCTTTGGTCGTGGCGCTGCTCGGCGATCTCACCGGCCACTCCGATCTTGTCGACCAACGTGTAGCCGGGGCGTTCCTCGGCCACGACAGCGGCACCCATCGCGATCGCTGGAGCTCCGTGGCCGGGTCGGACGAAGAAGCGGCGCGGGTGCTGGCGGACGTTCTCGTACTCGTCGATCGTCAAACGGATGAGCTCTGTGCATTCGGGCTCGGCACACTCGCAAACGAACGGCACCGGCCCAAAGATCTCCATGTTGTGCGCCGCGGCCTCGATCTTCTCGTTCGTCTCGCGGAAGGTCGCCTGATTCTTCGCGACCCGCACCGTGGTGAGGTTTTTCGTTTCCATGCCTCGCTGTTCCCGCGTCTCGCGTGCGCAATCTCGTTCGATCTAATCTCCGGTGACGCGTGTGTCCATGATCTCGGCGGCGACGTCGCGGACGTTTCTGCGCGAGCGGCGGGCAGACGACCGTAGTAGCTCGAACACGTCCTCCGGAGGGAGGTCGAGCCGCGCCATCAGCACACCCTTGGCGCGTTCGATCACGACGCGCGACTCGATCGCGACCCGCAGATTCTCGTTCTCGGTCTCCAGCTCGTCGATTCGCGCGTGGAGCGGGGCGAGCGGCTCGCCGTGGTCGGGTTCGGGGCTCACGGGCGCCTGCGCGGGTCGAGACGCTCCGCGACCGCGGCACCCCTACCGAGCTTGGCGACGACGACGTACCGGTCGGTGGACTCGACGATCTCTTCGATCTCGGCAATCTCGTGGCCCGCGATCACGAAGAAGCTGTTCGAGTCGGAGCGGATGTGCTCGTACTCCTCGTGCGTCAGCGGCACGGTTTCGGTACAGGTGTCGTCTGTGCATTCGCAGGCGAACTCGAGGTAGGCCGCATTCGATACGAGCTCGCCGATCCCCTCGTTCACTTCGCGGAACAGGCTCTGATTGTGCGCGGCACGCTCACGCCGAAGATCGAGCTCCGCAGGCTGCGTCATCGCTCCACTCCTCACGTGGCGGATTGGGGGCCACCGCGGTGGAGACCTCGCGCACTCCGCTAATAGCGGAGGTCTAGGCGAGAAGACGGGTGCTCGGGGAGACCGCCTCGGCGGCAGATAGCGTACCGCTCGTTTCGCCCGAGGTGCATAAGGCCGCGCGGGACGGGTAACGCCCGGGGTGCGGAGCCGGCGGGGGTTCTCGCGCCTTGCGCCCCCTCCGGCGATGGTGGCGCGTGAGCCGGCTCCGCATCGATTCACGCGCGGTTACCGATGCATCGAGGCGCCCGCCGGAGCGGGCGCCCGTCAACTCGAGACCTCTGCCTCCTCTTGTGTAGGCGGTCGTCAGCCGATCGAAGGACGCGCTTCCAGCGTCTCCTTCCCGTTCGCTTCGGCGAACCGATCGCGGGCCCGCCGATCCCAGGCGATGTCGAGCGTGAGCAGCGTCAGGTTTCCGCCGACGGCCGCTCCGACGATCGCGGTGACGAGGGCCACCAGGTCGACCGTCGCGTGGAACCCCAGCCACGCGCCGACGAGGGCGCCGACCGCCGCTGCCGTGAAGCCCTTGAGCTTCGTCGCGACCGACCAGTCACGATCGAACCACGCGAAGTAGAGGCCCAGGCCAATCGGCACGCCCACCGAGAGCGTCGCGAGCAGTTCGTCGTCGAGCGGTAGGTCCGGCATCGTCGAGAGCACGATCAGGATGCCGCCGAGCCATCCGCCGAGGCCGAGCACGACGGGGTAGAGCGTCCGCAGCATCGCGCGAGCCTTGCGGCCGAACCGGCCGCGCTTGCGCACGCGGCGGGCCATCCAGAGCAGCGAGAGCACCGCGAGCCCGGCGAGCCCGAGCATCACGCCGAGGACGATCTTCGCGACCGCCCCGTGGCTGAACGCGGGCGTGAAGTCGACGCGCGCCGGCTTGTAGAGCGACGTGTCGACAAGGCCGCCGGCGAGGAACGTGTTGATCAGCCGGCTGCTCGCCTCCGGCTGGTACGTCCAGAAGTCGTCGCTGTGACCGAGCTGGCGCAGAACGACCTCGTGACCGTTCGACAAATGCGGGAGCAGCTCGCGCGTCGCCGACTGCGGCGGCGTCGCAAAGTCGAGCTCGCCGCCGATCAGGAGCGTCTCGACGTCCGAGTCGCGCACCTGCGAGTACTCGTTCTCGTCCGGTGCCGCCGGCCAGGCGTCGACAAGCTCGCCGCCGGTCCAGATCAGGTCGGTGCCGGGCCTGCCGATGAGCGACCGGCGTTCGGGCGCGCCGTAGGACCGCCGAGCGTAGGCCCGGTCCGTCCGGGCGACGGAGGCGACGTCTCCCCACGTCTGCTCGCTCGGGAAGGCCACTTGCGCCATCAGCGACAGGAACCACGCACCGCTTGCGTCCGCGTCGTCGACGGAGAGCAGCGTGTCAATCGTCCACGGCGCTGCGAGCGGTCCCGCACCGTCGGTGGTCGCGTTCATCAGGCCGAAGAACGCGGCGGCCTTGACGTTCCCCTCCTTGATCGGGAGGAACCACCACTTCTTCGGAATGCGCTGGAACGCAGAGTGGAGCGACGCCCCGAGGTCCGGCGTCTTGCTGCGGCACGACTCGTCCTGCGAGCAGAGCGCCGCGTAGCGGCGGATCTGCTCGTCGGTCGTCTTCGCGTCCCAGAGGAAATGGCCGGGCGGATTCACGGCGAGCATCACCGAGCGGTGGATGCTGTTCGGGTAGCGCCAGGAGTAGATCATCGCCGTGCGCGTCCCGGCGCTCTCGCTCAGGAGGTCGATGCGGTCGTACCCGAGCGCCACACGCGCGGCTTCGAGATCGTCGACCCGCTGCGGCAGGCTGTAGCCGCGGAGGTCGATGCCCTCGTCCGTGAGCCGGTTCGCGCAGGCCCGGTATGCATCTCCGCGATCGCGGAACGACTCCTGGGCCAGGAAGTCGGTCGAGCGCTTGAGCGCCGACTCCACCTCCGGGCAGTCGAGCACGGAGGAGCCGTCCATGCCCCGGAAGCCGACGAGGACGACGTCCCGCTTGTCCGCGAATCGGCTCGCCTCCTCGAACGTCATGTTCGTGATGCCGGGACCGCCCTGGAGGCGGAAGACGGGCATGCCCGGGTGCTCCGAGCGCGCCTTGATCCGGGTCACCGGCAACGCGATCAGCCGGGACTGCGGGTCGGGCCGATTCTCGGGCACGACCAGCGTTCCGCAGTCGGCGGCGTAGCTGCCCTTCTCGGTTGCGTAGTCGCAACGCTCGAGGGTCAGTGCGCCGGCCTCGGCGCCTTTCGGCACCGCGACCGAATCCTGCGGCGCGAAGCGGAGATACGCGAGCCCGACGACCGCCGCACCGATCAATAGCAGGCCGACGACGCGTCCCGGCGTGAGAGCCGGAGCCTTCGGCATCTTCGGCGCGGCCGGCTCCGGTGCTTCTTCCGGAGCCGGCTCGTAGTCGCCGTGGTCGAGATTCGGCAGCCACTCGAGCCACCGCGGCACATACCAGTTCCGGTCGCCGAGCAGCTTCATCGTCGCGGGCAGCAGCACGCCGCGAACGATCGTCGCGTCGATCAGGACCGCGGCCGCGAGCCCGACCCCGAACTGCTTGAAGAACAGCATCGAGAGCGCGATGAACACGGCGAAGACCGCGACCATCACGATCGCTGCGCTGGTGACGACGCCGGCCGTCGTCTTGATCCCGTGGGCGATCGCCTCCTCCGTGCTGGCGCCGCGATGGAACGCCTCGCGGATCCGGCTCAGGATGAACACGTGGTAGTCCATCGAGAGGCCGAAGAGGATCACGAACAGGAGCAGCGGCACGACGGGGTCGATTCCGGCCGTCGAGTCGAACCCGAGGAAGCCCTTGCCGATGCCGTGCTGGAAGACGAGCACCAGGATCCCGTAGGCCGCGGCGACCGAGAGCAGGTTCAGCAGGACCGCCTTCGCCGCGATCACGAGCGACCGGAAGGCGACAAGCATCAGGACGAACGCCAGCACGAGCACGAACGCGAACACGGGCAGCATGTGTGACCTGATCTCATCGGTCTGGTCGGTCCAGCGGGCGGTGAGGCCGGTGACTCCGGACTCGACGCCCGGAACGGCCCCCACAGTCTCGGGAACGATTTGGTCGCGTAGGGCGGCGAGCGACGCCTTTGACACGGCGTCGGTGCCCTTCCCGACGATCGGCACGGAGATGTTCGCGACCGTCGCGGCCTTGTTGACCTCGACCGTGATCGGCTCGTGCATCCGGCCGGTGGCAAGAGCGCGCCGCTCGAGCCGGCGGATTGCGGACTGCACGGCCGGCGCCTTCACGTCAGCGGCCTTGACGACCACGTTCGCAGGGAGCGCCGAGCCAGGGAAGGCCTTCTGCATCTGGTCGTAGGCCTGCACGGCCGGGAGTGACTTCGGGAACGTATCGGGGCCCGACATGACCATGCGGAGCTGGAAAGCGGGAATCGCGAGGCCGACCAGCAGGCCGCCTGCGAGCACCGCCGACAGCACGGGCCGACGAAGGACGCGATCGACGATCGCGCCCCAGATCCGGCCCTCGCCGTCGTCGCGGCGGAGCCGCCCGACGAGCGGGATGCGCACACGGTCGACGTTGTCGCCGAGCCTCGACAGCAGGGCGGGCAGGACGGTCAGCGATCCGAGCATCGCGATCGCGACGACGAGGATCGTCGCGACGCCGAACGAAGCAAAGGTCTTGTCGCCGGTCAGGAACATGCCGGCCATCGCGGTCATCACGGTCAGGCCCGATATGAGCACCGAGCGCCCCGACGTGGCCGCCGCGACTTCGAGCGCGGCCCTCTCGCTCCGGCCCTTCGCGCGCTCCTCGCGCTCACGACGGAGGTAGAAGATCGAGTAGTCGACGCCGACCGCGAGCCCGATCAGGAGCACGAGGGCAGGCGCCTGCTGCGCGAGCGGAAGGATGTGGCTCGGCAGGGCCATCAGGCCGAACGTTGCGAAGACCGCGGTCAGCGCAAGCAGTAGCGGAATGCCCGCAGCCACGAGGGCGCCGAACGTGAAGACAAGGATGATCAGTGTGACCGGAAGCGAGAGCTCGCCGGCCTTCGCCAGGTCCTCCGAGAACGCTGTGTCGACTGCGTCGCCCGCGCTCGCGTAGCCGAACTCGCCGATGAAGAGCTCCGGGTGAGCCTTCTGTGCGGCGGCGACACGTGCAAGGACGGGGTCGATCTTGTCGACGGCCTTGTCGGCATCGCCGCGGATGTCGAACTCCACGAGCGCCGCGTGGCCGTTCTTCGCGAGCTGACCGGCATTCGCGGGGTCGAGCGGTGAGCGGACGTTCTGGACGACCTCGACCTTGCCCAGCCGCGCGACGACGTCGCCGATCGCGGCTTTGAATGCCGGATCGTCCGTCCGGAGCGAATCGCTCTGGACGAGAACACTCTCCGGGGCCGGCTGGTTGAAGCCTGCCTCGAGAATCTTGTCGACGCGGCCGGACTCGCCCGACCCGGTGCCGCTCGGGTCGACCCACTTCGTGCCGACCATGCCGCCGATCCCGAACGCGACGACGACGAGGGCGAGCCAGCCAAACGTGGCGGTCTTCCAGTGGGCCGCGCTCCAGCGGCCCATGCTGGCCGCGAGATTGCGCGATTGCCTCGGCGAATTCGAGTCTTCGCCTCGGCGACTGTTGTGCTTGCGGAACATGACGGGTTCTCCTTTCAGCGGGGCGTCTTCGGCCGGTTCAGGCCGCGTAGGCGAAGGGGTGGTAGAAGGCGTCGAGTGCGCGGTCGCGCGCGACGGCGACCCGGAAGCGGTCTCCGGCGCGCGCGTCCTCGACGGAGACGGAGAGCGCGTTCTCGACCGGGTGCCAGAGCAACCGGACGTGGATGCCGTCGCTCTCGCGGGCGGCGAGCTCTCGGGTCTGCAGCGTTGCGTTGCTCATGGCTCCTTCTTGTCGTGTGGTCGTGGGTGAACAGCCGGTCACGGGATCTCGACCTCGCTCACGCTCGTGGCGGTGGTGCGCTCGGCGACGTACGAGGGCAGCAGCCCCAGCGCGTCGTCGGCTGTTGCCGTCTCAACCGTCCACCAGATCGCGTGGCCGCCGGAGCGGCACGACGCGAGGGTCGGCTGGTGGCGGAGAGGGCTTTGGTGCCCCTTGAACGAGGCGAAGACGACGCCGCACTCGTGCGGCTCGTGGCGGTGGTGGAGCAGGTAGCGGGCCATTGGGCGAGCTTGGCGCCGCGCCCCCCCGACGACATCGGGGGGCCACCCTGATCCCGCACCCTGATTTCAGGTTCCCGGCACCCTGATTTATCCTGGCCGCACGAGGACCGTGACCCTCCTTGCCGGCCATCTCGTGGGGCGCGCCGAGGAGCTCGGTTCGCTCGACCTGGCGCTAACCGAGGTCGATCGAGGCCAGGCAGCTGCGATCGAGCTCGTCGGTGAGCCCGGGATCGGCAAGACCCGGCTCCTCGCCGAGTTCGCCGCGCGCGCGGACGCGCACGGCCGGCTCGTCCTCTCCGGCTCCGCGTCGGAGCTCGAGCGAGACCTGCCGTTCTCGGTCTTCGTGGATGCACTCGACGAGTATCTGGAGGGGCTCGATCGGAACGTCGTTGCCGCGCTCGACGAGGATGTGCGAACCGAGCTGGCGCATGTCTTCCCTTCGCTGTCGTCACTCGCGACGGAGCACGACCTGACGCTCCAGCACGAGCGGTACCGCACGCACCGTGCGGTGCGCGCGCTGCTCGAGCGGCTCGCGGACACGAGGCCGGTCGTCCTGCTGCTCGACGACTTCCACTGGGCCGACTCGGCATCCGGTGAGCTGCTCGGCGGGTTGCTCCGCCGGCCGCCGGCCGCAGGCGTGCTCATGGCCGTTGCGTTCCGCCCCCGTCAGCTTCCGGAGCGCCTGTCGGCTGCGCTCGAGCGCGCGCAACGCGCGGGAGGGCTGAGGCGAATCGAGCTCGGCGGCCTGACGCACGCCGAGGCCCGCGAGCTCCTCGGCGAGAAGGTGGACGCCGCCGACGCGACCGCACTCTACGACGAGAGCGGCGGCAACCCCTTCTACCTCGAACAGCTCGCGCGCTCCCGCGACCGCGAAGGCGACCGCTTTGTTTCCGACATCTCCCTGACCGGCATCGGCGTCCCGTCCGCCGTCGCCGCCTCGTTGAGCGAAGAGCTCGCACTGCTCTCGGACCCTCAGCGCCGCGTGCTCGAAGGAGCAGCGGCGGCCGGCGATCCCTTCGAGCCCGAGCTGGCGGCTGCGGCGGCCGGGACCACGGAGGCCTCGGCCCTCGACGCGATCGACGAGTTCCTCCGCCTCGACCTCGTACGCAACACGGACGTGCCGCGTCGCTTCCGCTTCCGGCATCCGCTCGTCCGGCGTGCGGTCTACGAGGCGACGGCCGGGGGCTGGAGGCTGGGCGCGCACGAACGATGCGCCGAGGCGCTCGCGGCACGCGGCGCGACCGCAGCGGCGCGCGCGCACCACATCGAGCGGTCGGCGCGCGAGGGCGACCTCGCCGCGGTCACCGTTCTGAAGGAGGCCGGCGAGGCTTCGGTGCGGCTTGCGCCCGGAAGCGCTGCGCGCTGGTTCGAAGAGGCGCTGCGCCTCCTCCCGCAAACCGCGCCCGAGGAGGAGCGCGTCGAACTCCTCGTCGCCCTCTCGGGCGCCCTCACGGCCGCCGGCCGTTTCGCCGAGAGCCACCACGCGCTACTGGAGGCACTCGCGGTCGCGCCAGCCAACTCGCGCGCGCTGCGCGCGAGACTGGCGCGCCGTTGTGCAGGCGTGGAGAGCCTCCTCGGGCGACACGAGCAAGCCGGGGCACGTCTCGTGCGCGCGCTCGAGGAGCTGCCCGACCGGGGCTCGGCGGAGGCGGTGGCGCTGATGACCGAGCTCTGCGTGAACCTCGTCTGGCGTGCGAGATACGGGGAGATGCACGAGTGGGCCGAGCGCGCGGTCGAAGCGGCGAGGCGACTCGAAGACGCGTCGCTGGCAGCGACCGCGCTCGCGGTATACGCGCTCGCGGAAACGATGATCGGCGCGCCCGACCGCGCCGAGTCCGCACGCGCTGAGGCGGCGGTCCTTGTCGATTCGCTTTCGGACGAGGAGCTCGCCCACAACCTCGAGGCAGCCGCGCGCCTCTCCGGTGTCGAGCTCTACCTCGACCGGTATGCCGAGGGCGATGCGCACGCCACGCGAGCGATGGCAGTGGCGCGAGCGACCGGCCAGGGGGAGCTCTTTCTCGTCCTGACCCAGACCCTGGGCGGGCTCTGGCGGATGCGCGGCAAGCTCGCCGAATCGGCCGAGTTGCTGGACGGTGGAATCGAGGCGGCCCGGTTGCTCGGGAACACGCACGCGCTGGTGTGGAGCCTCTCGAGCCGCTCGACCGGGGCGCTCTACATGGGTGACGTCGAGCTCGCAATGGCTACGGCGCAGGAGGCGGTCGGCCTCAGCGAAGGCCTGGACGAGGGCTTCCACTCGGCCGAGGCAGCCGTGGACCTGGCCGCGGCCCTGCTCGAGAAGGGGCAGCCGGAGCCGGCAGTCGAGTTGCTCCTCGAGTCGGCTGGGGGCGAAGAGCTTGTGCTCATCTCCGGGAGCCCGAGGGCCCGTTGCCTCGAGCTGCTCGCGCGCTGCTGGCTCGCGCTCGACCGCCTTCCGGAGGCGAAGCGTGCAGCCGCGTCTGCCGAGGCCTGGGCCTCGTCCGTGCAGCTCCCGCTTGCCGGCGCGTGGGCCGACCGAGCGGCGGCGAGGGTGTACCTCTACGCCGGCGACGCGCCGCGCGCAGCCGAACGCGCGCTCGCTTCTGTTGCGGCGGCCGAAGGAGTCGGGGTGCCGGTCGAGGCGGCGCGGTCGCGCACGGTCGCCGGACGAGCCCTCGCGGAGGCCGGCGACGGTGAGCGGGCCGCGGCGGAGTTGCAGCGCGCGGCCGAGGCTTTCGAGACCTGCGGAGCGCTGCGCTGGCGCGACGAGGCGGAACGCGAGCTACGAAAGCTCGGCCGCCGCATCCACCGGCGTACGCGTCCGGGCCAGGCCGACGCAAGCGGCATCGAGTCGCTGACCGAGCGCGAGCTCGAGGTGGCGCGGCTCGTAGTCGACCGCAGGACCAACCCGCAGATCGCCGCGGAGCTCTTCCTCAGCCAGAAGACCGTCGAGACGCACCTGCGCAACATCTTCCGCAAGCTCTTCGTCTCGTCACGCGTCGAGCTCGCGCACGTCGTCGAGCGCGTCGAACGCGCCGGCGACGCAGCGTCGCGATAGTGCAAACGACCTCTCGCACCGATCTCACATTTCGGCGTCCCCGACCGTTTTCCCGAGCGACAACGACGAGGGAGAAGGTGCCATGACCGCGATTGCCGCGAACCGCTTTGCCGTGACCGCACTGCCGCAGGAACTTGCGATGTACGTCCGAAAGCATGGCCGCGATCCGGTCTGGGGCCACGCTGCCGTGACCGAGCGCGCCACCGGGTTCGGTCCCTGTCGCCTCTGCCTCCGCATGTTCCGTCAAGGCGAGGAGATGCGGGTGCTGTTCACACACGACACGTACGCGGGTGTCGCCGAGTTCCCGCAGCCTGGTCCCGTCTACATCCACGCCGAAGACTGCAACCGGTACGACGGGGACGGCTTCCCACCGGAGCTGCGCGAACTCGAGCTGACGTTCGAAGGCGTTGCGTTAGGGCCGCGGGTCGCCGCGCTCGAGCGCACCGACGGCGCGGACGTCGAGCGCATGATCGAGCGTTTGCTCGACCTGCCGGAGATCGACTACGTCAACGTCCGCAACACTGGAGCCGGCTGCTTCGTCGCCCGCGTCGAGCGCGAGCGGGCGTAACGCGACCTCAAACGAGGGTTCCTCGCCGACGCGCAACAGCGACGGCCTCACCGCGCGTGTGGGCGTCGAGATTGCGCGAGTGGCGCGAACGTCGATGCCGACCGTTTTCGGGCTGAGGAAGAAGACCGGCGCCGATCTCCCGGTTCGTGAGGCCCTCCGCCGGGAGAGCGAGCACGTCGAGCTCTCGCGGCGTCGGCTCGTCTCGGTGCGATTACCGGACGAGGGGCTTGGGGAGAAACCCGTGTGCGTCGCGCAAGATCGTCGCGCTCAGCGCGGCGTCGCATGACGCTCGTCGACACGAACCTGCTCATCTACGCCACATTTGTCGACACGCCGGAGCACGAACGCGCGCACGCCTGGCTCGTGTCACGCCTCGCCGAAGGCGACGGAACTACCCTGAGCAGCCGCCGTGCGGCTCGTAACGCCGGGCGCAGCCACGCAGCGATCGCGGCGGAGCTCACCGAGACTTCAGGTCTCCGCAGCGACGACGTGCCAGACGTCGAGATTGCCGCGCTTGCAATCGAGCACGGGCTTGTCCTCGCCTCGCACGACCACGGCTTCCGCCGCTTCTCGGGCCTGCGCGTCCTAGACCCGCCGACGCCTGACGCTGACATGGGGTGACCAACGGGACCCCGAGCCCCGGGTTCGGACCGGCGCCTGGTCGTGGCGTGCTTCGAGGCTACTGTGTAGGGATGAGCGATCGGTCAGAGCGCCACGATCGGGCGGCGAAACGCCACGACGACGCAGCCGATCGCCACCAAGAGTCCGCCGACTTCTGGGAAGCGAAAGGCGACACCGCAAGGGCGTCGTTGCAGCAGCGCCGAGTCGCCTACCAGCGTGATGGTGCGGAGATCGAACGGGACCACGCTCAGCTGGAACGCGACGAAGAAGCCGAAGAGCAGACGAACAACGAGAACTGACGCTCGGCGCGCGGCAAGCATCGCGGCGTCTCGGATTTACCGCCTCGCGTCGCGGCGCCTGACCTGCGGCCGGGCAGTGAAGCGTCGACGCGAACCTCCTCCTCTACGCCGTCGACGAACGCTCGCCGACGAGTCGGGCCGGCGGCGGCCCCCGGCGGCTGATGCTCAGCTCGCCGACGTCGGCTACGTCGTCTTGCCGCGCATCACCTGCTCGTCGCGTCCAGCAGTTGCAGCAGCTCGTGCGCGGTCAGCTCGATCTCCTTGTGGCGCCACTCGGCGGCCCGGTAGTGGCAAGCGATCAAACCCATTCGGTGGAGACGCCGAAAGTCGCCGTAGACGAAGGCGTATCTCGCCTTCGTCTCGTCAGGAGCGCCCTCGGTGAGGCCGAGGTGCCACTCGGCGTACTCCTCCCAGGAGTGCGAGCCGAGGAAACGGTTCTCGTCCTCGGCCTTCGGTTGAACCTCGCCCCACTCGCTTCTGAGGACGTACTGGCGGCTGCGGATGAGGCTCTCGGCCTTGACGACGGCCCGCTCGTTCACCGTGTACTTGGCCACCGCACGGATTCTGGGTGAAGCGGGACAGTTTCGTACGCCCGCGCCGCAAGTGATTAGGCGCCGCGGCCTTCGCACGCGACCGCGATCTCGAGTGCTGCGCAGATTTGACGCATCCGCGGGTCGCTGAGCCGGCCGAGCCGTTCGACGAGCGTTCCTACTGAGACGCTCTCGACGGAATCGAGGTTCACTGCCGAAGGGCGTGGGATCGGGTCCTTGCTCGGATCGAGCAGCACCTCGCTAGGGATTCCCCGGATCGTGGTCGTGCACGGCCCGATCAGCGTGCGCCGCAGGCGTGGTATCGCCGCATCTCGGGACAGCACTACAACCGGGCGGCGGCCTACCTCGGAGACCTCACACCACCAGACCTCCCCACGCGCCGGCAGCGAGCTCACGACCCGCCGGCGGCTGTTCGAAAGGAGGCGAGATCGCCCCACTCATCCGGCGTGTCGAGCGGCGATTCGTCATAAGCCGCGTACGCAGCGTCGATCTCGACGGCGCGATGCCGAGCCAGTAGGGCGGCTAGGGCCTCGTCGATGAGCGCCGAGTCAGGCAGCTGCGAACGCACTCCTCGCGCGCTTGTCAGCAGCCCCTCATCGACGGTCGTGCTAATCCTCACCCGCGCCATGCCACACGTATACCACGGTTGTGCTACCGAGGCCACGCGGCGGGTTCTTGTGACTGATCAGCGCCGCGGGGCCGACTTCAGCTCGTCAGCTGCTGCGCTTCCACCGCCCCGCCGTCGAGCCGGCGCTCGATCGCGCGACGGGCGCGTTCTATCGGCTCCGAGGTGCGGGCCACGACGAACTGGGCGTTGGCGAGAAACAGGGCGGCCTCGATCTCGAACGCAAGCTGGGCAGGCTCCTCGGCCGGATCGATCGTGCCGTCGCTCTGGGCTTCGCGAACTGCTGTCTCGAGCCGCGCGAGCCACCCGATGAGGAA
>Ga0126312_10000605_pt1 | contig 21925 bp, 24 predicted proteins | sample Plot104A_FD_92537 | JGI IMG/M metagenome (GOLD analysis project Ga0126312, IMG submission 92537) | Serpentine soil microbial communities from UC McLaughlin Reserve, CA, USA - Plot104A | ecosystem: Environmental > Terrestrial > Soil > Grasslands | place: USA: UC McLaughlin Reserve, Lake County...
CGGACGCATTATCAGGGCGGGTCCCTTCGGGGGCCCGCTCTTTTAGCACTCAGCTATTAGCACGCTACGGCTTTAAGCCTCCGCCTGTCAGCCAGTCAGCCAATCAGCTGAAATGCTGAAAGCGAGGCCTAGACTAGCGGCCCAAGCGAGTTGAAAGGCGCCCGGCTTAAAGCCGGTGCGCCGGGCTGACAAGCGGAGCCCGCTAGGGCGCAGCGTGCTGAGAGCGAAGCCCGAAGGGCGCAGCGTGCTGAGAGCGAAGCCCGAAGGGCGGAGCGCGCTAGAGCAGCGTAGAAGTTTCGTTCTCAAGGTGGTCCAGCTTCCACTCACCGTTCTCGACCACGCAAACCCACGTCCCCGAGAGCAACTCCGAGCCCCAGGTATGATCCAGGCGCACCTCGAAGGCTACCTCTGCCGAACGCCCTGATGCTGCGGCTGCAGGATAAGAGGTGAACTCCATATAGGTAAAGGTGTAGATGTCCTCCTGCTCGGCCCACTGGTCGACGGATCCGATCTCGCTCTGGAGGCGTGAGGAGAGGAACGACCATGACTCCTCTGCTCTGGCGAAGGACTCCTGGTAGTACATGTCAAAGACCGCCTGCTCGGCGCCTTGCAGGGGCAGGGCAGGCTCCTCCTGCGCCGCCGGCTCGTTCCCCGTGGCCGCGATCCTGCCCTTGGCGTTCCCTTGCCTTGCTGCGGTGGGGGGACCCAGGTAATTCAGCTGCGGCTCCACGATCCTGGTCAGGGGACCGGGCTCCTCCACTGCGTTCCTGTCGAGCAGGGTCCACGAGCCAATGGCGGCGAGGGCGAGCAGGAACAGCGCGAACAAAAAGGCGGCGAGCGTCATCCTCTGGCGCGAGCCGGCCCTGAAGGTTCGCGTAGGGAGGCTAATCGTGATCTCGGGCGGACCGGGTAGCTCCGGTGTGTTGCGACGGCTCCACCCCCTCTTGACGGCCTTGACCCCCGCTGCCCCCGCTGCACGGGCTACCCCCGCCACTTCCGAGACCCCTGCGGCACCCGCGGAGGCTGAGCTGATCTGGAGCAGCCTCTCGTTAAGTGTGGCTGCGTCGGGGCGGTCGGCCGGGTCTTTGGCGAGGCAGACAAGGATAAGGGCCTCGAGGCGCTCTCCTACCGCCGCTCCCCGCGCCCTCGGCGGGACAGGGGTCTTCGCCACCTGCTGGGTTGCGACCTGCAGCGGGTCTCCTGAGAACGGCGGTTCCCCGACTGCGGCGTGGTAGAGGGTCGCGCCAAGCGAGTAGACATCGCTCTTGGGGGTCACCCCTTCACCCCGCAGCTGCTCAGGGGAGGAGTAGAAAGCCGTGCCGAGGTAAGAATCGGTGCTCGTTGAGTGGTTCATGTCGAGGGCTCGAGCTATGCCGAAGTCGGTGAGCTTGGGGCTGCCGTACTGGTCGAGGAGCACGTTCTGCGGCTTGATGTCGCGGTGGACGATGCCCCTTTCGTGGGCGTGGGCGAGACCGTCGGCGACGTCTGCCCCTATCCGCGCGAGCATGGCGCCAGGGAGCGGCCCCCTCCTGTCTATGAGATCCTTGAGGTCGCCTCCCTGCAGATACTCGACGACGATGTAGGAGACCTCGTGGCCGTCCAGCTCGTCTTCTCCCGCGTCGTAGACCTGCACGACGTTGGGGTGGGAGAGGCGGGCCGCGGTGCGCCCCTCCCGCCGGAAGCGGGAGCTCACGTCCGAGCCCTCGAGCTCGGGGTTGAGGATCTTTACCGCGACCGGGCGGTCGAGGACTTCGTCGCGGCCGAGGTACACGGTGGACATGCCCCCCGAGCCGATCTCGCGCACCAGCGCGAACCTTCCTCCTAGAAGGCTCAAGACCGTCCTCCGGAGTTCCTCTTCGAGACTAGATGACCTCCCGCCCCATGGCGCTCGCGAAGGGCCTGAGGGCGTCCTTGAGGCCGAGCAGGGCCCCCACGGGCAACGCCTGCTCCCCGTCGCACAGCGCCTCGCTGGGGTCGTGGTGAGATTCGACCATAAGGCCATCCGCCTCTGCGGCAACGGCGGCCTTTGACAGGGGCACCACCAGGTCGCGCCTGCCCGCCGCGTGCGACGGGTCAACGATCACGGGCAGGTCCGTCAACCTCTTGGCGACTATTACAGCAGAGAGGTCGAGCGTGAAGCGCGTGGAGGGCTCGAAGGTGCGGATACCCCGCTCGCACAAGACCACGTTATCCCCACCCGCCGAGGTCACGTACTCTGCCGCAAGAAGCCACTCCTCGACCGTAGCAGAGAGACCCCTCTTCAGGACGACGCCGTGGTCCGTGCCCGCTATCGCCGCCCCGACGCGCTTCAGAAGAGAGAAGTTCGCCATGTTGCGGGCGCCAATCTGCAGAACCTGCGCGTGCTCCATGACGAGCTCTATGTCGTAGGGGTCCATCACCTCCGTTACTACCTTGAGACCGAGCGAGCCAGCCACCTCGGCCATGATCCCGAGCCCCTCCTCGCCGAGGCCCTGGAAAGAATAAGGGGAGGTGCGTGGTTTGAAGGCGCCGCCACGCACGTACTCGAAGCCCGCCTGCTTGACGGCCTTCGCCCCTGCCAGAAACTGCTCGTAGCTCTCGACCGTGCAGGGGCCGGCTATTACCCTGAACGTGCCAGGCATTATCATGCCGTTGGCGGTCTTTACGTCGGTCTTTACGCCCTGTGTAACGTCCATCTCTACTTTTGAAACTCCCCGCGTTGGATCTCCAGGTCCCTGATGCGGTGCAGGATCGCCTCGAAGATGTCGCGCATGGAGGAGTCGTAGATAGGACCCATGTTCTGCTCGACGACCCTCTGGAGGATCTCCTCCTCGCGCTTGGGGTCGTAGACGGGGGCTCCGCTCGCGGCCTTCAGCGCCATGATCTCCTGCACGATGCGCGCCCGCTCGTTCAGAGCCATGATGAGCTCGCGGTCGACCTCGTCTACCCGCTCCCTGAGCTCCCTTACCCTCTCCTGCGCTCTCGCATCTTCCATAGGACCTGCGATTCTATCAAGGAAGCTGTCAGCATGTCAGCAATCAGCTATCGGCAAATCTCAGAAACACCGATCCCGGATCGCCACATCAAGCCCTGTTGCAAGGTCAAAAGAAGAAGCATAGTCTTTAGCGGCATCGGTCCGCTAGAACAAAAAGCTGACCACCGAAGGCTGATAGCTGACAGCGCGCGAGTGGAAGGAGCGCATGAAGTTCAGATCCGAGCTCGATCCGCTTAAGCCCTACGCCCCCCCACGAATGTCGCAGGAGGAGGCAGCGGAGCGCGGGGCGGATGGGTACGTGAAGCTAACCTCGAACGAGCTCTCCTTCGGCCCGCTGCCCGAGGCCGAGGTAGCGCTCGCCGAGGCGTTGCCCCGCTCCAACCGCTACCCCGACCGCTACGCCGCTTCGCTGCGCGAGGCGGTCGCGGCGGCGAACCCCGGCGCGGACCCCGCGAGAAACGTGCTAGTTGGCAACGGATCTAGCGAGGTGCTCATGAACCTCCTGCAGCTCGTCGAGCGGCCAGGCGAGGTGGTCTTCCCCTGGCCCTCCTTTGGCCTCTACGTAGCTATCGGGGTAACGCTGGGGCTGCGGACCAGGAAAGTGCCCCTTACGGAGCACCACGAAGCCAAACCAGAGGCCCTGCTCTCCGCCGTTACGGACGAGACGCGCGCGGTGATCCTCTCCAACCCCAACAACCCAACGGGCGCTTGTCTCACCCTGGATGAGGTACGCAGCCTCGCCGACGCGCTCCCAGAGGGCGTGTTCCTGATCCTCGACGAGGCCTACCAGGACTTCGTCTCCGACCCTGCCTACCACGGCTCGCACCAGCTTGCGCTCGAGAGGGAGAACGTGGTCTGCGTGCGCACGTTCTCAAAGGCGCACGGGCTCGCTGGGTTCAGGGTCGGCTACGGCTTAGCGTCCGGGAGGGTGGCCGACTACGCGGAGAGGGTCCGTTTCCCTTTCTCGGTCAACCTCGCAGCCCAGGTCACCGCTACGGCTTCGATGCGCGCCAGCGAGCAAATAAGGGCGCGCGCGGAGTTCGTGATCCGGGAGCGCGAGCGCGTGCAGGAGGCCTTCCGCGTGGCCGGCCTCGACTACATTCCCTCGCAGGGCAACTTCGTCCTCGTCGAGACCGGGCCCGAGGTCTTCGAGAGAGCCGGCGTTCTCGTGCGAGAGGGCGAGGCGCTCGGGTACCCTGGCTGGAGCCGCGTCACCATCGGTGACTCGGGGGAGAACGACCGTGTGATCGGGGCGCTCTCCTGAGCCCTACTCTCGGGATAGTGGGGGTCGGTCTGATCGGGGGCTCCGTCGGCCTCGCCGCCCGCGACGCTGGGTGGGACGTAATAGGCGTGGACCGTCCAGAGGTCCTAGAAGAGGCCGCGCACCTCGGCGCCGTGGACCGGTCCTCGACCCTGAAGGAGGCGCGGGGCGCCGACCTCGTCGTCCTTGCCGCGCCCATCTCGAAGGTAACGGACCTGGTTGCGGAGATCTCCCCCACCGACGCCCTGGTCACCGATGTTGCCAGCACCAAGACGGCAGTAGTGCACGAGGCCGAAAGGCAGGGCTTGCGCTTCGTCGGTGGGCATCCGATGGCGGGGAGCCAGCTCTCCGGCGTCGCGAACGCGAGGGCCGATCTCTTCAAGGGCGCCCGCTACTTCCTCACCCCCACGGACGCGACGGACCCGGATGCCTACCGCGAGGTATCCGGGTTCGTCAGGTCTTTGGGCGCGGTCCCCACGGCGGTCGACCCCGAGAAACACGACCTCCTCGTAGCGGCGCTCTCGCACCTGCCACACCTCATGGCCGCGGCGCTACTCAAGGTGGCCTCGGACATCTCGCCGGAGGCGCTCTCCTTCGCCGGACCCTCGTTCAGAGACCTCACGAGAGTAGGAGCTTCGAACCCCTCCCTCTGGTCTGACATCCTGGCCGAGAACGCGCCTGCTCTGGGGGAGGCGCTCGGGGCCTTCGCCGGGGCGATGGCGCAGCTCGGGAGCGAGATCCAGGACCGCAAGACTATAGAGCAACGCTTCTCGCATGCTCGCGAGGCCTACGACGCCCTCGGCGGCATTCTGGTAGAGAAGAGCGGGGAGAACGCGGAGATAGCGGTCCCCGTCGAGAACCGTCCAGGCGTCTTCGCCGAGGTCACTACCCTCATGGGATCCAACAACATAAACATACTCGACCTCTACGTGAGGCACTCAAACACCGAGCGCGCAGCCCTCGTCCTGACGCTCGACGCACAGGCCGCCAGGAGAGCAAGCGAGCTCCTGCGCGAGGCGGGCTTCAGAGCGGACATACTGGGTTAAAACGCATGTCAGCACGCTTCGGCCTTGCGGCCTCGCTCTCAGCTTGTCAGCTTGCTCCCGCACGGCTGGCGCCCAGCCACGCTATGCGATACGGCTTGCTTGCAGAACATCTGGCTTGCGCTGGGGAGCATCGAGTCGCACCCTGCTCTAGCTGACTAGCTGACTAGCTGACAAGCGAGGACCTGAAAGGTCCGAAGCGTGCTGACAAGCGAAAGCCTCTAAGGCTTGAGCGTGCTGACTAGCGACGCCCTAAAAGGGCGTAGCGTGCTGACTAGCTGACTTAGCTGAGCAGGTGCCGAAGGGCGCCCTCGAGCTCGGGGTAGCGGAACTCGTAGCCGGTCTCTTTGAGCTTCGCTGGCTCCATGCGGGCGCTCGGCAGGAGGAGCTCGTCTGCGATCTCGCCGAGCATGAGGCGCGCTGCCGCTGCAGGGAGCGGGAAGACCGTAGGGCGGTTCAGCATCTTGCCCAGGACCTTGGTGTACTCCGCATTGGTGAGAGGGTTCGGGCTACCTACGTTTACTGGTCCATCGACCGCATCGTTCTGCAGGGCGTGGATAATGGTGCCTACGACGTCGTCGAGGGCTACCCAGCTCCAGTACTGGCGTCCGCTCCCGATCCTGCCACCCCCACCGAGCTTGAAGATGGGGAGCGTGGTGCCCAGAGCGCCGCCCCTCGGGCTGAGCACTATACCGAAGCGCGTGTGGACTACCCTGATTCCTGCCTCCCGCGCAGGGTCGGCCGCCCCCTCCCACACCCTGCACACCTGGGCGAGGAAGTTGTCGCCTGACCCGCTATCCTCCCGCAGCAGCTCGTTCCCGCGGTCGCCGTAGTAGCCGACGGCCGAGGCGCCGACCATCACCCGTGGTGGGTCAGAGAGGTTCGCCAGGGTCTCGGCGAGGAGCCCCGTGCCTCGCCTCCTGCTCTCCAGGATTCGCCTCTTCCTCTCCGCCGTCCAGCGTCCCTCGGCGATGCTCTCTCCTGCGAGGTGTACGACGGCGTCTATCCCTTCTAGGCGAGAGGCATCTATCTCACCCGCAGAAGGGTCCCACCCGACGTCGCCGCCAGAGGTGGGGGAGCGGGTCAGGCTGGTTACGCGGTGGCCTGCGCCCCTGAGCTCCTGCGAGAGCGCTGACCCTATCATCCCCGTCGCCCCGCTGATCAGAAAGTTCACAGGTTTCCTATCCCGGGCTCAGGGCCTGCGCTCGACGGCCCCCGTGGCGGCCTCTCCGTCCGGGGCGGCGAGCCGGCGCGCCTCGGTCTCAGGGCCGTCCTCGCCGGCGAGGGAGGCACCGCCGGCCAGAGCTCCTATGGTGCCTGCGAGGTCCTGTATCTCGGAGGGGATCACGAAGAGCTTGCTGGCTGGGCCCTTGGCCATCTCGGGGAGCGCCCTCAGGTAGAGGAAGCGCAGGGCCTCGGGGCTCAGGTCGGAGCTCTCGAGCCGCTCGAAGAGACGTCCCGTCATCTCGATCTGGGCGCCCTGGACGTTGCGGTAGGCCGCTGCCTCACCCTCGGCGCGCAGCACGGCAGCCTCGCGCTCGCCCTGCGCGCGCAGGATGGCTGACTCCTTCTCGCCCTCTGCCTTGAGGATAGCGGACCGCTTGTCCCCCTCAGCTGTGAGGATCGCGGCGCGGCGGGTGCGCTCGGCCTGCATCTGCTTCTCCATCGCCTGCTGGATGTCCCTTGGAGGGATGATCTCTTTGAGCTCGACCCTCGTCACCCTTATCCCCCACTTCTCCGTAACCTCGTCGAGAACCGTGCGGAGCTTGGCGTTGATCTCGTCGCGCGAGGTAAGGGTCTTGTCCAGGATGAGGTTCCCTATTACGTTCCTCAAGGTGGTCTGTGTGATCTGCTCCAGCGCGAGGTGGAAGTTGGCTACCTCGTACTCGGCGGCACGGGCGTCAACTACCTGGTAGTAGACTACCGTCGAGATCTGCATCCCTACGTTGTCGTTGGTGATGACCGCCTGCGGCTGGAAGGCTACCACCTGCTCCCTCAGGTCCGTCTTTGGCAGCATGCGGTCGACGACGGGAACGACGAAGGTAAGCCCGCTCTGCGCGGTGCGATGATATCTACCTAGCCGCTGCACGATGGCGACCCGGCTCTGCGGGATGATCCTGACGCTGCGCGAGATCACAAGGAATACCACAAGCGCCAGGATGACAATGATTATGAAGCTCACTACTTCTCTCCTTCCTCGAGCTCGACGGCCTCGACGATGGCCGTGATCCCATCGGTGTCCAGAACCCGCACGCGGGTCCCCGCCTCTATGCCCTGCTCTGGGTAGAGGGAGCGGGCCGTCCAGAACTCCCCGCTACCTATGCGCACTGTCCCGCCCCCACCGGGCTCGATAGCGTCCGTGATCACGCCGCTCCTCCCAGTTATGTTGTGGCTCTCGTAGCGCTCGCTCCCGCGAAAGGAGATCCTGTGCACGAGCGCCGGCCTGAGCACAGCCATGCTAAGGATCGAGGCAGCGACGAAGCCTATCGCCTGCGCTATCAGGGGTAGCCCAAGAAGGGCGATCACGAGCCCGACGAGCGCCCCGAGCGAGAAGAAGAGCAGAAAGAACGAGACGGAGAGAAGCTCCCCGGCGAAGGCCAGGGCGGCCAGCACGGCCCAGAAAATTATGTCAATGTTATCCAAGCTCAGGCTCCTTGGCATAAATTCTATACCAGCCCAGGTGGGATCGTCGCGCGCAGAAGAAGCTGTGTCCGCGACCGTGCTACGATCGTCCCGGCATGAGAGAAAGGAGCTTTTAGTGGCGGCACAGTCCTACGACGCAATAGTGATCGGGGCAGGACAGGGCGGCGTCCCGCTGGCCAAGGTGCTCGCACAATCCGGGCACAGGACCGCGCTCGTCGAGCGGGAGCACGTGGGTGGCACGTGTTACAACGAAGGCTGCACACCGACCAAGACGATGGTCGCCAGCGCGAAGGTAGCCTACTTCGACCGCCGGTCTGCTGACTACGGCGTAGAGAACGGCGCCGTCGCAGTAGACATGGTCGCGGTGCGCAAACGCAAGCGCGATATCGTGGATACCTTCCGCGAAGGCGGGGAGCAGCGCATAAGAGAGACCAAGTGCCTGGACCTGCTGGAGGGTGAGGCCCGCTTCACCGGTCCGGAGGAACTCGAGGTGCGTCTGAACGGCGACGACGAGCTCAGCCTCACCGCCGACAACATCTTCATAAACGTCGGTGCCAGGCCCGCCAACCCGCCGGTCGACGGCCTTGATAGCGTGCCCACCTTGAACTCCACCACGATCATGGAGCTCGGCGAGGTCCCCGAGCACCTGCTGGTCCTTGGCGGCGGCTACGTCGGCCTCGAGTTCGCCCAGATGTTCCGTCGCTTCGGCAGCGAGGTCACCGTGGTGCAGCGGGGTAAGCAGTTATTGACCCGAGAAGACCCCGACGTCGCCGAGGCGGTCGCGGAGATCCTGCGCCAGGACGGCATCGAGGTGCTGCTCCAGACCCAGGCCGAGCGCGCCGAGCAGACCGAGGACGGGAGGATCCGGCTGACGGTCCGCACGCCAGGAGGTGAGGACGCGCTGGAAGGCTCGCACCTGCTGGCAGCAGCCGGAAGGCCACCCAACACCGACAGGCTCAACCTGGAAGCGGCGGGAGTGGAGACGGACAAGCGCGGCTTTATCAAGGTAAACGAGCGGCTCGAGACCAGCGTGCCCGGTATCTACGCCCTTGGGGACGTCAAGGGCGGACCTGCCTTTACCCACATCTCCTACGACGACTTCCGTATCGTCCGCACCAACCTGCTCGAAGGCGGCGACGCTACCATCGCGGATCGGATGGTGCCCTACACGGTCTTTATAGACCCGCAGCTTGGCAGAGTAGGGTTGAGCGAGCGGGAGGCGCGCGAGCAGGGCCGGAACGTTCGCGTTGCCAGGATGCCGATGAGCCACGTGGCAAGGGCGCTGGAGGTGGACGAGCCCCGCGGCATGATGAAGGCCGTGGTGGACGCCGACACCCACCAGATACTCGGATGCGCGGTGCTTGGGATAGAAGGTGGCGAGGTGATGGCGATGATCCAGATAGCCATGATGGGCAAGGTTCCTTACACGGTGCTCCGTGACGCCATCTTCGCGCACCCGACGCTGGCGGAATCGCTGAACAACCTGTTCGCGACCATCGAAGAGTAGACCGCGGGATCGTTGTTTCGACGTTGTCTGCCCCTTCGAGGACGAACACAGGAGCGGAGGTTATGGAATGAACGAAAACCGTGGTCAGGAGAGCCGGCGCTCGAGAGAGCAGCGGCTTCGGGAGCTGATGCAGAGGCGAGATCTGGGAGCGCTCCTGCTGCGCCGTTCGGCCAACTTCGCCTGGTACACGGGCGGGGCGGATAACCGGGTGGACCACGCGAGCCCTCTGGGCGTCGCTGACATCATCCTCACCCGCGACACGGAGCACGTCTTCACCAACCACATCGAGGCCCAACGCATGAAGGAGGAGCAGACCCCCGGCCTCGAGGTGATCGAGCACCCCTGGTACGAAGACGAGGTCGCGGCCATCAGGGATGTCGTCGGCGATGTTCCTCTAGGGGCTGACTTCGCGCTCGACGGCGCCACAGCCGACGTCTCGGAGGAGATCTCCTCCCTGCGTTACGTACTCGACCCAGACGCCCTGGAGCGCTACCGGCGGATCGGAGCCGACGCCGCCGCGGCAGTAGCCGAAGCCGCGAGCTCTCTCGAACCGGGGATGAGCGAGCACGAGGCGGCGGCCAACCTGGCAGCGGCCTGCCGCAGGAGAGAGCTCTTCAGCTCCGTCCTGCTGGCCGCCGCGGACGACCGAATCGCCCGTTACCGCCACCCTATCCCACACGGCAACGCGCTTGAGCGCAGGGCCATGCTCGTCGTGAGCGCGGAGCGCGGCGGGCTCTACGCCAACGTCACAAGGATGGTCTACTTCGAGGAACCCGATGAGGAGCTGGAACGACGACAGGAAGCCTGCGAAACCATCTTGAGGCGCGTGAGGGAGGCCACCCGGCCCGGACGAACCCTGGCCGACGTCTTCGCCGACTGCCGGCGCCTCTACGCTGAAGCGGGGTTTCCCGACGAGTGGCAGCTGCACCATCAGGGCGGCATGACTGGCTACGCCTCGCGTGAGATCATTGCGACCCCGCAGACACTCGAGGAGATAAGAACGGGCCAGGCCTTTGCCTGGAACCCCTCCATCACGGGGGCCAAAGCAGAAGAGACCTTCATCCTCACCGAATCCGGTCCCGAGGTGATCACCGGCTAGAGCGCCGTTCGGATGCTCAATGAGCATCCGAACGGCGGGCAATCAGCCATCAGCACGCTCGAGCTTACAAGGCTGTCGCTTTCAGCTATCAGCAGGGCATGTACAAGCTGAAATGCTGACGGCGCGGTTTGCAAAGAGGTTCATCCTCTTTGCAAACCGCTTTAGAGTTACTTACCGAACGATCCTGCGGGCCAGAAGCCCACCGGCCACGAGCAAGACGCCAGCGCCGAGCGCGATCAGCGAAGCGCCGCCCGTGCTCGGCAGCGTGGCCGGAGCGGACGCGGTAGCCGATGCCATAGCCGACGCGGTAGCCGACGCCGAGCTGGAAGCGCTAGAAGTAGCCGAAGCGGTGCCTCCGCCTCCACCGCCACCGCCACCGCCAATGACGATGGTGCTGTCCTGAGCAGCCGCAGCAGTGCCGAAGCACGCCAGTACCTGCTGCTGGTCGACGCTCATGCTCTGGGCTGCGCCGGCGACGGCCCCTACGCCCTCGCCAGCCTGGTACTGCGTGTCCACAGCAGCCTGGATCTGGTCACAGGAGTACTGCAGGATGGCAGTATCCCCACCGACCGCCGTCTGGGCGATGGCCGGCGCGGCGGCAGCCAGCACCATGGCCAGCATAGCCGCTATCAACATTATCTTCCTCAACTCTACCTACCTCCTTGCCTATACGGGCGCGGGTACGCCTGCAACCGCACCTCCTCCTACCCTACGTATGTACGTTACATTAACGAAAGGGTGGAATACATCCCCCAAATGAGTGATTTTTATCTAGGACATTTGGACTACGCCGGGGGACGTTAAGAAGGGATCCCAACCCCGCAACAACGACTACCGAGAGAGGCTGAGAGCCTCCTCTATTATCCTGCGGTGATCGAAGGCGACCTCCACCGATCCGGGATCGAGGACCGCGACCTCGGCGGCGTCGGTAGCGGCCGAGAGTTGGCCGCTCAAAACGTGGGCGAGGAAGGCGACGCTGACGTTGTGGCCGCGAGGGTCGCGCTCCGGGTCCGAGTAGACGCCAACCAGCAGCGCCACCTCTACGGCCAGCCCCGTCTCCTCGGCAGCCTCGCGGACGGCGGCCTCCTCGACGGTCTCCCCCACCTCGACGAAGCCGCCGGGCAGCGCCCACTGCCCCTCGAAGGGATCGCTGCCGCGCCGGATCAGGACTACGCCCTCCTCCGCGGGGATCACCACGTCCACCACAAGCCTCGGCGTCTCCGGTCCCGCCACCCTCTGCCCTCCTATCTCGGATATCCAAGACCCTACTACCCCAGGCCGGGGCAGGGCAATCCTGTATTCGAAGGAAGTAGCTAAAGCCTTCCTATCCAGAGAAGGTATGCTCTGAAGGTGGCGAAGAGGCGAACGTGAAGATACTGTGCATCAGCGACCGCGTCGAGCCGATGCTCTATGGTCCGAGCCTGAACTCTTACGCGAAAGGGGTAGAGGCTGTGATCTCCTGCGGTGACCTGCCCTTCGGCTACCTCGAATACATCGTCACCTTCCTCGGCGTGCCGGTCTACTACGTACTGGGCAACCACGACCCCGCGCCAGGCGGCCCCGAGCACCCGCAGGGCTGCACCCCCCTCGACGGCAGGGTCGTCGAGGCGGGCGGCGTTGTGCTCGCGGGACTCTCGGGATCTCGCCTTTACTCAGGGGGACCGAACCAGTACACCGAGCGCCAGATGCGCCGCAGGACGCTGGCGTTATCTGCGAGGATCCTGGGCCGCAGCCTCGCCGGGCGTCCCGCGCCGCGGGTCTTCGTCACCCACGCTTCGCCCTTCGGCCTCGGCGACCAGGAGGACCACGCGCACGTTGGCTTCGAGTCCTTTCTCGGGCTCATAGACCGCCACGAGCCCTCCCTGTGGCTGCACGGGCACGTGCACCTCTACGGGGCGGAGGTACAGAGGGTCGCGAGCAGGGGCAAGACCAGGGTCGTGAACGTCTTCGGACACCGGATTCTGGAAGTGTAAAACCTCGGTAAAACCCCTTGTCGCCGAAGAGAGCAGAGTATAGATTCGTCAGATAGAGATGGACTACGATTTTCAGGCAGACAAAGATTTCTCCCGCGCGCGCCGGAGGGCGTTCCTGCGCAGGATCGGGGCTTACCTGCGCAAGGACCCTGGCTCCAACCAGCTGCTCTCCTTCGATGAGGTAAAGAGCGCCCTCGGGGCCGTCGAGCAAGTCTACCTCGGGATGCGAACCGTGACAGTGGAGAACATAGTCGGCAGCGTGGGGCGGCACAGGGACTTCGACAGGGCGTTCCTGCCTTCCAAGGGTGATCTCGGCGAGCGCTGGAAGCGGATAGACAGGATGATGCACAGGTCAGAGGAGCTCCCGCCCGTTAGCCTGTACAAGATCAGGGACGCCTACTTCGTCAGGGACGGCAACCACAGGGTCTCCGTCGCCCGCCAGCTCGGCGCAGAGATGATCGACGCCGAGGTCATAGAGCTGAGGAGCAGGGTGCCCGTGGACTCGGCGCTTACGGCAAGGGACCTCTTGCACAAGCTGGAGCAACGCAAGCTTCTCGAGCGCCTGCCCTTCGATCGGGTGCTGCCCGAGATCAGGTTGGATCTCTCCGACGTGGCGGACTACAGGAGGCTCGCTACCTACATAGAAGCCCACGGTTTCCGCATCTCCCAGCTCTGGAGGCGCTACGTCTCCCCAGAGGAGGTCCTGAGGGACTGGTGCGAGTACCAGTACGCCCCTATATCCGAGATGATAAGGGAGGACCGCATCCTCGACGCCTTCCCCGGAAGGACCGAACTCGACCTATACCTCTGGATCTTCAACCACCGCGAGCGTCTCGCCCTCGAGGCCCGCGACGAGGCTATACCCCCCGAGGCCGCCAAGGAGGACATAATGAGTAACAGGCGCAGGCGTCTGAGGCTTCCGACCCCAGGCCTGAGCCCCTGAGGAAACAACCCCGATGACACGCCCCGCTCTCCACATCGAGATCCTTGTTCGGAGCTAACGCCCCAGGCACCGCAGCGGTCCTCTGGACGCCGGTCAGGGTCCTCGGGAGAGCGGCCGAGGAGCGCAGGGTGCTGGCTGGCTTCGCGGTCACGGCCGTCTACGCGGCCTCGAGCCTCGCGGCCACGGCCCTTGGGGTCCTCGGGGGCGTCACGCGGGCGCAGTTCCCACAAGGAGGCGCAGGAGAACCTGCGCTCCCGCCGGATCTGCTGGAGAACCTCCTCGAAGCGACAGAGGTAGCCACGCTCGTGCTCGCCGTCGTCTCGCCTTTCGTGTGGTGGATCGCGGTCTCGCTCGTGATGCAACTGGTGACGCGCTTCTTTGGAGGGAGCGGGCCTGTTTCGGCGATGTTTGCGGTCGTCGGCGTCGCGGGGGTGCCGCTGGCGCTCGGCTCCCTTGTGCAGGCCATCGCCACGGGTATGCAGGTGGCGCTCGGAGTGGAGAGCGCGGCGGGGATTGTCGCCGGTGTTCTGGGCGGGCTCCTCGCGCTCGCCGCCTTCGTGTGGCACGTGGTCCTCGTAGCGATAGGGGCCGCTCTTGCCAGGCGCATAGGTTACGGTGAGTCCGCGGGATCATGCGCCGTCTCGTGCGTCGGTTGCCTCGGCCTTATAATCCTCGTAACCGTGGTCCTGGTTGGAATCGGCATCCTCGTCGGCGCCACGGCACCGCAATAGGTAGAAGCAGGAAGGGGCTGGGCTCTTGGATCAAGAGAGCAATCCACAGAGAGAAACGGAGAACGGAGGTACAGGAGGGCGGAGACGTCGCCTGTGGCCTTTCGTCGTCGGAGGACTGGTGGTGCTCGTGTTGCTGGTTCTTACCGGCGGCCTGGTCGCGCTCGTCGTCGCGATTGGAGCAGGGGGTCAAAGCGCCTCCTCCGCCGTCTACGAGGAGGAGTACGTCTCGGGCCGGGGCGCCCACAAGATAGCCGTCGTGCCGGTCGAGGGCACTATCGCCTCGGCCGACAGCTCCACGGGTGAGCTGCAGCCTACGGTCACGCCGGAGGGGCTCGCAGACGCCCTGCAACAGGCAGAGGGGGACCCGAACGTCGCGGCGGTGATTCTCGAGGTGAACTCCCCTGGAGGAGGGGTGACCGCGAGCGACGAGATGCACCAGAGCATACTCGACTTCAAGGAGCGGACCGGCAAGCCCGTCGTCGTCTCCATGGGAGATGTGGCGGCCTCGGGCGGCTACTACATCTCGACCGCAGCCGACAGGATAGTCGCCAACGAGACCACCCTCACGGGCTCGCTCGGCGTAATATTCACGCTCACCGACTTCTCGGAGCTAGCCGACAGGTACGGCGTCAAGCAGGAGGTCGTCAAGAGCGGCGAGTTCAAGGACATGGGCTCATCCTTCAGGTCGCTCACGCCGGAGGAGCGCGAGATCCTGCAGTCCATAGTCGACGAGTCCTACGACGAGTTCGTCGGCGTCATAGTCGCGGGCCGCGGCCTACCGGAAGCGAGGGTACGCGAGATCGCAGACGGTCGCGTCTACTCGGGCGAACAGGCGAAGGAGCTCGGCCTCGTCGACTCCTTCGGCGGGCTGGACGAGGCGGCCGAAGTATCGCGCAGCCTCGCCGGCGTCGATAGCGCTAAAGTGGTCCGCTACGTCGAGAGCCCCAGCATCTTCGAGACGCTGATGGCTCGTCTCGCCCCACAAGAGCCCGAGGCCGTGCAGGTCATGGAGGCAGCGGGTATCGACCTTAGCCCCGAACCGAAATACCTCTACCTGCCGGGGGAATAGCGAGGACGCTCACAGAAGCTGCAGAGGAGAGGCGCCCACGGGCCTCTCCTCTGCGGCTGCGAACCTCTGTGGCCAGCTCTACCTCGGGTTGAGCCTCCTCGCGCCGACATAACCGTCTATATACTGCATGGGCTTCTCGACGACCCTCCTGTACTTCTTCCACGCCGAAGCGTGGACGAGATCCCCGTTTCCCGAGTAGATCCCCACGTGCGTTATGACCCTGCTGTTTCCCTCCTTGAAGAACACCAGGTCGCCGGGACGGAGGTCGGACCTCGCAACGCTCTTGCCGTACTTCCACTGCTTCGCCGGATCATCGGGTAGACGCCAGCCGAACCTCTTCATCACGAGCTTGGTGAGGCAGGAGCAGTCCTCTTGAACGCCCTTGCGGCATCGCTTGTGTCCATAAGGGGTGCCTATGTGAGTCCTCGCCACCTTCACGATGTCGCGGCCAGTACCTTTGCCGCCAGCGAGGTCGATAGTGCCGTCTTCGGGGGGCGCCGCAACGGTACCCCTGACTACGGCCACGGCGTCAGCGACCACGCGGCCCCCGCTCTGAACCTGGACGTAGCGGTCTCCGGCTGCCATCTCGTAGGAGCCTAGTCTCACCCACATGCCGCTGTCTTGCTGCTGGTTTACCTGGGTCCACTGCACGCCGGTAGTGGAGTCTATGCCGAAGCTGGCGGCCGCGCTGTTCTCGACCGAGGTGGACCACCAGGCATAGACCGTGTAGACGTCGGTGGCCGGTATCTCGACCGTGAACCGCGCAGGCAGCGAGGCGCCGTCGGCGACGTGGTAGCTACCCCCGTAGCCGTCAGGGTTTGTGGACCTCGTAGCCCAGCCTGGCCCGCTGAAGCGGTCGAGGTCGGAGTCGTCGACGATCTGGGAGTACGGCGGGAAGTCCTCTGGCAGGACCTCGGCCGGACGGGTGTCCACGCTGCCCTGCGAGACCCCGTCATACTCCGTCGTGTCAACCGCGAGCGAGATCCCCGACGTCAGGAATAGCGAGATGAACGACAGCAGACCTGCGGCCAGGATGACCGTCGAACGTGTCAGTATGCGCTGACGCATAAGCCCCCCTCCATGAAAACTTGGCTGCGTCGGGGGGCATTCTAACCGAGTTTCGACATGAAAGCAGCTATTTTTCGAAGATTTTTTTGAGTTTTTTGCCGGAAGGTCCTGTTTGGATAACTTCAGTGCGCTTCAGGATGCAAGAGAAAAGGGGCTGGAGGCCGCGCCTCCAGCCCCTTTTTCATGAGTGATTAGGAGGGTTTTCTCTAGGCTCCTGACTCCATAGGGCGGCGCACTGCATCATCTGGGCCAGGATCTGAGAGCCAGCGTGTGATCTCCACCTTGTTCTCGGTAAAGAAGCGCACCCCGTCCTTGCCTGTGGCGTGCAGGTCACCGTAGAAGGAGTTCTTTATGCCGTTGAAGGGGAAGAAGGCCATAGGGGCAGCGACGCCTATATTGACGCCCAGCATCCCCGCCTCCACGTTCTCGCGCCAGTGTCTTACGGCGGCTCCGTTTTCCGTGAAGATCGAGCAGGCGTTCCCGAAGGGCGAGCCGTTTGTGAACTCTATTGCCTCGTCGAGGTTGCCTACGCGCACCACGGAGAGGACCGGGCCGAAGATCTCCTCGCGTCCCACGCGCATCTCGTCTGTCACCCCGTCGAGGATCGTCGGGCCCATGAAGAAGCCTTCCTCCATGGGGGGCTCCCTACCGTCGAGGACCACTTCGGCGCCCTCCTCCTCGCCCAGCTCTATGTAACCCCTGACCTTCTCGCGGTGGGAGTCACGGATAACGGGGGTGAGCTCGCTGCCCTCCTCGCTCCCCGGGCCTACCTTCATAGCCTGCGCTCCCTCCTTGACGGCCTCGACCAGCCTGTCGGCAACCTCGCCCACAGCGACGAGCACGCTACCGGCGAGGCACCTCTCCCCCGCGTTGCCGTAAGCCGACGAGATTATGTTGGGGACTGCCTTATCGAGGATGGCGTCTGGCAGCACGATCATCGAGTTCTTCGCCCCTGCGAGGGCCTGCACCCTCTTGCCGTGCGCCGCGCCGTGCTTGTAGACGTGCTCGGCGACGGGGTGGGATCCCACGAACGAGACGGCCTTTATGCCGGGGTGCTCGAGGATCGCGTCCACGGCCTCTCTCGCCCCGTTGACGAGGTTGAAGACCCCGTCGGGGAGACCAGCCTCTTCCAGCAGCTCCCCTAGCTTGACCGCCGAGATGGGCGTCCTCTCTGAAGGCTTGAGGATGTAGGTGTTGCCAGCGCCTATCGCGATAGGGAGGGTCCAGAGTGGCACCATGCAAGGGAAGTTGAAGGGCGTAATGGCCGCAACCACGCCGAGCGGGTAACGGTAGCTCGCGTTGTCGATGCCTCTGGCCACGTCGCGCACCGTCTCGCCCATGAGGAGGGAGGGCATCCCGCAGGCGAACTCGACTACCTCTATGCCGCGCCTGACCTCGCCACCGGCGTCCTTTGCGTCCTTGCCGTTCTCGAGGGTGACGAGGTCTCTAAGCTCCTCGAAGTGCTCCTCGAGGAGCGCCTTGAAGCGGAAGAGGACGCGGGCGCGCTCCACGACGGGGGTGGAAGACCAGCCAGGGAAGGCTTCCTCTGCCTTCTTTACTGCCCTGTCGACGTCCTCGGTCGTGCTCAGGGGCGTCTCGGCGATGACCTCGCCCGTGGCCGGATCGTAGACCGGCTCCGTTTCGCGTCCGTCACGTCCTATCCACTCGCCCCCGATCAGGTTCCTCACTTCGTGGGCCTTCTCTCGCGCCTGCATCTGCGGTCTCCTCCTTTGCACAGCCTCTTCGCATCTCCGAGGAGAACCCTGTGCCCGGTTCTCCCGCTTGTCGCGCTGATAGTAGCGTACTCAGAGATATACCCTCTCGGGGCCGGACCTACTCGCTTTTTCTTCCGAGCGCCTCGATGTTCTTCTGGTAGAGGGAAAGTGGGGCGTTGAGCAGGTTCATGTAAGTATCCATAGCCTCCCCGAGCATCCTCTGGAAGGCCTCCATCTGCTTCTCGGAGCCGTCCATCAGGTTCTTCGCCATGGTCTGGCTGTTCTGCATCCCCTCCCTGAGCTCTGAGGTTACGTCGCCGAAGAAGCCCTGGACGAGATCTGTGCTCTTCTCCTGGAGCGCTGTGGTCCGCTCGACGACCTCTTTGTAGGCCTCCAGGCTCTCGGTCAGGGCGCGGTTGGTGCGTTCCTGGCTCCTCAAGGCCTCCTCGACGACGCCAACGTAGGACTCCATGGCCCTGGTTAGCGCCCTGTTGGCCTCGGCCTGGCTCTCGAGCACTCCTGTCAGGCCCTCCACCCAGCCCTGGGCTAGATGCACGTTCCTCTGCTGGGCGTCCACGGCGGTCTGCATCACCTGGCGGTAGGGCTCGCCGAACGCCTCGGTCAGGCTCTGCGCCACCTCGCGTTGGTCCTTCTCGGACATATAGCTCCTTCCTTTCCCGCTACTCTCCTAGGACATTCTACCCGCTCGAAGAATCCGTTTGCCGCGGCGGCGCGCCGGGCAACTAGTGGATCACACGGCCCACCCACGGAAAGGACTACTCATGCGAGCCATGGTCATACCGCGGTTCGGAGGACCCCACCTCTTCGAGGAGCGTGACGTCGAGAGGCCGCAGCCAGGGCCCGGCGAGGTTCTGGTCAGGGTCATCGCCGCAGGGACCAACCCGGTGGACGCCAAGCTTCGAGCCGCCGGCGGCTCCCGCGGGCTCGAAGCGCCGGTAATCCTGGGCGCCGACGTCTCCGGCATCGTCGAGGAGGCCGGGCCCGGGGTGACGGACCTCGCACCGGGCGACGAGGTGTACTACACACCCGAGGTCTTCGGGCCAGGCGCGAACGGGGCTTACGCCGAGTACAACGTCGCGCAGGCAGAGATAGTCGCCAGGAAGCCGGCCTCGCTCTCGCACGAGGAGGCGGCGGCGGTACCGCTCGCGGCTGGAACGGCGTACGAGGCGATAGTCAGGCGGCTCGGCGTGCAGGTAGGAGAGACTGTTCTCATCCACGGTGGGGCCGGCGGCGTTGGCTCCTTCGCCGTCCAGATCGCCAACTCCGCCGGCGCCCGCGTCCTCGCCACAGCCGGACCAGACAACCAGGAGCTCCTCGATGGGCTCGGCGCGGATGTGACCATAGACTACACGCAGCAGGACGTGGCGGAGGTCGCCCTCGGCAATACAGACGGCAGCGGCGTAGACGCGGTCCTCGACACCGTGGGCGGTGAGACGGTGGTTAACAGCATCCCCGCCACCAGGCCGTTCGGGCGGCTGGCGACGATCCTCGGGGCGCAGGGCGACCTCACTCCCCTATACCAGAGAAACCAGACGCTCCACGGCGTGCTGCTCGCACGCGAGCGCGCCAGGCTCCGGGAGATGACGAAGCTCATCGAGCGCGGCCAGATGCGCCCTGTGGTCGACCAGGTACTCGACCTGCGCGAGGTCGGCAGGGCGCACGAGAGGCTCGACTCGGGCCACGGTCGCGGCAAGATCGTGCTCCGCGTCGCAGAGGGGTAGAGGACGATAGCCTGAAGCTCGGCTGCGAGAAGTCGGCGAGAGAAGAGTTGCCACCACGACGCGAACTATGTCCGCGGGTGCCCGCTCCGGACGTACCTCTAGAAATCCTCAGAGGGCAACTCGAAGATGGTCTCGACCTTCGTGTAGTTGCCTGCGAGACGGCCGAGCGGCTGCAGCTTCGCCACGTCGACGCGCCCGTTCTCGTATAGCTCGTCGCGGACGTGAAAGCGAACCATCCTGCCGATCACGAAGTGGTCTGTGCCGAGCGGGAGCACCCGGTCAAGGAGGCACTCCATACTCACCCCGGCCTCCCCCACCCGTGGCGCCGCGACGACCTCACAGGGGGTGGGGGTGAGGCCCACTCGTCGGCTTCGGGCGGGTGGTTCCTGGAAGACTCGTGCATCGTGGTAGAGAGCGGCAGGGAGACGATGTTGATCACGAACGCCCCGGCTTCCTCGACGTTGCTCAGGGTGTCTTTGGTGTCAGGGGGGCGCTCCACACGCGGTCCCACGCTTATGCAGAGCATGGGCGGGTTGCGGGAGGTTCAATACTACAAAAAGCACCGCTCACCGCGAAGCCCTCTTCGGTGGGTAATCTTACCCTTCCCCCTTGAGCGTTACTCAAGTATCAAGGGAAGTGTACTCCTGCATTCGGGACAACGGAATGGTCAACGGGGCCTCGGCTCTTTTTGAGCTCCACCTCCTAGTGAGCAGCAGCTTTCCCATTCTCAAATGTTCGGGACTAATTTCCTAAAGACCTCCTCTCCCACAGCGTCTAACATACCTCAAGGGAAGCTATGGGATGGAGGAATAGACATGTCTGAAGAGAACAAGGCCCTAGCCCGCCGTTTCGCTGAGGACATTTTGAACCCGGGCAACGTGGACACGGTGGAAGAGGTTTACGCTGCCCACTATGTTGGCCACGACCCCGCCATGCCCGAGGACATGCGCGGTGTTGAGGGCGCCAAAGAATTCTATGGGATGTACATCAGCGCTTTCCCCGACGCCGAAATAACCATCGAGGACCAGGTAGCCGAAGGGGACACGGTGGTGACCCGCTGGACGGCCCGCGGCACTCACCAGGGCGAACTTTTTGGCGTCCCGCCAAGTGGTAACCGGGTGGAAGTAGCGGGCATCACCGTCAGCCGCATCGAAGGTAGCAAGATCGTAGAAGAATGGGACAACTATGACGCCTTGGGCATGATGCAGCAGATAGGCGCCATCCCTGAACAGTAGCAGGACGACAGTTAGCTACGTACCCGGCCGGGGTCCCAGTACGTCACTTGGGGGATGCACCGTGGGCGCTCTGGTGGCATCATGGACCTGGTGGATAGGGTTAGCACCCCAGCGGGTGCTTGGGAGAGGAAAGGAGAAAGAGCATGCGCATTATGGTGAAGTTCACCTTCCCGACCACGGAGGAGATGAACGCAAAAATCAGGGACGGAAGCATCGGACAAACGATAGAGAGCCTACTCGGGAACCTCCAGCCGGAGGCAGCGTACTTCGGCCCCACGGACGGTAAGCGGGGCGGGTATCTCGTTTTCAATATGGAGGAAGAATCCGAGCTAGTAACCAAGCTAGAACCTCTTTGGCTGCAACTCAGAGCGACAGTGGAAACCTTCCCCGTTATGAACGCGGATGATTTGAGAGCGGGCCTCCAAAGGCTATAAGAAGCAGCTTAGTGCTCTTTGCTAACACACATCACTATCCGGGGCCGGGGTCCTAGAGAATGGGCCTCGGCTCTTTACTTAAGCACGAACGTCCTAATGATCGGGTGCTCCGAAGTTCGGGTTTCGAGGAGGGCCGAAGACCGGGCTATGCTCCTTCTAGGGAATCGGTGGTCCCAAGCCGCTCTGCGGATCAAGCGCGTCGGGATCTATAATCACCGCAGCCGTTCTCTGTTCGTGCGTAGCTCCGTCACGCAGGAAACCGGGCGAACACGATGAAAGGTATAGGAGACGCCTGCAAGGAAGGAGAGACCGAGCCGGAGCAGATGCTCATCCCCGATCACTACCCGGCTTCTTGCGTCGAAAAGGGACCGCCTTCCTGACTGCAAACGATCCTAGGGGGTTTCGCCCGAATCTTCTCCGCCATCCTGGCGGTCTTGCTGGCGTTGCTCTCTGCGCTCCTGTCGCTCCTGCTGGCGGTCTTGCTGACG
>Ga0126312_10000606_pt1 | contig 21904 bp, 14 predicted proteins | sample Plot104A_FD_92537 | JGI IMG/M metagenome (GOLD analysis project Ga0126312, IMG submission 92537) | Serpentine soil microbial communities from UC McLaughlin Reserve, CA, USA - Plot104A | ecosystem: Environmental > Terrestrial > Soil > Grasslands | place: USA: UC McLaughlin Reserve, Lake County...
AGGTGCATCGCCCTGATCTCGGCCCACCTCTCCACCTGAAACACCCCTCCCCCTCCTGACCCGATCGCTCGATCGCGTCAGGCTGGAAGTCCCCGCGGACGCTCTCGCCCACGTCCACGGGGGTCAGCTTTCGACCGGCGAGAGGGGGTCAGTATTCAGCCGGCGCCGACAGACCGTTCTGGCGTCGGGGGGAACGGCGCCTTGACAACGAGACCTCAGCCGGGACGTCCTACGGCGCGGTTAGGGCTCACGGATGAGTGCGTTGAGCCCTGCGGCGAGACGCTTCGTGCACAAAGAGTCGCGTTCAAGCAGCGCTTCGGGCCGATCTGAACGATTTGCCCGCACATCGACTCTCGCGTTCCGGGAGTGTCGAACCAGGTACTGCTTAAGGATCTGGACCCGTGAACCGTCGGCGAGCGGCACCTCGAGGAGCGCTACCTGGGCGACCCCGGAGGAGCTCTGCGCGCGGCTTGGGCACACGATCCCCACGGTCGCCGCGTTCGCCGGCGGCGCCGTGTCCGACGACGCCGCCGAGCTGGTCGTGCCCCCCGGTCGCTCACGGCGAGACGACGCCCTGACTCATCCGTGCTTTTCTTCCCCGCGCCGATATCGGAGGTGAAGACGACGAGGATCCCCGGCCAGGCGTGTTAAGTAGGACGGTCACCCTCTGCGTCGAGGTCACCGTCACCGTACGTGTCGAGGCGACGTTCTTGGTACCGCCTCCGCCGGCAACCAAGAGGCCCGGCTGCACCAAGACGACGAACTCAGGGCTATACGATTGGGCAACCATTCAGCGCCTTCCCGAGTCGAGTACGGCGCGGATTACCGCGATAGGAGGTACAGCGACCGCTTGTAGGGCGAGTGGTGTTCCGTCTCGAGGCCGAGGCATTCGATCGAGGTCATTCCCGAGTGGCCAGCCACGAATTCGGCGAACTCGAGCGGGGCGTAATTACGGTACGCGTTCGGCGGCATTTTCCCGGGCTGGCTGGCGACATGGGGCTCGAAGAAGATGAGCTCGGCGTTCAAACGCCCGAGGAAGTCTGTGAGTCGTGTGTGTAGCTCCTCCGTCTTGATCAAGTGGTTGAAGACGTTGAGCGCCAACACGACGTCCTGAGACGCGGGTTCTGGGAAGTCGAAGATGCTCCCCTTCCAGATGCGGAACCGGGACTCGGTCGCGTCGCGCAGGACCTGCGCGATGCGCGCCTCTCGGTCGTTGATCTCAACCCCGGTGCACTCAAACCCAAGTTTCTCCATCTGCTGACTCATATAGCCCCAGTGACACCCAATGTCGAGCAGTCGCCTGCGATGGCAGTCGTACCCGTTCAACGCTTCGCTCATCATCTCGAAGCGCTGCCAGCCATGGTAGGCGGGAAGGTCTACGAGGTCGGGATGGTCGATGACCTGATAGATCCGACCGCCGCGCTTCTCCGCGAGGTTGCGGATGGAACGGGTGAACGCGACCCACTCTGGGTGGCGCTCGACGACGAATACCGGCACGGTCGGAATCTTGAGCAGTCGGGCTGTAGCCAGTCGGCGCTGACCATCGAGCAGAATGAAACGACCGTCGGCACGGATCCCGACCTGGATCTCCTCGCTCGCGTCGCCGGTGCCCAAGGCACGCTGCGTGCGGTAGCCAGCCTCGAGGATGTCCCGGTAAACGGTCTCTGCCCGCTCGGCGTACCGTCGTAGGAGCGCCTGTTCCCCATCCGCCGAGCGGAACAGTTCCGTTTCTTCCCACGGCACCTCGCGAGTCAGGTGGTCTCGGAACGCGCGTGTGAACTCGAGCTCATCGAACGGCCGCTCGAGCGTCTCGCTCCAGGCTGAATGGTCGACCCGCCCATGGACGCTGACCGGAGCGGCCGATGCCTGCACGGAGACGAGGTTGATCTTGGCGGGGTTCACCCATACCACGTCCCCGATCTCACTGGATGCGGATGCCGGCTCGAGCGGCTCGAGGACCTGAGCCGTGCGCGACCCAAGTCCCGCGACCGCCGAGCTGTAACTCTCGGTCCAGTCGCTGCGCTCGTGTTCCGGCACCGCGACCCGCCAGCGATCAAAGGTCGCACGCGCAGGAGGCATGGCCACCTCGAAGTACTCCCGCACCCCCTCGTCGTCGTCGAGCTCCAGGAAGGCACAGAGCCTGCGAAAGGCCCTCTGGCGGTCTCCGCGGATGAGGTCCTCGATCCGAAGCGTGAGTACGCGATCATCGGGCACACGCTCCAGCGCACGCTCGGCCCGGCGGATCTTCTTTGTCCACCACGCGAGCGCCTCGTCGAAATCCTTGAGCGAGCTCCGCCGCATCTTCTCGAAGACCACAGTCCGACCGTCGGCCACGCTGTGCACGAATCGGGACGCGGGGAAGATCTCGAATAGCGTCGGCGCCGACGAGATGACACCAGGCGTCATCTCGACCCAGCTGGGCTTGCCGCTCTCCGCGAGCACCGGCGCCACGATGCCCTCCACCAAGGAGCGACTCGCGCCCACACGGTCTGCTTGGAACCGCCGCTTGAAGTCTGCGAGCAGCGCGTTGTACCGATCCTCGTCAATCAGCCGATATAGCCCACGCAGACCGCCGGTGTGATGGGTGCGGCGATACTGGCGTCGCATGTGCTGCAGGAAATCGTCGAGGCTGACTTTCCCGCACAGCACGCCAGGCAAGCCCGCCGGATCAGCATGGAACTTGAGCTCGACGGGCACGAAAGCGTAGCGCTGGTGGTGCCCGATGAGGCGAGCGGTGACGGTGGTCCCGCTAGAGCCCGTCCCCCCGACGAAAACCGGTCCCACGAGCGGCATGCCCGCCATGATAGCGGCGGCCACAGCGCAGAAATGAGGGCATCTCGGAAGCCCGACTATCATGGCGGCCGACGGGAGCGGACCACCCGCACGCCACCGGCGGCCGACCAGCGCGGCTCCGGATCTTCGCATCCCGGCTCAATGGACACATGACATCTACGCCAGTGTGTCGATCGTCGGGCTCGTGATCGGCATGCTGGCGGTCACCTCCCGATTCCTCGTCCCTTCGATCTTCGGGAACTCTCGATCCTCTCTGTTCTTCGCAAACCACGGCTCGTGTCCCGAGTTGATGAGCGCGCTGGTCGCGGGGGGCGCAGGACGGTCGCCGGCGCCGCCCCGTCAGCGCGAAAGCATGAACAGGTGCCGCCCGTCACTCGCCGTGCCGAGGTGCTGAATGTCGCGCATGCCGGCGTGCTCGGCCACGAACTCGGCGAACTCCTCCTCGGCATAGTTCCGGAATGCGCCCTTGAGCTGGGCCGAATCGGACCGGTGGGGTTCGAAAAAGAGGACTTCGGCGCGGGTGAGCCGCCTGAGGAAACGGATCAGGCGGTCGTGTCTCTCCTGCGTCTTGATCAGGTGGTGAAAGATGTTCAGGGCAAGCACGAGCTGCTGCTGCTCTGCCTCTGGGAAGTCGAAGATGTCCCCCCGCCAGACTACGAGTCCCGACTCGGAAGCGACTGCAAGGCGCTTCGCGAAGCGGGCGTTGCGGGCGTTGGACTCGACCCCCGTGGGCAAAAAGCCAAGCTTCTCCATCTGCATCGCCATGAACCCCCAGTGGGTCCCGATGTCGAGCAGTCGCTTCTTTCGACAGTCGTAGCCGGACAGTGCATCGGTGAGCAGATCCACCCGTTCTGAGCCGTGGTGGGCGGGGATCTCCCGAAGGTCGGGGTGGTCGATGACCTGGTAGATGCGGCCGTCGCGCTTGCGGGCGTACTCCCAGATCTCACTCTTGAACGCCTCCCACTCGGCGTGGCGCACGGTGACCCGAACCGGGATCTCGGGCAGCCCGAGAATCCGCGCGATCGAGAGGCGATGCCTGCCATCAAGGAACATGAAGCGGCCGTCGCGCCGGATCGCCACGCGAATCTCGTCGTGGGGGTGCCTCGTGCCCAGCTCGCTCTGCGTTCGGTAGCCGTCGGCCCGGATGACGGTGTAGAGCTCGTCGATCAGACGCCGGCGCTCCTGGAACTCCTCCTCGGTCGAGCATCCGAACTTCGTCTCGCCGCGCTTAATGGCCTTGACAACGCGCTTGAAGAACGCCGTGGACTCCCACGGCTCGCCCAGCAGGAGGTGGCCCTCCAGGGCCGTGAACAGCTTGGTCTGGGCGAAACGGATTGGGGCCGGGCGATCCCAGTCTCCGGCTCGTACCTCCTCACGAAAGTGGATCGCCTCGGCAAGGTCCTGCGCGCCGTAGATCAGGTTGATCCGCAGCGGATCAACCCACAGCAGTGGGACGGAAGGAGCGGGCAGGGGAGGCGCGCCCGGCGCCTCCCCCCGGCGCAGCGGCGGAAAATGCAGCTTGCGACCAGCATGCTCGGTCCTAATCGCATCCTGCGCCGATCGCGGGACCGGCTCCAGAGGTCCCATGCCTCCATCTCCACCGGCTGGCGGAGCGTTGACGAGGAAGGCGGCGCCGTCGCGAAGGACTGCATACAGGCGAGGTGTCGGCGGCGCCCCACGCTCGTCTGCAGGAACGAACACGACACCCGATGCATCGAAGCACATCGCGATTCCGCCCTCCCGCTGCCCTGGCGCCGTCGATGCCATGACTGGCGGATTCTAAGCCGTGGCCCGCCGCTCCCGAGGCGGTCGCGGCAGGAGAAAACGCAGCAGGGATACCTCTTCACGGTCCAGGAGCTCGCAGTTGTCAAGCTTCTCGATCGAGAGCCGATTTGCCAGCCAGGCGACGGCATCTTGGAGCCGTGCCCGCGGACACTCGCCCACGATCCGATGTTGTCCGAAGACATCCACCTCGATGCGGCCGTCGTGATGGCGCACCGTCGCCGTGCGCTCACCATGACCCGAGCCGTCACCCGCGACCAGTCGCGTCGGGACCGCCTCGAGCGCGCGCCGGGCATCCGCTTGCGGCGGTGCGCCGACACCGGCGAGCGTGGCAGCATAGCGGCGGCGCACCCGATCTAGCCCGGACCGGTCCTCCCAGGCGCGCAGCTCGTTCACATGATTCGGGTGCAGAGCCTTGAGGACGCGTCCATTATGGGCCTTCAGCAGGGACTTCCGGTCTGCGAACGACGCGGCCCGCCGGTGATAGACGAAGGTCGCATCGTCGATCACGTGGGTCATCCCGTGCGCACTAGCGCGCGCGCAGAAGTCGTTTTCCTCTCCGTAGCCCCGGCGCATGAGAAGCTCGTCGAACAACCCCACCCGCTCGAACGCCTCGCGACGGATGTACAGGCAGAATCCGGAGGGCACGGGCACCTCCTCGTACTCGCGCTCGGAGACCTCCGACAGAGCACACGCGCACAGATCGGAACTCCAACCGGCGGGCAACGGCTGGTCGACATGAGCCTCGGGCACCGAGAAGACGCCGGCGGCGTTGCTCAGCGGGCTCGCCGTGGCGACCGCCGGGCGACTGGCCGCAGCGACGCGCAGCTTGCGCAGCCAGCCCCTCGTGACCTCGGTGTCGCTGTTGAGGAGCACCACGTCGTTTGTCGGGTCGGCGGCACGGATGCCGGCGTTGATCGAGGCGACGAAGCCGGCGTTGCGCTCGCTGGTGACGATAGTTGAGTCGTCCCATTCAGCCGCAAACTCCGCCAACAGCGGCGCGATGCGTTCGTCGGTGCTGCGGTCGTCAACCAGAACCACATCACAGCCCTGCGCGTGAGACCTCAGGGAGTAAAGGCAGCGCTCGAGGTCCAGGGGCGCGTTGTGGATCGGAATGACGATGGTGACGCCCGGCGCGGCCTCGAGTCTCTCGAGCAGCTCCGTGTACCCCCCGCTGCGATCGAGGAGGTCGGCAGCGTCAACGGGGAGCGTGGTCAGAGCATCGATGCTCATCGGCCTGCGTTTTCGGGCACCAGCGCCTCCAGCCGAGACCGGAAGCGGCGGTTCAGGACAGCACGGCGGCCGTCGTCGCGCGCGGCGGCGTCCAGGACATCCAGGATCCCACGCGCGACGCTCATCCAGTCGAACGCGCGCATGCGGGCCGCCCCGGCTCGCGCGAGGCGCGCTCCGAGCGACGGATCGTCGTAGATCCGGCGCGCTGCGGCGGCCAGCGCCACGGGCTCCGCCACAGGCACGACCAGCGCTGTCTCCCCGTCGATGGCAAAGTCCGTCGTACCCGCCTCAGTGCAGACGACGGGCACGCCGCAGGCGAGCGCCTCGGCGGTCGGGTTAGACCACCCCGCGTCCTCCTCGGCCGACATCATGAGGTCGACGCTGCAGAGCACCTCTCGCAGCTCGGCGCGTACGAGTGCTCCGTGGAAGACCAGGGGAATGCCGGGGCGGAGGTGGACGTCCTCCTGGTCATACACGTGCAGCTCTACCGGCACCCCGATCTCCGCGAGGGACTCGCACGCGTGGACCACGTCATGGAAGCGCTTGATCGGCTTCTGGCGTCCGCCATAGGCGAGGATCTTGAAGGGCGCGCCGGGCGAGCGAGGAGCCCCGCTCAGCGAACGCTGATCGGGCTTGGGGCCGAAGGTCTCCAGGTCGATCCCGCCGGCCACGATGGCAGGCGCAAGCTCCTGGTACCACCGCGCCGAGTATGAGGAGTTGGCGAGCACGACGTCAGGTTGTACGAGGTGAGCCTGCCCGATGTTCGCCTCGCGGCGCATCCACCCGTTGAGCAGATAAACGGCGCTGAGGCGCGACTCGAACAGCGGCAGGGTGAGCATCACGCCACTCGTGCAGTCGCCGCACATTACGACGTCCCACGCCCGACCCAGTGCTTGTGAGTAGTCCGTGGTGACCACGTCGGGATGATCGGAGCGGCTGTCAGGAAGCTTCTTTTTGTGACGGTGGTCGTCGTCCGGTCTGGCGATAAGGCATTCCACCCCGAGCCGATCGAAGCAGCGAGCGAGGTCGAAGAACCGGTTGACCCCGCCATACATGCCAAAGTGCGGCAGAAGCAAGAGGATCGAGCGCACGGGCTCCGTGGCGGTCCAGTACGTCTCGCGCCGTCGCGAGCGCAGAGCTTGAATCGCGGGAGAGGAGAGACGATCCGCGCGGCGGGCGGCGACGGTCCGCTCGAGCTCGGGGGCGGAGAGCTCGGCGAAGTTCCTGAAGGAGCGTTCGAGCTCCGGGTTCGTGTAGTCGAGGTCGTCCACCTCGTACGCTCCGGCGAGCGCGAGCTCGAATCCGAGGACAGCGAACGCCAGTCGCGGGTCTCTGCGTAAGAGGAAGTGCTCCCACGTGGCCTCGAGGTAGACGAACTGTTCGAGGGCCTGGTCGTCGCGCCGTCGGTCGGTGTGGGGCTGGAGCACCTTGAGGCCACGGTGTACGCCGAAGTGGAAAGAATGGAACGGAGACGGATCGGGCGCGTGGACACAGCTGTCCCGGAAGCTCGCCCAGGTGACCAGGCGCCGCTCCTTGGCAACCTGGGTCTTGTCGGTGAACAGACGATCCTGGCGCTCGGTGTGCCACTCGAACCCTTGCCGGTAGGCGTTGACGCCCTGCATCGTGCGCCCGGAGTAAAAGTCGAGAATCCCCATCTGCAGCAGGTCGATGTTCTCGCCCGCGGCAAAGGTCGCGACCACCCGTTCCACGAACGACTCGTCGAGGAGCACCATGTCGCCGTCGAGCTTGACCATCAATTCCGCATCGCTAGCTAGGAACCGCTCCATCAGTGTCGAGACGGCAGCCTTCTTGGGCATGCCCGCTATCACCACGTGCTCGAGGCCGGGGTACCGCTGCCGCTCGACCGACCGCTTGCAGGCGTTGATTTCGCGCTCTCCACTGTGAAGCGTTCCGATCATCACCTTGGGCCGACAGCGCGCCGCTGTGGCAAGCCGAGCACGCTCCGTGGCATTCAGTTGATGCGAACCGTCCAGCCAACGCGGCCCGAGCCGACGTGCGAACGCGGTGAGCAGGGCGCTCACCTGAGTCCGGCGCTCGGGAAGCGCGGCGCCGGCGCTCTCGTCCATCGCCCGCCGATGGCGGATCAACGCCTCGCGGCGCTCTTCGGCGTCGGGACGGAGCTCGCTGGTCTTGACGTTACGGTACGCCGGCGAGGTCGGAGGCGCCACCGGACGGGTTGGCGTTTCCCAGTCAGTGAAGAAGCCCGGCCGTGGCTTGTCGAGCACCGCCGCCTCCGGTCCGGAGCCGTCTTCCCCCGCTAGCACGCGGAGCGCCCAATCGAGGTCGACGGTCGGAACCCTGGCGCCGAGCTCGCGCAGCGCTGCATAGAGGCGGGGGAGCTCATAGGCCGGCGCTTTGCGCAGCTCGTGCACGCTCACCACCAGACGAGGCAGACCCCGCGTGTGCAACAGGGCGCCGTTCATGTACTGCGACCAGCTCCGCTCGGCCGCGCCACCCGAAAGGCCGTCGTGCTGCTCGAGCCGCTCTACCACGGATGCGGGATGTGCGTACCAGACCAGGTAGCCGGCATCCGGGGCAACCCGCTGCCAGAACGGCAGCGTCAGGCACAGCTCGGGATCGACCAAGATGGGCGCGCCGTCGGCCCCAAGGCGCTGCACAACCGCGGCGGCGCGGGCGGTCCACCCCGTGTGCAAGCGTCCCATCGCATCTGCTATGTCCTCGACATCGAGCGCGCCCGCGCGAATGCGAACGGCCTCCAGCGCCGCATCGTTGAGACGGGCGACCGCACTGGCATGGTCGGGCGGGCTCGCGCCGAGGAGGCGCCGACACAGCGAGAGTGACGAACGATACGTCCCGAGGACGAACAGCGGTTGGGCCGACGTCCGTCCGACGCTGCCGTGTCCGGCCAGGTCTACTGCCCTTCGGTCGCGGCCAGCCGCGTTCGCGCGGCTTCGCGCTCGCTTTCGCTGAACAGGTCCCGCCAGCGCTCGTCCAAAGTGAACGCATCGGCGGTCAGGTCGCGACGACCATCTTGCACGAGGAGGCTAGCCCCGCTGGGGCCGTCGGCAGAGGCGCCCCTCGGCCCGCCCTCGGGTTTCGACTGCTCCGCGATGCGGCGCTCGGCGGGGGGTGTGGACGAAGGCGCAGGTGGCGGAAGATGGACCTGGCCAAGATGCTCGAGCGCGCGCTCAATGGCGCCCCTGCCCTTCGCAGGGCGGAAGGTCAAGAGCCGCAGAGCCTTCATGAGCCAGTAACCGAAACGCCAGGCGTGGGAATTCGCGGCCCGCTCAAGGTCGCGGCGAACGAGCTCGAGGTCTCCCTCGATCTGCGCGACCGCGCGATCTCGCAGCTCCACGCTGCGCGTGCGCAGATCCTCGGCCGCCCTCCGCCGGCTTGCCATCAATGCCTGGATCCGCTCGTCGGCGCCGGCGATGCGTCCTAGGAGCTCGTCGCGCTCGCGGTCTCGCTCGAGGACCACCTTCTCGAGTGCCTCGAGCTTGTTGCCGCGGTCACGTGCTGCACCTTCGAGCCTCCGCTCCCGCGCCATGGCGGCCTCGGCCACTTCCGAGAGCTCGCGCCCCGCCTGCTCGAGCTTCACGATGCGCCGCTGGGCGTCGGCGAGCTCGATGGTCGTCGTGATCCGATCCTCCTCGATCGCCAGCAACCGCTCGCCCAAAAAGCTGGCGGATTCCCACCGCTCGAGCAGGGTGCCGAGCTGGGCAGGCGGCTTGGAGTGCTGGACATCGACGATGATCCCGACGCCATGATGACCGGGAATACTGATGAAGCACAGCCGCCCCTCGTTCTCGGCGAGAAAGTCCTCGGCCGCTGTCCGAACGCCGCTCCGGACGTTATGCTCGTAGATAGCATTCGCCATCTGGCGGTTGAGCCCGGCATCCTCGTGCAGCTCGGAATCGCCCGGGAACAGCCCGGCTCGCTTGTACGGCTGTCGGAAGGCGTCGGGGATGGCCTCGGGGTCGTAGTAGAGGTCCCGGCGGCCGTACGGCCAATCCACGTCGTGCAGCAGCGTAGCGGGGAACGGACGGCCGGCCGCGCGCGTCGCCTTATCGAGGATTTGCAGCTCGTGGAAGACCGTGTACCAGTTGTGGTCTCCGTCGAGTAGCACCACGTCTGCATTCCCCAAGCGGGGGAGGGCATTCAAACTGCGGACGCGGTGGAACACAAGCCGGTCGCCGAAGTGCTCCTCGAGTTCCTCGATCGGGAATTCGGGCATCGGATCCACGACGTGAATCACGCATGGCGGCGACGCCTCCTCAGCCCACTCAAGGAGCTTGCGCGTGTGCAACCCCTTTCCGGTCCCGACCTCAACCACGATTCGGGGTCGGATCGCCGTGAGAAGGGGGAGGATGATCGGCTCGAAGAAGCGGTACACGACAAGGCGCACGACGAAGGGCGCTCTGGCGGTGCATTCTAACGACGCAGGCGTCGATCACGAGCTCGTTGCAGTCACGGGCGCGGGAGTCCGTCGATACCCACCCGCAGCTCGTGACGCCACCCGGCAAGGAGCGTGTCTTCTTCAACCAGGCAGAGCGCCCATGGGCTGCCGCAGCTTCTGCGCTAGGCCGGGCTTCAGGACGCGCTCCCCGTGCCAAGCGCTGCAACCAAGGTGGGCCCACATTTGTGACCCCAGATGACGATGAGATCCAGCGTGCTCTCCAATCCCGATTCTCCTCGGCCCAGCCAGCCCGGCGCCCGCCATAAAGCGCAACGAAGCACCGTCACCGATGCTAGGTTCGGTCTCTGAGGATCCGCGGATGGTTCCACCGACGCTCGTCAACGTATGCGGCGCCGGCCGCTCCGGCACGACCATGCTGGACCTCATGCTCGGCAACTCCAAGCGGGCGTTCTCGTGCGGCGAGGTCTTCGCCTGGTTTCGCCCCTGGGAGCCCGAGCATCACCAGATCCAGTGCTCGTGCGACGAGGATCCCTGTCCCGTCTGGGAGGAGATCAAGGTGGGGCCCGAGTACCGGTTTCACCGTGATGTAGTCGACATTGTCGGGGTCAAGCGCGTGATCGACTCATCCAAGGACCTCGCCTGGATCCGCGACAGCAATCGCTGGGCGCCCGACAACGGGATGCGCGCGATCAACGTGCTCATCTGGAAGGAGCCGCTCGAGCTCGCATACTCGTGGTGGAAGCGCGGGTGGCTGCCCAGCGATCCCATGCGTCCAAACGAGTCGATAGGGCGCAAATACGTCCGCAAGGCCCTCCGCAGCTTCGTCGACTATCACGCGACGCTTCTGGACTTCGGCTTCCCGGTGGTGAGCGTGAGCTACCGGGAGCTCGTGGCGGATCCCGCTCGCGTGCTGGAGTCGACCTGTCGCGCCGTCGGCCTGCCCTACGAGCCTGGACAGGAGCGCTTTTGGACGAAGAAGCACCACTTCGTCTTCGGTAGCGGAACGGTCAGGCGGGCACTGCGACGACGGAATTTCTCGATACGCGCGTCCGAGCTCCCCGACGAGTTCGTCGAAGTCAGCCGGGAGCTTGCCGCCCGGGCCGAGACCGACGAGGAAGTGCAGGCTGTGGTCAACCGGATCCGCGCCTGCGCGCCGACCGTCAGTGGTGGCGCCTGAGGGGCCACTTCAGCGCGACCTCCGCGCCGCCGATCGCGTCTTGGCTTCGGAAACTGGCCGGCGGCGAGCTCCCGCAGTCCGGCGTCGCGCGAGTTGACAACGAGGGCGCGCCGGTAATACGCGATCAGACCCGCCCAGTTCCGGCGCGCACGTCTATATCGCCCAGCAGTCTGAGCGGGACGAAGTTGCTCGACTCCAGGCCGCGAGCACCCGTTGGGGCCCACGGCGGGCGACGTGGGCATTTCTTGAAGCGATCACTCCGCTGGCGAGCCGGAGCAGGGCGAAGTGGTAGACATTCTCTTCGACCAGCGGATCAGTATCGCCCGCTTGCGGTTGAGCCACGAGTGACAGGCCTCGACGACCCGGCGGCGGGCGCGCCAGCGGGTACGCAGCTTGTCGGCGATCTCCTCGCCGCGGCTGCGAATGTGAGGAGTGAAGCCGTGCTTGCCGACCACTTGTGATCGCCCGCGCGTCGTAGGCATGGTCCAGGCACGGCCCCTGCGGCGCCTTCTGTATCGGCGCGCGGCGCTCCATCGGGATGGACTCGATTGTCTCGGCTGGGAGCCTCTGATCGTGGCGGTTGGCGCCCTCGTGCGCCAGGCCGGCCGGTACACCGGCAGCCTACGTGAGGACCGAGCTCTTGCCCGTTTTCGCTCCGTCGGTGGACGTTCGGCCCGATCCTGGGCTCGCCCAGGGCGCATTGATCGCCCCCGCCGGCCGCTGGTCAGTCTCGGTCGTGCCCCATCTCAGGTAGTCGAGCAGCGCTTGGCGCCAGATCTCGTGGAATACGCCGGACTCAACCCACCCCTGAAAGCGCCGGTGCGCGCCGAACTCTACGAGCACCGCCCCACCCGGCTGTGACGAGCCACGGGCCTGTAGAGATCCGTTGTGAAGCAGGACTTCGTGTATCGCCACGATCACATCGACCTGGTGCGCCTCGGTCATCACTGGGGAAGAGGCAGGCTGATCATCCGAGCCGCACAGTCCTACGCCACGGGGTAATCGGCCTCTGCAAGGCTATAGCGCGCGGCGTAGTACCGGAAGCTGTTGAGCGGCTCGAAATGAACGCTTGCCCCGACCTTCCGTTCCGCGGTTTCGGCGCCAGCTCGTCCCGCGAGAGCGGCGCGTACGGTGAACCGGACACCTCAGTGCTCCGTCCGCATACCGGCCGTGAGCATAATCTGGGCATGCCGCAGGAGTCCGTCGTCCTTCAGCACACGGCGCTTGCTTGCGCTGTATCGCGGCCCGCAATGCATTGAACGAGCGGCCGGAGGCGTCCGAGCGCGAGAGGCTAGCAATTGAGGCTCGCGCCCGGACGGAGGAGGTCGTCGACACGTACAGGGCGCGCAGGACTGCCCTCGAGCGCCGGCTTCCGGAGCTCTACGCCGGAGCGGGTCTGGCGCGCCAGTGGAGCGCGACCATAGCGGGCAGCCGGGCGTGGGATCTCGTGTCGCGCCTCGCGAAGGGGGAACCGCGGAGGGCGCGCACCAGGGAGGCGAGGACGCTCGAGCGCGAGCGGGCGGCCTTCTACCGTCTAGCGCGGCGTGCCGATGCGCTGGACCGCGGCTTGCCGGCACGCCTCGGTTTGGCAGCGCGTCGCCTGGTGCAACGTCGCCGGGGCGTCGCCCCGGCGAGCCGCGCGCGGGTTCGCCCTCGCGGACCCGCTCCGGGGGACCCGCCGCGCCTCGCGCGCGGGAGCATCCGGGGGGCGCGCGTGGAGGTGCTGCTCCACTGCTCACCGCGCAACCTTCCGCTCGCCCTGCGCACCTGGTGGCGAAGCCGCCGCCGCGGGTGCCGCTTGCGGCTCGTGCCGGACCTCGGCGCGCCGGGCGAAGCGCTCGCCGCGGCGGTCGAACGAGCTGGCGCGAGGGTGATCGTGATCGTGTCGAACGCGGAACCGGTCTCACCTGATTGGCTCGACCGGCTTCTCGAGCCGCTCGACGTGGATCGGAGCGTGGGAGCGGTCGCCGCGGGTCCGGCCGGCTGGCGGCTCGACTGGAGCGCTGGTCTTCCGCGCCTTGACGCGGCCCCGAGCGGTAGCGACTTCCCCGGCGGGTCCTGCCTGAGCTTCCGGCGCGGTGCGGTCGACGCGGGAGCGTTCCGCGGCTATCGCGGCTCTCTGCGCGGCGTCGAGCTTAGCCTCGCGCTCGAGGCGGGCGGACTCGCAGTGGCGCGGGCGACGGAGGTCCGGACCACCGAGCCGGCGGCGGGCGTCGCCTGCGAGGCCGACCTTCACGAGTTGCTGCGCCGCCACGGCCCCGCACTCCGCCGCCGGGCCCTGCGCGGGCTGTTGCTGGATGGCCGGCGCGCCCTGCGGGTCTCGTTGGCGCCCGAGCTCGCTCCGTTCGCCGAGAAGCTCGCCGCGCTCGGATGGGAGCGGGCCGGCGATCCGGACGTCCGGCTCACGCTCGAAGACGGCTCGCTGGCGGCCGACTGGCTGTGCTCGGGCGAGCGTTTTGCCGCCCGACTCGAGCTCGACCCGCTGCGCGCGCAGCTCAAGCCCGAGGCGCTGCGCGACGCTCTGCTCCCTACGCTCGAGCGGCCATCCATTTGTGTGCGTACAGCGCGCGCCGGCGGTGACACTCTCCTGGCGAGCGCGCTTTGTCGCCGGCTTGCCTCGCTGGGTCATGTTGCGATGCTCGAGGAGCGCTCGAGGAAAGGCGACCCGCGAGCCGCCTGCCTCGACGTCGCGCTCGCGATCCAGGGCTGGTCGCTGCCCGATCCTCAGCCCGGACAGCTGAACCTCGTCTGGCAGATCAGCCATCCGGACGCCGTGTCGCCGGCCGAGCTCAATCGATACGACTGCGTTCTCGTCGCTTCGCGTCTAGAGGCAGCGCGCCTCAGCCGACTCTTGGGCGCGCCGGTGGAGGTGATGCCGCAGTTCACCGATCCGGAGGGCTTTTTCCCCGAGCCGGACCCTTCGGTCGCGCACGGACTATTGTTCGTCGGCAACTGGCGGGGTGTGTTCCGCCGCATTGTCTGGGACGCCCTCTCGGCGGGCCTCGAGCCGGTCCTCTACGGTCGCGGCTGGGCGCGGCTAGCGCCTCGGCAAGCACGAGCGGAGCGGGTGTCGCTCGATGAGCTCCGGCGGCTCTACTCCTCGTGCGGCATTCTGCTTGCAGACCACTGGGACGACATGCGCGCGCGCGGGTTCGTCGCGAACCGCCTCTACGACGCGCTCGCCTGCGAGGCGTTCGTCATATGCGACCGAGTGGCGGGCTTCGATGCCGAGCTGGGCGACGTGGTCGAGACCTACAGCGGCCCGGCCGAGCTGCGTGAGAAGGTCGAGTACTGGCTCGCGCGCGCTGACGCCCGTCGCGAGCGCGCCCGGCGCGGACGCGAGCTGGTACTGGAGCGTCACACGGCCGACCACAGGGCCCGGCAGCTGCTGTCGGCGATCGAAGGCGTCAGCGGCCGCGCGGGCGCCCCGGCCGGCGTGCGCTCAGATGGTGGTAGCGGGCCATGAGCTCGAGCGCATTAGGCCGGCTCGACGACACGAAGCGTGTTGCACCACGTCTTCGAAGCCCGCCGGGTGGAGCTCGAGCCGCAGTCGGAGCGGCGACACGGCCACCGCAACCGAGCGCTCGCAGCCGTGGCGCGCGCTCAGCGCGGCCGCGTGCTTGGGGGCAGCAGATGCACGACCGGTGCGCTGAGTCACCTTTGCGTCGGCGAGGTCGGGAGGCTGATTCGGGGCGCTCGCGTCTCGCGCTCCGCTATGGGAGCCGTAGCGAGGAGCCACCGTAGAAAAGGTAAGCACGTCCGGCATGGTCGTGGAGCTGATGGTCCCCTGCGTAGTGGTCGCCGACTACGATGTCGGGGAGTCCGTCGCCGTTCCAGTCGCCCGTGTTCCAGGTGAAGCCGAGCATCCCGGGGACCCGGGTGTCGGCGAGCAGGTAGCGGTCGGCGTCGCCCTCGACGTCGAGGGTCCTCGGCATCGATGCGCGGCCACGGACGAGCCAGAGACGACCCCTGTACTGGTCCTCCCCGCCCACGGGCTCGACGTAGTACGGGTCGTTCACCAGGATGTCGTCTTGGCCATCCCGGTCGAAGTCCGCCCCGCGGTCCATCGCGGGATGGCCGAGCTGGTCGCCCGGGCGTCCGTAGAGGATTGAGTCGAGTTGCGAGAAACCGAGTGCGCTCGGGAAGTTGTGGCGCCCGTAGAGGATCCCTGCGGCCCCAACTCGACGCCAGCTCCCCCCCTGCTGCTGCTCGGTGTAGCGCGCGGTGAGCAACGCGTCGGCCATCCCGTCGCCGTTGACGTCACCTGCTGGTCGCGCGCTCTGCAGCCCTCCAAACCGGAGCGCTGGCGAGGCGAGTTCGTCGGTGCTCACGGTGAGGTCAGCGCCGGCTATCGGTAGCGGCCCCGGACCGAGAGGCGTGGATCTTCCCAAAAACACGTACGAGGCGCCGCGCTTGTTCGGCCCTGCCTTCGAGACCGAGAAAGCGAGCTCGGCGCGCCGATCAGCGTTCAAATCGCCGACGAAGAAGGTGCCGAAGCCGAAACTGGCCCGGGTCAGCTCGCCGTCGGGCAGGGTAAAAACCGTTGAGCGGATTCCGTCCCGGTCGCGGTCGACTCCGAGGCGGTAGCCACGCAGAAACGTAGGGAGCGTTCGGCTTCCGTAGATAACTCGCCGCGAAGGCCGGCCCAGAGCCCGGATAGGGATCGTAAGAGCCGATCACAATGTCGCCCAGGGCGTCGCCGTTGAAATCTCCGGCTTCGAGCCCGTTAGCCCAGGCGACATAGCGCCCGCCGTCGTAGCCGCCGTCGAAGCTCAGGCCCGGGATGGTGCGTCCGATGTCCTCCACTCGCACCTTCACCGGGCAGCGAAAACGTTGTAAGAAACCGCCGTAGACGAGGTAGACCCGACCGGCATTGGCGATCGCTCCTTCGCCCACGCTGTGGAAGCCGGCGGACATCAGCAGGTCGTCCCATCCGTCTCCATTCACATCGCCGGCCGGCGCCACCGAAAGCCCGAGCTTGGCTCCGGCCTCGTCGCCGTAGAAGACGACATCCGGTTCCTGTCTGCGCGGCTCGAGAAAGCGGCCGCGTCGACCAAAGTAGAGATCCACCTCGCCGGCATAACGCTCGCCGTCGACGTAGGCGAAGTGGTCGGTCATGATGAGGTCGTCGACACCATCTCCGTTGAGATCTCCGGCCCGGTCGGGCATACCGCCGTAGTGGGAGAGGTGAAAGGCGATTCGGTAGAGGGCATCCTCGTCATTGAAGCCCGCCTCCGCGTCCGTGGTCCGCACGACCCTCGAGGCCGCCAAGCCGTCGATGTTTCGCCACCCGGGCGGACCCGCTGGATAGATGCCACCTGGGTAATGCGGCGCGAACGGGTTCGGGTCGATGAAGGCGCTGGCTTCGCCGTTGACGACTTGGTCACGGAGCTCCGGACCGGAGAGCACTTTGCCCTGGGCCGTCGCCGGCACCGCCGCTTCGTGCACCGGAAGATCCGGCGCCTGTGTGTCATCGCCGTTCCAGCAGGGACGCAGGGGCGAGCCCAGCCCAGTTGGCGGTTGTGCCGGAGGTTGGGCGGGAGCTTGGGCGCATGGCTGGAGCCCGCGCGGCCGGACACGTATTCTGCGGACGACTCCGAGGCGATGCTGCCGCCAGCGGTAGTGACGGCGTCGAAAGCCACCGGTCGGGCAGAAATCGGGGTCGCTGGAGCGCCAGACTGGGACCGTGACCAGAATGTCGCGGCGGCGACGCCGGATATCGAGCCCCCCACGGCGTGACGACGATCCGCCCCAGGCGCCCTTGTGGATCACGAAACGCCAGTTTCGCCCTCGGGTCCGACGAAACGCCGCCCAGCTCCGCGCCCCGTTTAGCGCTCCGGCCCTTAAGATCGTGAACGCCATGTCGCGCCGGCGGTCGCGTGTGAAATCGAAGCACAGGACTCGCCCCGGGCGCAGAGCGAGGTTCGGGCTCGCGAGGCTCCTGATCTCCTGACGCGCCGCACGCTCGCCACACGCAGTCCTCGCTTGAGCGCCGACTGGTACAAGCAGGCCACCGACCAGCGCGACGAAAAGCAGGCCGACAAACACAGGGGTTACTTTGACTCTGGGAGCGTAACCATCACTGAGACGCTGCGTGGGCGTCTTCTCCGCCGAAGTCGAAATCGTGCGGCGATCGAGCGGTCAGCGGCCAGGCGACCGCGCCGGCCGACGCGCGCTCAAGTGGTGGTAGCGCGCCACAAGCTTGAGCGTATTAGGCCGGCTCGAAGACACAAAGCCGTGCTGCACAACGTCTTCGAAGCCCGCGCGGCGGAGCTCAAGCCGCAGCCGGAACGGCGACACCGTCACCGCGGCCGAGCGCTCGCGCCCGAGGCGAGCGCTCAGTGCAGCGGCGGGCGCAGGGGGCAGCAGATGGACGAGCAGCAGGCCCGTGAATTGATCGATCGGGTTCCAGCGGTTCGGGTTGCGCCCGATCAGGACGCCCCCGGGACGGAGCACGCGGAGCGTCTCCGCGAGCGCCAGGGCGCGCTGCCGGCGCCGCGTGAGATAGCAGAGGGAGTTGTTCTGGACGGCGATATCGAATGCCGCGTCAGGGAGCGGAAGCACTTCCATGCTGCCTGCCACGAAGCGGATCGCGAGCCCGTGGCGGCGGGCCACCGCCGCCCCGACCTCGAAGCGTGCGACGTTGCGATCGACCCCCGTCACCTCTGCCCCGCGCGCAGCGAAGAAGACGGACAGCGCCCCGAAGCCGCAGCCGAGGTCGACCAGCGACACCCCCTCAAGCGACTGGTCGCCGCGCTGCTCGGCGAGCATTGTGAGGAGCGGAGCTCCGCGCCGCTCGACATAGCCCGAGTTGGTCTCGAGCGTGTTGTGGCCGGCTGCTCCCTCGAGGCGCTTCCCGTGCCGCTTGTACCAGCCGAGGACCTCCTCGCGAAGCGACGGGACGATCGCGTCAAAACCGGCGGTGTCGGCGCTAGAGGCGGGGCTCATCGCGGCCGGTACGGATCAGCCGGCTTCGAGTACCGGGCGGCGGCGTCGGGAGCGCCGCTGCCAGGAGCCGATCGGCCCACAGGCTAGGCCCGGACACCCAGTTGTTCGGATGTGTCAGGCAAAGGATGGGGGAGACGCCATCGACGAGCAGCGCGCGTGGGTCCACCCCGTCCTTCCAGCCGCCCTGTGCCAGCGAGCGATCGGTCAGCCACACCGCCAGGCCGCGACCGCCCATCGCCTCGTTCCCGTCGAACTCGATGCCGAACTCAGCCGGATCGCAGCCCCGCATCAGGTCGGCGTTGCTCACGTCGGGGGCGCGCGAGTCCCCATGTGGGCACACGCTCCTGATCGGGCCGAACAGCGAATGGAATGCGGCGATCTCCCGGCGGAGCTCGAGGCGCGCGACGGTGAGCGCCGAGTCGCCCCCGTTCACGCCGCGAAGCGCGAGGCGGGATAGCGTCTCGTAGTGCAGCCCGACCCCGAAGCCATGGGCACGCAGCCGGCCGATCACCTCGGGGTGGGCGGTCCGCCAGCGGAAGTACCAGGTTGAGCGCGCCCCAACCTCGAGCTCAATCGCGGCCATCGTGAGCGCCGAGCGCGGGTGCTGATCGACGTCGTGACGGAGTATCAGCGCGCAGCCTCGCTCGTCAGACCCGTTCCGCACCCAGTCTTCGAGCGCGCTGACCCGGTAGCCCTGCGCATGCGCGGCGCCAAGAAGCCGCCGATACTCGTCCCAGCGCGCGCGGGAGAGAGTCCGAGAGAGGCGTCCGCTCCTCACCTCGAGAGCTCCTCGTAGACGGCCGCCAGCCGCTCCTGCTCGTGGGCCCAGGCGAGCACGGCGGCGGTCCAACGAGTGGCCGCGCGCATGCGCGCGTTCGTCTCCGGGACGAGGATGGCCCGCAGCTTCGCGGCGATGTCGCGCACGTCACCCGGTGCGGCGGTCAGCCCCACGCCGTGCCCGGAGATGAAGTCGGAGATCATCGGCAGCCGGCTGCCAAGGACGGGTACGCCGGCGGCCGTGTACTCGAAGAGCTTGTTGGGCAGTGTAAGCTCGTAGCTCAGGCACGAGGGTTGGATCAGCGCAAGCCCGACATCCGCTTCGGAAATCACGCGCTGGCCCTCCCCGGCGGGGACCGGCTCCCAAAGCTCCATGCGTTCCTCGACGCCCAGGCGCTGGGCGAGGCGTGCCAGCTCCGCCTTGAAGCCCCAGGACTCAGGACCCACGAGCCGCAGTCTCAGCTCGGGGATCTCGGCCAGCGCTGCGATCGCCTGCTCGAGCCCCCGGTTGCGCGTGAGCGCGCCGAAGTAGAGCGCCAGGGGTGCCCCGTTCGAGCGGCGGGCCACCGCCGCATTCACGCCTGCCTCGGGGATGTTTCGCACCACTAGCGGCGACGGGATTCGGTAGCGGCCTGCCATGACCTCGGCATAGCCAGGGCTGGTGGTGATTACGCGATCCGAGAGACGCGTGAAGAGCCACTCGCACGCCAGCAGCCACGCGCGCGGCTCCGGCCTCAGATTGCGGTCGGGCCAGAGCTCGTGGGCGTCGTACACGAAGCGGCTGCCGACCAGGGCCTTTGCGGCGACTCCTATCCACGCGGTGTTGTAGTCGTTGCAGTGCATGAGCACCGGCCTCTCGCGCAGCGCCACGACGGTCGCGCGGGTGTACCAGTCGAGTGTCACGGCAAGCCGGCGCGGGCGGCTCGTCCGCGGCACTCCGTCGCGGCGGGACGGCGCGGGCGCATGGTCCCGGGGCGCCCGGGCCGGTCGCGAGCGCCGCCAAGGCGGCGAGCCCGGGCTCAGCCGGCGCACCCGAACCCCCTCGACCACAGCGCTGCGCCGCCGCTCGGCGGTCGACGTGACCGCGACCACCCCGACGTCGTAGCCGAGCCGCTCGAGGACTCTCGCCTCGCGCAGCACGCGGGTGTCGTGGGTGCAGGGATTTCGGACGAGCACGGTTGCGCGCCGGCGTCTCATGCCCAAATCGTCGTAGACGTCTAGCAGCCGCCGCTGCTCGCGCGCCCAGGAGAGCTCCCCTGCCGCCGCTCGGAGATTGTCTGTGAGGCCGTTCTCGTGGCGTGCGGCGAGCGCGTTGCGGAGCGCGCGGGCGACGTCAGCCGGGTCCGAGGCATCCGCCGTCCACCCGATCCCGCGCCCTTCGATGAGCCGTCGGATTTCCGGGAGTCGGCTCGCCACGACCGGCACGCCAGCCGCCACGTACTCGAAGAGCTTGTTCGGCAGCGCGAGCCTGTGGTTGTCGCAGACGTCCTCGAGCAACGAGACGCCCACGTCTGCCTCCGCCGTCTGGGCGAGCAGCTCCTCGAGCGGGACGCTCGGCACGAAATGGACGCGCTCCTCCAGGCCGTGTCGCGCGGCCAGTCGCCCCAGCGCCGCTACATAGCCCGGGTCGCCCTCGTCCCCGAGGAACACGAGATGAGCGCTCGGCACGGACACCATCGCGCGGACCAGCTGCGCGCAGCCGCGGTGGCGAGCCGGGGCGCCCTGGTGGAGCACGAGCGGCGCTTCCGGGAGCCCGAGAACCCTCCGAAGTCGGCCGCCGCCGAGCGGGCCCCGTAGGTCGGGGACGTTGCGAACGACTGTCGGCCGCCGCCCCATGCCATGCAGCTCGACCAGACGGTCGGCGATTCCGTCCGACACGGTTATGACCGCGTCGCAGCGCCGAATCACCGACCACTCCAGCGCGCGAACGAAGAGAGCCCACAGCCGCTCCCGGTAGGGGACGCCAGTGGCAAGCTCATGGGAGTCGTATATCAGCCGTGCGCCGACGGAGCGAGCACCGGCCAGCCCGGGCGCGAGCATGGCGGCGTCGTGGGCGTGTACCACGTCGGGTCGCTCCCGACGGACCGCCCGCACGAAGCCCGCGAGCATAACGAGCCGGTGGGCGCGCAGCGGAAGCCGCGTCCGGCTGCGGAGCGCCGGCACGACCCGGTAGCCCTCCTCCGTTATCGTCGAGGGCACGTCGGCTGCACCGAGATGTACGACGACGACGTCGTGACCGGCCGCCCCAAGCGCCTTCGCCTCGCGGCGAACGCGCGCGTCATGAACGACGCTCTTGTGCAGCAGCATGCAAACTTTCATGGGCGTGCCATTTCCGCTCCGGCCGAGATCAATTCCGGGATCCGCGTCACTAGCAGTTACGCGCGCTCCGATCAAGCTCGCACATCGCTCTCGACCTGGCTGCGCCTGCCTGGGAGGGTCGGGGTCCCGATTGATGCGGGCGCTCGGTTCACAAATGATCCGGACGTGGGCCTGTCACCGCTGTGGCCCGCCTACGCTGCGAGCGGCTTCGCGGGGGCTGAGACATTCCAGTGACCACCGCTAAGGCCAGCAGGGGGCGGTCCACTCGGCCCGGTGCCCGCTCTTCGCCCCCGACGCGAACCCGCTGAATCGTGACGCTGCTGGCCATGTCAGAGCGAGCTGCGCGTCGCCCAAGCTTCGCTCCCGGGGCGCTGCTCGTCCATCCAGAGGTGATACCAGACCTCCACAACGTCGGTCCGGAACCCGCAGCTCTGGTACAGCTGCTGCGCCGCCACGTTGCGCCCCTGTGTCACGAC
>Ga0126312_10000607_pt1 | contig 21900 bp, 24 predicted proteins | sample Plot104A_FD_92537 | JGI IMG/M metagenome (GOLD analysis project Ga0126312, IMG submission 92537) | Serpentine soil microbial communities from UC McLaughlin Reserve, CA, USA - Plot104A | ecosystem: Environmental > Terrestrial > Soil > Grasslands | place: USA: UC McLaughlin Reserve, Lake County...
CAGCGTCACGCCCAGGATCATCTGCGCGACGGTGTTCGGAAACGAGCCTTGCGCGGCGAGCTGCAGGACTTCCAGCGCGGCCGAGCTTGCCGTTTCGAGCTCACCCACCTTGAACCCGTGAACGGCTCTCAGCACCCCCACCTCGGCTGCGACCGAAGCGGCGTCGCTCTCCTCGGCGCCGGCTCTGGTCCGCGCAGCGGACTCGATCCACTCGCGCGCATCGTCAAGCCGACCGCGGTCCAGGGCGAGCCAGGCGCCCGCCACGCACAGCCGGGGATCATCCCTTACCGACGGCCTCGGGATCGCCTCGAGCCATCCCTCCACAGTCGCGAGCCTGCCCTGGTTGAAGTAGTCGTTCCAGTGCAGCGCGATCAGCTCCCGCGCCGCCTCCACATCTTCCCCGGCCGTGGCGTGGTGGATCGCCTCCGGAATGGACCCTTCCTCCCGGTACCAGTCGCAAGCCCGGCGGTGGAGGCCGGGCACGTCCTCGGGAGCGCTCAAGTCGAGCTCGTGCCGAAGGAGCTCGCGGAAAAGGCGGTGATAGCGATACCAGGTGCGCGTCGTGTCCAGCGGGATCAAGAACAGGTTGCGCCGCTCGATTGCCGCGAGCAACTGACCTGAGTCCTCAGTCTCCGCAACCGCATCGCAGAGCGGGCCACAGAGCCTGTCGAGCGCGGACGTGCGCAGGAGAAACGCCCGCAGCTCGTCCGGCTGATGCGCGAGGACCTCGCTGGAGAGGTAATCGACGATGTGTCGGTCGTCCCCGGCGAAGGACTCGATGAACTCGCCCGGGTCCGCTCGGCCACGAAGCGACAGCCCGGCCAGGTAGAGACCTGCCGGCCAGCCCTCCGTGCGCTCCCTGAGGCGGGCGACATCCGGGTCGGCGAGGTCGAGACCGACCGTGCGCCGAAGCAGGTGTGCTGCCTCGCGGTCGTCGAAGCGAAGGTGGGCGGCGCGGATCTCGGTCAGCTCCCCGGCCGCCCTTAGGCGCGCCAGCGACAGCGGAGGATCGGCGCGGGTCGCGAGCGCTAGCTGAAGGCCCTCCGGGAGGTGATCGAGGAGGAATTCGACCGAACGGTGGACCACCTCCTCGCGAACCGCTTGATAGTCGTCGAGCACCAGCACGATCCGCCGCCGAAGGCCGACGAGCTCGTTCAAGAGCAGGGGCAGCGCTACTTCAACGAGGTCGACGCTTGGCGCCTCCAGCGCCCCCCTCGCCGCTTCCCCCACGTGAGGCTCCAGCCCGCGGAGCGCGTCGATGACGCCCATCCAGAACCGCACTGGATCGCCGTCGCCCTCGTCGAGCGAAAGCCAAGCGAATTCTCGGGTCTCGGCCGCCGAGGAGCACCACTCGGCGAGCAGGGTGGTCTTCCCATACCCGGCCGGGGCCTCGATCAGCGTGAGCTTCCGGGATCCGGCGGCGACCAACTCCTCGACCAGGGCCTGACGCGCGACGAGCTCCGGGCGAATCCCCGGTATGTGCAGCTTGGTTGCTGCGAGCACGGCCCCCGAGCCGTGGGTCGGTACCTCCAGTACCTCGGCCACGTCGCGAAGAGCCTAGATCATCGCCGCGCGCCGATCAGTGGCCTCGGCAGCCATGCTGGCTGGCTGGCAGGCGACCCTATGCTTGGCCTCGCGCCGGCCGTCCTCGCCGGCCGTCCTCGCCGGTACGAAGTGCCGTAGAGCTGCCCTTTGGCCCGAGCGCTCTAGCGAGGCGACTCAGGCCGAGCTACTTACCGGTCACCGTTGCGGGCGTTGAGCGCCTCGTAGGCGATCCCGGTGGCGAGCGCGTAGACCGCGTGGTGGAAGGCGTCGATCGCGATCTCCTCCTTAGGCCAGAAGACCGACGGGGGAGCGATCTCGAGCGCCGGCAGCATCACCTGCGAGTTGCCGTAGATGGCGGCGGCGTGGAGCGCCGTGGCGGTCGTGGCGGGCATTCCCGTTGCCCCGAGCAAGCCGCGCAACACTCCCCAGCTCGTCCCGAAGCCCCAGTGCGAGAGATCGTTGAAGCGGGCCTTGGCGATGTCGTCCTCGAACTCCTTGATCCCGAGCACCTTGGCGGTTGCTCGCGCCGGAGCCGAGCTTGGCATGCGTCCGCGCAGCTTTGCCTCGACCGTGCTGGACGCCGTCATCGCCGCCGTGCCGACGACGCCGGCTACGAGGCCCTTGCCGATCGCGGCGGCGATCCTGTTCGCCGTCTTTCTCATGACGCCACCTCCTCCGCGACCGGGATGCTGCGCTTGTCGCCGGATCCGCCCTTCCTGGCCGCCTTCTTGGCGGGGGAGCCGAGCCGCTCGAGCAGGTGATCGCCCACCCGCAGGGCGTTGGCCATCGCGGTCAGCGCCGGGTTCACCGCGCTCGACGACGGGAAGAAGCTCGTGTCGACGACGTAGAGGTTGTCGACGTCGTGCGCCTTGCAGTTGACGTCGAGCACCGACGCCTTCGGGTCCGTGCCGAACCGCACCGTGCCGCACTGGTGGGCGATGCCCGCCACCGGGATCCGCTGGTCCAGCACCGAGAAGCGCGGGATGGCCCGCTCCGAGCATCCGAGCTCGCCGAGCAGCGACCTCAGCTTCCGGAGCAACCGCCGGTGCGGCTCCTCGTTGTGGAAGGTCTTCGATAGGTGGACGGTGCCGTCGCGATCCAGCGTCACGCGGTTTTCGGGATACGGAAGGTCCTCGGTCGTGAGCCAGAAGTCGATCGCGTGCTTCGCCATGTACTCGAGGGCCAATCCGGGGGCGAACCACGGCGCGCCGGCGCGCAGGATGTTGCGATCCGACTTGCCCAGCATCTGGATGTGGCCCAGCGGCAGCTCCGAGTCGGATGCACCCCAGTAGTAGTCGTTGACCCCGAGCGTCTTCTGGAAGCTGGTCGGGTTTGGGCTCTGGGAGATCGCGATCACGCCCGAGTTGATGTGGGCCATGTAGTTGCGACCGACGACGTCGGACGAGTTCGCAAGCCCGTTCGGGTGCTGGTCGTTCGCCGAGCGCAAGAGGAGCGCAGGCGAGTGTGCGGCCCCGCACGAGACGACAACGATGTCGGCGCTGTAACCTTCCTCTACGCCGCCGCGTTCGACGACGACGCGGCTTACCTCCAGGCCCGACGGGTCGGTTTCAAGGCGGACGACCCGCGAGTGGGTTTTCAGCGTCAGGTTGTCGTGTGCGGCGAGCGCAGGACGAACGCAACATACGTGCGCGTCGGCCTTGCCGTCGGTCAGGCAGGGAAAGCCGTCGAAGCGGTCGCAGCGAACGCAGCGTCCCTGCTCGGGGTCTGACTCGTTCATGTCCACGCCCACGGGCAGGTGGAACGGATGGTGCCCGATCCGAGCGAAGTCGTCGTGGAGCTGCTGGATGCGCGGCTCGTGCGAGACGGCGGGGTGGGGGAAGGGGCCGGAGCGCGGCGGCTCGGTGTGGTCCTCGCCGGCGGCGCCGTGCACGAGGTAGAGCCGCTCGGCCTCCGCGTAATACGGCTCGAGGTCGGCATAGGAGATGGGCCAGGCCGGCGAGGTGCCGCCGTAGTGCTGGACCTCCTCGAAGTCCCGCTCGCGCAGGCGAAAGAGGATCGCACCGTAGAACTTCGTGTTGCCGCCCACGTAGTATTGAGCGTGAGGCCTGAAGGCCTCGCCGTGCTTGTCGTACCACTTCTCGTGGGTGACGTAGCGCGCCTTCCCGAACACCTCCTTGGAGTTCCAGTTCTCGGGCTCCCGCGGCAGATAGCCGCCCCGCTCGAGCAGCAGGATCCGCTTACCCAAGGGCGCCAGCCTATGGGCGAGCGTGCCCCCTCCGGCGCCGGTGCCGATGATGATGACGTCGTAGTGCTCGCTGCTCATCGTGAACCTCCATTCAGACCAGGGCGATCGGTGACGTCCAGGCGCCGGTGGCGCCGCGAAGCTTCGGGTGGGTCAGGATCAGGGCGAACTCCCTGACGCCGTCGGCGGCGAGCTCGGCGGTGTCGAGATTCTCGACCACGAACACGCCGTGGCGGGCGTTCAGGATCTGGGGAACCTCGAACGGGCGCGCTGGATCCTCGGCCGGGACCGGCCCGTAGCTCCAGGTGTCGCAGCCGGTAAGTGCGACCTTGTGCTCGACAAGCCACTTGGCTAGCTGGTAGCCGGGGCCCGGCTCTCCCTCGACGTAGCGCTCCGCGTCCTCCCAGTGAGCGCCCCAGCCGGTGTGGAAGAGAAGCGCGTCCCCGGCCTCAGGTTCCAGTCGATCGAGGGCCCGCTCGACGTCGTCAACGGTGATCACGTCACCTGGCGCGGAGCGCCGGTCGGAAACGTCGGCCAGGAGGCCCCGCGTGACAATCTGCGGCACCGTCTCCACCCCGAGCCGCTTGACGCCCGCCGTGCCGGCGAGTTCTGTGACGGTCCAGCCGTTGTAGCCGCGGTCGCCGATCTGCAGGTGACTGAGCGCGTCAAGGTGCGTGCCGAGCTGCATGGTCGCCGACACCTGCTCGGTGATCCAGTTGACGTCGTTCTCGCCCACCATCTCCACCGCGTTTGCGTGATGCGCGGTCGTGACCAGGGTCTGCCGGAAGAAGCGGCCGGGAAACACCGGAATCCCGTCGTCCAGGACGTGCCCCAGGTCGTACATGCGGCCCTCTCGCACCGACGCCAGCGCCGCAAGGCGCTTTGCGTCGGTGACGTGATTGAGCATGCCGAGCTCGTCATCGGTCCCGAAGGGCGACGGCCACCAGCGGCTCTCGACCTGCGTGACGGTCACTCCGACGACCAGGGGGTCGCGAAGCTGGGGAAGAGCGTCAGTCCGCCGTCCACGAACACGGTCTGGCCGGTGATGTAGGCGGCGTCGTCCGAGGCGAGGAAGCAGGTCACGCCGCCCATCTCGTCCGCGTCGCCAGCGCGCTGCATCGGGATGTGCTCCTCGACCTGCTTGCGCTTCTCCGGATCGTCGATCCAGGCCCGGTTGATCGGGGTCACCGTGGCGCCGGGGCCGACCCCGTTGACCCGGATGCCGCGGGACGCATACTCCAGGGCGAGCGTCCTGGTCAGGTTCTGCATCCCGCCCTTGCTGACCGAGTAGCCGAGGTAGCTCGGCTTCGGGATCAGCTGGTGGACGCTGGAGACGTTGACTATCGACCCGCCCTTGTCCTCGCCGAGGAAGCGCCGGATCGCCTCGCGCGCGCAAATGAAGGCCCCGCGCAGGTTCACCGCGATGACCTTGTCGAAGTCCTGGCTCGAGAGCTCCTCGCTCGGGCGCGAGATCTGGATGCCCGCGTTGTTGACCAGCACGTCGAGACCGCCGAGCTGCTCGGACGCCTCGCGCACCATCCGGACGACGTCCTCCTCCTTCGAGACGTCGCCGCCAACGAGCACGTCGCGGACTCCCTCCTGCTGGACCTTCGACACGCATGCGTGCACTTGGTTTCGGGTGTCCTCGGCCTCGCCGGGCTGGCTCAGGTAGTTGATCGCCACGTTGGCGCCGTACTCCGCGAACCGAACCGCGATCGCCTGGCCGATGCCCGAGCTGCCGCCCGTGATCAAGACGTTCTTGTCCTTCAGTCCTCGAAGGCCCTTGGTCCTCTCACCTGTTGCTACGGCCTCGGCCATCTCTCCTCCTCTTCGGTTCACGGCTGGCAAGTGATGTTCTCGGTAGTCCCGGCAGGTGCTGGGCCGTTACAGGGAGCTCCCCCTCCCAGACAGGCCTCAGGCGATCGTGGGCGCCGTGCCCGTCACGATCTCGGGCCCGGCTTCGGTAAGCACGAATGTCTCCTCCGCCTTCGCCCCGGTGATGGACGGGTTCCAGGCAAACGCCTGCCCGGCCTCGATCTCCACGTCGGTGAACGGCGTCGCGATCACCTCGCGTGAGGCGTAGCCCGTGATTCCTCCCTGGTGATGAAGGCGCCACTCCTCCGGAAATCCCGCTTCCTCATAGAACCGGCAGCAGTCCTGGAAGGCCTGGGCAAGCGTGCGGCCGGGGCGCGTGGCCTCCTGGCGCATGCGTCCGAGGATCTCGTCGCAGGCGGTCTGGCGGCGAGCCGTCTCGGGGTCCGGCTCGTCGAAGTTGACGATCCTCGTGAGGTTCGCGTAGAGGCCGCCACGCTGCGCCGAGGCGACGAGCATCGCCCGCTGATCGAGTACCGCACCGGCCGGGAGCGGATGGCGATAGGCCCGGATACGCTCGTCTGTCGCGGCCAGCAGCACCGTTGCCACGAGCCCACGGCGGCGACAGGCGGCTGCGATCGCCGCCGCCGCCTCGTCTTCGCCGATTCCCGGCCCCACAGCGTTTGCCGCCTCGGTTAGGGCCGCGCCCAAGTCTGCGCCTACGGCACGTAGCCGGGCGATGGCGATGGCGTCCAGCGCCCGCCGGAGCCGGCCGAGCTCCTCGCCGAGGTCGATGACGCCCTCCAGGGGAAAGTCGGCGCCTAGCGCTGCGTCGCCGACGAGCTCGTGGAGAACGTCGTCGGGACCCTCGTGCCACGGGTACTCGACGACCTCGAAGTCGGTGGCCTGCTCGTTACGCATTCGCGGGCCCTCGATGGTGCTGGCGAGCACGTATTCGCTGTCGTCAGTCACGACGACGTCGGCGGCCCCCAGCGGCGATACGTACTCGACCCGGCTGTTGCCCCCGCCCGTATACCAGGCGAAGTTCTCCGGCCGGCGCAGCACGACCGCCTCGACGCCGTTGCACTCCATGTGATCGCGCAGGCGCGCCCGCCTCTGCGCTCGGGCTCCGGCGCTCATGAGTCCGCCAGGGTCGGCTCGACTGCACCGAAGTAGCCCTCCAGGGCTGAGCGGACCTTCGTTCGTGCGCGGTGAAGAAGCACACGCTGGTTTACGTCGCTCACCTGGAGCGCTTCGCAGACCTCCTCAGGGGGCCAGCCCTCGACGTCGTGGAGCGCGATGACAGCGCGTTGATTAGGGGGGAGCTCGCGGATCGCCTCTGCGATCACCTCTCTGGTCTCACCGGCGAGAAGCCCTTCTTCGGGAATCGGCCACGCCGTGGGACTCATTGCCCAGTGGCCCGGATAGCGGGAGTGAGTAGCCGGCAGGAACCGATCGGGGTCGAGCACCGGGCCGTCATCGGCCTCGGGCACCAGCGAAGACATGGGGATGCTGTGTTGCTCGCGCTCCCCCCGGCTGATCGCGGTGTTCCTGAGGATCGTGAACACCCAGGATCTCAGCGAGCACCGTTCCTGGAAGCCCTCGAGGCCTCGGATGACGCCGAGCCAGGTCTCTTGGAGCACCTCCTCGGCAACGTCCTGAGTTCGAACGTAGGTCATCGCAAGGCGCAGGAGGGATGGGCTGTAGGCGTCGACCAGGCGCGCAAAGGCGTCCTGGTCGCCGCGCCGCAGCGCGGCGAGGACAGCTCGCTCATCGGCCGGGCGCACCACTGCCTCACTCGACTGCATTGACGCTCACCAGCTCGATGCCGAAGTCCTGAAGGCGATTGAGCAACCCGTGCAACTGGGATTGGTCCTGGAACGCGCCGGTCAGCACGGTTCGCCCCCCGTGCGACTCCATCTTGAGCCCAGGAAACGCGCGAGCGAACCTTTCGCTCAGTCTGTCCTTGACGACGATCTCGTAGCGAGTCGGTCCGCCGGGGGCGTTCATCTCACGGCGGAGTGTCTTACACGGGTGGGTGAGCTGTCATCACCCACCTGCCCATTTCACCCGGGTGAATTGCCGTCGCTGTAACGCCTACTCGACGTCGGGCGACTGAGAGAGCGTCGCTCCTGCCAGCGGCTCCAGTGCCGCCGTTCGGCGAGAGGGGCAGGCGAGCGGAGCACCGTGATCGAAGCGACAATCGACATCACGATCCGGGATGCGGTCGCCGATGCCGTCGACTTCGTGATCCCGATCGTGGAGCTGATGGGGGCGTTCGTGATCGTCCTCGGCGTCGTGATCGCCTTCTCAACGTATGCGCTTTCGGAGCTGCGGATCAGGCCGGTCGCCTATGAGCACGTGCGCCTGTTGCTGGGCCGCTTCCTAGCGATCGGCTTGGAGTTCCAGCTCGCATCGGACATCCTCGGGTCGGCGGTCTCGCCGACGTTCGACGAGATCGGCAAGCTGGGGGCGATCGCTGGGATCCGGACGGCTCTCAACTACTTCCTCGCCAAGGAGATCGAGAAGGCCGAGGAGATGGAGAAGAAGGGCATGCTGATGATGCCCGGGGGCGAGATGGGATGACGGACTCGTGGCTTTCGCCCGAGGTGCTCGGCATCGCCTCCGTGATTCCGTTTGCGATCGGTGCCGCGATCATCGTGATCGGAGTTCTCGCCGCCCCCCGACGCGGGCTACACACGGCCAGGGCGTTCAGCACGTTCCTCGGGCTCGGGCTGGAGTTCCTGCTGGCGGGCGGGCTGATCCGGCTCGCCCAGCAGAACTCGTTCGAGATGCTCGGCATCGCCGCTGCGATCATCGCGGCACGACGAATCGTGATCATCGGCCTTGGCTACGGCGCCCGGGCAGAGGAATGATGCCGGGCGCGCCGTGCCCGCAGCCGGCGCACCGAGGTCTCCACTGGCTTATCTGGTCGGCGGAGGCGGCGGGCACCGCCGTGCTCGTGCTCGGCGCGCTCTCCGCCGTGGCGCTGAACCTCTGGGCCGACTCCCCCGTCGCAGAGGTGGTGCCGTCGACTTCCGCCCGCCTGCTCCTCACCGGCCTGCTGGTCGGAGGAACGGTCGCCCTGATCGCCGTGTCCCCCGTGGGAAGGCTGTCGGGAAGCCACCTGAACCCGGCGGTCACGCTCGCGTTCGGGGTCCTCGGTTGGGTGAGCGTGCACGATCTCGGCGGCTACCTTGCAGCCCAATTCGCTGGTGCCCTGCTCGGAGCCTTCGCGTTTCACCTTCTGTGGGGATCGGCAGCGCTGTCGGTGGGTGGAGGAGTCACGCATCCCAGCGTTGCGACACCCGTGGCGCTCACCCTCGAGGCTGGCATGACAGCGCTCCTCGTGGCAACCATCTTCTTCTTCGTTTCCCGCGAGCGCCTGGCCCGCTGGACGCCGCTCGCGATTTGGCCGCTGCTCGCGGCATTCATCTGGAAGCTCTCGTCGTACACCGGGACCAGCCTCAACCCGGCACGGAGTGAAGGACCGGCCGTGGCCTTCAGCGACTTGTCCGACCTGTGGCTCTATCTCGTCGCCCCCCTGGCCGGCGCGCTCGCCGTGTCGCTCCTGTGGCGTCGGGCAAGCCCCGCGGCGCATCCGAAGACCGCCAAGCTCTTCCACGATCGCCGCTACCCGTGCTCTCTTCGTAGCGACCTCCCTGCGATGGCGCCCGATGAACGCCCTATGCGGCTGCGAGCGGCGCGCGCGCGAACAGGACCGTGAACGCGCGGCACCAGATTACGACCGTCCCGTACTTGCGAAGGTCGAGGCCTGAAGACAATGAGTACTGCTGGTCCCCCTTGTTTCCCTTCAGTCCGCCGAGGTCGACGAAGTCGCTCACCTCAGACTCGTCGCTCGCCGGCCCCGCGACCAAATAGACCCGCAGATCAGGGCCGGCAGCGGTCTCGAAGTCGGTGAGCGTCAGCACCCGACCGCCGCTCCCGAGGCGGATCGCGCTGGCCGTTCCGTGCGACTCGTGCTCACCGGATTGGAAGCTGCCCCGGGCTAAGAGGACGTTGCTTTCCTGATTTCCGTTCCCGTGAGCCCCGTTCGGCTTCGCATTCGGGTGCGCCGGTGCGGTGGCGACTCGCTCGTGCACGACCTTGTCGGTGAGCGTCGTGAGGCCGAGATAGGCGCCGATCGCTCCCGCCGCCAAGACATACGTGCCCAGCACGGGCAGTGCGAGGCGGCGGCGGCGAATCGCCACGAGCAGGCAGGTCAGGCCGAGCAGCGCCATCCAGCCCGCGGTCAGCACCATCGCGACCTTGAAGTCGTCCGTGATCACGCCCCCGGTGATCCATACCCCGAGCAACATCACGACGACAACGGGAAGAGGAAGCAGCCACGGCATGCCCCTCAGACTCGCGACCCGCGGTTGTGTTACTCGACGAGAATGAGCCTGTCGTACATGGCGAGATCGGTGTTGGCAATGGAGTTGATCCCGGCGATCCGGGAGCTCTTGGGGGAGCTCGAGGGGGAGCGGAGTGCCGTCGTCACCGGGCGCCGAGCGGCGCTTTGGCGCGCTCAGCAGCAGGCCGCCATCCTCCACCACACCCTCGATGATCTGCGCCGCTACTGCCTGGAGTCGCTGGCTCCGCGCCGGGGCCTGGAAGAAAGCGACTACCTGCGCGGGTATCGGGAGGGCTTCCAGGCGGTCCTGAGCGAGGTCCGGCGAATCGAGGCCCAGGGTCGAGGGTCGTGAGAGTCCGGACCTGACCACGTCCGGTGGGCCGCCGAACGTCGGCGGACGCGGCTGGCGGCGAACTCATTCTCGAAGCCCACGCCGCAGCGCTTCGGCGAGGACGGCGGCGTTGCTGCGCTCGACATCCCGACTCGCGGTGAGCACAGTCACCGTCCCCTTCCGGGCGCGGTGGCGCAACTCGCTGAGAAGCTGACGGCGGGAGCGAAGCTCCCGCACGTAACGGCGCCGAACTCCTCGAAGAGCGCGGGATCGTGTCCGTACCAGCGGCGGAGCTCGTCGCTGGGGGCTAGATCGGGCAACCACTTGTCCAGCTTCGCGCTTGCCTTCGAGATTCCCCGGGGCCAGAGCCGGTCGATGAGCACCCGGTAGCCGTCGCCGGCGCTGGCCGCTTGCTGCACGCGCTTCACGCGAACGTCCACCGTGGTCAGGGTATATCGGTTCGGCGATACCGAAAAGGACCCATACGCTGAGGTAGTTGACCAGTCCAGTACGAGTCCCCGCAGCGCCCGGCGAGGCTCGTGACCTTCCCGCGAGGCCGGGATAGCCTCCGAGCGCAAGCCATGGCTGTCCTGCTGCTCGCGCGCCACGGAGAGACCGAGTGGAGCGCCAACGGGCGCCACACGGGCCGGACCGACCTGCCCCTCACCGAGCGAGGCCGGGACCGTGCCCGCCGGCTGGCCATTCCCCTTGAAGGCAGATCTTTCGACCTCGTCCTAACGAGCCCGCTGCGGCGAGCGATGGAGACCTGCGCCCTGGCCGGGCTGGGGAAGCGGGCCCAGGCTCGTGAGGAGCTCCGCGAGTGGGACTACGGAGACTACGAGGGCCTCACCACGGCCGAGATCAAGAGCCAGCGTCCTGGCTGGAGCCTGTGGCAAGACGGCTGTCCAAAGGGCGAGACGGCCGAAGACGTGGGCGCCCGCGTGGATCGGGTCATCGCCGACGTGCGCGCCACTGCCGGCGATGCGATCGCCTTCGGCCACGGCCATTCGCTCCGCGTGCTCACCGCCCGCTGGCTCGGCCTTCCGCCACAGAACGGTGCCCTGTTTGCGCTGGGCACCGGAGCCCTGTCGACGCTCGGCTATGAGCACGGGCTGGCGGTGATCGTGCACTGGAACGAGCTCCGAGCCTGAATCCCTCAGGGCAAGGAGCGGCGTTCTTGCGCGGGCACGATCCCTCCATGCACGCGTCGGCCTGCCTCTACCATCCCCCGACCATGCGGATCGACGAGATCCTCGCGAATAGCAGGCCCGTCTTCTCATTCGAGTTCTTCCCGCCGCGAGATCCCGAGGGGGTGGAGCTCCTCTTCGAGACCGTGGAGGCCCTGAAGCCCCTGGAGCCGAGCTACGTCTCGGTCACCTACGGGGCCGGGGGAGCGACGCGGCAGGGCACGGTCGAGATCGCCACCCGGCTCAAGCACGATCACGGGCTCGAGACGATGGCGCACCTGAGCTGCGTCGGGGAGACGCGCGAGGGCCTCGTGCAGCTCCTCGACCGCCTCGAGGAGAACGGGATCGAGAACGTCCTGGCGCTGCGAGGGGATCCGCCGCGGGGTGAGCCTGAGTTCAAGCGGCCCGACGGCGGCCTGAACTGCGCGGCCGAGCTCGCCGCCTTCATCTCGGAGCGCTACGACTTCGCGATCGGCGGCGCGTGCTTTCCGGAGGTCCACCCGGAGGCTGACTCTCTCGAGGCCGATCTCGCGTACCTGAAGACCAAGGTCACCTCCGGTGCTCGGTTCCTGATCACGCAGCTCTTCTTCGACAACCGTGTCTACTTCGACTTCGTGAACGCCGCCAAAGACGCCGGGATTGAGGTCCCGATCATCCCCGGCGTGATTCCGATCGTCAGCTATCCGCGGATCGTGCGCTTCTGCGAGCTCTGCGCGGCCTCGATCCCGGAGCCCCTGGCGGAGGCGATGGAGGCCGCCGGCGGCGATCCCGAGGCCGAGGCCGAGCTGGGGATCGCCTACGCGGCGCGGCAGTGCGAGGAGCTGCTCGCCGCGGGGGCGCCCGGCATCCACTTCTATACGCTCAACCGCGCGCCCGCCACACGCGCCGTGCTCGGCGCTTTGCTGGTTGCGCGGCCGCGGGAGCGCACCGAGCCCAAGGCCGCGCCGGCCCAGATGGGCCTCGAATAGACTCCGCTCCTCCATGGCTGCCGCGACCGGCTCGTTCCGCTACCACGGCCATCGGATCACGTACGACGTCCACGGCGAGGGTGAGCGCGTGCTTGTCCTCGTGCACGGCCTGCTGATGAACCGGCGCATGTACGAGAAGCTCGCGCCGGAGATGGCGTCACGTGGAAACCGCGTCGTCGCTATCGACCTGCTGGGCCACGGCGACTCCGATAAGCCGCAGGACATGCGGATCTACTCGATGAGCTCGTTCGCCAACCAGGTGGTGGCGCTCATCGACCACCTGGGACTCGCGCCGCCCGTGGTGGGCGGCACCTCGCTCGGGGCAAACGTCACGCTCGAGCTCGCAGTCCACCATCCGGAGCGGGCTCGCGGATTGCTCATCGAGATGCCGGTGCTCGAGGATGCTCTGCTTGGAGCGGCGCTCACCTTCACCCCCATACTCGTGTCGTTGCGCTTCGGGAAGCCGCTCCTGTCGCTTCTCGCGGCGGCAACCGAGCGCGTTCCACGCAGCAACTACGTGGCCGACATCCTCCTCGACTGGATGCGTCGCGACCCCGGCACCTCGCGTGCGGTCCTCGAGGGCGTCCTGTTCGCCGGCGCCGCGCCGCCCCGAGAGGAGAGGAAGGAGATCGAGCAGCCCTCCCTGGTGATCGGGCACCCGGCCGACCCTCTCCATCCCTTCTCCGACGCCGACATCCTCGTCGAGGAGCTGCCCAACGCTCGACTCGTCGACGCGAACTCGATCCTCGAGTGGCGGCTGACTCCGAAGCGCTTGGACGATGAGCTCGCGAGGTTCCTCGATGGGGTCTACGCGGAGGGGCAAGCCACCGGTGAGCGGCCGGCCCGCGCCGCGAGCGGATAGCTCGGCGCTTGCGGTTGTCGCTTTACGCACCCATACGGTGCGTAACCCGACAAAGGTTGGAACCCGCCTTCGTTAGGCTGGCGAGCCGATGGCCACCCGCAAGGAGGAGAGGGAACGCCGTCGCGTCGAGCGCCGCGAGGCCGAGCGTCAGGAGGCCGCAGCCGCGCGAAAGCGGATGATCCTGGGATACGGCGCCGCGGGCGTGCTCACGCTGGCTGTGATCGTCGGGATCGTCGTGGTGATCGCCGGCGGCGGGGGTGGAGGCGATTCGAGCGGTTATCCGGCCAACGCCCACATCGTCACCGGCCCCGAGTTCGGCGGCGGTCAGGTGTTCGGCGCCACGCCCGACGGAAGGGAGGGAGGCAAGCCTCCTCCGGTCGAGCAGGCGAGCCTGAGCAAGGCCGCGAGCGCGGCGGGCTGCACGCTGAGGCTGAACCTCCCCGACGAGGGCCACTCGCACGTCTCCGGCCACGTCGACTACCAGACGAACCCGCCCACCTCGGGAAACCACAGCCCCGTTCCCCAGGCGGATGGCGCCTATCTGAGCTTCCCGCAGCCGGAGCACATCGTCCACTCCATGGAGCACGGCCGCGTCGAGCTCCAGTACTCGCCGAAGCTTCCCGAGCAGGACCAGCTCGCGCTGAAGGGCATCTTCCAGGAGAGCCCGGGTGGGATGCTCCTCTTCCCCAACCCGGCGATGCCCTACGAGGTCGCCGCCACGGCCTGGACGAATCTCCTCGGCTGCAAGCGCTACGAGGGCCCCAAGACGCTCGATGCGATTCGCGACTTCCGCGACCAGTTCAGGGGCCGCGGCCCGGAGCCGGTCCCCTTCCCGAACACGCCCAGCGACTTCGGCTAGGGCGCCCGATAGAGGGGGAAGAAGCCCGAGTCTGCCCGGCCCTTGCTGAGCCGCGCATAGGCGTCCGCGTCGCAGACGATCTCGTGGGTGTGGAACGGCAGCTCGGCGTTCGCGAATCCGCGCTTGAACTCCTCCAGGCCGTCGCCCCGCCGAACGCCGCCCCCCAGGTTCAGCGACACGCCGAGCTCGTCCGCCATGGCGATCATCTCCTCGACGACGTTCTTGAACGGCGAGTCGTCGAGGTGGGCGTCGGCGGTGCCGCCCAGGTAGTAATGAAGCAAGCCGTCGGAGACGGCGACGATGGCCCCTGCGGCCGTGGCGCTCTCCGCGCTGCGACACAGCAAAAGCCAGGAAGACTCGAAGAGGAGGACCTCGCCGAAGTACTCGGGCGTAAAGAAGTAGTCGGCCGCCGCGTCCGCCCTTCGCATCGTCTCCGTATAGAGGGCATGGAACGCAATTCGCTGCTCGACGGAAGCGTCGGGACCTCGAGCCGAGACCACGTGATAGCCCAGTTTCGCGTTCCGCCGGATCTGCTCGGCGAACCTGGAGCGGAGCTTGCGCTCCTTCGACGGGTCGTGGACCTGCACGACCGAACGCTGCGTCGCGTCAGCGAAGCAGGGCGCGTGTGCGAGGCGATCTCGCGCGAAGACGCTGACGAGGTGGGTGGGTGACCAGTCGATGTCCGCCGGGTTGGGAGCCGGACCTTCACCAACCCGCGCACCTGGGTAGCCGTACGGCGTAATGGCGTCAACGAGGCCTTGCCCGTCGATCTCGCGGAGCAGCACGGGCATCGCCACCTCGTGGCCCGCCTCCTCGACCCGCAGCGTATGGCTGACGCCCTCGGCGTCATAGAAGGCGCGCGAGCGGAAGAAGTCGCCGCTCTCCGCGGCCGCGCCGCGATCTGCGATCAGCTCGGCGCGTCCTCCCAACCCGTGAACTCCTCGGGCAAGAGGCCCCAGATCTCGTTGTCGACGATGTCGTTGCCGCGGCGAATCGCCTTGCGCATAACGCCCTCGCGCTTGAAGCCGAGATGGGTGACCACACTTTGCGCGGCTCGGTTGGTGGCCGGGATCTCGGCGTGGATCCGATGGGCCCCATGGTCCCTGAACGCCTGCACGCAGGCCTGGCGCTCGGCCTCCCGCGCCACCCCCTTTCCCCATGCCGCGGGATCGCCCACCAGCACGGCCAGCTCCGGTCCCGTCTCTCGGCCGAGCCCGAACAGCGCCACGAACCCCACCGGCTCGGCGCCGCCGTCCAGGGCGATCGCCCACTTCCGGTCGCGGCTTGAATCCTGAGCTCGCGAAACCCATCCTCTGGCGTCCTCCTCGCTGAAGCGCTCGCGCTTGCCCACCAGATCGGCGGTCACGCGTGGGTCGTTGAACCACCGGTGCACGGCAGGTGCGTCCTCTTCCTCGAAGTCGCGCAGCTCGATCTTCGCTGCCATCGCGGGGAGGGTAGCGGCGCCCTAGCCGTAGAGCCCGTGGCCCGTGAGGAGCAATCGCGCCGTGCGGGCGAGGATGCGGAGGTCGAGCACGAGGGAACGGTGCTCCACGTACCAGACGTCGAGCTCGATCCGGTCCTCCCATGGAATGCCGGCGCGGCCGTTCACCTGGGCCCAGCCGGTGAGCCCGGGCTTCACCTCGAGCCTGCGGCGCTGGCGCGGGGAGTAGACCTCCACCTGCGCCCCTAACGTGGGGCGGGGCCCGACGATCGCCATCTCGCCGGACAGCACGTTGATCAGGTTGGGGGCCTCGTCTAGCGAGAAGCGGCGCAGAAGCCTGCCCACGCGGGTCACGCGCGGGTCGTCCTCCACGACCGGCGTGCCTACGCCTACTGGGTCTGCCCCCAGATGCATGGTCCGCAGCTTGAAGAGGTCGAACGGCTCGCCGTCCTTGCCGGCGCGGCGCTGGCGGTAGAGCACGGGGCCGGGCGAGTCGAGCTTGATCGCGACTGCGGCAACCAGGACGAACGGGCTCGCCAAGGCGAGGCTCAGCGATGCCAGAAGTACGTCCACCACTCTGGGCAACCCCCTGCGGTCTTTGGTCTCTTGTCCGCCCTGAGCGCCCGCCGTCACCGCGCCACTACATCCTCCCCTGGGCCTTCTCCCATGTACGCGGCACGCCGCGTCGCAGGTAGTCCCAAAGCGCCAGGGCACCGGCGGCAGTGACCGCCACGTAGTACCGCGCAACTTGCAGCGGCCGAAGCGGGACGAGCGGCGCCAGCGCGGCAGCCGCGACGACGGCTAGCTGTAGCGCGAGCGTGACGGCATAGACGGGCCCTCGACCGAGCAACGCCAGATTCGTCGCGAGGACGATCAGGTGAAGGATGGGCGATGCGTACCGCAGGCCGCGGTGCGAATAGATCTCGAATGCGTAGGCCGGGCTGTACCCGCGCGGCGAGAGCATCCCGTGGCGCAGGATCGTGGCCCAGGCACCGGTCAGCATGCGGCGCTTGCGCGCGAATTCCGAGCGCAATGTCGGGGCCATCGGCTCGGTGGCTAAAGCCTCGGGCTCGAAGACCGCGCGCCAGCCGCGTTTCGTGATCTCGAAGGGCAAGGAGATGTCCTGGCCGCGGCTCGGTTCAAGGGGAATGTAGGCGTTGCGGCGCACTGCGTTGATTGCCCCGTTTCCCGCGGTGACCCCCGCGAGCCGCGACTCCAAGGCGCGTATAGCCATCTCGTAGCGCCAGTAGAGGCCCTCCTGGTTGTGTCCGCCTTCCCCTTCGAGCCGAAGCTGGCCGCAGACGTAGCCGACGCGAGGATGCGAGAGGCGAGCAACCAGGCGCCTCAGGGCGTTTGGCTGCCAGATCGAGTTCGCGTCGGAGAACGCGAGCACCTCGCCCCGTGACCGCTCAACCGCGGCGTTGAGCGCCGCGACCTTGCCGCCTCGCGGAACCTCGAGGACCGAGTCGGCGCCTGCCTTCACGGCCCGCTCCAGGGTGCGGTCCGTCGATCCGTCCGAGACGACCACGACCTCGAGCCGCTCGCGTGGATAGTCGAAGGCCAGGGTCGAGCGCACCCAGCGCACGATGCTCGCCTCCTCGTCGTGCGCGGCGACGATCAGCGAGACCATAGGCAGCGACTCGGGCGCGGTCTGTGGGGGCTCCTCGCCGTCTTGCAACCGTGCCAGCACCCAGAGGAGGACCGGGTATCCCAGGTGCGTGTAGACGAGAAGGCCGGCCGAGATCCAGAACGCCAGGGCCACGAAGGTCACGGGGCGAGCTCCCGGTAGAGGGCGATCGTCTGCCGCGCGATGGCGTCCCACGAGTAGGGGCCCGCCGCCGCGGCGGCCGCCGCGGCGGCGAGTCGCTCCCGGCCGTCGGGATCGGAGAGGAGCTCGTCCAGCGCTTCCGCGAGCGCGTCGGCGTCCCCAGGGGGGACCAAACGGCCGGCGCCGTGCTCGGCCACCTCCGGAAAGCCGCCGACGTCGCTCATCACGATGGGCTTCGCGAAGGCCAGGGCGGCGAAAAGGACCCCCGACTGGTCGGCATCGCGGTGGGGGAGCACCACCAGGTCGGCGCGGCGGAAGTAAGCCGGGATCTCCGGGTCGGCAACGAACCGCGGGACGAAGCGCACCGTCCCGGGGGCCGTGGCCGCGAGCTCGCGCAAGCGGGCGAGCGACATCCCGAGCGGCCTGCCGACGACCCAGAGCTCCGCCTCGCGCAGGGAGCGGAAGGCCTCGAGCAGCACGTCGACTCCCTTGTAAGGGCGGATGAGCCCAAAGCACAGGATCACGGGGTGGTCCACGGCGGCGAGCTCCGCCGGCAGCTCCGCCTCATCCGGAAGCCGAGTGAGGTAGTCGAGCGCGCCGTGCGGGATCACACGAACCCGCTCAGGCCGAACCCCGGCCGCGAAGAGTCGGCGCCGCCCGTGCTCGGAGAGGGCCACGACGGCGTCCATCCGCCCGAGGAGGCGTCGCAGCCCGCGACGTGGCCGCTCTCGCCACGCCTCCTCGCGCAGGATCCCGTGCGCGGTCAGCAGCCGGGGGCGCGCGTCCGGCAGCAGGCGGCTGTCGACCGCCGGCACGGGCAACCACTGGTAGTGGACGATGTGCGCTCCGCCTCCGTCGCGGCGGTAGCGAAGCATGTCCGCGGCGTGCTCGGCGAGCTTCAGGACGCGCCGCGCCGGCCCTTGCGGGCCGCGCGCGCCTGAGCGGTGGTAGAAGCCCTCTCGTACCCGATATCCCTCCGCCGGCGGAACCGGCCCGTGAGCGAACCGGCTCGTGAGTAGCTCTACCTCGACCCCCGCTCGTGCCAGAGCCGCACAGAGGGAACGATCGTAGGGCGGCGTGTATGCGGGGGGATCGACGATCTGGACGCGCATCTAGCGGCGGCTCCGGTAGGTTCGGTGCCGGTTTGGCGTGCGAAGGTCGAGCATGGCGAGGACGCAGCGGATTGTGGCAATGGAGCTCTCGTACGGCGTGATCAACACGAACGGGGGGGATTTCGTTCTCGCTTGCCTCGAGTCGATCCGCCGCACCCATCCGGCCGATATCCAGCACGAGGTGGTGGTCATCGACAACGCCTCCGACGACGGCTCACCGGAGGCGATACGGGAGAGGTTCCCCGGGGTTCGGCTCATCGCCCGGGACCGCCGCGCCGGTATCACGGCGAATCTGAACCTGCTCCTGCGTGAGACGCGAGGGCGCCTCTTCCTGTTCCTGAACGAGGACGTCGAGCTCCAGGACGGCGCCACGCGCGCCCTGGTTACAGCGCTGGATGCCGACCCGAGCGCCGCCGCAGCCGGGGCCCTGCTGCTCGACTCCGCTCGCCGGCCGACCGCCTGCGCATGGCGGCTGCCGGGCCTCGGCTCCGCGCTCGCCGGGGCGCTCTTCCTCCACAAGTCACTGGTCACCCAGAGCAGGGGTGGGGACACGAGGGAAGTGGGATGGGTTCGCTCGGCCGCCTTTCTGCTCCGCCGCGAGGCGGTTGACCGGATGGCCGCGTATGACACGGACTTCTTCTTCTACGGCGAGGAGACCGACCTCCAGAGGCGCCTCCGCGATGCCGGCTGGCGGGTCCTCTACGTGCCCGCAGCCAAGGTGGTCCATCATGAGCACGCGACGACGGCTGGGGCCGCTGGCTCGCGGCGGGTGGTGCAGTTCCATCGCAGCCGTGACCTCTACATGCGGAAGCATCATTCCCGCCCGGTGGCTGCGCTCTGCCGCGCCCTGTGGGCGTGGTCGTACGTCCCGCGCGTGGTCGTCGCCCTGGTCGCGCCCGGCCACGATGCGCGCTGGTACTGGCTCCACGCCCGTCGGGCCCTTCGACCCTCCTACGGCGAAGGGATGCGCGAGGCCGCCGAGGCCTACAACCTGCAGCTCGCGGCCGCACGTACCCGGGATCGGATCTCGGGTCAGACGCCGCTGCGATCCTCGTCGCGAGCGGCCACCTCGTAGACCTCGGGGCCGAGCCGCGCTTCGCGCCCCGCCTCGGCAGGCGCGGCGGTCGTCCGCAGTCCATGCGCTCGCGCGGCGATCGCGGACGGGCGAAGGATCGCCGCGAGCCGCGAGCGTTCCTCCTCGTGAAGGAACCCGATCGCGAACAGGATGCCGGGGTAGGCGAGCCAAAGCGCCCCGCGCCCTGCCAGTCCCGCCAGCCCGGAGCTGGGCAAGAGCGCCTCCCCGGCGCCGACGAGAGCCGCCGCCGAGAGCACCACGAGCGCCAGGCGGCGCCACTCGTAGGGGACCGGGAAGAGCCTCTGCGTGAACACGTAGATGAGCCCCACCACGACCACATATGAGGCAACTAGCGATAGTCCGGCGCCCGCGATGCCGAGCGGCGGCACGAGCGCCAGGTTGAGCGCCACGTTGCTGACCACCGCGCCGATCGTGGCCGGGAAGCTGAACTCGGTCCGGCCGGTGCGTCCGAGGATCACCACGATCGCGAGGTAGAGCGCATAGAGGGAGATCCCGGTCGCCACCAGCCCGACCGCCTCGTGAGCGCCGAAGTACTTGGGCGCCGCGAGCAATCGCACGATCCACCGCGAGAGCAGCCACAGGCCGGTGACGGCGAAGGCCAGGAGCGCCGCGAACCACGTGAAGACCACCGAGTAGGTGCGACGCGCCTGCTCGTCGTCCTGAATCGAGTAGGCCAGCGGCGGCCAGGCGAGCTGGAAGCCTCGCGCGAGCACCTGGATGCCCTGCGCGAACTTGACCGCGAGGGCGTAAAGCCCCACCTGCGTGAGGCCGGCCAGCCGCACCAGGATGATCCGGTCGATGAAGTTGAGGGAATAGAGCGACAGCTCGGCGGGCATGGTCGGCAAGCCGAACCGGAGCATCCGCCGCAAGAGCTCCAGGTCCGGCACAAGCGACAGCCGGCGACGCTGCACCCAGAGCATTCCGCAGACGAACACCGCCCCGATCCCGTAGGTGCCGAGCAGGATCCCGCTCGCCTTCTGGCCCTCGACCACGATCAGCCACACGGTCAATGGGATCGTTACGAGCACGTTGGCGACCGTGATCCCGAAATAGGCCCGGGCCCGCTCGTCGAGGCGCAGCAGAGTCAATGCGTACTCGTAGAGCGTCAGCGTCCAGAGTCCCAGGATGGCGAGACGCGCCAAGCCGGCGTCCTCGTGCCTCAGGAGCGCCTCCGAGATCGGGGCCGCGAAGGCGAGGGCGATCGCGGCGCCGATCGTCGCGGCCCAGAAGAGCGCCGCGAAGCCCGTGGCCACGACCCGAGCCTGACTCTCACCCGAGATGTAGTAGAAGCGCAGGATCGCCTCGATGAGCCCGAAGCGCACGACGATGCTCACCGCGATCACCGAGGCGAGCATCACCTCGGCGGCACCGTAGTCCGAGGGGGTCAGGTAGTGCGTGTAGATCGGTAGCAGGAAGACCGCGACCAGCTTCGAGAGCACGCTCGAGGCGGTGTAGGCGGCTCCGGTGGTCGCGAGCCGACGCAGGTATTCGAACATCCGCGTGGCGTCCCGGGAGCCGTCAGACGGTCGCGGGTCGCTGCTCCTTGGGACGGGACTCGGTGCCGGAGATGCCCGAGGGAGCCCAGTGCCCCGGGCGGCGCAGCGAAACCCCGACGCCCAGGAGCGCCCAGGTCGCAGGGTCGATCGCGAAACCGGCGTACCCGAGGCTGTGGGCGATCATCGCGACAAAGCACGCGCCGACCGCCGCGGCCGCGGCCGACCCGCTGGCGCCGCTGAGCAGCGCGACCAGGGCGAGGGCAAGCAGCGCGAGGTAGACGATGAGGCCGATCACCCCCTCCTCCGCGGCGACCGTGATCGGCTCGCTATGCGAGACCGTGGTCTTGGTCGCCTCGATGTGTTGGTGGAAGGCCGCCCCGAACGAGCCCGAGCCCCAGCCCCAGACCGGCCGGTCGCGGGCGAGATCGATCCCTCCCTTCACGAGGTCCACCCTGCCGCTCGTCGCGGTTTCGACGCGCTTCGCCGAGCCGAGGTCCCGCTCGGCTGTCCCGCTTGCCAGCAGGAAGATCGTCCCGCACACCAGGATCGCGGCCGCGCCCACAAGCGCGTGGCGGATACTCCAGCGGAGCGCCACCAGCACGACGAGCCCGACGATGAGCGCCGCGAAGCTGGTCATCGAGTAGGTGAGCGCCAGGGCCGTGAGGAGGACGCTGGCGACGACCGCGGCGAGGATCTGAGCGCGCGTGCTGCGCGACCAGGCCAGGTAGGCCGCCAGCGCGACGAGGGTCAGCGCCAGATAGCGACCGAGCACGTTCGGGTCATAGAAGAGCGAATTTACGCGGAAGTAGAGGTGGAGCTGGTTGGAGCGCAAGAGATCGCCCCTGCTCAGGAGGAGGTCTCGCGCC